>Ga0335070_10000512_pt1 | contig 43184 bp, 40 predicted proteins | sample Lox_Sample_13_FD_206722 | JGI IMG/M metagenome (GOLD analysis project Ga0335070, IMG submission 206722) | Soil microbial communities from Loxahatchee National Wildlife Refuge, Florida, United States - Lox_Sample_1.3 | ecosystem: Environmental > Terrestrial > Soil > Wetlands | place: USA... | reverse complement strand
CTCGGCGCCGGATCCGTCCTCCACGCCACGCACACCCGCGACATGAACCGGCTCGGCGGCCTGATCCGCGGGCTGCCCTGGACGGCCGTCTGCTTCTTGACGGGCTCCCTGGCGATCGCCGGGCTGCCCCCGCTGAACGGTTTCGTCAGCGAGTGGCTCCTGTTCCAGTCGCTGCTACCCGGCATCGGGAGTCCGGTGCCCCTGGTGGCTCCGCTCATGACGTTGGCCGTCGGTGTCCTCGCGCTCACGGGTGGGCTCGCCGCCGCCGGGTTCGTCAAGGCGTTCGGGGTCACATTTCTCGCGATTCCGCGCTCGCCGGCGGCTGAACACGCGCGTGAAGCGCCCCTGTCGATGCGGGTCGGCATGGGAATCCTGACGGTGGCGTGCGCAGGCTTCGGGCTGCTTGCCGTCGTTGTGTTGCCGGCGCTGGCGGCCCTACTCGCGGGCCATGCGGGCCTCCCGGTCCCGGGAGCCGGATTTGGCTCCGGGCTCTTCCTGTCCATGCCAGGAAAGTTTGCCCGGATCTCGCCGACCCTGGTGGCCCTCGGACTGATCCTCACCACCGGCGGTGTGTGGCTCGCGGTCCGCGTCTTCGCGGGCCGCCGGCGGGTCCGGGTGAGCGAGACCTGGGGCTGCGGGCGAGTGGTCCAGACGCCGCGGATGGAGTACACGTCGACCGCCTTCGCCGAGCCCCTGCGCCGCGTGTTCGCCGAGCTGTATCGGCCGACCCAGGACCTGTCGATCGACTTCCATCCGGAGTCGAAGTACTTCGTCCAGTCCATCGAGTATCGCAGCGAGATCGTTCCGTGGTTCGAGCGCTACCTCTACGCGCCGCTCGTCGCCCGCGTGCGACGGTGGGGCATCCAGGCCCGGGCGATCCAGTCGGGCTCGGCCCATGCCTACCTCACCTATCTGGTGATCGCCCTCCTGGGGCTTCTGACCCTGCTCCTCGTACGTCAGATGTGAGATGGCGCTCGCCTACCTCTTGCTCACGCTGCACCTCGCGGCTCATGCGATCGGGGTCACGGCCGCGCTCGTCGCGCGCGGAGCGGTCGGGCGGGGGCTCGTGGCCGGCTCTGGACTCGTGGGGGCCCTGGCCGCTCTCGGGCTCGGCTCGGTCTGTCTGGGCGCGGGGCTCGTGCCGACGCTCAGCGCCACGTTCCTCCCGCTCACCGGGTTCGCGTTGCGCATCGACGGCTTGAGCGCGTTCTTCCTCATCGTCATCGGGATGGTCGGGGCTGCGGTCACGGTGTACGGTTTCGGCTACTCGGCCGCGTACGAGGGACGCTACTCCCTGCGGCTGCTCGGCGCGATGCTGAACGTCCTGCTGCTGTCGCTGAGCGTCCAGGTCATGGCCGACAACGCCCTGACCTTCCTCTTGGCCTGGGAGGCCATGTCGCTCTCGACTTATGCGATGGTCCTCACCGAGCACGACCGTCCCGGGACAGTCCGCGCTGCGCACTGGTACATCGCGATCACGCACGCGGGCTTCGCGGCCCTGGTGGCGATGTTCCTGCTCCTGTCCGCCGGCGAGCTGACCACCTCCTTCGCCGCGATGCGATCGGCCGCCCTGACCCCCGGGGCCCGGGATGCGGCCTTCGTGTTGGCGCTGGTCGGCTTCGGGGCCAAGGCCGGCATCGCTCCGCTGCACGTGTGGCTGCCGATGGCGCATCCCGTCGCCCCGAGCCACGTCTCGGCTCTGATGTCCGGCGTCGTGATCAAGATGGGCGTGTATGGGCTCCTCCGCGTCACGATCGATCTGCTGGTGGGCGGGCCCGCCTGGTGGGGCGGCCTCATCCTGGCCGCGGGCACCATCTCGGCGCTTCTCGGCGTGCTCTATGCGCTGATGGAGCACGATCTCAAGCGGCTGCTGGCCTATCACTCCGTCGAGAACATCGGGATCATCTTCATCGGGATCGGGGCGGGCTTGATGTTTCAGAGCTACGGGCTGACGACCCTCGCGACCCTGGGCGTCATCAGCGGCCTCTATCACACGATCAACCACGCGTGCTTCAAGGGCCTGCTGTTCCTCGGCGCCGGATCGGTGCTGCACGCGACGGGGACACGCAACATGGAGGAGATGGGCGGGCTGATCAAGCGGATGCCGCGCACCGCGCTCTTCTTCCTGATCGGGGCGTGCGCGATTTCCGCTCTGCCGCCGCTGAACGGGTTCGCCTCCGAATGGCTCGTGTTCCAGACGCTGCTCGGCGGGTCGGCGATCCCCCAGCCCGAGGTCGCGGTGATCATGCCGATCGCGGTGGCCATGCTCGCGCTCACCAGCGGGCTCGCCGCCGCCTGCTTCGTCAAGGCGTTCGGGATCACGTTCCTGGCCATCCCGCGATCCCGGGAGGCGGAGCGCGCCCACGAGGCGCCACGGTCCATGCAGATCGGGATGGCGTCGCTGGCGCTGGCGTGCGTCGCACTCGGGCTCGCCCCGTTCGTGGTCGTCCCCGCCCTCGGCGCGAGCCTCGCGGGGCTCGGGGGCGTCGCTCCGTCCGCGGTCGCCTTCACCCCGGCCCTGTCCCTCCGCGTGCCGGGTACCTCCGGGCAGATGTCGGCACCCCTCTTGGCGCTCGGGCTGCTCCTGCTGATGGGGCTGGTTCCGGTGGCGCTCTGGATCCTGGGCGCCGACCGCCGGCTGCGCGTGGGCGACACCTGGGGCTGCGGCCGCATCGGGCAGACGCCCCGCATGGAGTACACGGCGACGGCCTTCGCGGAGCCGCTGCGGCGCGTCTTCGCCGAGCTGTACCGGCCGACCCGGGACTTGTCCATCGACTTCCACCCGGAGTCGAAGTACTTCGTGCAGTCGATCGAGTACCGGAGCGAGATCCACCCGTGGCTCGAGCGGCTCCTCTACGATCGGCCCTTGCACGGGCTCCATCGCGCCGCCACGTGGGTCCGCCGTCTGCAAGGAGGCTCGCTGCACCTCTACCTGCTCTACCTGACGCTGGCGTTCCTGGCCCTGCTCACCGCGGCCCGGTGGTGGAGATGATCGTGGAGACGATCGGATACGTGCTCGAAGCCGCGCAGGCGGCGCTGGCGCTCCTGCTGGCGCCCGGTCTGGTCGGGCTGATCCGCTGGTTGAAGGCCCGCCTGCAGAATCGGCGCGGTGCGCCCATCTGGCAGCCGTACTGGGAGCTGAGCAAGCTGTTCCAGAAGGAGGTCGTCGTCTCGAGCAACGCCTCCTGGCTGTTCCGGGCGGCCCCGTTCGTCGTTTTTTCGAGCGCGGTGGCGGTGACGTTCCTCGTGCCGATCCTCGCGGTGCCGCTGCCGTTCGACGGGGTCGGCGATCTGCTGGTGGTCGTCTATCTCCTCCTCCTCGGGACCTTCTTCCTCTCGCTCGCCGGCCTCGATCCGGGCTCGCCGTTCGGCGGGATGGGAGCCAGCCGTGAGATGACGGTGGCCGCCCTCGCCGAACCCACCGTCGCCCTCGCGATCTTCGCCTTGGCCCTCAGCGCCGGCTCCACCAACCTCGGTCAGATCGTGGCTCGCACCATGACGAGCCCCGGGGCTTCGCTGAGCCCGGGGCACCTACTCGCCTTCGGCGCCCTCTTCATCGTGACCCTCGCCGAGACCGGCCGCCTCCCGATCGACAACCCGGCCACACACCTCGAGCTGACGATGATCCACGAGGCGATGATCCTCGAATACTCGGGCCGCTACCTGGCCCTCATCGAGTGGGCGGCGGCCCTGAAACTGTTCATCTTCTTCTCGTTGCTCGGCAACCTCTTCATCCCGTGGGGCGTGTCGGCGGTCCTGACTCCGGCCACCCTCGCGGTCGCGGTGGCCAGCCTGCTCGTCAAGCTCGCGGTCCTGGCGGGAGTGGTCGCGGTGCTCGAGACCCGCATCGCGAAGCTCCGCCTCTTCCGCGTGCCCGAGCTGCTGAGCGTCTCCTTCGTGCTGGCCCTGCTCGCGGTCACGTCGTCGTTCCTCCTGAGGTAGGCGATGGACAGCCTGTTCTCCCAGCTCTGTGTCCTCGGGTCGAGCCTGGTGCTGATCTTCGGGCTCATCCTGCTCTGGCGGCGGGGCGTCACCGCCTACATCAGCGCCTTCACCTGGCAGTCCATCGTCCTCTCGGCGGTGGCGGTGGTCGTGGCGTACTTCGGGAACGACCACGAGCTGTACTGGGTCGGGGCCTGCCTCCTCCTGCTCAAGGGGCTGGTGATCCCGCGGCTCTTGAAGCGAATGGAGCGCCGGTTCGCGGCCGAGCGGGAGCTGGATCCGTACGTGAACACCGCAACGTCGCTGGTCGTATCCGGTCTGCTCGTGCTCTTTGGCTACGCCATCACGCGGCCGCTCGTGGCGTTGAGTCAGCTGCCGACGCGGGCGGGCATGCCGCTGGCGATGGGGCTGGTGCTCGTGAGCCTGTTCGTGGTGATCAGCCGGAAGAAGGCCCTGACCCAGGTCGTCGGCTTTCTGATGCTCGAGAACGGGCTCGCCCTGCTCGCCGTCCTCGGGACCTACGGGATCCCGTTGATCGTCGAGCTCGGCGTGTTCCTGGACGTTCTCATGGGCTTCCTCGTCATGCAGATCTTCATCTACCAGATCCACGAGACGTTCGAGAGCATCGACGTCGAGCAGCTCAACCGCCTCCGGCACTGAGGGATCGTGACCACATTCGCGCTGCTGCTTGGTCCGCCGCTCCTCGGAGCGTTGCTGGCGGTCGGGGTGCGGCCCTACCGGCGCTTCGTCGGATGGGTGAATGCCCTGATGTCGCTTTTTTCACTCGGCGCGGCGGTCACCCTCTGGCGCCACATCCTGGCCGGCGGAGTGGTGACCTCGGGCCCCGGGGACTTCTTGCGCGCCGACGCCCTCTCGACCTTGCTCGCGCTGTGCGTGAGCGTGGTGGGTGCGCTGGCCGCATGGCTCGGGCCAGGGATGGGCGGGGATGACGGTTACGATGCCGCGCAGTCCCGGCGCTTCCGGATCTTCGGCAATCTGTTCACGTTCACGATGCTGTTCGCGGTGACCTCCAACAACGTTGGCTTCATGTGGATCGCGATCGAGGCGACCACTATCACGTCGGCCATGCTCATTCCGCTCCACGTGACGAAGGCCTCCGTCGAGGCCTCGTGGAAGTACATCCTGATCGGGTCCATCGGCATCGCGCTGGCCTTCGGTGGAACCGTGCTCGGGTATTTCGACTTCGTCAACCTGGCCGGTCGCCAGGAGATGGCGCTGAACTGGACGGTGCTGATGGCTTCGGCATCCCGCCTTCACCCGGAGGTGATCCAGCTCGCCTTCGTCTTCATCCTCATCGGGTACGGCACGAAGGCCGGCCTCGCGCCCATGCACACGTGGCTCCCGGACGCCCACTCGGAGGCGCCGGCGCCCTTGTCCGCCATGATGTCGGGCGTGCTCCTGGCCGTCGCGCTCTACGCGGTGATGCGGTGGGAGGCCGTGGTGAACGCGGCGGTGGGGACGGGGTTCACGGACAGTCTCTACATCGCCCTCGGGGTCCTGTCCATCGTCATCGCCGCGTTCAGCCTGGTGATCCAGCGCAACTACAAGCGCATGCTCGCGTACTCGAGCATCGAGCACACCGGGCTGATCTGCGTGGGGCTGGCCCTGGGGCCGCTCGGGACCTTCGCGGCCATGCTGCACCTGCTCAATCACACGCTGGCGAAGTCGATGATGTTCTTCCTCGCCGGACGGGTGCTCCACCGGTACGGCACCACCGAGATCAGCCGGGTGTCGGGGCTCTTGAAGGTGATGCCGTGGACGGGCGCCTTCTTCGCGGCGGGAGTGCTGGCCGTTGTCGGCCTACCTCCCTTCGGCCTCTTCATCTCGGAGTTCGCGCTCTTCCGGGCGGGCTTCGCGGCGGGCCGGCCGTGGCTGATGGGGCTCGTCCTGGCGCTGCTCACGGTGGCCTTCGTCTCGATGATCGGCCATCTCAACCGGATGCTCTATGGTCCGCCCACGGTCGGCGTGACGGCGGGTGAGAGGAATCTCTGGCCGCTGGTCCCGCTCGGGGCCTGCCTGGCGGCCCTTGTCGTTCTCGGCATCACGCTCCCCGCGCCGCTCCAGATGCTGCTGCGCCAGGTCGTGGAGATCGTCGGACAATGACCCGTCTGTCCCAGCTCATGAGCGTGCTCACCGAGAAGAACGCCGATCGTGTCAGTGACGTGCGCCTGGTGCGGGGCAACGAGCTCCACTGCTCGGTCCACCCGCCCGCCGTCCCCGCGCTGGCCACCATGCTCCGCATGGGCTTCGGCGCGGAGCTCGGCTTCATGGCCGCGGCCGACCGACGGGCCGACCGCGGGACGTTCGAGGTTCACTATCTGTTCACCCCCGAACGGGAGAACTGGTTTGTCCACGCCACCGCCCCGGTGTCCATGGACGCTCCCGCGATCGTCTCGCTGGCGACGCTCCACTATCCGGCGTCGCGCTTCGAGCGGGAGATCTACGATCTGTTCGGGATCGTGGCCGAGGGCCACCCCGACCCCCGGCCGCTCGTCCGCCACGGGTTCTGGCCGGCCGACTACTTCCCGCTGCGGAAGGACGCGGTACCACGCGAGTTCACGGACGACGGACGCGCGTTTCCTTTCACCGAGGTGGGCGGCGAGGGGGTCTACGAGATCCCGGTGGGCCCGGTGCACGCGGGAGTGATCGAGCCGGGTCACTTCCGCTTCAGCGTGGTGGGCGAGACGATCATCGACATGAAGTCGCGACTGTACTTCACCCACAAGGGTACGGAGAAGCTCTTCGAGGGTCGGGAAGCCGGCGCCGGGGTGGAGCTGGCGGAGCGCGTCTCCGGCGACACGACGATCGGACACTCGCTCGCCTTCTGCCAGGCGCTCGAGGCCGCCGCCGGGACCAGGGTGCCGGAGCGGGCGAGATGGCTGCGCGTGATCCTGCTGGAGATGGAGCGTCTCTACAACCACGTGGGCGACTTCGGCATGATCGCCAACGACACCGGCTACGCGGTGGCGCATTCCCATTGCTTCCGCATGCGCGAGCGGCTCCTGCGGCTGAACAAGCGCCTCACGGGCAACCGGTTGCTGCGCGGCGGCGTCGTCCCGGGAGGGGTCGGACACGACCTGCCGGCCGGCCTGGATCTGCTCGGAGAGCTGGAGGCCGTCCTCCGGGATTTCGAAGATATCGTCGGGCTCGCCCTCGAGAACACGCTCGTGATGGACCGGCTCGAAGGGACCGGCCGGCTGGCCACGCGCACCGCGCGTGACCACGGCGTGCTGGGCTACGTCGCCCGCGCGTCCGGGATCGACGCCGATGTCCGGCGCGACCATCCCTTCGCCGCCTACGGGGACCTGGAGGTGCGGGTGCCCGTCTTCGAGTCGGGCGACGTCAAGGCGCGAACCCTGGTGCGGATCGAGGAGGCGCGGGAGTCGGTGCGGCTCATCCGCGAGGCGGTGACCCGGCTGCCCGCGGGCTCGCTGGCCACGCCCCTGGGTCCACTCCCGTCCTTCCGGCCAGCCTTCGGACTGGTGGAGGGTTGGCGCGGCGCCATCCTGCACTGGGTGATGGCGGACGCGGCCGGCCGGCTCGACCGCGTCAAGATCATGGACCCGTCCTTCCTGAACTGGCGGCCGCTCTCCTACGCGCTGCTCAAGAACATCGTCCCGGACTTCCCGCTCTGCAACAAGTCGTTCAACCAGTCGTACTCGGGCAACGATTTGTGAGGGAGGTATACTGACCGCATGAAAACCGGCTTGATCGTGCTGGGAGTGGTCGCCCTCATCGTCATCGGGGCCATCGGCTGGGCCATCGGCATCAACAACCAGCTCGTGGCCCAGGAGCAGTCGGTCAACGAGAAGTGGGCGCAGGTGCAGAACGTCTACCAGCGCCGCGCCGACCTGATCCCGAACCTGGTGGAGACCGTCAAGGGTTTCGCGGCCCAGGAGCGCACGGTGCTCGAGGAGGTGACGAAGGCCCGGGCCAGCGTGGCCGGCATCAAGGCCACCCCCGAGCTGATCAACGACCCGGCCGCCTTCCAGAAGTTCCAGCAGGCGCAGGCCGAGCTGGGGGGCGCGCTCAGCCGGCTGCTCGTCACGGTCGAGCGCTATCCCGATCTCAAGTCCAACCAGAACTTCCTGACCCTGCAGAGCCAGCTCGAGGGCACCGAGAACCGCATCGCGGTCGAGCGCATGCGCTACAGCGAGGCGGTGCGCGACTACAACACGCGGCTCCGGCTCTTCCCGGGCAGCCTGGTGGCCTCGCTGCGCGGCTTCAAGGAGAAGGCCTACTTCGAGGCCGCGCCGGGCGCTCAGGAAGCCCCGAAGGTGAAGTTCTAGCGGGGCAGCGGGCGGCCGGCGCCGTGCTCCATCGCGTCGCACCCGCCCTGCTGCTGCTGATCCTCCTGGCCGTGCCCGCCGTCGCGGCGCTGCGCATCCCGCCGCCGCCCGACCGTCGCGTGAACGACTACGCGGGGGCGCTCACCGCCGCCGACCGCGATCGTCTAGAGCAAGCCCTGGTCGCCCGCGAGGCGCGGAGTCGCAACCAGGTGGTGGTGGCGATCTTCCGCTCCCTCGAAGGCGAGAGCCTGGAGGACTACTCGATTCGGCTCGCCCAGGCCTGGCGCATCGGGCAGAAAGGCCTCGACAACGGGGTGATCTTCCTCGTCTTCCTCGACGACCGGAAGATGCGAATCGAGGTGGGCTACGGGCTCGAAGGCAATCTCACCGATGCCGTCTCCTCGTCCATCCTGCGTGACGTCGTCGCCCCGCGCTTCCGCGAGGGGCGCACCGCCGACGGCATCGAGGCCGGGCTCGAGGCCATCGACCGCGCCATCGCCGGCACCTACGTGCGCCCGCCGTCGGCGGGTGGCGGGAAGCGCCAGGGAGACATCGGCTGGCGCGAGCTGGTCGCGCTCTTCTTCGTGCTCGTGCTGATCTTCGCGCTCGTGCAGAACCGCATGCAGGACGCGGCCCTGCGGCGTCGCGGCTGGACCGGCGGGTCGAGGGGCTGGGGAGGTCCATTTGTCGGGGGCGGTTTCGGGGGCGGGGGGTTCGGAAGCGGCGGTGGCAGCATCGGCGGCGGCTTCAGCGGAGGCGGCGGCAGCTTCGGCGGCGGCGGCTCGAGCGGGAGCTGGTGATGGCCCGTCATCCCCGCTGGGTCCGCGCCTTCCTGAGCGACGCCGATCTGGACGCGGTGGTGGCAGCCATCGCCGCCGCGGAGGCCGCCACCTCCGCGGAGATCCGCGTGCACCTCGACACCCGCTGTTCCACCGGTGATCCGACGGCGCGCGCGATCGAGGTCTTCGAGCGCCTCGGCATGCACCGGACCGCCGAGCGCCACGGCGTGCTCATCTACGTGAGCATCGAGGACCACAAGCTGGTCGTCCTCGGCGACCGCGGCATCCACGAGCGCGTGGGCCAGGCCTACTGGGACCGCCTGGTGGAGGCGGCGCTCGCCCACTTCCGCCAGCAGCGGCCGCGCGACGGGCTCGCGCACGCGGTGGGCGAGGTCGGCGCCGTCCTGCGGCGCCACTTCCCCCGCCGGCCGGACGACGTCAACGAGCTCCCCGATCGGGTCAGCATCGAGCCGTCGTAGAGGCCCCGTTCAGCGCCCGAAGCGCACGCTCAGGCCGGCGAGCACGGACCAGTCGGGCCCCGTGCCGACGAGCGTCGTGCGCACGCCGGAGTCGAGCGCCAGGTTGGGCGTCACCCGGTAGATGATCGCGAGGGTGGTGCGAAGGCTCTCGCGCCCGTCGCGCTCGTCCTTGGTCGTGAAGTACAGCTCGCTGACGGTCGACAGCCGCTCGGTCGCGGCCCACGAGAGGGAGGCGCCGACGATGCCTTGCGGGATGAACCCGTTCGGTCGCGTCTGGCCGATCGCGGCCACGCCCGCATTGGCGTCGAGGCTCAGGCCCCACGGCAGCCCGAGCGTCATCAGGAGGATCGCGCCGAAATCGGGCCGCTCGCTGCCGATGGGCTCGCTCGCGGTCGGCAGCTTCACGTAGGGCTTCACGCTCAGCATCGGCTCGACCCCTTCGGCCGACGGCGCGAGGAAACGGTACTTGAAGCCGAGCGTGTAGTCGCCGCTGCCGCTGTCCTCCCCGCCGGCCTTCTGCCACACGAACGGCTCGCCCTCGAGCGAGGCCTCGAGTGCACTCGCGAGGCCGGCCCGCAGCGTCGCCTGCACCGTGAACCGCTTCTCCATCGGCTGGCCGCCTACCCGGGCCTGCTCGTACTCGAGCCCGGTCTCGATCTGGAGCACGCCGCTGCCCACGACCCCCGCGCTGGTGGTGAGGTCCGGGCGATCGGGATCGATCGCCTGGGGGTAGGCGGGCCCACTCCACAGCCACAGCCCAGCACACGAGATAACCACCGCCAGGGTTTTCAAGCGTCCCGATAGTACATGGCCGGCTGTCGCCGGTCGGCAGGCATTCTGCCGGATTCGGGCGTCATGCCCGTCCTCCGGCCGACGGCATCTTGGATCGTCGGCCGTGTTTCCCGGCACTTGGCTGCTGGCACGGCTGGTGCTACCTCGCGACGACCGGATGCTCGACCATCGCGAGGAGGCGACCATGACACGACACAGGCAGGCCTCACCGCTCTTCCTGCTCCTGCTCGTCGCAGTCGTCCTGGTCCCGATGATCCCCGCGGCCTCCGGCGAGCCCGACGCGACCAACTGGGTCGCGCGCATCGCGGACATGGACCAGGCCCTCCAGCGCGGCGACGCGCCGGCCACCCAGGCCGCCTGGCGCGAAGCCTACGTGGCCGCCCACGTCAGCCGCACCTGGTCGGGCATGATCGCGGTCGGCGACGCCGCGATCCGGGCAAGCCGCCTCGTAGGGGTGGAGGTCTCCGATGCGCGTGCCCGGCGGGCCTATCTCACCGCGCTGCTGCGCGCGCGGCGACAGGGCTCGCTCGACGGCGTGCTCGCGGCGGGCGACGCGTTCGGCCGCCTCGGCGATCGGGCGGTGGTGCGGCAGGCCCTGGCCGTAGCCACCGACCTGGCGGAGCGCTCCGGGGACGGGGCCGCGCGCCATCGTGTGGAGGTGTTCCAGGCCCACTGGGCGCCGAGGACGTAGCCGTCCGGTCGAGCGACCCGGTCGCGCGCGGCGCGAAGTGGCCCTCGGCGGGCTCTTCACGTCGCGTGGTATGCTCCCCCCGCCATGATCCGCGCGGAGATCCCGACCCCCGCCCTGCTGCTTGACCTGGATCGCTTCGAGCGTAACGTCGCCAAGATGGCCGCCCACGTGAAGGCGGCCGGCAAGAAGATCCGCCCGCACTCCAAGACGCACAAGTGCCCGGAGATCGCGCGGCGCCAGGTGGCCGCGGGTGCGGTCGGCGTGTGCGTGGCGAAGGTGAGCGAGGCCGAGGTGATGGCCGCGGCCGGCGTGCGAAATCTCTTGATCACGACCGAGGTCGTCGGGCCCGAGAAGATCGGCCGGCTGATCGGAGTGTTGAGGCGCCAGCCCGAGACGCTGGTGGTGGTGGACCATCCCGACAACGTGCGCGAGCTGGGCGAGGCCATGCAGAAGGCGGGGCTCGTGCTCAACGTGCTGGTCGATGTGGACGTGGGGGGTCGTCGCACCGGCACCCAGCCGGGAGAGCCCGCGCGCGACCTCGGCCGACAGGTGATGGCCCAGCCCGCGCTGCACCTGCGCGGGCTACAGGGGTACGCCGGCCACTGCGCGCACGTGATCGGCTTCGAGGAGCGGCGGCGCGCCTCGCGGCGCTGGATGGGCCGCCTCATGAAGACGCGCGAGCTGTTCGAGAAGCACCGCATGTCGGTCGACATCGTGACCGGCGGCTCGAGCGGGACCTTCAACATCGACGTCGAGCTCGAGGGGCTCACCGAGCTACAGTCGGGCTCCTACTGCGTGATGGACCTGGATTACCGGCGAATCGGCAGCCCGCGCGGGGCCGCCTACGACGACTTCGAGATGGCGCTGACCGTGCTCACCACGGTGGTGAGCGTGCCCACCGCGGACATGGCGATGGTGGACGGGGGCTTCAAGGCCTTCTCCACCGACCGGCCGTTCGTGCCCGAGGCCGTCGAGTGGCCGGGCGTCGAGTACTCCTGGGCGGGCGACGAGCACGGCCGGCTGATGACGGTGGAGCCGGGGCGGCTGCCGAAGCTCGGGCAGCTCATCGAGTTCTTCCCGCCGCACTGCGATCCCACCATCAACCTCTACGACCGGATCTACGCGATGCGGGGCGACAAGGTCGAGGCGGTCTGGGAGGTCTCGGGGCGGGGCCGGTCCCAGTAGGACTGGAACAGGTCCCACACTTCTTCGGGGGTGCGCGTCTGGAAGATGCGGGCGCGGCACTCGGTGGCGTGGCCGAGCCCTTCCGTGTACCACGCCAGGTGCTTCTTCATCTGCACCAGCGCGTACTTCTCCCTGAAGTGCTCCCGGATCAGGGCCACGTGGCGGGCGATGACGCGGGCCTTGTAGTCGCGCTGCTCCTCCTGCGGCAGCGCGTCGTAGGACTCGTCGAAGACCCACGGGCTGCCGAGCGCGCCGCGGCCGATCATCACCGACCCACACCCGGTCTCGGCCATCATGGCCTGCGCCTCCGCCATCGAACGCACGTCGCCGTTGCCGGTGACCGGGATCGAGACCGCCTCGACCACCTCGCCGATGATGGTCCAGGGCGCCTTGCCGGTGAAGCGCTGCGAGCGCGAGCGCGGGTGCACGGTGATGGCCTCGACACCCTCGGACTCCGCCATCTGGGCCACCTCGACCGCGTTCAGGTGCTCGTCGTCCCAGCCGCCGCGGATCTTCACGGTCAGGGGCACGCTCACCGCCTTGCGCAGCGCGCGCAGGATCAGCGAGGTCGCGGCGACGTTGCGCATGAGCGCCGCTCCTTTCCCCTTGCCGGTGATCTTCGGCATGGGGCAGCCCATGTTCAGGTCCACGATGTCGGCGCCGAGGGTCTGGCAGCGCTCCGCCGCGCGGGCGAGCAGGTCGGGGTCCTTGCCCAGCAGCTGCATGGCGAGGGGCCGCTCCTGCGGGTAGTAGGCCGCGATCGCGTCGGCGTGCGGGTGACCGGTGAGCAGCGCGGCCGCGTCCATCTCCTCGGAGGTGGTGAGCGCGCTGCCGCATTCCCGTGCGACCAGGCGGAACGGCGCGTTGGTGATGCCGGCCATCGGGGCCAGGCGGGCCAGGGCGGAGAGCTCGACGGAGCCGATCTTCATGGAGCGCCCAGTATACCGCTCAGGGGGCCCAGAGGCCGCGGCGCTGCTCGCGCGCCTCGGCGGCGAGCTTGCGGAACAGCTCGGCGTGGCGAACGTTGGGCGGCACCGTCATGACGGCCGCGTAGCCCAGCCGCACCAGCTCGGCGTTGACCATGATCTCGACGCCGTCGGGGCGCTTGATCCACACGTAGGCCAGGAGCCGGCCGTAGCGGTCGCGTCGCTGTACGTCGGGTTCGAGGCGCACCGTATCGTGACCGACCAGGCGCCGATTGACCTCGGTGGCCTCACGGCCGCCCGGCTCCTCGCCGCGCGTCGGGTGGTGCACCTCCGGGGTGTCGATCCCGATGTAGCGCACCTTCTCCACCCCGCTCGCGAGCCGGACATAGATGGTGTCGCCATCCACCGTCCGCACCACCGTGCCGACCAGCTCCTCCCACGCTGAGGGGGCCGAAGGTGAGGGAGGCGCGTACGAGGGCGAGGCGACCGCGAGCAGGGAAGCCAGCACCAGGAAGGCGACGAGCACGCGCGCACGCATGGTGTATCAACCACGATACATGACGGCGTCCTGGGGGATGTGCGGAGAAGCGGCCACTGAAGTTCAAGAGGGGCCCGTTCTCCGAAGGGTCGATGTATGAAGCGTCGTGGAACTTGCATGTGAACGACGCTGGCAACTATCTGTGAAACCTATTTCACTATCAACTATATAGTTCAGATAGGCTATTGAATCTAAAGAATGTTAGCGAAAAGGTAAGTATGGCACCTTTCCTGCTTAGCTAGCGTTCTTCCCCCGAGCGAGAGGACATCTATGAGGCGAGTACTGAGCGGCCTAGCGATGCTGGCTCTGAGTGCAAGTTGGCAAGTCGCCCACGCGACTACGATCACGATTCCGCAGAGCGCCTTGATCCCGTCGACGACGTACTACACGGACAGCATTGGGGGAGGCCTTGGTGCCGTCGTGGTGACGACCGGGGGAGGCAATGCCGCCAATGTGGGCGACGCCTCTGGACGCAACGATGATGGGTTCCGGGGCCCTATCAGCCTGGGATTCTCGATGCCTTTCTTCGGCACCACCTATTCGAGCTTCTTCGTGAACAACAATGGCAATGTCAGTTTCAATGCAGGGATCGCAGCCTTCACTCCCAGCGGACCGCAAGGTGCAACCCAGCCCGTCATCTCACCGTTCTTTGCGGATGTTGATACTCGCGCGGCCGCCAGTGGCGTCGTGTACTTGCGAACTGATATCCCGAATCAGATCATCGTGACCTGGGATGCGGTCGGCTACTTTGGCGCGCACGCGGACAAGTTGAACAGCTTCCAGCTCGTGTTGCGGGGACCCGACTACGCGATACCCGTGGGCGAAGGTGCCATCGGATTCTTTTATAAGACCATGCAGTGGGAGACCGGCGATGCGAGCGGCGGCAGCGGTGGCTTCGGAGGAACGCCGGGAGCGGTTGGTTTCGGCGACGGTCTGAGCAATGGGAATATCCTGCAAGGCTCGATCGAGAACGGCATTTCTGGGGTCGTGAACGACCACCATCTCTGGTTTGATCCGAATCTCGAGCCCATCACCGCGACTCCCGAGCCCGCTACGCTCCTCCTGTTCGGCACAACGACGGCCGGGATAGCGCTGGCCCGCTGGAGGCGGCGTAGCGCCGGCTAGTACGAGCGGTCTCGGTTCTTCCACGAGCGCCGAGCCCCCTCGGCGCTCGTGGTCTTTCATCCATCGCGGCTCATCTTCGGTTCACTCCCAGGCGGGGGTGAGCGCGCCGGCCGGGTCGCGCCAGCAGGGCGCCCACGCCAGCGCCACCAGGCGCACCGTGATGTTCTGCCGCGTGGGCTTGAGCGCGATCGTCTCGAGCGGCTCGGTGAGCGGATCGGTGCTCGCGCCGAGCGCGTCGGCCTCGGCCTTGAACTGGGCGTCGAGTGCGGCGATCGCCTCGTCGACCGCGGCCACCGTCTCCTTCGCACGCCCGACGTCCTGCGTCTCCTTCAGCACGCGACCGGCGCCCCGGGCCGCCGTCGTGGCCCGCCCGATGGTGCTGACGTTGATCGTCTTGCGGCCGAGGAAGGCCCCCAGGATCGTAGCGCCGACCGAGATCGCGGTCTGGATGCCCTGCTGCGTGGCCTGCTCGCTCTCGCGCTCCACCGCCTGCTCGGCGCGCCGGCGGCGCTCCTGCAGCGCCGCCTGCCTGGGCGCGTACTTCTGGCGGAGGGCCTCGGCGGCCTTGTCCCGCTCCTGGCGGGTCGAATCCTGCAGCCGTACGCGGAAGTCGCGCTCCGACTCGTCGGGCTTCGAGATCGCCTTCAGTGCCGGGCTCCGCAGCAGCTCGATCTTCTGCGACTGCAGCAGCCAGCCCGCGAAGTCCTTACTCCAGCCCTCGTAGCTCTTCTTCTTGCCCGCGGCGTCGGGTAGCTCCGCGAAGTCTGCGTCGCCCTCCGGGGCCGGCGCGAGGTCGGAGGAGGTGAAGCCGACCGTGGCCGCCTGATCCCAGGCGACCGGCACGGCCTCGGCCGTGATCGGGGTGAGCACGGCGACGTCTCGGCTCACGTCGATGTTGCTCCTGGTGTCGGTCACCCGCACCTGGGCGGATCCGAAGAGCATCGGCTGGTAGAGCAGGGTGGACCCGGCGGGAGCGGCGCCGCGGGCCGGCACGAAGTGCTGCGGGATGTCGGGCGGCAGCAGGGGGCGCTGGCCGGCCCCGGTCGCGCGGGCCGCCGCGGGCGCCGGTGCGGCCGCGCGCGAGGTCCTGGCCGCGGCCGGCTGAGATGCCGCCGGGGTGACCCTGGCCGTCGACGCCGTCGCGGTGGCGGGCGTGGCCCGGCGCGCGTCCATCAGGGACTTGATCTGCGCGCGCGTCAGCGGCCCACGAAGGTACGACATCACCCAGCGGCTCTCGAACACCACCGGGTGGTCCTCGTGCACGTTGTTCATCAGGAAGATGCGGCTCGACAGCCCGGAGAGGATGCGCTCGAGCCCGGCGCGATCGAAGCCCTGGCCCGCGCTGCCCGCCGCACCCTCGAGGCCGTCGAGCACGCGCGCCTTGTCGCGCTCGGTCTGCAGCCGCCCGATGAACCAGGTGCCGGTGTTGGAGAGGCCCTTGTAGTCGAGGTCGACCGGGTTCTGGGTGGCGAGCACCACGCCGACGCCGAAGGCCCGCGCCTGCTTGAGCAGCGTGAGCAGCGGCGTCTTCGACGGCGGGTTGGCCACCGGCGGGAAGAAGCCGAAGATCTCGTCCATGTAGAGCAGCGCGCGCAGGCTCGTGGTGCCGGACTGCGTGCGCATCCAACCCACCACCTGGTTGAGCAGCAGCGAGACGAAGAACATCCGCTCCGCGTCGCTGAGATGGGCGATCGAGATGATGGCCACCCGCGGCTTACCCTCGGGTGTGTGCAGCAGGCCGTCGACCTCCAGCGCCTCGCCCTCCATCCAGGCGCCGAAGCCGGGCGCGGCAAGCAGGTTGTTGAGCGACATGGCCAGCGCGAAGCGGTCCTTCGACGGGAAGAACGCCTCGAGATCGAGCACGCCCACGCGCCTCACCGGCGGCGTCTGGATCTGCTGGATCAGGCCGGCCAGATCGAGCGCCTGCCCCTGGCGCCACGCGGTGTCGAGGATGGTGGCGATCAGGATGTGCTCGCGGCTCTTGATCGGATCGGCGTCGATGCCGAGCAGGCCGAGGAGGCTGGTGGCGGTGGTGCCGATGCGCTCGCGCAGCAGCTCCTCGTCCTCCCGGATGGCGGGTGGCGGCGCCGCGAACGACTTGAGGATCGACAGCGGGATCCCCGCGTTGCTGCCGGGCGTGTAGACCGCGAAGTCGGCCGCGTTCCGGAGCCGCTGGATGCGCGCGCCGTCCTCGCCCCAGGCGGCCAGCCCCTTCTGCCACAGCTCGGCCTGCTGGCGCGCGTAGTCGTCCACCGAGAGGTTCTTCCGGCGGGCGTCGTCCTCGTTGACCCACGGCCGGAAGTCCTCCGGCTTGAGCGCCGGGAAGGTGAGCAGCAGATTGGCCAGATCGCCCTTGGGATCGATGAGGATGGCCGGGATGCCGTCGATGGCGGCTTCCTCGATGAGGGCCAGGCAGAGGCCCGTCTTGCCACTGCCGGTCATGCCCACGCAGACCGCGTGGGTGACCAGGTCCTTCGAGTCGTAGAGGAGGAGGCCGTCCTGGGCCTTCTTCTGCTGCCAGTCGTAGGGCCGGCCCAGGTAGAAGACGCCCAGCTTCTCGAAGTCGGCCGCGCTCGGCATGGTGGCCCTTTCTCCTCTCGTGGCTAGAGACGCTTGCTTGACGAAGGCCCCGCCCTTGACGATCCCGCCCAGGATAGCAGAGCGTGCGCGGCTCCAGGAGCCAGCAGGTCCCGTCCGTCAGAGTGACAGCTGCTCAAGGCGACTGCCCAGCAGCCTGGATCAGGGCGGCGTCGATATCCGCGACCCGCTGGACGATCGCGTAGGCCCACGAGCCGTAGCTTCCGTCTGGAGCGCGATCTGCCGGCGCTCGGCGTCCCCCTGGCCCCGAGGCGCTGCTGCGCTTCTTCACGATGATCGCCCATTATCACGGCGGGGTGTGGAGCGCCGCCGATCCCGAGCGCTCGCCGGCCCTGACCAAGCCGACCGTACGGCGTTACCTCGATCTCTTCACCGGGCTGTTTCTCGTCAGCCAGCTCCCCGCGTGGTACGAGAATCTCGGCAAGCGGCAGGTGAAAGCGCCGAAGGTGTACGTCCGAGACAGCGGCTTGCTCCACGCCCTGCTCGGTCCGAGCCCGCCGCGCGAGCTGTCCCATCCCAAGGCCGGCGCTTCGTGGGGAGGGTACGTGCTCGAGGAAGTGCTGCAGGTGGTCAGACCCGACCGCGCCTATTTCTGGGCGACGCACACGGGCGCCGAGCTCGAAGCCCTCGGCCAGACGCCAGATCCTGCGTTCGGTGAAGATCGCTCGCGCTGTCGTCTCGCTCCACATTCTCAGTAGCTCGGCGTTCGTGAACACGCCGGTGCCGTGGAGATTCAGCGCTTCGGCCAGCGGCGTGTCAGCGTGATCGGACCCGATGAGCACGGTCACGCCGTGGCGCCGGAGCGCCCGCAGGTTGGCGATCATCACCCCGCGCTCGGTGCGCTCCGCCTCCACCTGAGCCGGCGGAACCTGCAGCCCGCGCGAAGCATGCCTCGCACCGCCGGGCATCGCGTGGCCCGGCGCTTCGCCGGATCCGTGAGCGCTCCTCCCCTGGGCCTCCGCCCACGGGCCGGTTCGGAATTGCCCCATGTGTCGGCTCGCCACGGTCGTGGTCGTGACTCGCGTCCCCATTCGCGCGGCGAGTCTGGCGTCCTCGTCGCTGAGGCGTGCCCGCTCGGTCATGGCCGGGCCCAGGAGGAGCCATCCGGGTAGATGCGCTATGTCCATGACGCCCGCGGCCACGGCGACTCGGAAATCGGCTGCGGTGAGCACGTGAGCGGTAACAGTGAGGCCGGCCCGGCGCGCCAAACTCACGACATGCGGCAGCAACCCGGGATCGAGCCCAGAGCGGCCCCCACAGGTCGACTCGGCAGCGGGGAAGCTCTCGGAGCACTCGCGGTAGACTTTGACGAAGTCCGGCCGCGAGGCGACCAGCTTGGCTCCGAAGACCGTCCTGTTGCTCCACGGTCCGCGGTACGGGTAGATGTCGCATCGTCCGTTGGGCAAACTCTTGTCATCGAGTGGAGCGAGACGTATCCTCGGCCAGAGGCATGGTGCCACGAGCGATGGGCCGGCGATGACCAGGCTACTCAAGGCGATGCGGGACGCCGTCGCGGTCGCCGGGCTGATGGTATTGCTTGCCGGGACCGCCGCATGGGCCCACGACGCGACGAAGGTCCCCGTTGCCGGTCCGGCAACTGTCAGCGCGCCCGACGCTGCGATGCCAACGACAGGCGCCAGCGGACTCCTGCTCGCCATTCTCGTCGCCGGAATCGTGCTCCCCATCGCTCGGCCCAGGCGGCTGCCCGCCGCCCTCGTGATCATCCTGGTGATCCTGGGGTTCGAGACGGGGTTTCATTCGACCCATCACCTGAATGATCCCGCCCGAGCCGCCGACTGTACCATCGCCGGCCTCGCGGTTCACCTGGTGGGCAGCCCCGTTGACAACGTGAACGGCGATCTGATCGGCTCACCCGCCCACCGTTCCATCTCGCCGGAGTCCGAGATGCAAGTCCCTCATTCACGCCCCGTGCCTCGGGAAGGCCGCGCTCCCCCCGCCACGCACGCCTGACCTGCTGTTGCCGACGTGCCGCCGTCAAGCCGGCGGACGATGGTCGTCTCGTCAACGGCCAAATCCACGTGTGCGAGGTTGTGGTCAGGGCAGTAGCCACCAGTAGCCACATGACAAGAGATTAATGATGCGTCAGAGACAGCGACTCGTTGCGATGGGCACCGCCCTCGCCTTCCTATTGGCCGCACCCCTCCTTGGCGGCGCCGCTAGAGCGCAAACATCGGCGGTCAAGGCATCAAATGCCTGGGCGCGCCGTGCCCCGGCGATGGGCTCGATGGACAAGACGGGCAGCATGGACAAGATGGGAAGCGACAAGGGCAGCATGAGCCCGATGGGCGGGGGCGGCAATGGGCCGGTCTACGTGACCCTGACCAATTCGGGCTCTCAGGCCGACGCGCTCGTCTCCGCGTCCAGCGACGCAGCGCAGACCGTCGAGCTACACGAGGTCAAGAACGACGGCGGGGTCATGAAGATGCGGCCGGTCGAGGCGGCGGTGCGGTAACCCGGCGATGCGCCGGCCATCCCTCTACCAGACCGCGATCGTCTTCCTGGGCGTCTTGGCCCTGCTGGCCCTGGCGGTCGGGGGATGGGCGGCACTCGCGCCGCTGCCCGCACTGCCGAAGGAGCGAGTCGTCGCTATCCCCAAGGGCGCGAGCGCCCTGGGGCCTCAGCCGTTCCCGTCGAACATTCACCTCACCCTTGGACTACAAGACGTGCTGGTGCTGCGGAATGAGGACGATCGTCCCCAGCTCATCGGCGGCATCGAGGTGGGGGCTGGCCAAACTCTCAGGATCCCCTTCCACCGGGTTCAGGATTTTCAGCTCGCTTGCTCGGCCCACCCGAGCGGCCAGCTCAGAATCTCGGTCTCGGCCAAGCCAGGCCCCGGCCTTGGCCGTCTCTGGTGGAGGGTCGATCGCCTGCGCGGATACATCACCGCGTGAGCTTCAAGACCTCGCAGGGCACGGCGGAGCGCATTGAGATGTACGAAGAGGCACGGCATCCGGTTGCTTCTCGCATTCGGTTGTCCGATCCGGCCGATATCGAACTCGACCCCGACGCTGCCCCGCGACTCACTTTGCCCTGGCTCCTTCGCCTCCGCTGGCTCGCGTTCCTGACCCAGACTGCCCTCATCGCCGCTGCGGTCTACGGTGGGTGGCCGCCCACCACGCATGTCGTGTGGGCCCTGGTCGGCCTGGGCGTCCTGTCGAACCTCGCGCTCACGATCTTGAACCATCGACAAATCCTGCTCGGCTCGCGGTCGCTGGTCGGGGGCATCATGCTCGCCGACGTCCTGCTCCTCACCGCGATGCTCACCGTGACCGGGGGTCCTTCCAACCCCTTCGCGGTCGTCTTTCTCGTCAACGTGACGCTCGCGGCCGTCACGCTCGGGTCGGGCTGGACCTGGGCCATCGTTCTCTCGTCGATCGGTGGATACGCCAGCCTCTTCGCGTGGCCGACGGTGCCCCATCACCACGCGGCCGGCTCGCCGGCGTGGCCGGCCCATCTCGCCGGAATGTGGCTGGCCTTCGCGACCAGCGCGGGCCTGATCGCCCTGTTCGTCACGGGGGTGACGCGAACCCTGGCTCGCCGCGAGCGGGAGCTGACCGAGCTGCGCGCCGGCACGGCTCGGAGTGAGCGACTGGCTTCGCTCACCGCGCTCGCCGCCGGCGCGGCCCACGAGCTGGCCACGCCGCTCGCCACGATCGCGGTCGCCGCGCGCGAGATGGAGCGCGTGGCGGACCAGCACGATCTGGCGAGCCTGGCGGAGGACGTGAGCCTGATCCGGTCGCAGGTCGATCGATGCCGCGACATCCTCGACCGCATGAGCGGCCGCGCCAGCGGGAAGTGGATCGATACGCCCCGCTCCGTCCCCCTCGACGAGATCGTCGGACTGCTGCGCGTCGAGCTCGGCGCGGAGCAGCGCGCGCACCTCCGGACCGAGGTCGAGCCCGGGCTCGTGGTCCTCGCACCGTGTGCCGGGCTCGTGCAGGCGCTCGGCAATCTGGTCGCGAATGCTCTCGACGCTTCCGGACCCGATGGCGTGGTATCGCTCGCGGTGACCGCCCGCGACTCCCGGATCGCCTTTGTGGTCCGTGACCGTGGACACGGCATGTCGGCCGAGACGTTGAATCGGGCCAGCGAGCCGTTCTTCACCACGAAGCCGCCCGGGTCCGGCTACGGGCTCGGACTGTTCCTGGTGCGGCTCTTCGCCGAGCGCCACGGCGGGACGCTCGCGATCGACAGCGTGCCAAGGCAGGGCACGACGGTCGTGCTCGAGCTCCCTCGAGAGGCGCGCTGATGCCCGGAATCCTGATCGTGGATGACGACGAGGTGTTTTGCTCTCGTGTCGTGCGGGCGCTTTCGAGCCGGGGCTTCGACGCGCGGGGGGTGCGCGACTACGATGCGGCCATCGCGATGGCTCGGTCGTGGGCGCTGGATATGGCGGTGGTCGACCTGCGCCTGCCGGGGCGATCCGGCCTGGACGTGGTGCGCGACCTCAAGGCCCTGAGTCCGAAGATGGCGATCGTCGTCCTGACCGGCTACGGAAGCATCGCGACCGCCATCGAGAGCCTGCGGCTCGGCGCGGTGGACTACCTGAGCAAGCCGGTCGACGTGGACCAGATCGTGGCCGCGTTCGGGATCTCACCGCTCACGCACGAGGCCGCCCGAGAAACGGACGTGCCGTCGCTGGCGCGCGTGGAGTGGGAGCACATCCAGCGGGTCCTGACGGACTGTGGTGGCAACATCTCGGCGGCCGCTCGCCTACTCGGGCTTCACCGGCGGTCCCTCCAGCGCAAACTCGCCAAGTTTCCCGCCCCCCGCTGACGGCCGCGACCGCGGCCGCTCAGCTCGCCACACCTCGTTCGCGGAGGCGGGCGGTCCGGATCGCGGTCGACTGCCGCTTGCGCCGCCAGTGTCGCACGCCGGTGATGAGCAGGAGCAGCCGTGCCGCTCCTGCCAGGCAGACCGCGACGCGCCAGGGTGCCCCGAGCGCTTCACCGTAGTGTAACGGCCGCAGCCAGGCGAGGAACCGATCACCGCGAGATTGGGTGGCCCCGTCGACGCCGAATCGCCAGGGCCGCCCACCAGCCGCTCCCCAGCGAGACGAGCAGCGCCAGCGCCCCGATGCCCACGATCCGGTGCCCGACGTGTCCCGCCAGCAGACTGTAGTGGAGGTCGTAGGTCCAGGTTCCAGTCGTCGCCCCAGAAACCGCTCCTGATCACGGTCGCGCTGATCGGGTCGACCCAGACCAAGAGGGGTGCGTAGCCGGCTCCCTGGTTCTCCTCCGGCTCGTGGTACACGCGAGGAGGAGGCGGCCGTGGGCGGCTGGCCTGGCGCTCCCTGCGGCTCCTGAGCGTAGGCGGCGATCGCGGGGCAGGCGAGTGCAGCCAGTATGAGAAGTCGTGCAAGCACGTGGCATCTCCTTGCCCGCTTGGTGCGGCACCGAGGCGGTCCTTAGGTCGGGCAGGAGTCTATGCCTCGAAAAGCGGGTAGCCGGCTGCGGTAAGATGTCGCACCCGGGCGGCCGGGCCAGCCCTCGGCCGTGACCGCTAAGGCTGGGCCACGAACCAGCGGTCGGCGAACTTGTGCCCCTTCGCATCGCCGGGTGTCTTGTCGTTCTTCCAGAAGTAGAGGGGCTTCCCCTTGTAGGCGTATTGCGTGCCGCCGTCGTCGCGCGTGATGATGGTAAGTGGCGGCTTCGGCACGGGATCGCCGGCGGACGGCCGGAAGGGCGGCCAGTTCGAGGCGCATGAGCCGACGCAGGCGCTCTTGCCGGGCTCGGTGTCGTTGGTGAAGACGTAGAGGGTCATGCCACGCGCGTCGGTCAGGACCTCGCCCAGCTGGCCGGCCTTGGCATGCCTGAGTGGCGCGGGGATTTCGTCCGCCGCCACGAATGTGCTCCCGAGCACCAGGGCGAAAACGATCGTCAAGATCCGAGTGGTCGCGGTCATCTGTGCGTCTCCATTCCCGCTCGTGGTGGATGCGGCTTCGGTGCTCCGGGCCCAGTGGAAGAACACCACGCTGATCGCGGCGAAGGTCATCAGGTGTGCCACCACCCACATCGTCATGCCCGCGACCTGCTGATCGATCCGGGCCGGAATCGATTCCACTCGTGGCGCCAGCTCGTAGAGGCCGAACAGGGGGAAGTCGGTGAGCGTCAGGACGATTCCGACGCCGACGCACGGCAGACCGGTGAGGAACAGATACAGGATCTTCACCGGAGCCGGGAACCATGGACGCTCGGGCACCGCGACGATCACCGGCCACCAGAGCAGGAGTCCGGCCAGCAGCCACGCGATGTCGAGGGCGAAAGACCCGAGCTGGGTCGGGCGTAGCGTGTCCAGCACGGAGGGAATGTGACTCACGACCAGGACCGCCGCGCACACCGCCCCGGCAACCACCGGGTGGGTCGTGAACCGGAGTACGCCGACGATCGCCGGCCGACGCCCGACGGCGCCGACCCACACGGACGGCAGGCCGCACAGGAGGAGGGGGGCGGCGACGTAGACGATCAGGAGGAACTGCAGGGCGTGGGCGCTCAGGAGATACCCGGCCCCCAGGGTCCCGAGCGGCCAATCGAGCGCGGCCCATAGCGTCGAGCAGCCCAGGAGCCACCATACGCGCCGCTGTCCGGTCATCCCAGTCGGCCGTCTCACCAGCGCCGGGAGAGTGAGGAGGAGAATCACGATCCACACCCCGGGGTAAGCCCGCCAGCTCCAGCTCCACGCGAAGCCGGTCGCCGAGCACCACCACTGAAGCGGCATGGCTAGCTCGGACCGGCCCCGATTCGCGGGCTTGCCTGGCCGAGGAGGCGATCGAGATCCGCGTAGGCCACGACCGGTATCTGGAGCGGCACGGTCCCGGCGCGCCGGAAGACCAGCTGCACACCGACCGTCGCCCCGCGGCGAAGCCGACGCGACGACGTCTGCAGCATGACGTGGTGCCCGCCCGGAACGAAGCGAACGGAGCCGCCGGCCGGGATCGCAACCTCGGACGCGGGCTCCATCCACGCGATGCCCCCGCGCGCGACAGTTCGATGGATGTCGGCCCGATCCACGCCATCGGCGATCACGCCCACGAGCGCGTCGTCGTCGGGACCCCGGTTCGTCACCGCGAAGTACAGCGCGGCGGGATTCGCCTCGATCTGCTCCGCGATGCAGCCGCTCGAGACGATCAGCGGGCCCGCCGAGCCTCGGGAGCTTCCCGGCTCGACCGGGGCGGGTGTCTGTCCGCAGCCCGCGAAGGTCACGGCCACGCCGACGAGAAGCCCCAGCGCCAGCGCGGGACGGCCGCGGACGTCTCGTCGACGGGCACCGATCACGGGCCGGTCCGGGCCACGCCGGCCAGCAGGGGCAGATCGTGGGCCCAGTCGGCCTGCCTCGTGCCGAACGGATAGTCAACACGGGTTCGACCATCCGGCGTGAACGCGATCACCTGGGCGGCATGCCCGACCACGTAGTCCCCGGAGGCCCGTTCCTCGCGGACGACCGGCGGTATCCCCAGCAACGCCTGGGCCGCGTTGACCTGAGCGACGGGGCCGGACAGCCCGACGAAGGTCGGATCGAAGGCGTCCAGCCACTGGCGCAGCACCGCGCTGGTGTCGCGATCGGGATCCGTCGTCACGAAGACCACCTTGATCCGTTGGCGCAGCTCCCAGGGCAGATCCTTGAGGACCACGGCCAGGTTGGCCATGTGCACGGGGCAGATATCCGGGCAGCGCGTGTAGCCGAAATAGAGCAACGTCAGGGACCGATCGGCTTCCTTCCGGAACCGGAATGGATGCCCGGCGGTGTCGGTGAGCGTGAAATCCGGCACGGGGTCGGGGACCTGTCGGACCTCGCCATGAAGCTGCCCGAGCTCGCGCGCTGACGGCCCCTCCGCGGCTGGGCGGCATCCCGCGCCGGCGAGCGCGATCCGCGGGTCTCACGGCCGGCGCCCGGAGGGGCCCGCCCCTTCGGCGTGCGGGCGCGACCGTATGAGTCGGAGCCCGCGCAGCGTCAGACGGGCGAGCGCGGGCACCAGGCGCGGGCGGAGCAAGCCCGGCTCGAAGGTGGCGAGGCGGCGGGCGTTCTCGCGGAGACACGTCTGCAAGAATCCCTCGGGCGTCAGGTCGATGGCGACATCCGTCGCGCCGCTGGCCGTGAAGCCCGACCCACCCTTCACGCCCTTGAAGGCGCCGAGGCGCCGCCGGACGGCCCGCACGTAGTAGCGCAGCGCGCGCCCGGCCCGCAAGGCCTTGGGGCCGCGGCCGCCCTCGATCTGCGTGTAGGCCTCCCAGTTGGCGAAGAAGACGATATGGCGTGCCTCCTCCTCCAGGATGGGCTCGACCACGGTCAGCAGCGGCTCGGGGAAGAAGCCGGACCGTCGGGCGAGGGCGAACAGCCCGAACGCGAAGAACGAGTCGATGCACTCGCCGTAGCCGGCGTCGACGAACGCCTGGTGGAGGTTCTCGGACAGGGGCATCACGCGGCGTGGGACCACCGGAATCTCGTAGCGCGTCGTCAGCGTCTCGAGCAACGCCGCGTGGCGGAGCTCTTCCCGACCCTGCAGGGCCAGGGCGGCCTGCAAGACCGGGTCGTCCACCGTGTCGGCGTAGGCGGTGATCTTGGCCCCGGTCTCGCGCTCGGTCGCGAGGGCCTCGCCCCAGAACGGCAGGGACCGCAGGCGCGCGACCGCGTCGGCGCCCAGGACGGGCCACGGCAACTGCGCGGGCTCGTACGTGCGATGGGTGGCCACGAAGGCTCCACAGAAGAGATCGCGGTGCTCCCGGGAGCCGAGGCGAAGGGTGCTCATCGACGTGCTCGGCACAGCATACGCACCGGGCCGAGGCCGCCACCTGCGGCGAAATGTCGCACCCGCTGATCTTTCAGTAGTGCCGGCGCACAATTGGCCTAGAGTGAGCTCACGGACTGCGATTTCGCGCAGACCTACATGGCACCCAACGAAAGGACGGCCACGGTGAGAGTCGGCTCCGAGGCTCACAAGGATTTGTTCTGCCACAGTTTCATCCGGAGCCACCGGCGCTTCGAGCCCGAGCAGCTTCCCTGGCCCGATCTTGACGGCGAGTCGCTCGATCGGGTGCGGGGGGTGCCCTTCTGGCAGGAGGTCCTGCACACCGAGATGCGCGCGATTGAGGTCATCGACGCCTTCGCCCGCACGGTACCGGATCCGCTCGTGCGGGAGGCGATCGACCTGATGGGCTACGAGGAGAAGCGTCACGGGCAGCTCGTCCAGTTCCTGATCGGCCACTACGGCATCGAGACCCAGGCCGAAGCCATGCATCCGCTACCGCCCGACGTCGAGCAGACGTTCATCGCCTTCGGATACGGCGAGTGCGTGGACGCCTTCCTCGGCTTCGGCCTGTTCAACCTCGCGCGCCAGTCGAAGTTCCTGCCCGACGCGATGTTCGACATCCTCGACGTCCTGATGTACGAGGAGACGCGCCACATCATCCTGTTCACCAACTGGATGGCCTATCGCGAGGCACAGCACGGTCGGCGCCTCGCTGCGCTGCGCGCGATGACCGCGGCCTGGCACTACGGGCGCTCGATCGGCTCCAAGGTGCGCGTGATCGTTCGCAATGCACGAGACAAGAGCGACGGTCGGCGGTTCTCGGCCACCCAGGCCAGCGCGTTCCTGGAGGGCTTCAGCGTGCGACGGCTCGTGGATGAGTGCCTGGCCGAGAACGCGCGGCGGCTCGGCGAGTTCGAGGCCGAGCTCGTCCGGCCGCTCTTGCTGCCCGGCATCGCCCGGGGAATCCGCGCGGTGACCGGGGTGGGCACGCTCGCCCGGCGGGCTCGGCCAACCGCCGCGCTCTTCCGCCGTTCCTGAGCGCGCGCTCTGGGTGAGGCGGCTCGGCCCGAGCGAAGCCCAAGCGGCCGTCCGGTGAGATCGACCCGCGCTGGACTATCGATCGGCGCCCTGACCGCCTTGATGGTGTTCGGTCCCGCCGTGCCCGCACGAGCCGAGCTCGCGGTGGTCCTGAACTCGGGCGAGGACACCGTGAGCCTGATCGATACGGATACGTATCGGGAGCTCGAGCGGCGGCCGATCGGCAAGGAGCCCCACCATCTCATGGCCACGCCGGACGACAGGTCGTTGATCGTGGCCAATGCCATGGGCAACGAGCTCGTGTTCCTCGACCCAGGAACCGGGAAGATCACGCGGCGGGTGCCGCAGATGAGTGACCCGTATCAGATCGGGTTCAGCCCGGATCAGGCGTGGTTCGTTTCGAACTCGCTGCGGCTGAACCGCGTCGACATCTATCAGCACCGCGATGGGAGCTTCCAGCTGACCGCGCGGCTGCCGCTCGGCCGGGCGCCGAGCCATCTGGCCTTCTCGCCGGACAGCCGGCTCGTCTTCGTCACGCTCCAGGACAGCGATCTAGTCACGGCGGTGAACCTGGCCGATCAGACCGTCCGCTGGAGCCGGCCGACGGGCAAGCAGCCCGCCGGGGTCTGGGTGACCCCCGACGCCCGCCACCTGCTTGTCGGAGTCACGGGCGAGGACTACGTGGCGGCGCACGACGTCGTCACCGGTGCGCTGATGAGGAAGCTACCCACCGGCAAGGGCGCGCACAACTTCCTGCCGATGGGGGACGGCCGGCGGGTGCTCGTATCCAACCGCGTCGCCGACACCGTCTCGGTCATCGACCAGGGGGCGCTCGAGGTCCTCGAGACATTTGCCGTGCCGGGCGGCCCGGACTGCATGGAGCTCAGCCGGGATGGCGGCCGGCTCTGGGTGACGTCGCGCTGGATCAACCGGGTCACGGTGATCGACATGCGGACGAAGGAGCTCCTGCGATCCATCCGGGTGGGCCGGTCTCCCCACGGCATCTACTTCCCGACTCATGCGGCTCGCCGCTAGCCTCGCCGGCCTGCTCGTCCTGCTCGTCCCCTCGGCGACGGCGGCCACGGATTGCGCGGGTACGGTCTTCCTCACGCTCGACACCGGTAGCATGGCCCAGGCCGAGGACATCGCCCGGGTGCTCCGGGCCGAGGAGATCCGCGCCACGTTCTTCGTGGCCAACGAGAAGACCGTTCACGGGGATCGCGCCCTCGACGGCTCCTGGGCCAGCTACTGGAAGGCCCGCGTCGCGGAGGGGCATACCTTCGGGAACCATACGTGGTCCCATCACTACGCGCGCGCCGACGAAGGCGGCCGGATCGTCGCCACGTCGGTGGAGGGTCGGGCCGTCAGCATGGACCGCACCGCTTTCTGTTCCGAGCTGCAGCGGGTCGACGAGGCCTGGCAACGTCTCACCGGCCGGCGGCTCGAGCCCATGTGGCGGGCGCCCGGCGGCCGGACGACCCAGCAGAGCATCCGCTGGGCGGGTGAATGCGGGTTCCCCATCCACGTCGGCTGGAGCGAGGGGGGCTATGTCGGCGACGACCTGCCGAGCGAGACGAATCCGAATCCGGTGCTGCTCAAGCGCGCCCTGGACCGGGTCAAGCCGGACGAGATCCTCCTCATGCATCTCGGCGTCTGGCAACGACGGGAACCGGCCGCGACGATCCTCGAGCCCCTGATCAGAGGGCTCAAGGCCCGAGGCTACTGCTTCGCGACCCTGTCGCCGAGGCGCTGAGGCGCTCCGTGCTCACCGTGATCGAGAGCCTTCAGAGCGCGCTCTTCGAGCGGGGCGTCCTGCCGGTCCTCTACGGGCTCGGCCTGATGCGCCTCGCCGAGGATGCCTACGCGGCGACGGGCTGGGTCCTGATCGGCATCCTGGAGGTTGCCCTCGTCTGGCTCATCCTGCGACCGCTCGAGGCCTGGCGACCGGTCGAGACGTGGCCGGACCGGCGCGCGGTGCGCGTCGACGTGCTCTATACGCTCCTCGAGCGGGCCGGGGTCATTCCTCTCGTGTTTTTCTTCACGCTGCGGCCGGCCGTCGACTGGCTGGACGGCAGGCTGCGTTTCGTCGGATACATTCCGCCTCAGATCGAGGACTTCCTGCCGAGGCTCCACGAGCACCCGCTCGCGGCCTTTCTCCTGTATCTCGTGATGCTCGATGCCTCGGAGTACGCGCGGCACCGGCTGCAGCATCGGCTCGCGTGGTGGTGGGCGCTGCACGCGGTGCACCACAGCCAGCGGCAGCTCTCCTTGTGGAGTGACGACCGGAATCACGTGGTCGACTCCCTGATCGCCGATCTCTGGCGCTCCCTCGTCACGCTGCTGATCGGCGTGCCGGGCGGCTCGTTCATCCTGATCGTCATGCTGACGCGCGGGATCGAGAGCCTGGCCCACGCCAACGTGCGGCTGGGCTTCGGCGTCCTCGGCGACCGCCTGCTCGTCGGCCCACGGTACCATCGCCTCCATCACGGCATCGGGGTGGGCCACGAGGGCCCGGCCCAGGGCCGGAACTTCGCGGCGATCCTCCCGATCTGGGACGTCGTGTTCCGGACGGCCGACTTCAGTCGGGTGGCCGTCCCGACCGGCATCCGAGACCAGCTCCAGGGGGTCGACTACGGCCAGGGCTTCTGGAGCCAGCAGGGGAAGGCGCTCGCTCGCACGGTCCAGACCCTCGTTCCGACGCCGCGTAGCCCAGCATGATCTCGGACCCGCTTGTCCTCTCCGTTGCCGAGTAGACACGGTGACCTTGCGCAATCGGAGGCCACACTTGTCGCTGGCGCTGCTCCGGCGACCTTCTTCGTCCGAGGCTTCCAGCTGGGCGTGACGGAACGTTCTGACCTCGTTGCCCTTCTCGAAGGGCTCACCGACGAGACGTTCGTGCTCAATCGCCGGTTCGCGGGACGTCGATGCGATCGTGCCGTGGTGCTGGATGTCGATCAGCTTGTCGGCGAGCGTCGCTCCGGTTGGTGTAGCCGCGCGCCGTGACGGCGGCCATGGGCGGCGAACGAGGCCCGAATAGTTTCCCTTGACAACCCCGAGGCTGTTTGAGTATTACGATCCGCACCATGATCATACGCGGACTGGTGCGTCCGCTCTCGATCGGATTGGCGCTGTGCGTGACCATGACGGCTCCGGCCGCCGCCCAGCAGCGGCCGGTGCCACCGAGCCTCGATCTGCAGCCCCCCGCCGCCCCTCCGGCCGAGGAAGCCGTTCTGGCGCCGGTGGTGGTCACGGCGCCCCCGCCCGTGTCGGCATCGTCCGAGCTGATCATCCCGGGGAAGGATTTCGAGCTCCGCCCCCAGGGCCGGCCCGCCGACGTGCTGCGCTACGTCCCCGGGCTCATCTTGAGCCAGCACCAGGGAGGGGGGAAGGCCGAGCAGTACCTCCTGCGGGGCTTCGACGCCGACCATGGCTCCGACGTCGCGATCTTCGTCGATGGCATGCCCGTCAACTTTCGCTCCCACGCCCACGGCCAGGGCTACGCCGATCTGCACTTCCTGATCCCGGAGACGGTCAAGCAGGTCGACGCCTTCAAGGGCCCGTACTTCGTGGAGTTCGGGGACTTCGCCACGGCGGGCGCCTTCAACTTCGTCACCCTGGACGCCGTGCCCGAGAACGTCGTCTCCGCGGCGGGGGGAAGCTGGGGCACCCAGCGTTACCTCACCCTCCTGTCACCGACGCGCGACCGGGTCAAGACGCTGTTCGCCGGGGAGGTGTACACAAGCAACGGGCCCTTCGACCGGCCGCAGGACTACATCCGGCTCAACGTCTTCGGCAAAGCGACGGCCTCGCTCAGCGAGAATGTCGACGCGTCGATCTGGATGTCGTACCTGAACAGCAACTGGTTCGCCTCCGGCGAGATCCCGGAGCGCGCCGTCCGCGAAGGGCTCATCGACCGCTTCGGGGCGATCGACAACAGCCAGGGCGCGAACACGCAGCGCTTCAACGCGAACGCCGACCTCCGTTGGCAGCTCTCTGACAACCAGACGGTGCGGGTGCACGCCTACGGCCAGTACTACCAGCTCGACCTCTTCTCGAACTTCACCCTCTTCCTGAACGACCCGGTCAACGGCGACCAGATCGAGCAGTCCGACCGCAACCGGATCGTCGGCGGCCTCGACACGTCGTACGAGCGCCGCGACACCGTCTTCGGGATACCCGTCAAGAGCACCGCCGGATTCCAGTTCCGTCTCGACCGGCCCCACGTGGTCCTCGCCAACACCGTGGACCGACACCTCCTCCAGACCAGCCAGAATGTGAACATCCTCGAGACGTCGTACTCGCCGTTCGTCAAGTTCGACCTCATCCCGGTCCCGTGGCTCCGCTTCGTCACTGGCGCCCGTGGCGACATCTTCAACTTCAACGTCACCAACAACCTCACGGACGTGCCCGACCAGCCGAACGGCAGTGCCACCAAGGCGCTGCCGAGCGCGAAGGCCAACCTCATCCTCGGGCCCTGGTACGAGACCGAGCTCTTCGCCAACTTCGGGACGGGTTTTCACAGCAACGACGCCCGCGCGGTCGTTCAGGACCAGACCTTGCCCGCCCTCGCCCAGGCGACGGGTTGGGAGTTCGGGGTGCGGACCAAGATCCTGCCCCGTGTCGAAGCGTCCTTCACCTACTGGTGGCTCAACCTCACGAGCGAGCTGGTCTTCAACGCCGACGAGGGCACCACGGAGCCGAGCGGGGCGACCAAGCGCCAGGGTCTCGAGTTCATCCTGAAGGTCCGCCCGCTGGACTGGCTGACCTTCACGGGCAACGTGACCTACACGGCCGTCGCCGAGTTCTTCAGCGGCGGCGGCGCCATCCCGCTGGCGCCTCGCGTGACCGCCTTCTGGGACCTCACCGCCCGGCTGCCCTGGGGCCTGTCCACGAGCACGACCTTCCGCTACGTCGGCAACCGGTGGGCCGACGAGGAGCGCACGCAGACGGCGCGCGGCTACACGCTGCTCGACCTCGGGCTGCGCTACCGGTACCAGGTGGGCGACAAGATGGCGCTCGACGCCTTCGTCAACATCGAGAACGTGGCCAACACCCAGTGGCGCGAGGCGCAGTACTACAATACGACGCGGCTGCGCGGCGAGCCGCCGGAAGGCGTTCCCGACATCGTCTACACACCCGGCAACCCGCGCACCGTCCTCGGAGGCATCGCCCTCCGCTTCTAGAAGGCCCGGCCTCCCAGGACATGCCTTCGCGAGGACCCTCGCTCTTGCTCGGCTCCGCTAGGCCGCGGTCCTCCTTGGGATCGACGCAGGCGCCTCTCGATGGAGATCAGCCCGCGAAGAACGGCGTCGACCACTTCACTGGGTTGAGACCCTAGGCGCCCGACGACGAAGCGTCCAGCTCATCGAGCCCCCGACCCACCCCGGGAGCGCCGGCCACACCCAGCGATTACCAGGGATCCTGTCGACGTACTGCTGGTAGACCTTGCGGACTGGATCGCCGAAGAACACGGTGGACGTGCTGGCCGGCGGGCCCGGAGGTGCCGGACCCATCACCGGGCGGCCCGGGGCCGGCGGGGCCGGGCGGCGGGGTGGCTGGTGCCGAGAAAGTCCCGCCGAGCGCATCAGCGATCCCCCAGCCGGGGCAGTTATCAAGACCAGGTTGACCGCGGGTCGGGGGATGATCACTGCGAGTTTCTCCATGAGCTCGATCGACTCGAAGAGCAGATGCGAGGTGCCATCGCGCCAGACCGTCTGCGCCTGCAGAGCCCGCCCAAGCCGGCGTGACACTCGGCGACGAGCGGTCGCATGCCGAGCCGGTGGGGCCGCCCGTCGCCGCGACGGCGTCGACGCCTCGATGGCTTCTCTCCCCGGCGCTGATGCCGGCGCCTTCTCCGATCGGAATTCCGCGTGGTATTCTTCGCGCCGCGGAAGGCCGGGCGCGGCCATCGGACGCCGTCACGTTCCCCATGGCAACGGGCCCACATGGGCGAAGGCAGGGCTTCGGCGCCGCCGCGGTGATATCGGAGGAGTCATGGCACAGGTCTCGTCCCTCGTGCTGGCTCGCTTCATGCGGCTGCCGCGACGCTCCGCGGATGCCTGGCAGGGCGGCATTCTCCGGATGCCCATGTGGGTGGATGGCCCTGATGGCACGCCCTATCGGCCCTGGGGCGGGGTGTGGGTCAGCCTCGAGACGGGCCTCGCCAGCGTGAAGCTCGCGGAGGCGGACGCGGGCGACGCGACGCTCGCCGTCGACGCGCTCCTCGAGCTGGCCTTCAAGTTCGCCCAGACGCGCCCGGCGGCGATCCAGGTCGGAAACCAGGCGCTGGGCGAGCAGATTGGCAGGACGCTCGGTGACCCGGAGCTGTCGGTGACCCTCGATCCGCGCCTCGCCGAGGCGAAGGCGATGCTGGAGCGCATGGCAGCGGACACGGAGGGCCCGCTCCATCCCGCGGCGCTCGAGGGCCGGGGCGTGACCGTCGAGCGGATGCGGGCCTTCGCTGTGGCGGCGCGCGACTTCTACGCTGCGGCACCCTGGCGCCACCTGAGCGACGAGGACCTGATCCACGTGGAGGCGCCGAGGGTGGATAGGGCGTTCCGTCACCTGACGGTCCTCGGACGCGCCGGCCAGACGTTCGGGCTGGGGTTCTTCGCCTCCCCGAAGGACCTCGACCGGCTCCACGCCTCCCCCGACCCCGAGCCCCTCCTGGAACACGAGGGGCGGTGGAGCGTGCTCTTCGGCGCGCCCTGGGAGACGCCGTTCTCCGATCTCGACCTGTGGGAGGAGCAGGGCTTCCCCGTGGCGGCACCCGAGGCCTACCCGGTGGCGATGTGGTTCGGCGGATCGGGCCGGATGCGCCGTCCCGATGCGCGCGAGCTGGGCGACCTCGAGCGGATTCTGCTGGCGCTGTCCCGCACCACCGAGGCCGAGATCGACCAGGGCCGCTGGAGCCACGAGGTCAGCGCGGACGGCGGCCCCCACCGTGTCACCCTGGCCATCCCGGAGCTGCTCCTGCCGCTGGACGCGCCGCCCGAGCCCGCCCGGCACGGCATGCCCGACCGGCGCGTCATGGAGCGCCTCCTGCTCGAGGTCCAGCGCTTCACGGCCACGCAGGAATTTGCCAGCGAGGCCGAGCTGAATGCCGCCGTCCAGGCGAAGTTCACGGGACCGATGGATGCCGTCCCGTCGACGGCAGAGACGCCGCTCGAACGCGCGCAGGACCTCGTGTACCGCGCCATGGACGCGCGCGGCCGGCGCCGCATCCAGTTCGCGCGCACGGCCCTCGCACTGTCCGCGGACTGTGCCGACGCCTACGTCCTGCTCGCCGAGGAGTGCGCGGACGTCGACCGGGCCTGCGACCTCTATGCGCAGGGTGTGGCGGCCGGTGAGCGGGCCATCGGGCCTGCCGCCTTCGCGGAGCTGACCGGGGCTTTCTGGGGCGACGTGGGCACGCGGCCCTACATGCGGGCGCGCTTCGGGCTGGCGCGGTGCCTCGACGATCTGGGCCAGCGGGACGACGCCCTCACGCACTACCGCGAGCTGCTCCGCCTCAACCCGGGCGACAACCAGGGAGTCCGCTACGCCTTGCTCAACGCGCTCCTGCTCGCGGGGCGGGACGACGAGGCAGGGACGCTGCTCCTTCAGTTCGAGGACAAGCCGACGGCGCTCTGGCAATACGGCGCGGCCCTCTGGGCGTTTCGCCGCGACGGCGATGGCCCGGCCTCGCGCCGGCGGCTGCGCGCGGCGATTCGCGCGAACCGCCACGTGCCGGGCTACCTGGCGGGCGCCGACGAGTGGACGGGCCCCTCGCCCATGTCGTATGCCATGGGCAGCCGGGAGGAGGCCGTGAACTGCGTGGACGAGCTGGCGGACGCCTGGACGGCGACGCCTGGCGCGCTCGACTGGCTCGCAGCCCACGCGCCGGCGAGAAAGCGCCGGAAACACCACCGGCGCTGATCCCGGTGATCCGCGCGGCTAGAGCGCACGCTTGACGAAGACGCCGCCCTTCACGATGGCGTGGAGGTGGGCGGTGTTCTGGAAGACGCGCAGGTTCTTGAGCGGGTCGCCGTCCACCACCAGCAGGTCGGCGTACTTGCCGGGCTCGACCGACCCGATCCGATCGGTCATCCGGAAGATCTCGGCGTTGACCATCGTGGCGGAGAGCAGGACCTCCATCGGCTTCATCACCTGGCCCTTCAGCTCGAACTCCATCGCGCGCTGGGCCTGCATGTCGCCCAGGAGATCGGAGCCCGAGCCGATCTTGCAGCCGGCGCGATAGGCGTGGGTGAGGCCCTCCAGGCTCTTCTCGAGCGCCAGGTTGATCTTCTGGATCTGGTGGTCGCCGATCCCGTAGTTCTTGCCCTCCCGCGAGATGGCCTCGTAGGTGACCATGGTCGGCACCAGGTAGGCGCCCGCCGCCTTGATCGCCTGGGCCCCAGCCTCGTCGAGAAGGTTGCCGTGCTCGATGCAGCGCACGCCGGCCTGGATCGCGTTGCGGATGGCCGAGCCGGAGTAGGCGTGGGCCAGCACGTACTTGCCGACCGCGCGCGCCTCCTCCACCGCCGCCCGCATCTCGTCCACCGTGTACTGGGTGGTGTCGAGCTCGTCGCCGGGGGACATCGCCCCACCCGAGGCCATGATCTTGATCTGGTCGACGTCGTGGCGCAGGTTCTCGCGCGCGGCCTTGCGGACCTCGTCGGCCCCGTCCGCGATCACGCCCGCCATCCCGACACAGCAGTCCACCGGCTCGATCCACTCCGAGCGGCGCCGCTTGTCGGCGTGGCCGCCGGTCTGCGAGAGCGGGCGCCCGGAGACGAGCATGCGGGGTCCCGGATAGAGCCCCAACTCCGCCGCCTCGCGGAAGCCGTAGTCGGCGCCGCCCGCGTCCCGCACGGTGGTGAAGCCCTGCATCAGCGCCTGCTCCATGCGCCGGAGCGCCTTGGCCGCGATCAGGCTCGGCGGGTTGTAGCGATGCTGCTCGGGGATGTTGCCCTCGACCGCGCAGATGTGCACGTGGGCGTCGGTGAGGCCCGGCATCAGGGTGCGGCCCTTGAGATCGATCGTGTCGATCTTGCCGGGGAGTGGCCCGACCTTGCCCGAGGCGATGACGTCCTTGATGCGCTCGCCTTCCACCACGACCGCGGCGCCCTCCACGGGATCCTTGCCGGTGCAGTCGATCAGGAACGCGTTGATGAACACCGTGATCGCCATGGGGCGGCCCTCCGAGATCTCGAGATGGTCAGCGCGGGGATTCTAGCAGGAATATGGGCGCCGGGGGCTTCCGGCCCCGTAAGTTGCCAAGGGAGGCCGACATGCCGTATGGTTGCTTGAGTCGCATGTTGACGTCCAGTCCAGGACCGCGCTCCGGATTCCACCGCCCAAGCATGCGGGCCACATGCCTCGTGCTGATGCTGGCTCTGCTGGCGCTGGGCCTGACGCTCGCCGGCCCGCGCCACACCCACGTCCAGGCATCTCTCGGGTGGTACAACGCCGAGTGTCCGCTTGCCGAGCTGAACGCCAGGGCGGAGCTCGTCCCGGTTCTGTCGTCGCCACCCTCCGTAGAGGCGGGACTGATCGCTGGCGAGACTCTCCAAGTCACCGGCCCGACCATCCCGGCATCCGTTGTCGTCGTCGCCGCATCCCGCGCTCCTCCCCTTGCCTGAGCTGACCCGGTCGCACCGGTAGTCCGTTCCATCACGGGCGCTCCGCGCCCTCAGGCGACCCTTCATCGATCGGGAGGAGAACTGTCATGCACGCATCCATCCAGCGAGGGTGCTCGTGGGCGCTCATCGCCATCGGCCTGCTCGTCTGTGCGCTCGTCGCCGACGTGCTGCCCGTCGCCGCGCAGACCGGACAGGTTGCCGGCACGGTCAAGGACGCGCTCGGGCGGCCGCTGAGCGGTGCCCAGGTCCGGCTCGAGGCCAGCGACGGCAAGGTCGTCGGCCAGGCCGTCGCGGACGAGCAGGGGGCGTTCAGCTTCTCGAACGTCGGCCCGGGCTCGTACGTCGTGGTCGGCGAGAAGGAAGGATTCGAGACCGCGACCGCCGTCGTCACGGTTTCCGAAACCGGCAGCGCGAGCGCCGATCTCGCGCTCACCTCGAAGCAGGCGCTCGACCTGGCGGTCGCGGCCAAGCGCCTGGAGGAGGCGCGCATCAGCATCCAGCCCCGCATCGGGGCCTCGACCTACGAGTTCAACCGGCAAGGGATCGAGAACCTGCCCCAGGGCGACAACGCCTCGCTGAGCCAGGTCCTCCTGCAGGCGCCGGGGGTGGCGAAGGACTCCACCGAGGGTGGCTTCCTGCACGTCCGGAACGAGCACGCGAACGTGCAATACCGCATCAACGGCATCGCCTTGCCGGACGGCGTCAGCTTCTTCGGGCAGGGTGGCGGCCTGAGCCCGCGCCTGGCCAGCTCGGTCGAGCTGATCACCGGGGCGCTGCCGGCCGAGTTCGGGCTCCGCACCGCCGGCATCGTGGACGTGCAGACCAAGAGCGGCAGCTTCGATCCGGGCGGATACGTCGGCATGTACGGTGGCAGCCACTCCTGGATCGAGCCGAGCGCGGAGTATCGAGGCTCGCTCGGCCGCCTGAACTACTACCTCTCCGGCGACTTCACCTACAACAACATCGGCATCACCCAGGCGACGCCGGACAGCCCGATCCACGACTCGACGAAGCAGGGGCACGGCTTCGCTTACCTCGAGTACCTGCTCAGTCCGACCAGCAAGGTCAGCGCGATCCTGGGCACCTTCGTCGGGCACTTCGAGATCCCGAACAGCAAGGACCAGACCCCGAGCTTCACGGTCAACGGCATCGACAGCTTCGACTCCGCCAAGGTCAATGAGACCCAGCTCGAGCAGAACTACTACGCGGTCCTGTCCTACCTGAAGGCCGAGAAGGAGCTCACCTATCAGGTCTCGGCCTTCACCCGGTACAGCGTGCTCACCTTCAACCCCGACCCGCTGCCCGATCTGCTCTTCAACGGGATCTCGCAGGACTATCAGCGGAGCAGCGTGGCGACCGGGCTCCAGGCCGAGGGCAGCTACGTGCTCACCCCGACGCACACGTTGCGGGCCGGGATCTACTTCGCGGCGGAGCGGAGCAGCGTGCAGACGACCTCCGCCGTGCTCTCCACGGACCCGGCCGTGCCCGATACGCCGTTCAAGATCTTCGACAGCACCGGCATCACCGGCTACACGTACAGCATCTACGGCCAGGACGCCTGGCGAATCCTGCCCACCGTCACCATCAACGGCGGGGGCCGCTTCGACTACTACGACGGCTTCCGGAACGAATGGCAGTTCAGCCCACGGCTCAACGTGGTCTGGATGGCGACCCCGACCACGACGGTGCACGCCGGGTATGCGCGGTACTTCACCCCTCCGCCGCTCGTGTTCACGCCGGCCAGCACCTTCAACCGATTCATCGGCACCACCGCAGAGCCGGAGGTCACGAAGAACACGACCATCAGGTCGGAGCGGGCCAACTATTTCGACGCCGGTGTCATCCAGCAGATCATTCCCGGCCTGAAGGTGGGCCTCGACGTCTACTACAAGCAGGCGCAGCACCTTCTGGACGACGGGCAGTTCGGGGCCCCCGTCTTCCTGACGCCGTTCAACTACAAGTGGGGCTACAACTACGGGGTCGAGCTGACCGCTACCTACGCGGCGGGAGGGTTCTCGGCCTACGGCAACCTGGCCGCGGCCCAGCAGTGGGCCAAGCGCATCGAGACCGCGCAGTCGCTCTTCAGCGCAGACGACCTCGCCTACTCCTACCAGCACTACATTCACACCGATCACTATCAGCTCATCACGGCCTCGGTCGGGGCCTCGTACCTGCTGGCGCCGACGAACACGCGCTTCAGCCTGGACTTCATCGCGGGCAGCGGCCTCCGGCGCAGCGTCGTGCACCCGAACGACGCGTCGGTGAGCCCCTACCAGACGGCCAACATCGGGATCCAGCAGAAGTTCACGCTCCCCGCGATCGGGAAGATGACCGCGCGATTCGACGTCGTCAACCTGTGGGACGAGCAGTACAAGATCCGGGACGGGAGCGGGCTCGGAGTGTTCGCCCCCCAGTACGGGGCCCGGCGCGCCTTCTACGGCGGGCTCCAGAAAGAGTTCTAGCATGCACGATCTCCAGGGTTTCGTCGCGGCCCTCCGCGTGGGCGGCGTCATGATCTATCCGTTGCTGCTGCTCGCGGTCGTGGCCGTGGTCGTGATCCTGGAGAAGGCGTACGTCTTCGCCGCGCGGACCCGCCTACCCGGCTCGCTGCTCGCGGTGCTCGAGACCTACGGCTTCGCCTGGGACGACCTCGAGCAGCGGGTGGGCCGGCTCGACCCGCGCAACTACTTCGGCCGCTTCTTCCGGGTCATCCTCGAGAACCGGACCCGGCCCGCGTGGTGGGTCGAGTCCCGGGCCGCCGAGGAGGCGACCCTCATCGAGCAGGCGCTGGGCCGCTGGCTGTGGATCCTCGAGACGATCGTGACCGCGGCACCCCTGCTGGGCCTGCTCGGCACGATCACCGGCATGATCCGCGCGTTCCATCTCTTCGGCTCCGAGGGCCTCGTCGACCCGCGGGGGGTGACCGGAGGTGTCGCGGAGGCCCTGATCGCCACCGCGGTCGGGCTGTTCATCGCGCTGATCGCGCTGTTCGCGTTCAACTACTTCTCCCACCGCCGGGCCGAGGTCATGGACGAGATGGAGCAGCTCGGCACGCGCGTGGTGGACTCCATTCGTCTCGAGGCGAAGGAAGGCGTGTCGTGAAGCTGCGGACGCTGCGGCAGCGCCGTCGAGGTCGCATCGAGATCATCCCGATGATCGACGTGATGTTCTTCCTGCTCGCGACGTTCATGCTGGCCTCGCTCTCGCTCCAGAACCTCCACTCGCTGGCCGTGAATCTCCCGCGCGGCCAGGCGCCCCCGCTGCCGACGGCGCACTCGGTCACCCTGACCGTGACGCGCGACGGAGAGATCCTGCTCGACCAGACCCCGGTGACGCTCGACACGCTCGCGGCGGCGCTCACGCCCCGGCTCGGCGGGGGCGGCACCAGTGTCGTGGTGGCGGTGGACAGCGCGGCCCCCAGCGGGATCGTCGTCCAGGCGATGCTCAAGGCCCGCGCGGCCGGCGTCGAGCACTTCCTCTTCGCGGTGGCCCCACCGAGGTAGTCGGGCGATGCACGAGATCGCGACCCGGCTCCGGGACGATCCGCGGGAGCGACTACCGTGGCTGGTCCCTCTGGCGCTCGTCCTGACGATGCTGTCGCAGTTCGGCTTCCTCTCGCTGCTCCGGCAGCCGGCGACCCCTGCCGCGGCACCGGCTCCGGTGGATGTCCAGGTCGTAGAGCTGCCGATGACAGTGAGCCCGCCCGCGGCCCGACCGCCGGCGCCCGCGCGATCGACCCCGAGGGCTCCGGCTCCGCCCAAGCCGAGGGAAGAGGCGCGGACCCGAGCGCCGGCGCCCGCGCCGGTGGCGACGCAGATCGAGGCGCCGCGGGATCCTGTGCCCGCCGCCGAGGCCTCGGCGGCGGCGCCCGGCACGACCCTGCCGGCCACGGTCGCGGCGCCGGCGCCGAGCGCGGCCACGGGCCCGCCGGCGCAGACTCCGGTCGCCGCGCTGGCGCCCGGGAGAGGACCTCAGGGCCCGCCGGGGGGAACGGACACCATGAGCGCGCGGGCGATCTACAAGCCGATGCCCGAGATACCCGAGTCGCTCCGCCACCGCACGGTGGAGGTGATCGCGGTCGCGCGTTTCCGGGTGGCCGCCGATGGCCGCGCCCAGGTCGAGCTGACCGAGCCCACGAACGATCCCGGTCTCAATCGGGCGCTGCTCGAGACCCTCGGACGGTGGCGGTTCTTCCCGGCTATGCAGGCCGGCAAGCCGGTGGCCTCGACCATCGACATCCGGATCCCGATCTCGGTGCAGTGAGCGCATCGATGCGGCCCGCTGGCGCACCCCGCGTGGCGAGGATTCTCGGGGTCGCGGTCCTGGTCTCGCTCCTGATCGGGCTGTCCGCGGCGGCTTTCGCGCAGATCGACGAGGACGATCGGGCCTCGGCGGGGGAGTGGATCTTCTTCGTCACGTTGACCGCGATCGTGACCGCGGGTCTGGTGCTCCTTCGCGTCGTCTGGTACCGGAGGACGAATCCCCACACGCACCTGCCATCGAGAATCAAGCGGAGACGTGCGCGGGGACCCATTGGCAGAGGGCCACTGCTCTAGGCCCGGGCTCCACGGGGCTAACGCGGCGCGGCGGGTCCGGTGCCCGGCGTCGGGCGAAATACCTGCCGGGACATGGCCCGGGTCACGGCGGAAGTCCTTGATCCAGTGGTGATTCCAGCCTGGCATGACCGATGCCTCCGCTTTACGGAAAACCGCGCGCGGTCGATGTGCGCCTCAGGGGAGGATGCTATGCACGACGTATGGTACGACCTGGCGGTCCTGGAGCTGTCGGAGCTGAGCGACCCCGGCAGGGAGAAGCTCATCGAGGCGGAGCGGGCGCAAGCCACTCCCGAGCCCGCCGCGGAGGAATCGCTCGAGGTGGCGTCTGCCTAGTTGACGAGAAGTTCACGCGGACGTGACACTCCGTCCGCGCACGCGCCTACTCTGGCCACACCCGATTCAATCCGGTGACAGGGAGGACGTGCATGCGGCGATGGCTGATGGTGACCGCGATGGCGGTGTTGGCGGCGGTGCCCGCGACCGGGTTTGCCCAGACCCCGAGCGGCGACAAGATGAAGGACGACAAGATGAAGATGGAGCAGGGCGCTAAGATGAAGGACGACAAGATGAAGGGGCAGATGAAGGACGACAAGATGATGAAGGACAAGATGATGGACAAGAAGGACGACAAGATGGAGAAGATGGACAAGAAGTAGCCACCGCGCGAGCGCCGGGCGGACCCCGGCGCTCGCGCGGCCCGGCGGCTAGCGGGCGACCTTGGCCTCGTACATCCACACCTTCTCGTCGGCGCGCGGCGTCCACTCGACCCAGTTCGCCACGCCGTAGAGATCGTGCTGCTGCCAGAGGAAAACCCACGGGGCTTCCTCGTGCACGACCCGCTGGAGATCCGCCCACGCCTCCAGCCGCTTCTTCGGGTCGACGATCGTGACGGCCTGGGCGATCTTGGCGTCGATGACCTTGTTGTTGCCGTAAGAGGAGTACGTCTGGCTAGCCTGGAAGAGCTGCTCGATCGTGTTCTGGGCGCTCAGGGCCGGGCCCCATCCGAGGTAGAACATGTCCCCGGTGGTACGGTTCTTGATCTTGTCGAGGTGGGTGCCCCACTCGTTGACCACCACGTTCACCTTGACGCCGATGCGCTGGAGCTGGGCCGCGATGGCGAGCGAGATGTCCTTGTCCAGCGGGTAGCGGCCCGACGGTGTGTCGAGCGTGAGCTGGAGCTTCGCCGGATCGACGCCCGCCTCCTTGAAGAGGGCCTGGGCCCGCGCCGGGTCGTACTTGACGCACTCGATACCCGGCGTGTAGTCGACGTTGAGGGGCGACAGGGGCCCGCACATCTTGGTGGCCCGGCCCTTGAGCACCTGCTGGATCAGCTCGTCCACGTTCACCGCGTGGCTGATCGCCTTGCGCACCCGGAGGTCCTGCATCGGGCCCGGCTTCAGGTTGACGAGGGCCAGGTAGTTGATGCGCGACGACACGGTCGAGCGCACCTTGCCCTTGCCGCTCTTGTCCACCATCTCCACCGCGTGGGGCGGCACGTCCTTCATGATGTCGATCTCGCCGGCCAGCAGGGCGGAGAGGCGTGCGCTGAACTCCGGGATGTACCGGAACGTCACCCGGTTGAGCTCGGGCGCTCCCTGCCAGTAGTCGGGGTTGCGCTCGAGCACGAGGCGCTCGTCGCGCACCCACTGCACGAACTTGAAGGGCCCGGTCCCGATCGGCTTGGCGAGGAGGCCCTGCGGCCCCTGCTCCTTGAGGGCCTTGGGCGGCATCGGGAGGAAGTCGGTCGACTCCGAGATGCGGTCGATGAGGCCCGGCCACGGCTTATCGGTGATGAAGCGCACCGTGTAGTCGTTGACGATCTGGATCTCCTTGAC
>Ga0335070_10000511_pt1 | contig 43277 bp, 34 predicted proteins | sample Lox_Sample_13_FD_206722 | JGI IMG/M metagenome (GOLD analysis project Ga0335070, IMG submission 206722) | Soil microbial communities from Loxahatchee National Wildlife Refuge, Florida, United States - Lox_Sample_1.3 | ecosystem: Environmental > Terrestrial > Soil > Wetlands | place: USA... | reverse complement strand
TCGTCCACAAAGAACAGCTTTTGCGGCGCTAGCCAGGCGAGCTTTTCGGCGAACTCCGCACGCCGCTGCTGGTTCGCCGGGGTGTCGCGCTCCTGGGCGTGAAACGATTTTTTTTACGCCGCAGCCCCATTTCGCGAAGCACTTGTCCCACCCGGCTTCGGCAAACCGTGACCCCAATCGTTTGCAGCCGCTCGCGCAACTCCGCCTCGGTCAGGTCCGGTTGCTGCCGCAGCCAGCTGCGCAACTCCTCCCGCACCCCTTCCGTCAGCCGACTGACGGGACCGTGATGCGATTGCGGCCGCCGCTGCTTTTGTCCCGTCTGCAACTGTTGCCGGCGGATTTTCTTGCTGTAGCCGAAACTCACGCGAAACTGCTGTGCTAACCCCTGCAAGCTGCCGGCACCGGCCTCATAGGCCTCCAGCAGCTTGCTCCGCAAATCATCCGAATAGGCTCGCGCCATGGGTTTGTAGTCGCGGAAATCGCCAGAACTACTCTGCTTCAACTCGCCTGGCGGGGCTATAGCAAATCTGGTTCTGCTCTAGAATCGGCGTTGCACGGGCGGGGCGATTCCCCGCATCGATTCGCCATATGGGAATATATGCAGCATCAGACGGAACGGTGAGCGGCTTTTTGAGCACCTTGCCGATGCGAGGATTGTCTGGCGTCTTTGACAAAGCGGGTCATCGATTTTGAGACGTGATCGAGTACAGTGGTCCATTCTTCCAAGTGGCGCTCGCCCTGGGGAGTGAGCCGGTAGATGCGGCGGGCGGGGCCGGGCTGGGTGGTGTCCCACTCGGACTTGAGATTGCCGTTGACTTCCAGTTGGCGGAGCGTGCGGTAGAGCGCGCCCCTCTCCACCTCGGCGTCGGTAAGGGCGAATTTCTCCAGGTCGGCTGCGAGGTCGTATCCGTAGGAGCGCTTTTTCTTCTTGAGCATCAGCAGGACGACCGGCTCAACAAAACGATAAACGTTGCCCATCGCACAGGTGCATGGTTGCGCCATGCCATGCCGCTCACAGATTCTTCTTGGCAATTCGTTCCTCCATTCCTTCCCACAATTGCCAACAGCAGGCAATTGTTGGCCACCCCGCGGGCTGCCCATTTACGATTGCGGGTGACCAATTGGTGTGATTATACTCTATGTGTAAGTTGTATCTAATACCAGCAGCGTGGGGCTATGCCCCACAACGGTAGGGAATCATGGCTGAACCGTTCGAACCCGGATGTGCCCGCCCCAAGCGCAAGACGGCGCCGGCAACAGCGGCGCAGGAGGCGCACGGGCGCGAAGAACAAAAGGAGAAAGTGAACGTGGTCCTTATAGGTAACAAAGCTCCGGATTTCACCGCCCCGGCTTTTCACCAGGGCAAATTCGTCAATCTCACACTCTCAGAGTATCTCGGCAAGTGGGTCCTGCTCTGCTTTTACCCGGGAGACTTCACCTTTGTTTGAGCCACGGAGATCTCGGCGGTCGCCGAGAAGTATCCGGAATTTCAGACGCTGGGCGTGGAAGTGTTGTCGGTGAGCGTGGACAGCGTGTTCGTCCACAAGGTGTGGAACGACCAGGAACTCAGCAAAATGGTGGCCGGAGGCGTGCCCTTCCCGATGCTGTCGGACTCGGGCGGCCACGTGGGAACCGAGTATGGCGTGTACGACGTGGAAGGCGGCGTGGAGACGCGCGGCCGCTTCCTGATCGATCCGGATGGCGTCATCCAGGCGTATGAAGTGCTGACGCCGCCGGTGGGACGCAACGTTGCGGAGGCGATCCGCCAGATTCGGGCGTTCCAGTTGGTGCGCGAATCGAAGGGAACCGAGGCGACGCCGTCGGGCTGGCAGCCGGGCACGCCGACGCTGAAGCCAGGGATCGACCTGGTGGGCAACGTGTGGAAAGAATGGAAGACAGAATTTGCCTTTGACGAAAGGAGAGGTTGAGTATGGCGCGCAATGTTGGCGATCGTTACGTGTGTGAAAAGTGCGGGGCTACGCTGGCGTATGAGAAGGCGTGCCCGTGTCCGGAGGGCGGCGCTCATGCGCATGCCGAGATTTGCTGCGGTCAGCAGATGAAAGTTGTGGAGAAAGGCGGGCCGGCGAAGAAGTAGGCGGTCAGCCGAGAAGATACCCCACCCCCCGGTTGTGCGCGAGCGCTGCGCTGCCCGCCGCAAGCCGGGGTTTTCGTTTCAGTTGTCGGTTGTCAGTTGTCAGTGAAAGTGAGAAGGCGCGGAGCGAAAAACCCCACGCAAACGCGCTCGGCTCGCTTGAATGGGGCAGCCGAATTTTCGTTGGTGGAGGTTTGTTTGGTTGCCTGTTTTTCACTTTTGTGTACTTCGGTCTTCGACCTACGCGCAGGTCCTTCGACTTCGCTCAGGATTTCGGCGCGCGGCTCAGACGCCGCGCAGCGGCGGCACGGTCTCTGAAGGGCGTTCCCTTCAGAATCGCAACTCCGTCAGAGTACCCCTGAGGCGAAACTTGCCTACCCATGGATTGGTGACTTGCGGAGACGATCAAGCGGCAAACCTGTCAAGTTCTGCGAGTGACCTGCGAAGCCGGTCAAGTTCGTTTTGAACGGCATGCGTGCCCGTCTCCATCAACTCCCTGGCGTTGGACAGGGCATGCTCTGCCGAGGTACTCAGCTCGCTAAGCAGACGGCGGACGTCGGACTCGAGGCGCAACCGGCTGTCAACAATGCGCCGCTCGACATCGCCTTGCACGCGCGAGGCGTTGGTCTCCAGGAGCTGCTGCAGAAAGCGGTCTGCATCTTTTTCGAACCAGCGGCGGACCTGCAAAGCCCCCATTAGCAGGTCAATGGCGTACAGCAGGGGCGAAGCCGGTTGTGCGATGGTGATCATGTCATGAAAAAAGAAGCTCGAACGGGTTCGAAAACCCTGTTCGGCATCGAACGACTTTGGCAGATGGGAAAAGTCAGACGACTGCTCCCGAGACAATTGTTGCAACAGGTCATCGACCAGATTCACGAAACGCCGGGTCACGGCGTCATAGAGATCTTCAGCCTGAGTTTCCTCGGCATCGAGCCAAGGCATGACGTGGTGACGGGCAACGGACTGAGCGATCGACATCAATTCGCGCCTCCGCGCCGGACCAGGCTTGTTGGCAACTCTTGCGCTTTCGCGGATAAACTCTTGGCGCACGACCGGAAGAATTTGTCCGAGGAACGTTTTGCGGCGCGTCAACAGGGTGTTTGAGAGCCGCATCTGCTCGCCCGAAAACAACGCCCCCAGATCGCGCAGTGATTGTTCAGCCTGACCGACGGTCTGACGAAGACTCGCGATGCGCTGCTCAGAGCTGGCGATGGGCTCTGTCAGGGCCCGAACCCGTTCGTCGATCGAGCGCCGCAGAGAAGCGGAAAAACGATGCACCCCGCGCTCGGTCGCCGATCGAGTCATGGCCTGCCCGGACTTGCCGCCGAGGATGCTGAGATCCTCGGTGAATTGCCTCCAGCCGTCACCGTCTTCGGTACGACTGAGCTCGTCTAGGGCGCTGACTTCGTACACCTGGCCAAAGCTTCTCTTCAGCCGTGCCTCCAGCACTTTGGTTGCGAACGCCGCGGCTTGCCGCCGCTCGGCAATTGAGACCCGGTCGATCTTATTAAGGACGATCAGAATCTGATCGACGTTGGCGGCTACTGCCTCGATGAGAGCCAGCTCTTCTCCGGAAATCGGCGGGTCAGCGCCCACCACAAGAATCGCGGCGTCGATCTGCGGGATGAAGTCGCGGGTCGCTTCGCTATTGGCGACAAAGACCGACCCAATTCCAGGAGTGTCGACAAGGCACATGCCAGAAGCGAGCAAGGCTGAGGGGAGGAACGCCTCGACGCCCTCGACCAGCTTTCGATTCTCGGGATTCAACTCCTCGGACACATACCGGGAAAGGTCCCCCGGCGGAATGTCTCTCCATTTCCCGCCGATCCGAACGCGGGCAGTCTTTTGACTCCCGTAGCGCAATACTGTGGGCACGGCAGTGACCGGCACAACCCCCGTAGGCAGGACCTGTTCTCCGACCAGCGCATTGAGCAGCGTGGATTTGCCGCGCTTGAACTGGCCCACGCAGGCGACAAAGAAGCGGCCTTCGTTGATCCGGTCGATAAGCCGGCGCACGTCGCGGCTGGTGGAGGCTTCGCCCAATGCTTCGGCAATTTCCGCCAGCCGGCCAAGTTTCTGGACATCAGCGGGCGTCGCATTGGGAGGCTGGACGGGCATGGGAAGGCGTTCCAGGTTGTGCATCTCACTCGCGGCGTCCCGCGGCGACGGTCGTCATTGACTCACCATCGAAATCTTGTAGTCGATGCAGAGCGGCGTAGTTTTAATCCGCCGCTGGTTGGAATACCTGGGGTCCTTGGCCATGCGAACCAGCCGCAGGATGGCGCCGGGATTTCCGTCGGAGCATTCGACCACCCGACCCAGAAACTGCGCCAGGTTGTCTGCCGCGAGGCCTTCCTGTTTTGCGCACTCCTCGGCAAACTGCCTGCCTGTGTCGGGATCGAAATTACGAAGAGCGAGCTTTTCGCGGCGGTCCGCGAACAGTGACAAAACGAAGCCAGCATCCTCCATGTGGGCTGAGCGAGTGACGGCGACGACCGCGACCGACCAATTCAGCATGAGCTCGCGAACTGCAGCGGCCAGCGGCTGCGAAGGACGCACGAGGTGATCGAGCACCACGAGATATTCGGAGTTGAGCAAGGCATCCCGCAGCAATCCCTTCAGCGAAAGCGTTGACTTCGCGTGCAGCGACGGCGAGCCGCCGGTGCACGAGTTTGCAAACACCGGATGGCATGCCGCCAGGAGTGACTCCGCCAAATTTCGGTACATGACCTGCGAGGTTGGGTTCTGGCCGCTGTAGAGAATGCGGGGAGACTCCGGTACGACCACAGACAACAGAAGGGACTTACCCACTCCAGCCGGACCATGAAACAAGAAAGGTCGCCGGCTGCGCAGCCGATGTCGCAGTTGGTCGAGTTCCGCGGCACGGCCATAAATGCCATGTAGCTGGCCTAGTGGACCGCCGCCCAGCGGGGACTCGCGCCATGTTTTGGACTGCGGCATCACGGCTGCGATCGTTGTCCTCCCTGATGCACGTACCTGATGACCTCGACGTCCGACACCGCGATCAGTCCTTCCGTAACCATTTCGTCCAAAGCCGGAATCAGGCGCTGGATGTTCTCGGCTGAGTCGATGATCTGTACCAGGATGGGCAGATCGGAAGAACGACGAAAGAGATGCGACCTGCGGATGATGGTGCTCGCCCCGTAACCCTCAATCCCCCGGTACACGGTAGCGCCGGCAATGTCGAGCTGGCGGCACCGCTCCACGATGGCCTGATAGAGAGGCAGGCCTTGCCACTGGTCGTCCTCGCCGAAGTGAATGCGCAACATCTTGGCCTTGCCTTCGAGCTTCATCTTTGCGCCTCCTCGCCCTGGGGTAGAGGTTGAGCGTGGGAATACTTGATGACGTCAACGTCCGAGAGCACTACCAGTCCCTGCTTGATCATCTGCTCGAGGACGGGAAAAATGCCGCGCAGCTTCTCCTCGCTGTCAACGACAGTCAGCAGGATGGGCGCATCATGCGAGAGGTTCAACGTCGAGTCTTTGTGGATGCGGCGGTTGGCGCCGTATCCCAGAATGCCCCGGTACACGGTCACACCGGCGATGTCGTTCGCCCGCAGCGCCTGTACCAGTGCGTGATGCAGGGGCTTGTCATTCCACTTGTCGTGCTCGCCAATGAGGATACGCATGATCTTGGCTTTGGATTCGATCCTGGCGGCTGGTGCAGGAGCCTGGTCCTTCGCCGTGGTAGAGGAAGGATTGACGACGTAGGTGTCGTGGACTTCGATGAGGCCCTGACTGGCAATATCCGTCAGCTTGGGCAAGACTTCCTGTACACGTTCGGGCGTCTCGATGAACTCAATCTTGATCGGCATATGGTCGGCAAGATCGACTAAGCGGCTGGTGTGCAGCTTGTGGTCCGTGCCGAATCCCGCCACGCCGCGGGTCACCGTGGCATCCGAGATTCCCCGAAAGAAGAGGTAATCAAGGACCGCGACGTAACAAGCAGTGCCGTGATATGTCTGTCCTTCGATTACGTATACCGTCACCTTCTTAGCTGGACCCGTGTTTAGCACCTGCCCTCCTCGCGAGTAATCTCTCTCTGCGATATCAGCAACGCCGCCGTTTGTAAGTAATAGCCGCCGCGATGTTGCCCTATCGGATCATCGGTCGAAGCTGTCGATTGCATCCTTTATACGATAACTTTTCCCAGGGCAGCCCCGGCCCACACAGCCACGAAGCCGGCGGCTACACTCAGGGCGATGTTCAGCACGCCGGTCGTAATCTGGCCGTCTTGAACCGCCAGCAGCGTCTCGTATTCGAAGGTGGAAAACGTCGTGTATGCGCCGATGAATCCTATGGGAATCAGATACCGCCAATTTGGGCTGGCCGTCGTCCGGGATAGCAACGCAAGAATAAATCCAATCAGGAACGAACCACTGATATTGATTACGAAGGTGCCTAAGGGAAAACGCACTCCGTAGCGGCCGCCGATGTAAGCGCCAAGCGCGTAGCGGGCGACCGCGCCGGCAAACCCTCCTATGCCGATTACCAGGTATTTCATCAACTCTCGCGTTCCTTTCTCACGCGCGCTCTGTCTTACTCGCTGATCGGATGCTACTTTGCTTGCTGCGAAAGCTGCTGGACGTAACCATGCAAGCCCTTCGACTCCGACTGTAACTCTGCCATGATGGCATAAAGGTCTGCGGCACCCTGTTCTGACACCGGGCCGTAGCCTCGCATGTAGCGTGGAGCCAACTCCTCGATGGCGACCTCGATGAAGGTAAGCCCCACCTCGATCGAATGCGCCGCCGAAATATGAGGTCCCTCGGGGACTAGCGACTGACTGGCCAGGACCCGCAGTAGCCTCTGGCGCAGCCGCGCAATAGAGTTCTCGATCGTTTTTCGCTGTGCCGGCGAGATGTCGCTGACATAGTTATGGAATACGCTCATGTACGCTGTTGCGTTGAGGGTAGCTTCGATGTCTCCGAGAAGCTGGTCAATGTGCTTGCACGTGATCAGCAAGCGCTGCCGCTGGCTCGGGTTCAACGAGTTGGGTTTCGCGTCCAAGGCTTGTCTTCCTTCCCCTGTTTCAACGACAGCACCGGGAAATGTGCGTGTTGCAGCGCGCGCTCGGAAACCGATCCACGTGCGGTTCCCGGTGATCGGTCCGCGCCACCAAGTGCGCGACGACTATCGTAGCGTTCTCCGTGGAACGGTAGCCTACTCTGACTTAGGAAACTCGCCGGGGACTTGACTCCGCCGCGAGATTTCCTCGTCAGGAGTCATCATCTGTCCCGGATATTGGTAGGACAGCGGTTGAGGGTGAACTCCTTCACCCGTCTGCAGCCTCTTTGATAACCCACGGCCAAACGGATGTCAAGATAGCCTCTTTCTTGCCCCGCGAGGCGCTATCCTTAACCGTTCGGGCGGGCAGTTCTCATGGTGGCAACCTTTGACCTGAGTCTGCCCGAGCTGCACGGTGGCATCCATGCTCATCGCGTCCCAGCCACGTCAATCGTTCTCACTGCGCATGCGGAGGCTCCGGCCTTTGTTGTTGCTGATCGGCTTCACCGCCACCGTCGCGCAAGTTCTACTGATGCGCGAGTTGCTGGTGGTGTTCTATGGAAATGAGATCTCGCTCGGCCTGTTCCTGGCAAGCTGGCTGCTGTGGACGGCAGCAGGCAGCAGTCTGTTCGGGCTAAAACTCCTGAGCTTCGACGATAAGCGTAAGGTCATGGCCGGCTTGCAGGTTCTGCTGGCGTTCGCCTTGCCCTTGACGATTCTGGCAGTTCGTTGCGCCAAAGACGTGTTCATCACCGTTCCCGGCGAGATGCTGGGGCCGTGGCCAATGTTGCTCACCGCACTTGTGGTGCTCGGTCCTTTCTGTCTGTTATCGGGAGGGATGTTCTCCGCAGGAAGCCGCCTGGTGGAAAGCGAAACCGCCACCGCGCAGGCTGGCGCCACCGGTGCAGTGTACCTGCTGGAGGCAATCGGATCGGGCATTGGCGGGGTGATCGCCAGTCTTGTGCTGGTACGTCAATACACTTCATTTGAGATTGCATTTGGCGTTTCCCTGCTGAACCTGCTGGCGGCCGCCAGCCTGACGTTGTACAGAGATGCATGGCGCGGGATTGTCTGGGCCGTGTTGGTGGTGATTTTTGTTGGCGGCCTGTTCCCGTTCGCTGCGCCCTGGATGGAACAGCAGTCCCTTGCTCACTTGTGGCACGGGTTTCATCTCCTAACTAGCCAGAACTCCGCCTATGGCAATTTGGCAGTGGTGGAAACGGAGAGCAGCCGGACGCTACTTGAGAACGGTCTGGTGCTGTTTACGGCGCCCGATCCTCAGGCGGCGGAGGAGTCCGTCCATTACGCCCTGCTGCAGCACCCCGCGCCGAAGAGCGCACTGCTGATCGGCGGCGCGCTGAATGGGAGCGTGGCCGAGGCGTTGAAGCATCCCTCGCTCGAGCGAATCGATGTGGTTGAGCTGGATCCCGACATCTTCCGACTGGGCCAGACGTACTTTGCCGGCGAGATGTCGGCGCTGCGCGATGATCCTCGCGTGCGTATCCACATAAGCGACGGCCGGTTGTACTTGAAGACCACGCGGGAGCGGTTCGACGTTGTCATTCTCAACCTCCCGGAGCCGCAGACGGCCCAGTTAAACCGCTTCTACACGGTCGAGTTCTTCCGCGAGGCTGTCGCGAAGCTGAATTCCGGCGGCGTTCTTTCTTTCCAGCTTGCAGGTTCGGAAAACTACATCACCCCAACTCGCGCAAGCTTTCTGCAGTGTATTCGCCGCAGCCTTGGCGAGGTGTTTCCCGAGGTCGGGATGATTCCGGGGGATACCGTGCATTTTTTCGGCGCCAAGCAACCAGGCACGCTCACCGATCAGGCTGACGAGTTGTTGCGGCGACTGCGCGCTCGCCATGTGGAAACGACGTATGTGCGCGAATACTATCTGCCGTTTCGTATGTCTCCCGACCGCATGTCTGAACTGACAGAGCAGCTACGTCCGACACCTGAAACCAGGATCAATCGTGACTTTGTGCCGATCGCGTACTACTTTGACGTGGCGCTTTGGAGCAGCCAATTCAACGAGCGTTATCGGGTGGTTTTCGCGAAGTTGGCCAGTGTCAAATTCGCTTGGACTGTCATGGCATGCGCGCTTGCCATTGCGGTGTTGATGTTGGCGGTCCGGTGGACGCAACCTTCCTCGACCGCGCGGGCGAGTGTCGCAGCATGCGTCGCCGCAATGGGATTCACCCTCATGGCGCTGGAGGTCCTGTTGTTACTGGGGTTTCAGGCTATTTATGGATACGTGTATCAGCAATTAGCGTTGCTGGTCGCGTCCGTCATGGCGGGGATGGCGCTCGGAAGTTGGTGGGGGCTGAGAAGGATTGCTAGTGCAGAGACGGGCGCAAATGACATAAGGCTGCAACGCGTCGCCTTCATCCAGCTCGCGGCCGCTGCGGCACCACTGCTGCTCTGCGGGTTCTTCCTGATTTGTTCGCAAGTCGGCAGTCCGGCCGAAATCTCCTGGGTGGCCCACGTGCTTTTTCCGCTAGCGGGGATGCTTTGTGGAATGTTGGGAGGTTACCAGTTTCCACTGGCCAGCCGTCTGTTCTTTTCCCCTAAGCAAGGTGGGAACCGCAATCTTGGCGTGCTGTATGCGGTTGATCTTTTCGGCGCGTGCGCCGGTGCCATCCTGCTGAGTGCCTATTTCGTGCCGGTGTATGGATTCTTGAAAACAGCCATCCTGATTCTCGTGGTGGATGTTATGGTCGCGCTGCCGGCCTTCAATGCTGCTTGGTGGGAGAAGCGGCGTCGGGCGTAGCGTCCGGCAGCCTGGTTTCGCCGAACACCACCGCAGTAAACATAAAGATGTCGGTATCCTCGTCCTTCCACGCCGCCGGTGGCAGCCCGGCCTTTCGCGCCGTCTCTTCCAGAAAGGTCTTGCGGTCCCAGCCCTCCTCGACGGGAACCTGAGGTAGAAGGACGCCTTCGCGATCACCCTTCTTCATCAATAGGCCGTTCTGGCCAACCTTGATTTGCTGAATCTCGACTACGCGGCGCACCGGCGAGAGTACGGAAACCTCGTAGTGCAGCTGGCTCAATTCGGCGGGGGTAACGGCAGGAAAGCGCGGATCGCGCAGGGCCGCGTAGGCGGCCACATCGCGCACCGTGTCGATCAGCGGCCCGACTGGCGCGATGTAGCCGATGCATCCGCGCAAATCGCCATTTTTCGTGATGGTCACGAAGGCGCCGCGGTCCTGCGTGAGCGCGGATGATCCCGGCGGCGGTATGTACTGCTTGCGCTCCCGCACCGCAGTCTCTGCGGATTTGCGGGCGACGCTGAGAAGCTCTTGCTTTTCTTTCGCGGTAAGGGAGAACGCAGGCGAAGCGGCAGCCGTGGCAGACGACTTGTAGAACGCGAATGCGCTGTAGCCCACCACGCGCGAGCGGTCGCCAGTCACATCGCCTGAGTTCGCGTACTTCAACAGCGCGGCGCGGTTGGCGCCCAGGCGCTCGGCGGCGATCATGGCAGCCACAATCGGGCCTCCCCCACAGGCTTCCCACACCCGCGACTGCAGGTTGCGCGAGAGATTGAAGTAGTCCCAGGCTGCGATGGCGCTGACCGTATTGTGATCGATGGCGTTCGCCTGTTCGTACGTGTGGTAGTGCGAGAGGTCGGAGCTGGCAACGATCAGCGTGCTGGAATTTCCAATCAACTTGGCGAGCGCGACTCCCAACGCACGGCTGGCCTGGTAGCTCTGTTCTCCCATGATGATGGGAACGATTTCGAACTGTCCCAGCGTGAGTTGCAGGAATGGAAGCTGGACTTCGAGCGAGTGCTCCGCCTGTTGGCCCGAGCGCTCGTGTCCACGCCCCGACAGCCGGATAGAAGGATTCGCGGCGGCCAGCTTTGCCGCGAACGCCTTGTCCACATTGACTCTCCCCAGCGGCGTCACGTAGGCATCGCCGTCGTACACCGAGGAGAAATCGAAGGCTTCGTAGTGCGAGGGAGCAACGATGACGACACGCTGGAATTTCCGGCCCGTGAGCGCGGCGTAGCTGAAGGCAGCCACACCGCCCGAGTAGGGATATCCGGCGTGCGGTGCGATGAGCGCGATTAACGGATCACTGGTCGGAGCAACCTGCGCTTTTGACAGGAAGCCGTCAACCATGGCTTTCAACTCATCGGGGTTCGACGGATAGAACGAGCCCGCAACCCCAGCCTGGCGAACCTTTTCGCCAGCCCAGGCGGTCACACACAGCAATACAAGATTGATGATGAGCAGAAGCGGCAGTATCGAGTTTCGTCGCTGCATGGCGCGAGCTCCGCCAGTTATGTCTGCCAGACTCCCGGAATGGGGTTTTGGCAGTTCTGGCACTTCCCCTTGCGCAAGTTCATCTGCTTGATGGTAAACCCTGCGCGTTCAATGACAATCTTGTGGCACTTGGGACAATACGTGTTCTCTGCGGGATGGCCCGGCACATTGCCGATATACACGTAATGCAGACCTTCCGCATCGGCGACGGCTTTGGCGCGTTCCAGCGTGGGTACCGGAGTCGGTGGCAAATTCTTCAACAAGTAAAGCGGGGTGAAGCGAGTGAAATGGATCGGAACATCCGGTCCCAGTTCGGCCTTGATCCAACGCGACATGTCGCGGATCTCGTTTTCTTTGTCGTTGAGCGTCGGCACCGTGAGATACACAATCTCCAACCATCGCCCCTGCTTGCGAATGAAAATCAGGTTGTCGAGGATCGGCTGTAAGTGCCCCCGCACAACGTCCCGGTAGTAGCCGGGTGAAAACGCCTTCAGGTCAATCTTGATGGCGTCGGCACGCTGGCAGACGCGCTTCAGTGGTTCCTGTTGGATGAACCCGTTAGTCACGACAACACTCTTCAGGCCAGCGGCGCGCGCCGCTTCCGCCGCGTCGGTCACATACTCATTGAAGACGGTGGGCTCACTGTACGTGAAAGCCACGGCCGCGCAGTGGTTGTCGCCGGCTGCCGAAGCCAGGGATTTCGGCGGAATGTACTGCGCCGGCAGGTCTTCCGGTTTGGCCTGCGAGATCTCCCAGTTCTGGCAGAACTTGCAGTTCACATTGCAGCCCGCGGTAGCCACCGACATCGCCATCTGCCCAGGAAGAAAGTGGAAGAACGGCTTCTTCTCGATGGGATCAATGTGGGCGCTAACAACGCGCGAATGGACTAGCGTGTAATACGTGCCGTTGCGGTTCTCGCGTACCCGACAATAGCCTCGGCTGCCGTCCGCTACCACGCATTCCCGGGGACACAGCTTACAGCGAACTGTTTTGTCCGGCAGCTTCTCGTAAGACCTGGCCTCAACCCTGTAACGGGAATCATCTTCCGGTGATGTTGCCCACGGCCCGAGCGGAATGCCGTAGCTGTCTCGAGCTCCGCCCATGACGCAGGCTGCGGCACAGGAAAACGCAAGTGTCTTGAGAAACACGCGACGGTCGGGAGAATCACTCGCAAGCGCGCATGTCCATAGTTGGGCGAACGACGAGGGCAGAGAGTCGATACGTGTATCGTCCGGCGGCAACGATTCTACGTAGCGCTGGCGAGCTGTGCGTTGAGGCGGCATACAATACCTCCCCATTTTGAATTTCTAGCACGATTCGTGGAAGTAATCAGTGATACAGCGCACCACCCGGCGTTCAGGTTCGGCCAACCGTTCGCCCGTGCCTGCGAACACCCGTCTCACGCATCGGCTCACGTCGCGAAACGGACCAAAAGGCAGATTGTTGCCACCGCGCCGAGAACGACGACAGCCAAGTGTGCGGCCTTGATTTGCAGCGAGACAGTCCGGCGGAATGCGACCAGCAAGCCCAGGCAGGCGGCCAACGATACCAACGGACCGCCGATAAACACACCCATGGCCACAGACCCGGCCGAGCCGTTACCCCATTCACCGAGCTGCCGTTGCCACAGCAGATTCAGCAGCAGTGCGAAGCCGCCCAGCAGGCTGGGCAAGCAAAGAATCGTAGTCACCGCGAGACTGAAGACCCCCTTCGAGCGCATGACAAAACCAACCTACCTTTCGGGTCAACATCGCGCAGCCTGAGGTCTACCAGAGGTCAGACCTCAAACTCGTGCAGCCGCCATGGCTCCCCGACTTCCCTTCTCAGTGCCTTCAACGCCGCTCCCTTTGCCGCCAAATAAGCGGCATACCTGGCGCCTGGGCGTACTCCGCATTAGCAGCTTCGGATCTCGCTCTCGCTGAACACACCCTCCTCCTGCATCCAAGGGCCTTTCGCAAGTCCCCGCTCCACACGGACGTTCTCAATCGTGTCGAGACCGACGCAAGCAATCATGACGGCCGATCGATTGAGAGGATTACGTTGCGGATGCACTGCGGGTGTGACGCCACTGCACACCTCCGGGTCGGGCGCGAGGGCTAAACTGCGACATGTTCATAATCCGGCGAAGCGCTCACCAGAGTCGGTGACTAGGGTCACCGTTTTGGGTGATGGGACGAATGGACACAGGGCTGCGGGCGCCGGCGCTCCGATGATTCCGGCGACTTGAGTTCGTCTGGCAAGGGTTCGGCGAGCCTGCTGAAATGCGCTGCGTCCTGTGTCCCTCGCATCCAGCGATGGCGTCTCTTTTTGGACCCACGACAGGCGGAAGTTGATTGAAAACTGCCTGGCCCAACACATCACCACTTGGAAAATGGCCTGGCCACCAAATTCGCGTTGAAGTATTTCGGATCGCCGGTGACTTCCTGGCCAATCCATTCGGGCGGCACCACAGACTGGTGCTCGTCCTTGAGTTCCACCTCGGCGGTGATCAGGCCTAGGTTGTCGCCCTCGAATTCGTCAACCTCCCACGCCACGTCGCCCTGCGGAATGCGGTACCGGGTCTTCTCTACGAGCGGGCGTTCGCAGAGGCGGTCGAGCATCTCATTGGCGTCGGCCAACGGGATCTCGTACTCGTACTCGGAGCGGGTTGCCCCCACAGAGATTCCCTTCACCGTCAAATATCCCTTGTCGCCGGCGGTGCGGACACGGACCGTGCGTTCTTTGACGGTGCTGAGGTATCCCTGGCGATAGCGCTTGCCCTCGACCAATCCGCGCCAGGAGTCACCTTTGACCAGAAACTTGCGCTCGATCTCTTTTCCCATGGTATTGCCTCCCACGACAGATACGCAGATGACTTCAGGACGATTGCGTTGCCAGAATGCGGCTGATCTCGCGAATGTAGCTGACGTTCGGTTGATCGATGCCGAGGCTCTTCACCAACTGCAACACGGCATCGGGATTGGTTGACTCGACGGCCACCGTGTTACGCGGCACGTGATTGAGCATGACCGACGCGTACTCGGCGGCGCACTCGCCGATGTTGAATTGATGTCGCGTCTTGGAGACATCGACGACGGCGATCTTCGGCTCCGCGCGCACGACCTCGGCGAAGAACTTGTCCATTGAGTATTCCGGCCTGTGCAATGTTGGCGGCGCCAGCTTGAGGCCAGGGAACACCTGCTCCTGGATGGCCGTCGCGCTTATGGGAAAGCCGGCTTTGAGAATAGGCTTCCACTGCTCGAGTCCGCGTTCCACTGCAATCAGGACTTTGATGTCCATCAGTTCGGCGCGAATCTTGGCGTTGCATTCGTCCGTGACGGCAGAAACGAGATAGATCTCTTTGCTACTCGTCTCTCTGCGCTGGGCCAGCTTCTCCAACTGCTGGCGAAATGGCGCGAGCCTTTCTCCCCAGATGCGAAATTCGTAGCGGGGCTTGATTTCTGGCATGGTTCTCCTCAGCGCCAAAGCGCATCTCAGTATACGCAAGATGTTCGTGCAGGTGAACAAAGGAGACCCGTCCGACTTCGGACACGCCCGGCAGCGAGACATTCTCACGCGCTAAGGATCGCTGCGTACGTAAATCACTGGCGAGATGTCTCGAAAGGGGATCCGGCTTAAAAACCGAAGATACTGGGCGGGCGCAACGAAATTGAGTTGTAGCGAGTGCAGCAAATGGCTGCCGGTTTTGCACCTGGAGAACACTTACCCATGGTGGCGAGATGGAACCGACGGGGACAGGAAGCGCCTCTTGGCTATATCCTAAGGGGTTTCAACAGTCATTCCGCCGGTGCGCACAGCTCTGTGCGCGGGAGGTTTCATTTTGCGTTTACATCGGTTCGCGGGTGAAGCTCGTTCACTCGCCTATCTAATTCTGTTCACGGCTATGTTCCTGCTTGTCAGCCCGGCAATCGCGCAACAGCCACTCCCTAACGCTCCCAGTGCGCAGAAGGCCAAAACGCAAGCTGCGCAATCGCCGCCAACCAAAGGTACGTCGGACAAGGGCTGGCCGCGCATCTTCACCAGCGGCGCGGATACCTTCACCATTTACCAGCCGCAAGTGGACAAGTGGGAAGGCAACCAAATCGATCTCTATTCGGCCGTCGAGTTGAAGACCGGGAAAGAGGGCACGGCGAAGTATGGGGTGGTGTGGTTCCAGGCGCGGACGGAAGTCGACAAAGTGAACCGGCTGGTAACATTCGACCAGATCAAAGTCACCAAGGTGAAATTCCCGGTGGCGCACGAGAAGGAAGCCGAGCTGACTGCGCTGCTGGAGAAGAAGCTGCCGGGCGCCACCAAGACTATCTCGCTCGACCGGCTTGAGGCTGAAGTCGAAGCAGAGGCTGAAGTGGTCAAGCGGGTCGAAGTGAAGAACGACCCGCCCAAAGTGATTATCTCGGCCAAGCCTGCGCTTCTGGTGCTGATTGACGGCATGCCGCAGATGCGCGAGGTGCAGGGTACAAAACTGCAGCGGGTCATCAACACCCGCTCCATCATCCTGTTTGAAAACGACAAGAAACTCTACTACTTGCGCGTGCAGGACTGGTGGCTGCAAGCCAAAGAGCTGGAAGGGCCGTGGGAGTACGCCAAGAAGCTACCCGATGACATGAAGAAGGCGGAGGAGTATCTGGTCACCCAGAATCTGGCCCAGAATCCCGAAGGCGAACAGCAGAAACAGCAGTCGTCACTCAAGGAAGCGGGCAAGAACGCGGAGATTCCCGTGGTGTACGTCGTGTTCGGACCGGCGGAGCTGATCGAAACCAACGGTGAGCCGAAGTACAACCCCATCCCCGGAACCGGGCTGGAATACGTGATCAACACCAACGGGAATATCTTCAAGCTGGACGGCCAGTACTACATCCTGATTTCCGGCCGGTGGTTTAAGGGCGCTTCTCTCGACGGGCTGTGGACCTTCGTGGACGGAAAGGAACTGCCACCCGACTTCGCCAAGATCGCCACCGACAATCCCAAGGCCACAGTGCTGGCGTCAGTATCCGGAACGCCGGAAGCCAAAGAAGCCTTGATCGCCAACTCGATTCCGCAGACCGCGACCATCACGCGCGCCGAAGCCAAGCTCACGGTGCAATATGACGGCGAAGCGACCTTTGTGCCTATCCAGGGTACGTCGATGCAGTACGCCAGGAACACCAGCGCAGCCGTCATCAAGGTTTCCGACAACAACTATTACTGCGCGGAGGCGGGAGTGTGGTTCAGGGCGCCGTCTCCCCAAGGGCCGTGGCGTGTGGCCGACTCAGTACCGGAGGAGATCTACACCATTCCTCCCAGCTCTCCGCTGTATTACGTGACCTATGTGAAGGTGTACAACTCCACGCCGGAGGTAGTGTATGTCGGCTACACACCGGGCTATTACGGCACGGTAGTCTCCGCTAGCACATCAACCGTGGTTTACGGCACGGGATGGTACTACCCGCCGTACATTAGTCCCACAGTGTGGTATGGCTGGCCCTACACCTACGGTGTGGGAGCCGGTTTCACCTACAGCACAGCGACCGGCTGGAGCTTCGGCTTCGGATATGGGTACGGCTACTACCCCTATTACTACCCGTGGTGGGGACCGATGGGCTACTACGGATGCTGCTGGTATCCGTATTACGGTTGGGGAGCGTGGGGCGGAGCCGCGGTCGCCAATGTGTATGGCGTATGGGGCAACACCGCGTATTCGCGCACAGGTGCGGCCTGGGCCAATCCCTACACCGGAAATTATGGGGCGGCCACCCGTGGCTCTTACTACAACACCCAGACCGGCAGGACCACGGTCGCAGGCCGCGGCGCCAACACTAATATCTACACCGGCAACACCGCCGGGTATCGCGGCGGCGCAACCTATAACCCGAACACCGGGATTGTGGCGGGCGGCGCCGCAGGATATGCCGGGAACATCTACTCCGGTCAGGGAACGGCTGGACGCGCCGGCTTTGCCTACAACACCAACACCGGCGCCGGGGTGGCCGCCGGGAAGAACAATGTCTACGCAGGCAAAGACGGTACCGTGTACAGGTACAACAAGAACACGGGAAATTGGTCGAGCAACAGCGGCAGTGGATGGCAGTCCGCCACCAAGCCGGATGCCAATTTGCAGCGCCAGCAACAGATGCGTACCCAAGGCGCGCAGCGCACCCAGAACTTCAACTCGGCGCGTAGTTACGGCGGCGCACGCATGGGTGGAGGCGGCAGGCGGCGGTAGGGACAAACCGCTGGCCGAAGCGTCGGTAAACAGACAGCGTTGTTAGGAGCCTGTCCATGTCACCTTGGTCTTGTTATCCCACAGTGTATGAGATCAACACGTGGGTGTGGCTTGCTGAACTGAGCACTAAGTCCGGCAAGCCCATCGATCTCGGTTGCGTGCCGCTTGCTGAATGGGACGCTATCACCGCTTATGGCTTCGACGCCGTGTGGCTGATGGGCGTGTGGAAGCGCAGCCCTGCCGGCATAGACATCGCCAATCGCAACCCGAATCTCCTGGCGGACTTTCGGCGGGCCCTGCCGGATTTCCGGCCCGAAGACAACGTCGGCTCGCCCTACTGCGTACGCGGCTACTCGGTGGACCAGCATCTCGGTGGGCGCGAAGGTCTGGCTTGCGCGCGCCGCGAGCTTGCCCGGCGCGGCATGCGGCTGGTGCTCGACTTCGTTCCCAACCACGTCGCGCCCGATCACCCATGGGTGAGCGACCATCCTGAGTACTTCATTCCGGGCACGACTGACGACGCGCGCACCGATCCGGCATCTTTCGTAGTGACCAACAATGGTGTGTTTGCCTGCGGCAAGGATCCCTACTTCCCGGCTTGGCCCGACGTGCTGCAGCTCAACGCCTTTCAGCCCGGGCTTCGCAAGGCCGTCGTCGAAACACTTTCCGACATCGCCGGCCAATGCGATGCGGTGCGCTGCGACATGGCCATGCTGCTGCTGAACTCCGTCTTCGAGCGCACGTGGGCCGGCCGCGCAGGAGCTACGCCCGCAACCGAGTACTGGGCCGACGTGATTCCGGCGGTCCAGCGCGCCCGTCCGGACTTTCTCTTTATCGCCGAAGCATATTGGGACCTGGAGTGGGAGCTGCAGCAAAAGGGATTCGACTTCTGCTACGACAAGCGCCTCTACGACCGTCTGGAGCATGACAACGCAGATAGCGTTCGCCTCCATCTCTGCGCCGATCCGGCCTACCAGGATAAGCTGCTTCGCTTCCTCGAGAACCACGACGAACCCCGCGCCGCAGCGGCGTTCTCCCCGGCTAAAGAGCGCGCCGCAGCGGTCATAACATCCACCTTGACGGGCGCACGGATGTTTCACGACGGGCAGTTCGAAGGCCGCACGGTGAGACTTCCGGTATTCCTGGGGCGACGACCGGAGGAGTCTGCTGATGCCGGCCTTCAAGAGTTTTATCGAAAGCTGCTGGCAAGCATCAACCGTCCGGTGTTTCGCCAGGGTGAATGGAGCCTCTGCGAGCGGACGGGCTGGCCGGACAACCAGAGCTACCGGAACATGGTTGCCTGGCGCTGGAACATGGGCGAGGAGCGATGTGTAATTGTGGTGAATTTGAGTGACGCTCCAGCGCAGGCGCAGGTGAGACTATCTTGGAATGATCTGGGCGGATCAATGTGGAGATTGACGGACCAATTGGCAGACGTCACCTTTGAACGCTCAGGCAACGAAATCTCCGCGTCAGGTTTGTATGTGGACTTGCCTCCGTGGGGTTACCATTTTCTAGATTGCCGCAAAACCACAGCCAGCTAAACAACAGCAGCAACCAAGGAAGGGAAAGGAAAAACGTAGCCATGAAGTCCGAAGAACCGTACACAGTCCCCCTCACATATGTCGAGGTCACCGAACAGAAGCGGCTAAACGAAGCTCGCGAGAAGGGAATCCCGTGGAAGCAGTGGGGGCCGTACCTGAGCGAGCGGCAATGGGGCACGGTTCGAGAAGATTACAGCCACGACGGCAATGCTTGGGACTACTTCTCGCACGAGCAGTCGCGTTCCCGCGCCTACCACTGGGGCGAGGACGGACTTGCCGGAATCTCCGACGACAAGCAGCAGCTCTGCTTCGCACTGGCTTTGTGGAATGGTCGCGACCCGATTCTGAAGGAACGCCTGTTTGGATTGACCAATAGCGAGGGTAACCACGGCGAAGACGTCAAGGAATATTACTTCTACGTCGACAGCACGCCGACACATTCCTACATGAAGTATCTGTACAAGTATCCCCAGAGGGCATATCCGTACAGTGACCTGGTGGAGACTAACAAACGGCGCTCTCGCGAAGAGATGGAGTACGAGCTTCTGGATACCGGCATCTTCGACGATGACCGCTACTTCGACGTCTTCGTCGAATATGCCAAGGCTGATCCGGACGATCTGCTGGTCAAAATTTCGGTACACAACCGCGGCCCCGAGGCCGCGAAGATACACGTTCTTCCTACACTTTGGTTCCGCAATGTCTGGTCGTGGGGAGACGAAGAGCCGAAGGGAACCGTCCGGCAGTCGAACGATCAATGGATAGCAGCCTCTCATCCGAATCTCGGCGAGTTCACTTTGCAATGCGAAGGTGCGGAGGAATTACTGTTCACCGAAAACGAATCCAACGCACGGAGGCTGTGGGGACAGCCCAATCCCTCGCCGTACGTAAAAGACGCCTTCCACGAATATGTGATCGCCGGAAATAAGGATACGGTGAATCCGGCAAAGACGGGAAGCAAAGCGGCTGCACATTACGTGCTAGACGTACCTGCGGGAGGAAGTAAGGTAGTACGCCTGCGGCTGAGCAACAAGCCCGATGCCGCCGCTTTCGCGAAATTTGACGACATCTTCGCGGCCCGACTGGCAGATGCGAACGAGTTCTATGATCGCATCACGCCGAAGAGTTTGAGCGAAGATGAGCGCCGGGTGCACAGGCAGGCGCTCGCGGGAATGTTGTGGTCCAAGCAGTACTACTATTTCGACCTCGACCGCTGGCTCACCGAACACAAATCGCATCCGCTCATGAGCAGCGGCAAGGGCAATGCCCGCAATCCGGAATGGTTCCACATGCTGAACCGCGACATCATCAGCATGCCCGACAAGTGGGAGTACCCGTGGTATGCGGCGTGGGACCTGGCGTTTCACACCATCGCGTTATCGCTCGTGGACTTCGACTTCGCCAAAGAACAGCTCCTGCTCATGCTGCGCACTCTCTATTCCCATCCCAACGGACAGATTCCTGCCTACGAGTGGAACTTCAGCGACGTGAATCCGCCGGTGCATGCCTGGGCAACCTTGTTCCTCTACCGGGTCGAGACTGAGTTGGGGCGCGCCGATGTGCGCTTTCTGGAGCGCTCTTTCCAGGGCTTGATGCTGAACTTCAACTGGTGGGTGAACCGCAAGGACCCGGACGGCCGCAATGTTTTCGCCGGCGGATTCCTCGGGCTCGACAACATAGGCGTCTTCGACCGCAGCGCACCGTTACCCACCGGTGGCCATCTCGACCAGGCCGATGGCACCGCCTGGATGGCCTTCTACTGCCTGTGCATGCTCGAAATTGCGCTCATCCTGACGGAATACGATTCCATTTACGAGGAGATAGCCTATCGCTTCCTGGAGCACTTTGCCTGGATCACCTACGCCATGGACCGCATCGGCGTAAACCACGACGAAATGTGGGACTCGGCGGATGGATTCTTCTACGACCTGCTTCACTTCCCCAACGGCGAGGCCACACGCTTGAAGATTCGCTCCATGGTGGGGCTGCTGCCTCTGTGCGCTGCCACGGTATTCGAGCCGGGCACAGTCGCCCGCCATCCCCGGATGCTCGAACTCGTTGAGTTGTTCATGAAGCGCCATCCTGAGGTGACGAAGCAAATTGCCGTAGCCGATGGAAGGTTCATCGGGTACGGAGATCGCAGGCTGACTTCCGTCTGCAACAAGGAAAAGCTGGAGCGCATTCTCGCCTATATGCTCGACGAAAACGAGTTCCTTAGCCCCTATGGCATTCGGTCGCTCTCGAAGTACCATCGTGACCATCCCCTCGTCTTCCATTTGTCCGGGCAGGAATACAAAGTCGAGTATCTGCCGGCCGAGTCGAATACCGGCATGTTTGGCGGGAATTCCAACTGGCGTGGCCCGATCTGGATGCCAGTCAATGGCCTGATCATCCGCGGGCTGCTGCTCATGTACCCCTTCTATGGTCCCGATTTCAAGGTCGAGTGCCCGACCGGCTCAGGTAAATACATGACTTTGTTTGAAGTGGCGAAAGAAATCAGCAGCCGACTGTCGAAGATTTTTGTGCGGGACGAGAACGGCAGGCGACCGGTTTACGGAGGCACCAAGAAATTCCAGGAAGATCCCTACTGGAAGGACTACATCCTGTTCTACGAGTACTTCCACGGCGACAATGGCGCCGGGTTGGGCGCCAGTCACCAGACCGGTTGGACGGGACTGATTGCGCGCATCCTTGATTTGTGCGCGCGCCTTGACCCCAAAAACTACCTGGGCGAGGCCCAGGCCGTCATAGGCGAGATGACGCGCGAGCAGGTGACGGGAGAGTGACCTTCAACGTTTCTAAATGCCAGATCTTTAGCTGGCGTTTGCGGTTGTCCAATAAAGAACCAACAGGGAGGAGTCATGAGTGGATTTAACCTTCGGGAACACGACCTGACTGTTTCTGAAGTTCATCGTAACCTGCCGCCCAGTGTACTCTACGAACACGCCATCCGGCACGACAAGGATGCCAGCATCGCCGAGAACGGTGCCCTGGTCGCCTATTCCGGCGCCAAGACCGGGCGCTCCCCCAAAGACAAGCGCATCGTGAAGAACTCGGCCTCCGAGAACGAGATATGGTGGGGAGACGTCAACATTCCGCTCGACGCCCGCACCTTCGACATCGTGCGTTCCCGCGCCCAGGACTACTTGAACATTTGCGAGCGCCTTTACTGTTTTGACGGTTTTGCCGGCTGGGACCCCAAGTACCGCATCAAGGTGCGCGTCATCTGCGAGCGTCCCTACCATGCGCTCTTCATGCATACCATGTTGATTCGGCCGACTCGCGACGAACTCGCCAACTTTGGCAAGCCTGACTTCGTCATTTACAACGCCGGCCGCTTCCCCGCCAACCAGTACACCGCGGGCATGGGATCGAAAACCAGCATCTGTCTCAATCTGGCAGATCGCGACTTGGTCATCCTCGGCACCGAATACGCCGGAGAAATGAAGAAAGGCGTGTTCACGGTGGCAAATTACTTTGCACCCAAGCAGGGCGTCCTCTCCATGCACTGCTCCGCCACCTCCGACAAGCAAACCGGACGCTCTTCCCTGCTGTTTGGCCTGAGTGGCACTGGCAAGACCACGCTGTCCGCCGATCCCCACCGTCATCTCATCGGCGACGATGAGCACTGCTGGAGCGACGAAGGCATATTTAACATCGAAGGCGGCTGCTATGCGAAGGCCATCAACCTCACTCCCGAATCAGAGCCGGACATCTTTGCCGCGCTGCGTTTCGGCGCGGTGCTAGAGAACGTCGTGCTGGAGGAAGACCGCACCGTGGACTTCGCCGACACGAAAATCACCGAGAACACCCGCGGCGCCTATCCCATCAACTTCATCCAGAACGCCAAGATTCCTTGTGTCGCCGGCCATCCCACCGACATTATTTTCCTGACCTGCGATGCCTTCGGCGTGCTGCCGCCAGTCAGTTCGCTGACACCCTCGCAGGCGATGTATCACTTCATCAGCGGATACACGGCAAAGGTCGCCGGCACCGAGGTGGGCGTCAAGGAACCGTCGGCGACGTTCTCACCCTGCTTCGGTGGTCCGTTCCTGGTCTGGCACCCCTACAAGTACGCAGAGCTGCTGGCCGAGAAGATGAAAAAGCACGGCGCCCGCGTCTGGCTGGTCAATACCGGTTGGAGCGGCGGTGCCTACGGGGTTGGCAAACGTATCAAGCTGGCGAATACCCGCGCTATTGTGGACGCCATTCACAGTGGATCGCTGGCTACCGCCAAGACCGAGCGTGACCCTGTCTTCGGCTTCGAGGTCATCACCGAATGTCCCAATGTGCCCGCCGAGATCCTGAATCCCCGCAGCACCTGGTCCGATAAAGCTGCTTTTGATGAAACCGCAAAGAGACTCGCGGCACTGTTCCGCGCCAACTTCGAAAAATACGGAAGCGGCGTCAGCGCGGAAGTCCGCGCCGCCGGTCCCGCCAACTAGCCCCACTCAAGGTCTCTGTGTCCGTGGTCGCGACGGGCACAGAGACCATGCCACATCGCCGCATCTCCCGTTCCTCTTCGCTCTTTCCGCCGCCTCCCCGTACCAAATTGCCTCGTCTGGCGACCCACAACCCACGACCGTCTTTTCTGACAACCGACAACGGACAACTGCCTTTTCTGACAACCGACAACTCATTGCCCCCGCCCCTTTTATCCACTATCCACTGCCTTATCACCCTTCCCCGTGACCCACGCCCTTCCGCATCCACCGACCGCTCGCGTAAACCGTTCCTTGTGAGGCAGGGGGTTGGTGTGGCTGCCCAGGCCGCGCCTTGGCGTAGGGCCCTTCAACGCTCTTTGACAGTTCGCTATTACGGGTACGACTCGTCATCTTGTCCAAGCCTTGGCACGCTAGCCATCGGGGGAATCATCACGCGTTAAGCCTATTGTTTACTATCAAATAGTCCTAACCCTATTGATTCTGCGACTTTACAGTGGCAATCCCATGTAAATGATTGATTCTAAATGGCGCACGGGGGAGAGCTATGCGCAATCTCGCACACACAGTCGCGCCGCCGAGGCCGCCCCGCGCTCTACTCTTTGGTCTCGCCGCGCACGATGATGTTCGTAAGGCGCCACGGGTTTTTGCGCAGCTCGATCTGTAAGTCGCCGTCTTTGTTGATGACTAGTTGCGCCGCGGGATACAGAACCCCAGCGCTTTTCCCTTTGTCCTGATTGTCGATGTTGATCTCGCCGCCTGTGAGGTTGTAGGCCTGCGACGGGGTATTGCGGTACGCTTCGCCGAACGCGATCTTGCGGTTGGTCACAAAGCGCACTTTCCGGCCGGTCGGCGTGGGAATCGACACGACGTATGCGAGGTCGTACCCCAGCGTACCCGGAATCTGGATGCGGCCCACCGGTTTCATCTTCTCCAGTGCGTCCACCAGCCCCTGATTCTGGCCCTTGGCGAACGCGTCCGACAGTGTCTTCTTGTCCGCCGGTGTGGAGTACTGATTGATGATCAGCTTGATGCTGACATTCTTGCCCATCTGGGTGCTGGTTCCCATGGCGTTGGCGTCGATCACCTCCTGCGCGGCGGCGGTGGCCGCGCCTATTCCTATCAGTACCAACAAGACAAGGAACATTCCCAGATGGAACAAATTGCGAATTGAAATTGCTTTGCGCACTTCGACCCTCCCCGCACGATGATAACCCTACCTGTCTGAAACCGTCATCAGGTCGGTGGCGACGGTGATGCTGCAAACGGCTGTAGGCAATGAAAGCTGAAAGGTTTAAGCTCATCGCTGAGGAGATCCCTAACCCTACGAGCCAATCATGACCCGCCCTCACAGCTTTGATCCCTACCTCGAACCATGGCTCACTTCGCGCGTGCCGCGCATGGCGGAATACCGGGCGCAACTGGCTGAGTTCCGCGAGTGGGTGCTCACCGACGTCGATGCGCAGGCGAACTACACCGACCGCTATGCTCCACCGGCACTGGAGACCTACGACCGGCACGGCGAGGTAGTGAATCGCATTGTGACCAACCGCTGGTACGAAGAGCAGCATCAGGATCTCTATCGTCGCGGCATCATCGGCCTTCCCTACGTAGAGGATGCGCCCCACCTTCTGACCTTCGCCATGGGCTACCTCTTGGCTCAGGCCGATATCAGCCTCCACTGTCCTGTGACGCTGACTGGCGCAATCGCCTACGTGCTGGCGACGCACGCACCCGACTCCGTACGCCAGCGCTATCTGTACGACGTGATTCGCATGGATGGCCAGGCCAAGACCGGCGGCACATGGGCGACGGAGCAGCATGGCGGCAGTGACGTGGGAGCAACCACCACGGTTGCGGCCGCGGCGGGAGACCGCTTTGCGTTGCACGGCCTGAAGTGGTTCACCAGCAACGCCAACAGCGGACTGGCCGTGGCAACCGCGCGGCCGGAAGGAGCGCCGCCGGGATCGTCAGGCTTGGGACTCTATCTTGTGCCCAGTCATCTGGAAGATGGCGAGCCCAACCACTTCCGCATTCGCAAGCTGAAAGACAAGCTGGGCACCAAAGGCCTGCCGACCGGTGAAATCGACTTGCTCGGCGCGGAAGCAATCCAAATCGCACCTCCGCCAACCGGCTTCAAGCTGATGATGGAAGCATTGGAGTACAGCCGCGTTCACAACGCTGTCGGCTCAGTCGGCATTCAGCGCCGGTCGCTGGCTGAAGGGTTGGCGTGGGCGAGATCACGACGCGCTTTCGGGCATGTGCTCGCGGATTATCCCATGGTGCAGCACGAGTTGCTGCGCATGCGGGTGCAGTTCGAGGCCGGAGCGCTGCTGGCATTTGAAGCCGCCATCGCCTTCGACGAGGTGCAGCAAACCAGCGAGCGACGGACCTGGCTCCGGCTGGTCACGGCTCTCGCCAAGTACCTGACGGCCGAGTGGGCGATCGTGGCATCACGTTCCGCGCTGGAGTTGGTTGGCGGCAACGGCTACACCAGCGACTACCCCGTCGCCCGATTGCTGCGCGACGCCCAGGTCCTCACTGTCTGGGAGGGCCCGGCCAACATTCAGGCGCTGGAACTGCTGCGCTTGCTCGCGCCCCGGTATCAGGGCTGGGAGCAGTATCGTGCTCGACTGAAGGGCGTACTCGATCGGCTTCCCGATGGAATGGCAAACCTGAGTCACGCTCTGGAGCAGCGGCTGCAGGGAGACACTGAAGCCTCGCGCATCACTCTGCGTGACGAGCAGAGTTCCCAGAGTTACGCGCGAAAACTGCTACATCGGCTGGCCCAGAGCCTGGCGTTCGCCTTGTTGTGCGAAACAGCGGGAGAGGCGTACCTGAGAGGCAATTCCCTTCCTGCCCATTCCGCCTGGCGCTTCTACGAAGAGCTCGATCCTCCGGCATTCGGCGCGGAGAACCAAGCGGCGCGGCGCGGTGTGCTGGAACTGCTGGACGAACCGGAGCTGCAGGCAGTCGGGAAGCGATGAGCGCAGAGCGGCTGCAGCGCATTCTCGTCCTCGTATTTGCAATGCTTGTCCTGGCGGATTCCTTTGCCGCCGGACTACGCACCGTCGCTGACCCCGACACCGGTTGGCAAGTGGCGACTAGCCGGTACGTCTGGCAGCACCGAACGATTCCCAGCACCGATGTGTTGTCGTTCGGGTCGGCGGGCTTGCCGTGGATATATCCACCCTTTGGCGGTGTCCTGCTGTACCTGGTTTACCGAGCGGGCGGCTTCGCGGCGTTGAGCTGGTTCTCGGCGTTCGCCTGCGTGGGGCTGGTCGCGTATCTTGTCCGCAGGCGAACCATGCCAAGCTTGGTGCTCGCCATGCTGGCTGTACCCGCGATCGCCTATCGCACCTCCCCGCGCTCCGACCTGTTCAGCACGGTGCTGTTCGCTGTGCTTCTCGGCGGACTGTGGGAGATTCACTGCGGCCAACGGCTACGGTTCTGGATTGTGCCGGTCGTGATGCTTCTGTGGGTGAACCTCCATCCTGGCTTCATCGCCGGATTAGCGGTTCTGGGAGCCTACCTGGTCTTTGAAGCCGGAGACCTTATGTCTGCCGCGCAACGTAGCCCGGCTTTGCAGCGCCTGCGTGCCGCGTGGCCATGGCTCACGGCAGGAGTCGCCGCGACTTTGCTGAATCCATGGGGAGTGGAAATCCATCCTGCGGCGCTGAACCTCGCGGGCATTTTCAGGCCTGCGGCGGGCTCGCTCAACAGCGCTTACTACATACAGGAGTTTGCCGCCGTTCCCATCACGTGGCAGACCGTCATCCAGTTGTTCGACTTGCGGCACCTGGAGAGCGGAAATTCATGGCTGTTGCTGCTATCGATGCTGCTGGTCGGCTTGGCTCTCTGGCGCAGGCAGTTGGGCGCGGCGGCTGTGCTGGGGGGCGCAATCTTTTTTGCCCTCTCGCACGCACGTTACCTGGGTATGTTCGCTATCACCGTTGTAACTCTCGGAAGCACACTGCTCGACGGAGTCGTATCCCACGATGAGCACACCCATGAAGCAACGCACGCGCAACGCCCACTGTTGCGGCTTCCGTGGGGAGCGGCGGCACTGCTCACTTCCCTGCTTTGCGTTGTCGCCATCGTGCACATCGCGGACTATATCTCCAATCGCTCCTACGTGTACTTTCGCGCCGACTCTCGCTTTGGCGCGGGAGAGTCGTTTTGGTTTCCCGAACGCGCGGCGCGCTTCATCGCACAAGAAAAGTTGCCGGGCAATATCTTCGAGGCCTTTGCCGTGGGTGGCTTCGCGGCATTGCGGCTCGGGCCTGAGTATCCCAATTTCATCGATGGCCGGGCAGACCACTTGAATCCGCCGCTGTTTCTGGCGGAGCAAAAGCTGGAAGTCAGCGCACCCGACTCACCCGCTTGGCATGCCGCTGCGGAGCGCTGGGGTATCAACACCATCCTCATCGCAAATGCCGGATACCGCGCCCTGCAAGGCATGGACGCAAATGCGTTTTGTCGCAGCACGGCATGGCGTCCGGTATATCTGGATGAAGCGTCGGTGGTGCTGCTACGCAACCTACCCGTCAACCAGCCCTGGCTGGAGCGCCTGGCCATTGACTGCCAAACTGCGCCACTACCGCCACCCGCGAATGAATCGAAGATTGCTCTACACGACTACTACAGCAACGCCGCCGGGATGCTCTATGTTTTACGGCGCGACGCCGAGGCCGAGGATGCTCTGAGCCGGGCGTTTGCCGCCTATCCTCAGGATCCCCACACGCACTTCCTGCTAGCACGGCTGTACCAACGCCAGGGGCGCATCGACGCCGCCGAAAAGGAGTATCAGCGCGGCCTCGCCATCAAAGACGATGATGGCGCGTGGTTCGAGTTGGGCCGCATCCTGGCTGCGCAGGGCCGGATGGCGGAGGCGCAACAGGCAGTGCAGCGCGCGATCCGTCTGTCGTCGCAGCCGCTCGTTCTCTACCTGACGCTTGCGCGGTTGCAGTTGGCGAGCAACCAGCCGCAGCAGGCCCTGGAGTCACTACAAGCAGCCGAGCGCAACAGCCCGTTCCGCGGTGGCGAGAGCGTAGCCCCTGAACTCTATGCTGAGATCGCGGAGGGCCGTGCAGCCGCCTACGCCGGGATGGGCGACCTGCCGGCTGCGGCGGAACAGCAGCAGCGCGCGGTCAAGCTAACGCCGTCTGTGGCGGCACGCTGGTCGCGGCTGGCGGACTATCTACAAGGGTCCGGTCAACTGCAGGCCGCAGCAGAAGCCCGCGAAAAAGCGCAGGAGCTGACGGCCCCTGCGTCCAATAATCCTTGATGTGAGGGTGGTTAACCCTTTGTGATGCCCATCGAGCCTGGGTTTTCCTTAGCGTGCTTGGCCTGCTCGATCATATGCTGCACCAGTTCCTTCTGATCGAAGTCGGGGTTGAGCTTGAGCAGTTTCTCCCAGGCGGCAATGGCCCCATTTACATCGTTCTTGGCCTTGTACTTGATGATGCCGAGGTTCATGAGCGCACCAGCATGCTTGGGATCGACGGCAAGGGCTTTCTGCAATTCTGCGATTGCGCCGTCTGCATCGCCGGTGAAATACAGGCACGAGGCCATGTCGGTCATGACGTCGGCATTTTTCGGGTCCACCTGCAGCGATTTCTGGAAGTAGTCCCCCGCCTCCTTGAACTGGTGGGCGCTCTTGTAAATCATGCCCAGATGGTTGAGCGTTTCGGCGTTATTGGGATTGGTCTTCAACTCCGCCAGTAGCGGTTGCGCTTTTTTGTCGGCCATGCGCTTCAAATCTTCGATCGAAGGCATCGCCTGCTGGTTCGCTCCGCCAGGCATGCCGGCTGGTGCAGCGGCAGCCTGCGCGGCGGGTGCGGGGACACTGGTAGCAGGAGCCGATCCACGCAGAAAATATCCGACGGCGATACCTACAACCAGGCAGACAGCCGACATCACAATGACCTGGGCAGGCTTCCATAGCGGATTTGAGGTCTGTGTCTGGGTCGGTTCAGTAGTTGCGTTCGACATTATGCTCAAGTTCCTTGTGGGTTGCGGAGATAGGCCGGCCTGCGGACATACGTCCGCCGCACAGAAACTATATGCATCGTGGGTGCCAAACCCCTCGCCGCGAAACCATGCTTTTCGCTAATTAAATCAATATGATATGGGCTGTGCTTCCAAAACTACTGAGCTTCCCTCCATCTCCCGGTGGGATTCGACCCACAAAGCGGGTTTTTTGGCGCTGCCGTAAGCTTTCAGTGGCATCAATTCTGGCGTTGAGCGGCTGTTCAAGTTGAACTTAGCCGATTACCGGAGATGGAGACAGAGTTGCCTTTCAATGCCAATAGCGGCTTTGTAGAATAGCCGCAACGGTTCGTTCGGGGGACGACGATTCGCTCGACGGCAGTGCGACACCCATTCCCTACGGTTCGCGAATCGATTTGGACGATAACATCGTGTCCGACAAGAAGTTAAAAGCCATCATTATCGGCGCCGGACCTGCGGGACTTACGGCCGCCTACGAACTGACGAAGCACGGTTCCGCAGCGGTTGTGTTGGAGTGCGACCCGCGATACGTCGGGGGAATTTCCCGAACGGTTGACTACAAGGGTTTCCGGTTCGATATCGGCGGCCACCGCTTTTTCTCGAAGTCGCGCGAGGTGGAAGACCTTTGGACGGAAATCCTGGGCGGCGACATGCTGGAACGCCCGCGCTCGTCGAAGATTTACTACCGTGGCCAGTTCTATTCGTATCCGCTCAAGCCGATGGATGCGCTTTCGAAGCTTGGCCTCGTGGAATCGGCGCTGTGCGTTCTGTCCTACTTCTACGCGAAATTGAATCCCACGCACGACCCCAAATCGTTCGAAGACTGGGTGGTGAATCAATTCGGAAGTCGGCTCTTTCGAATTTTCTTCAAGACCTACACCGAGAAAGTCTGGGGAATGAGCTGCAACGAAATCTCCGCGGACTGGGCGGCGCAGCGGATCAAGGGTCTGTCGCTTGCTTCTGCCATCAAGAACGCCCTGCTGCCCAGGCGCCAGCCGAAGGACCGCGCGCAGGTGGTGAAGACGCTCATCGATACCTTTCGTTATCCGCGCCGCGGCCCCGGCATGATGTGGGAAGCGTGTGCCGAGAAAGTGCGTCAGCAAGGCGGTCAGGTGCTGCTGGACCGGAACGTCGTGAGTTGCCAGTTTGATCCAACGAGCACCACATGGACAGTCACAGCACGAAGTTCTGATGGCCGAACCCAAGAGTTTTGCTCCGAACACGTGATTTCGTCGATGGCGATTCGGCAGTTAGTAGCGCAGATCGAGCCTGGCTTGCCAGAGGCGGCACGGCGATCGGCAGAGTTGCTTCGCTACCGCGACTTTCTAACCATCGGCCTGATCCTGCGCGAACGCAATCGCTTCAATGACAACTGGATTTACATCCACGACCCTGAGGTGAAAGTGGGCCGCGTGCAGAACTACAGGTCGTGGTCGCCGGAGATGGTTCCCGATCCGAATTACTGCTGCTATGGTCTGGAGTACTTTTGCTTCGAAGGCGATGGCCTGTGGTCCGCGCCCGACGAGGAACTGATTGCGCTGGCGAAACGCGAATTGCAGCAGGTCGGGCTGGGGTCGACTGAGGACGTGGTAGATGGTTGTGTCATTCGTCAGGCCAAGGCCTATCCGGTGTACGACGACAACTATCGCCATCACGTGGACGTCATACGGGAGGTTCTGAAGGCGAATTGTCCCAACCTGCATTTGGTCGGCCGCAATGGCATGCACAAGTACAACAATCAGGACCACGCCATGATGACAGCGCTGCTGGCAGCCCGCAATATCCTGGCGGGCAGGCAGCTCTACGATGTCTGGGCCGTCAACCAGGACGCCGAGTATCACGAATCCGGCGAAGCGGGCGCGCAGGAGTGGAACGGAAGAGAAGTTCCGTCGCGGCTGGGGTTGGAATCGCAATAAGCCCTTCGAATAGTGGCGCCCACCACGAGCTTTGACACCGCAGTAATCCTGCCACCGCAGTGAGCTTCGTAATTCAGCAATGCTTCGTAGGTACCCCTCTCGGAAATGTAGCCCATGATATTTTGGCGTTAACGAGGGAAATCCTGCCATGTCTGCGGTCCAGGAATTGCGTGCGCTCTTGCGGTTGAGGGTGGTTCAACTGGCGGCGCTCGCCATATTGCTGTCGGCCGTGGGCATCATCAGCTTCAGCATCAAGCTGTGCATTCTCGATCTCGACATCTGGTGGCACTTGAAGGTGGGCGACTGGATTGTGCAGCACGCGGCAGTTCCCCATACCGGAATCCTGTCGCGCACCGCAGCCGAACGCCCATGGGTCGCCTATAGCTGGGGCTACGAAGTGCTAATGTCCCGCTTCTATGCGTGGTTCGGATTGCTGGGCATTGGGCTGTACGGTACCTTTTTGACGATCGGCGTGGCGTTCGCCGCGTACTGGATGCTGCGGCGCATCTCGGGGCGGTTCTGGAATGCATGGCTGTTGGCCGTGATATGTTGCTATCCATTTCTGTTCATGATCATGCCGCGGCCGGTGTTCTTCTCCATCATGCTCTTTTGTGTGGTGCTGGCGCTTCTGTTTGAGGCCAACCGCACGGGGCGAGTGCAGACGCTCTACTGGCTGCCTCTGATTTTTCTTCTGTGGGCCAACCTGCATATCCAGTTCATCTACGGTTTGTTTCCCGTGGGACTGCTGTTCGGCGTCAGTCTGGTGCTGTGGCTATTGGAGCGTTTCGATGCCTCACCGTCGTTTCTCGCGCCGCGCTCATTACCGGTTGGCAAGCTCGGGCTGGTTTTTGCCGCGTGCCTGGTTGCGACGTGCGTGGGGCCTTACTCGTATCATCTGTACGGGGTGGTAGTGGAATACTCCAAAGCCAACTCGGCCTATTCCCTCATCGTCGAGTTGCAGCCCTTAACATTCCGCGCCCCGAACCACTACGTGCAGCTCCTGCTGTGCGCGACAGGATTTATCGCCGTCGGCTGGCAAAAGCGGGTTGACCTGTTCAAGTTGGCGCTGCTAACCGTGGCCGCGGTCGTCGCGTTCCGCACCATGCGCGATTCGTGGTTCCTTTGCACCATAGCCGCGGCCTGCGTCGCCGATGTCATGTCGCAATTTGGCAATCGCGAGAGGCCCGAGAGCGCGCTGGAGTGGGCGGGCGTCTGGGCGACCGTAGCGATTGCGCTCGTGTTGTTCGCGCGCGGAACCGACTTCACCATCCAAGGACTGGACCAGGCCATCAGTCGCCACTTCCCGGTGAAGGCGGCGAACTTCCTGCGGCAGAACCCCGTGCCGGGACCGCTCTACAATACGCTCGACTGGGGCGGCTTCCTGATGTGGTACATGCCTAACTACTCGGTTGCCATCGACGGCCGCAACGATTTGTACGGCGACCAACTGGACGAGTTGTTCATCGGCACCCAGCGGGGCGGAGAGTCATACAAGCAGGACCCTTACCTCAATGAAGCCAACGTAGTTCTCCTCCGGCGGACCGACGGGCTTTATTACGCCCTCAGCCAGGACCCGCGCTTCAGCCTCATCTATCAGGACCCGATGTCGGCGGTGTTTGCGCGCCGTTAAGGCCACACGGTATTGCAGCGGCGAAGCGGAATCGCCACCCACTTTTGATTACGCTCTTTGGGAATACGCAGGCGAAGGTGGTAACGACCTGGTAAACTGCAACGAAAATTCAGTTTTCACCGTTGTTTGTTTTCAATGGGTTGCGGGAAATTTCTTCGCAAGCGATTGATTGCCAATGGTTTATATCTATCCAATTCACCTGTAAGGAGTTATATCTGCAACTTACTGCACATACACCGTCGATGGCACTACATCGGAATTTGAAAGAGCGTTTGAGGCACGGTCGCGAGACTGACCCGGACTGCTCGTCGCCGCCGCAGAAACCTCGGCGATTCGTTGCACCTGGCGGCGCAACACCCAGTTTCATGGATAACGCCAGTCGAATGGGGTGTCACGCAAAATCGGCGAGACAAACGTGACGAAAGTAACCTAGCAACGCCACTTCGACACGAGACGCCGTGAATGTGGTCAAGACGGGTTAGGCGGGTTTGTCAACCGTGCCGCGAGGATTCCCTGACCTGCCCCGGCTGGGTGGCAACACGAAGATGAGGGAATGCTCCACCCATGACTGTTCATTCGGCGTGGCGGGTCAAGCCCCGCATCACCACATGACCTAATCCGCGCCAGGCTGAACATGCCGGAAGGTCAGGTATATCTGGCGATGCGAATAGCCGGTCTTGGTCAGTAAGTAGCCGTCAGAGACATGATCAAGGACGTACCCCCAATGCTGCATGGGACCAGCCAGACCTTCCTCATAGAGTTGCGGATCCCACTGTGGCCACCACTGCATTACGAGAAAGTCCGCCTGCCCGGTGGTAGCGAGTTGCCGGATCTCGTTGGGGTCAAACTCGGCAAGGGAGTGGTGGTAGAAGGCATGGGGACGATTTCTGAAGATGTTGTGGTCGAAATAGGCGTTGATCGCGACCATGCCGTACTGGGCACCCTCGATTACTTTGCCTTGCGCTACGAAAGGCCTCAGATACTTGGCGGTGTCCTCAGCCCCGCTATACGGAAATCGGACGTCCCTGCGGATCGTGTAGAACGCGGCATAGACTTGATAAAGCAGAGTCGCTGTCAGCGTGGCGACCATGGCCCGATAGGCCAGGCGCATGGGTCCGTCGAATCGGCCACGCTCCGCAGCATCGGGCCAGGCAATCGCCAGACCGGCCAGAATTGCCAGAAAGATGGTGCCTGCCTGGTGTTCCCATCCATCGGCGTAAACGTAGAGAGCCAGCACAAGCGCAATCGGCACGAGGAAAGAAGTGAGAGCACTCCGCAAGGAACACCAGCCTGCGAAGATGACCAAGATCAGCAGAGAAAGGCTGGGGTTGTCGACCAGTGCTTCTTGCACGCCGCGCACCATCCGGTGGGCTGCGACCGCCGCGGTGAGCTTGACTTCGCTATGAGTTGCCTCCACATCGGGGGGCGGAAACAAGACGAGAAGCAGGCAAACGTAAAGCACCGCCAACAATGCTGCCGCAACCCAGAACTCCCGCCGGGCGGCTTGGTTGTGATCTCGCCAATGCTGCACGAACCTGATCGCATAAGCCAGCGCCAAGCCTGCTGCCAACAGGCTGCCATGGGCGGTGAGCAGTGCGAGGGGAGCCAGCGCGGCCGCGAATCTTAACGGCCGCTCGCCGTTGCGATATTGCTGCGCCGCGATGAAACAAAACAGCGCGAATAGTACATAGGACCGGGCTATTACCGCGTACTGATAAAGAAAAAAGAAGCTAAAGGCCATGAGCCAACGCAGGGGACGTGGAAACGGCGTGGCCAGGACTAGATATACGATCCCGACGAAAGCGAAACCCAATCCCAGCGGCCCGAGTGCGGCATAAGGAGCATGAAACACGTGCTGAGCCACCCACAGTATGGTGTGCCATAATCCCGGCGAACCTTCGTAGCGCAATTCGTGAAGCCATAGCGTGCTGAGTGGCAGGTCGCGGGCGAGCAGCCAGGCCTGCGCTTCGTCGGCCCACTTCTCGTGATGGCTCAGGGTGAAGCTGGTGACGGCGATCCACAGTCCGAGCACGGCGAAGTCTGCGATGCGCCACCAGTTGGGAGACGACTTCAATGCAGCAGGCTGTGGATGGCTCTCTGCATCCAGGGGCGGGGCTGTGGATGATGAGATTTGCGGCTGGTCAGCAGATTGCGAGTTCAGCGCCTGGTCGTTCATTGCGATTGAAGTTCCGTTGCAACGAGGTGGCGCCTGTCCAACGTAGTACCGCAATCGACGTGCTAATTCTGGCGCAACAGCACCATGGCCTCGTCATCGAAATATACCTGCCTGTAGCCGGGCAGGATGCTGAGCGCCTTGCCCATCTCCGAGTCAGCCGCCAACAAAATCGTCGCCGCCCCGCTAAGTGCCGGATCGGCCGACAGCGGCACCTGGCCGGTGGTGACCTTGAAGTACTCCAATGTCGTTTCCTCGCCGTAGGCATCAGCACGGCCGTCAATGGAGACTGGATACTCCGGCAGATACCACGTCAGAAAGCTACCCCAATCGTAGCTGTTAAAGATCGGATTGGGGAGGGCTTGCCGGCGGATATAATCGCAGGCGCGCACGGGAAAGCCCTCGCTTACCTTCGCCATGAGAGTGTCACGGCTCGCCGGAACACGAAGCACAAAGGCCGCCAGAAGCACGACGGTGGCGCCCAACGCAGCGACCGGCACCACCCATGGTGCAGTTGATGCACTAACATTGTGAGCCTCACTGGACGTGGCGTCCAAAGCGTGCGTCAGCACGGCAACCGCGGCAATCGCCGCCAGCCAGGCATCGCGCTGCAGATGGAACGAGACGATCGAACAGACCGTCAGCAGCAGCAGGGAGTAGAGGTCGCGTGCATGACGCCGTCCGACTGCGAAATACGCGGTCATCACGAAGAGCAGGAGTACGTAATCCTGGGGCTGGCGAAAACGCAGTGAGTGCATCTCGGGAAGGTAGAGATCAACGGAGGAGATGCTGATGCTGCGAACCGCAGTCCCCCACAAGCGGTAGCCGTAGGGATTGCACAATGTGGCCGCGAGGCTTGCCACAGTCACCACCGCCGTCGTAATCCACGGCATTCGCGGGCTGCCGGGATCGTGCTCGCTGGAACTCGATTGCCTTACCAAGGGCTTCGCAATTTCAACGAGCAGATAGAGCACCACGGCCATCAGGCCATACACATACTGAATATCGAGGTTGGCCCACAGCAGGAAAATTAGCGGCAGCCAATACAAGTCGCGCTGAGAGCCAGCAGTCCGGGAACGGGTCATCAGGGTGAGGACAATGGCAAAAAGCAGCACCGAGGCCACAGATGAGAGCAGGGGCCTGCCCGCGATGACGTACATTGCAATCGCACTGAGCACGGCACCTGACCAGAACCCTCGGCGCTCGCCCCGCGCCAGGAGGAACACGGCCAGGCCGATGACCAGGCTGAAAGCCATGTCGAGCAATGGCAGCCCCCGCAGGCCGAACGTCTTGACGGCTGCGGCGGTGAGCAAATCGAAGAGCCACGTGTCGTCAACCCAGTGCACTTGGGCGCTCTGGGAAAACAGAATGTTGCGTGGAACGCTGCCATGGTTGAGGATCCAGTTGCCCACACTGAGATGCCGCCAGATGTCCGGTGAAGCCAGCGCGCTGAGCCTGCCTGCTTCGAGAACTCCACCCGCGGCAAGAAGTACCGCCAGGATCGCCACCTGCATTGGGGCGAGGCGAACCACTCCCCCTGTCTTCCGCGTCAACCCAGCCGGCAACTCCGTGGAGCGGTCGGTCATGGCTGCCTACCTGGGAGTTCTTTGTTGAGTAGGTTTAGTCGGTACTCCCGTCATCGACGTTACCGTGCCATCGGGATTATGTGCCACGCTGTGGCACACAAGCGTGCAGGTGTCACTGGCGCGGTTGTAGCTGATCGCCAGGCCGTTGTTGGAACCAACCACGTTCACGTCGAAGTCGATCATACGATCGCCATTGGGATTGCTGCTGGTGGAGCCCACGCCGTGCGCATTGTGACAGACCGAACAGGAGAAGCCGTCGGTGTACACGTGGTTCTGGTGCCCGCTCCACGAGATTGCCTGCATCACGATGTTCAGATCGTGGCACTTGGCGCACATTCCGTACGGCCCGTGAATGCTCAGGTCGGGCAGCGGGTTGCGATTGATTGTGACGGGCGTACCCGGCCCGCCCGGGGCCTGGCTGCACTCGTAGTCGCGCTCGAGGATGTGCCAATACTGCGACCCGTGCGGGCCGTTCGGCCCCGTGCCGCCGAACTCGCGGTTGTCGTCGCTATTGTGGCAGTCGGTACAGAAGATCTGCGTGCCCATGGAGCGGCCGTGCGTGGTTCCCCCTTGCAGGTCAAGCATGGAGGCCAGCAAGCTGGGTTGCGGCAGTCCTGAACTGCCGCGCGGCCGCATCACTGGGTGAGTGGACTTAGCCGTCGCGCCAAAATATTTGAGCACGTTTAGCGGATCGGCGGCGGCGCGCGCGGGTAGATAGCCAAAGAGCGGATTGGCCTGCTTGCCCGAACTAGTACCATGACAGCGCAGGCAGTTCTCATACTGGTTCACAGCCGAAGTGAGGACCGTGGTGCCGTCGTTCGCGCTGATGCCGGCAATCCCGGTTTGCGAAATCCGCAACGTCGGCGGAGGAGCAAAGGTGTTCACCTGCTGCGAGGCGTGGGAGTCATGGCAGTCGGCACAGGTGGAGTGGCGATTGTTGTTCAGCAACGTGCTCTCTGCCGCGTCGTGGGTGTTTGATCCAGCGGGGAACGGGTGCGCTTTCTTTTTGAACTCGCTGAACACATCCGGAGCGGCAGGCGAGATGTTGCTGCCCCCGCTGTGGCAGGCGACGCAGTCCTGTTCGTTGCTTGCGCGAAGCAATCGGGATGCACCGCCGGCGTTGTGCATGGCATGACACGAGCTGCAAGAGTTTGACGCAACCGTCGGGTAAATACCGACATTGGCCTGGGTCGAGACCTTGTTTTGCGCAGTGGCGTGAATGCTCGTGCTCCATCCGGCCAGCGGATTGATCTGGTTGCTGGCTGTCCGGTTGGGATCGTGGCAGGCGGCGCAGAGCTGTCCGTTCGAGCCGTCACGCACCAGGAAGTTTTGGGAAATTCGGTCGAGCCCCTGCACGTGCTCGTTGTGACAGGAGGTGCACTCGATATTGCCTTTGTCGAGCAATACTTTCGGGTCCGCAGTCTTCCCCTTCTGATATATGCTGGCCACCAGATCGATCGAATCCTTCAGAGGCAACACCAGGCTGAAGGGGTGTGAACTTTGCAGTTGCGTGCCGAAGTTGTCCTGCGGGTACATGGACCCGCTCATGGCGATCTTGCCGAACAGCACCGTGTCACCGGCGGCGACAGTTCCGTCATGGCAGGCCAGGCAAAAGTTACTCTGGCTTCCCAGAGGAGGTTTTGCGTTGTCCGTGTTCTGCGCGGTCGTACTGGTGTAGGTGGTGTAAGTCGAATTCGAGAGCTTCTGGTTCCACAGCGGCGCCAGATTGCCATTGCCCGAGTGCGGCACGTGGCAATAGGTGCAAGGGGCGTTAAGTGGTCCCGTGATGGGCGACCCACTGCCCGGCGAGAGGTTGTGCTGCCCGAGCACATCGGCCTTGATCTGGCCTTCCGCAAGCGACGCGCAGCCCAGCAGCAGCACCAGCCAGGCACCCCGGGAGGGCAACTTCACTGCACTCCTCCCTTGGCCGGCTTGATTCCGTAATAGCGAAAGACCTGTACGCGGCGATTGTAGGAGTCCACTACGTAAATGCGGTCGTTGTGGTCGATAAACAGGCCGGCCGGCATCTGAAATTCGCCAAAGCCGGAGCCGTTACCAAAGTAATACAGCAACTGGCCGGAGCGGTTGAAGACTTGCACCTGCGCCCGCAATCCATCCACTACGTACAGATGGTCCTCCGAGTCGATGCCGATTCCCTTGGGCCGGAACATGTCACCGGGGCCATCGCCAATCTGGCCGATTGAATAGAGAAAGCCGCCGGAGCGGTCGAGCACCTGCACCCGAAAGTTCATGGCATCGACGACGATCAGGTTCGGGCCATCCAGTCGCACTTCGGTGGGATAGTTGAACTCACCCTTGCCGGAGCCGGTCTTCCCGAACTTGCCCAGCACGCTGCCTTGCATGTCCAGCATGAACACCTGGTTGCGCAGCGTATCGGTCACGTAAATTTGCCCTGCGCTGGAATCAACGGCAATTCCCGTCGGACGCTTGAAGAACCCTTCACCGCCCTTCAGGCTGCCGATGACGCGCTGGTACTTGCCGTTGGCGTCATAGACGAAGATCTTCCCCGCTTCGGAGTCGGTGACGTAGAGGTTGTCCTTGTCATCCACTGCAACGCACTGCGGCGCCAGCATGGGGTCCTTACGCTTGTCGCGGCGGGAGAGGAACTTGTACTTCTGCTGCTCGAAGTCGAAGATGTGCACGCCCACGGCGCCCGGATCGCTCACGATGATGCGGCCCCGCGAGTCCGTGACCAAGCTGTAGGGCCGGACCAGGAAATGCAGATCGGGTTCGCCGACGACGAAGTCGAAGGCCTTGGTCCAGAAGCCCTTCTTGATCGTGACCTGGCGGTCGTTGCTGAAAACGCGCTCGAACTTGACGGTACGTCCGCCGTCCAGCAGCAGGTCCGGGACTTTGATCTCGGTTGGGGGCTGCTTGGTCCTTCCCGCCACCAGCAACGGGGTGGCGATTACGATGGCGAAGCAAGCGAAACTCAGGCACCAGCGCCGAATTCGAGTACTGTTTAAAAGAAATTGAACCATCGGTACAGACCAATATAAACCGACGAGAAGTTGGCGGGTGCGAAGCCGGACGCGCTAAAGCCCTGTACCAGGCGGTTATATCCGGCATTCAAGCCAACCTTGCGGAACTGGTACTGGGTAGTGAAAATCTCTTCCTCCACCCGGTTGGCGGAATAGATTCCCTGGTTGGTGGTGTTGCTGTTCGCCTTCAGATAGGTTGCGCTGATGGTCCACCGGCGAACCGGCGCCCCCGACAAGGAAAAGGCGTAACTTGTGCCGCCGTACATGATCAGCAGGCTGGGCGGAATGATCGGCGGCAGCGGCGGAATCGGGTTAATACCGCCGCCGGTGGCCAGTCCAGCACCGCTCGAATTGTTGTAGTTGGCGCTGGCTGTCAGCCAACGGACGCCGAACGAAGTCCCATAGCTCTGACTCTGGTAAGTGGTGCCCGGGGTTGCGGTGAGGGCGCTGTGCGAACCGCCGGCATTGGCCGTCCAGATAAACTGGCCGAAACGCCGGCCGATGCTGCCTGCGTAGCCATATGACGAAGTGGTGTAGGTCACCAGCACCGTCTGAATGTTCTGTCCATAGCCGCCGGCCAAGGTCACATTCCACGGCCCAAAACGGCGGTTATAGCTGGCATTGGTCGAGAACCCGATCTGACTACCGCTGGTATTGCTCGAGTTGGTGTCGGTGACATAGGCATTGGCATTGAACGAGCCGCCCAGTATGTGGCGCCCGTAAATCGCTCCAGCCGTCAACGAGTTAGAAGTGTAGTTATTGCCCAGGTAGAGTTGCTCGCGCCATTCGTATTGGCCGCGGATCTGCAAGTTGGGAAGGATGGCGTAACCAGTACCAACGGCAACGTTCCATGCGTGCGACGATTGTGATTGCGAAAAGTCCGGAACCAGCGGGGTCGTTGTGTCCAGGCTGCTGGTCCCCGACGCCAGGGAGTTACCGCTGGTTGTGGAGGCGCTGGTGGGGATAACGGCTTGATATAGGGCGCCATTCAGGTTGTTGGTGTAGGTGGCAGTTGTCGAGAGACTCCACTTTTGCGTGGGATTGATGGTAGTGGATGCGGTCACAGTATCGATGGTTCCATTGAAGGTATAGCCGAGGTAGTTGGAATCCAAAGTCGTACTGTTAAATGCGGCAGTCGCGCTGCCGTGCAATGGCAAGGGATGCCCAACAGAGAAATAGTATCCTTTGCTGTTCGAAGTGGACGACAGGTTCTGTCCGCTGCCGAAAATCTGAGGTATCTCGGCATTGGAGTTCGCCAGATTAAAGCCCCCAGCCAGGCTAAAATCCTCCCATCGATAGGAGGAGCTAACGTAGAAATTATTGAAACTATTGCTACCTCCCTCGTCGGTGCCGTACACCGAATAGCTGGAGGTACCGTAAGAAAATCCGACCGAGAGGCTCGGCCAGTCGGGCAGGTTGGCTCCCCAGCCGATACCGAAGCCCTGCCCGTTGCCGCTGGTCACGTAGTTTTGCGCCCCCGGGATCGAATAGTTCCCTTCCTTGTTGTAGTCGGCGTTATAGCTCACTGAACCGGGGAACTTGCTGCCGGCAAAAATCGCCGAGCTCAAGCTGACTCCAGTAGCATCAGTAACCGTCTGAAAACTCGAATTCGCCCAGTTCTGGTTGTAATAGGGTGTTACGCTGAAGGAAAGGAAATTCGGGCTGTAATAGTAGCCGCCAACCGTACCCACGGCGCCGAAGTTCAATCCGTGGCTGGAGCCAATCTGGTTGCCCCAGCTATCCGTGTAGCCGGCGTTCAAATTGCCGTTTCCAGTAAGCTGCACATTGTCGCCCAGCTTCACTTGTGCGGCCGCCGATACCAGGAAAAACAGAAGTCCAGTTAAGATTGCACTTGCTTTGCGACTATAAGTCCGCACAACATACCAGCTTTCGGCCAGGTATTTATAAGGTACCTATAAGACTTCGACTTTCGCATTCTGATGTAACTTCTTGTCCAGAGCGGCACGGACTTCGTTGGTCTTGCGCTTCTGCAATTCCGTGCGAAGGCCAACCTTCACATCGTCAAACTTCGCTTTTCCTGCCGGACGGTGTCCATTCAGGCGGACCACCACAAAGGCCTGATCAACCTGCAAAAGGCTGCTCACGTCGTCCTTCTTCATCGACAGCAGCGCGTTCACCACCTGAGGAGGCAGCTTGGACCGGTCCACCCACTTGTGGTCGCCCAGCATGACCCGATAATCGTCTTCCGAGATCTTTTCGGCCAGCAGCCCAAATTCTTCGGCCGTCTTGGTGGCCTTGGCCTGCCTGTAGGCCTCGTCGGCACGCTTTTTGACCTCTTTCAGTTGCGCCGGGGTAGCGTTCTCGGGAGGAAGCACCGAGATGCTTTGAAAGGCGAAGCCTTCGGGATACTCAAAGCGTTGCGGGTTCTTGTCGTAGTAAGCCTTGACCTCGGCGAGGGTCACGGTGGACTTGCTGTCCACTTCCACCTTGAGATACTGGTCAATCAACAGCGAGCGCCGGATTTTGGCGTTCAGCATCTTCTCATTGCCGTTGAACTCCGAATTTAGAAACTGCTGATACTGGGCATTGGTCTTGAACTGCTTGCGGAACTGGGACTGGGCTTTGGCCAGCTTGGCCGCCGGCACCTGCATATTGCGCCGCTGGGCGTCCTGGTATACCAATTCTTCGAAGACGATCATCTTCAGTGCGCCGGCGCGAATGTCGGCTTCCATGTCCTTGGGAAACCCGTTGTGCTGCTTGGCATACGGAAAGATGGTGTACATTTCGCGCAGCAGGTCCTGATCGGTCAGAACGGTGCCGTTGATGCGCGCGACCGGCTTCCCGATTGGTCGCAGCGGCGGACTGGTGGTTTCCTTGGCGACCAGCGTCTGCCCATGCGATGCAACCTGGGCCGAGACCGGGCACACAGCCAGCAGAAGGAGTGCGCAGACTGACAATCTAAACTTCATGGTGCCTCGTATGAATGCGTGCGTCTCTATGTATTGCGACGAATAGGGCTTCAAAAATGGGGGAGAGAGCGGCTCCCTCCCCCCGGATTCAAATCCCAACTAGAAGATCGTTGGGATATTTGGTGCATTGTTCATTTCGTTGGCTTCGCCACCATGGCACTGACGGCAGAATTGCGCCGTCTGGTTGGCGCCCGCGGTGGTGGTGGCCGGGTTATAAGGCGCCCGCACGAAGAACATGGTCGCGTAGTAGCCACTCGGCAGACCGCTCTTCGAGCCCTGCGTGACCTTCACCACGTTCATCAGGTGCTGGTTGTGGCAGGTGGTGCACATCACGGTCGGCTGACCGTTGTAAGCCTGCGGGCTGACGAAGAAGCCGTAGTTCTGGACGAACTGGTACATCTTCGTTCCCGCAGGATAGGTGATTGCGCCATTGACGACGGTGCAGTCCCAGTTGTA
>Ga0335070_10000510_pt1 | contig 43278 bp, 38 predicted proteins | sample Lox_Sample_13_FD_206722 | JGI IMG/M metagenome (GOLD analysis project Ga0335070, IMG submission 206722) | Soil microbial communities from Loxahatchee National Wildlife Refuge, Florida, United States - Lox_Sample_1.3 | ecosystem: Environmental > Terrestrial > Soil > Wetlands | place: USA... | reverse complement strand
TCCGGTGCCGCCCGCAAGCCCTGTAGTCTCGGTATCAAGAAAGGCCCAGCGCTTGGGGTGGGATTGCGGGATTGCGCCTTCGGAAAGCGCATCCAGCAGGTTTTCCGGCAGATCAATCAGGTCCGCGATCCCGACGGAGCCGTGCCGCCGGTGGCGCTCGTACAAACGCTCGGTTTCAAAGTGAGCACCGAAAGCAGTTTCCACCACCTCGCCGGACACGATCTCTTCGATAAGGCAAGGCGCTACCCTCGGTTTTTCCGCCACGGCGTATTTGCGGTCGATGCGCGCGACCTTCTGGCGCAGCAGCGCGAGTTGTTGGCGGAAGTTCTCCATATTCGCTTTCTCTTCGCCTACTATAAAAGGAAATCGGCTGGCTTTCAAGTTCGATCCATGTTCTATAGTCAATGAAGTGATCAAAAGCGCATTGATTCCGGTGGCAGGTCTGGGCACGCGGCTGCTTCCGGCCACCAAGTCGCAGCCCAAGGAAATGCTTCCAGTGGCGCGCAAACCAATTGTTCAGTACGTGGTGGAAGAACTGGTTTCGAATGGCATTCAGCAATTGCTGTTCATCACCGGCCGCAACAAAGCGTCAATCGAGAATCATTTCGACGACGATCCAGAGCTTTTCCGCGCGTTGAGCGAAGCCAACCGGCAAGATCTTCTGGAGGAGTTGACCTTCAAGGACCTGGCAGTGCATTTTTTCTACACGCGGCAGCGCGTCCAGCGGGGCTTGGGCGATGCCGTGCTGTGTGGCGAGAATTTCGCGGGAGACGAGCCGTTTCTGGTAGCGTTGGGCGATTCGATTCTGGGGCTGCAGGCGAAATCCAACGTGGTGACACGGCTGGCACAGGTGTTCGAATCAGAACAGGCAAGCTGCGTGGTCGCGGTGGAAGAGGTCCCGCAGGAGGAGACCTCGTTCTACGGCATCGTGCAGCCGCAGGACGGGGTTGGCGACCACTTCTCCATCTCGAATCTGATTGAGAAGCCCAAACCGGAGGACGCTCCCAGCAACCTGGCGATAGCCGGGCGGTACATCTTCTCGCCGTTGATCTTCGAGATGATTCGCCGCGTGAAGCCCGACAAGCGCGGAGAGATCCAGCTCACCGACGCCATTCAACTCCTTTGCGATGAAGGCCAGCGCGTGATGGCCGTGCGGCTGCAGCCTGGTGAGAAGCGGTACGACATTGGGAACTTCCCGAGTTACTTCGAAAGTTTCGTGGAGTTCGCTCTGGCCGATCCGCTGTACGGCGGCGAATTTCGCAAGATGCTGGATCGCCTGCTCGCCAAGGTTTGATGCGCGCGCGCACCTTTTTCGCCGCGCTGTTCCTCCTTCTGCTGACGGCGCGGCTCTGCCACCTGGACATCCTCTGGGCGGAAGAAGATCTGCCCATGGCCGCCGCTACACAGATGGAGTTCGGCAAAGCGCTCTATCGCGACGTCTGGTTCGATAAGCCGCCGCTCGTGGCCTCGATCTATCTCGCATGGGGTGCGCGTCCCGGCTGGCCCCTCCGGCTGGCAGGAGCGCTCTATGCGCTCCTGGCATGCGCGCTCGCGTACGCTTTCGCGCGCGATCTGTGGAGCCCGCTGGAGGGCTTCTGGGCCGCGGGGCTTCTGGGACTTTTCCTGATTTTTGATTTCCCCTCCGCGGTGATGCCTCTGGCTGCCGATCTCAGCATGCTGGTTCCCCATGTAGCCGCGGTATGGCTGGCACATCGCGGCCGTTTGTTTTGGAGCGGGGTACTCGCGGGAGTGGCGTTCCTGTTCAATACCAAAGCGTTGTTCGTACTGGCGGCGTGTGCGCTGTGGTGTTGGGCTGGGATTCCGCTGCTGGTTGCGGGCTTTCTGTTGCCAACCGCGATTGCGGCTGCGTGGCTCGCCGCAGCCGGCGCGCTAGTCTCCTACATCGACCAGGTATGGCTCTGGGGATTTCTGTATGCCGGTAGCACATTTCTCGAGCACCCGGTGCGCGACGGCATTGTTCGCACGGCAGACTGGCTTGGATTCCACGCGGCACTGGTCGCGGGAATTCTGGGAGCCAGGCACGGGATCCAAGTTGCGGTTCGTTGGAAACTGGCTGCCTGGGCCGCGATCTCATTCGTCGCAGCCATGCTTGGCTGGCGCTTTTTTCCACGCTATTACTTTCAGCTTCTGCCCGTCATGGTCATCGCCGGCGCGCGTGGCATGGTGCTTGTAAGACGGTGGCGCATGGTGGCACTGGCGCTGCTGCTGATCCCGCTAATCCGATTCGGCCCGCGTTATTTCTTGTTGGCGAGGGATCTGGCCACTCACCAGCCGCACCAATGGAGCGATGTCGCCCTGAATCAGGACAGCCAGGCTGCGGCCGTGCTTGTGCGAGAGCTGGCTCACCCCGGTGACACGCTTTTCGTGTGGGGATTCCGGCCGGACCTGTGGGTCTACACCGGGCTTCCCGCGGCGACGCGATTTCTGGATTCGCAGCCGCTCACCGGAGTGCCGGCGGATCGCCACCTGACGCAATCCGCAGCGGTCGAGGCGGAGTTCACACGCGCGAACCGGGAAGAGCTGGCGCGCTCCCGTCCGACGTTTGTGATGGATGGATTGAGCCGGTATAATCCGGCGCTCGCGATGAACTGTTATCCGGAATTGCGGGCTTGGTTGGATGGATATCACGAAGTGGGGCGGACGGGTGGGATCATGATCTATCGCATTTCAGAGCACGCACCATGAGCGCCGGCGGACACGCCCCGCGGCTCTTGGTTCCTCATGCGTGAAAAACCGCAGGTCTTCCCGCAAACACCGCGGGTAGCCCTGCGCTACATTTTTTTAGCGTCCCGTCCAGCAGGGGGAGCGCTTCTCGATGAATGCGGAGATTCCCTCCTGCGCGTCGGCGGCGAGAGCGTTCAGGCTCATGACCTCTTTGGCGTACATATAGGCCTTGGGCTGGTCGAGATCGATCTGGGTGTAGTAGGCCTGCTTGCCGATACCAATGACGAGCGAACTGGACCCAGCAATTCGCGCTGCCAGCTTGCGCGACTCGACGGCAAGCTCAGAGCCCGGCACGACGCGGTTGACCAGGCCCCACTGGGCTGCGGTCTTCGCGTCTATCAAATCACCCGTCATGAGCATTTCGAGTGCGCGCTTGCGGCCGATAGCGCGGGACAGCGCCACCATGGGCGTGGTGCAGAACAGGCCGATCTTGACGCCGGGAGTAGCGAACGCCGCCTGATCGGATGCCACGACGAGATCACACGTGGCCACCAACTGGCATCCAGCCGCGGTCGCGATTCCTTGTACTTCGGCGATCACGGGCTGCGGAATCGCCTGCACCTTTTCCATGAGCTGGGTACAGACGTCGAAGGTGTGGCGGTAGTCGTTGATGTTGCGGCCGGTCATCTCAGAGAGGTCGTGACCGGAGCAGAACACCTTTCCGGCGGCGGCGAGAATCACGGCGCGGACCTCACGGTCGCTGCCGATTTCATCCAGACAGCGGATCAACTCCTGCATGAGCTCAAGCGAAAGCGCGTTGCGGCGCTGCGGCCGGTTCAAAGTGACGACAGCGACGTGATCTTCGCGAGCGACGGTCAAAGTCTGGTAGGGTGCCGCCTCTTGGACAGAGGGCATGATCCACCTCCTATTCGCAATCGTACTGCAAATGATGCGCGCAAAGGGTGGGAATAAAACCGCTTGCTTCGCGCGCGGCTCAGCCAGGAGCGGACCGAGACACTTCTGCAGTGGCAGTGCAGTTACAATCTTGTGAGATGAAACGAAGCTGTATTCTGGTGACCGGCGGGGCGGGCTATATCGGCTCGCACACGGCCCACCTTCTCGGTCAACAGGGTTACGACGTGACCGTTGTCGATAATCTTTCGCGAGGACAGCGCCACAACGCCGATCCCGAACGGCTGCGCGTCGTGGACATTGGAGACACTGAGGGGCTTTGCCGCATCTTTACCGAGCGTTCGTTTGACGCTGTGATTCACTTTGCTGCATATATCGCGGTGGGAGAATCGATGCGCCTGCCAGAGCTGTATTTCACGAACAACGTGAGTGGATCCCTCTCGCTTCTGACTGCCATGGTCCGTTCCGGTGTCCGGCACCTTGTGTTCTCGTCCACGGCAGCGGTCTACGGAATGCCGGCGGCCGTCCCGATCAAAGAAGACGCGCCATATGCGCCGGTCAACCCGTATGGGGAGTCGAAGGTGATGGTTGAGAAGATCCTGCACTGGTTCGACGTGGTCCACGGGCTGCGCAGCATCAGCCTGCGTTATTTCAATGCGTCGGGCGCCGATCCGGAAGGGAAGCTGGGCGAGGAGCATGAACCGGAAACGCACCTGATCCCGCTGCTATTCCGTGCAATTCTCACCGGCCGGCCAGTCACCATCTTTGGCGAAGATTATCCGACGCCTGACGGCACTTGCATCCGCGACTATATTCACGTCAGCGACCTGGCACAGGCGCACATTGTGGCGCTCGAGTGGCTGATGGGCGGAGGTGGGTCGGATGCTTTCAACGTGGGAACCGGTTCCGGTTACTCGGTGCGCCAAGTGGTGCGTGCGGTGGAAGAAATCACCGGCAAGAAAGTGCCGTACGTTGTGGGGCCGAGGCGCGAAGGAGACCCGGCGGAGCTAGTGGCCGATTCGGCCAAGCTCCGGCGAGCGTTGAAGTGGACGCCGCGGTACTCCGACCTGCATGACATCGTCTCCACCGCCTGGAACTTCGAGCAGAAGCGCAAGGTGCAGCCGGCGAGCTGAGCCTCAGGCTCCAGCCTCGGTATCCGCGCGCAAAGCCGTGCGGACGCGAATGCGGGTTGCTTGCGCCTGCAATTTTTCGGCTTCCGCGTACTCCTCCAGCTTGCGCATGACCATGGCGTAGCTCTCCATGGCATCGGCAAGTTTGGGGTGCAATGGGCCGAGCGCCGCTTCACGCAGCGGGAGTGCGCGCTTGAAGAGAGGAGCCGCATCAGCAAAACGATGTTCAGCAATATATAGAGCCGCAAGATTCAGAAGCGGGTCGGCCAGAGCAGGGGTTTCGAGCCCCAGCGTTTGCTCGAACATGGCAATCGATTTTCGATAGAGCTCCTCAGACTCACTACGCCGGTGGCGGTGATAGGCTACCGTAGCCAGATTGTTTAAATTCGTGGCGATCGCGGAATGCACGGGTCCGAGGTGCGCTTCCTCAATCCGCATCGCTCTTTGATATAGCGCCTCCGCTTCAGCGTATTTGTGGTGTGACTGGTAGAGCGTTGCCAGATTGATGAGGCCGGGCGCGAGATCGGGATGACCCGGTCCCAGCGCTTTCTCCCAAATCGAAATCGCTCGCCCGTACAGTTGTTTCGCATCGGCATACTTCCCTTGCGCCGCGGCAAGCTGCCCGAGGTTATTCAGCGCAGTGGCCGTGCGGGGATGCGCGGGCCCGAGCGTCTTTTCGTCAATTCGCAGGGCGCGTTGCAAGAGCGGTTCGGCTTCGTTATAGCGCTGCTGATTTTTGTAGAGCAGCGCGAGCCTCTCTAAGCTCTCCGCAAGCAGTGGGTGATTGGGGCCCAAGGACTTCTGGCGAATGGTGATGGCGCGCTCATAGAGAGGCTGAGCTTCAGCCATCCGCCACTGGCTCCGATAAACGTCACCGAGATTCGAGAGGGCCGCGGCAACATCGGGGTGATCCGGTCCGAGTGCGCTCTGCCGGATCGCCAACGCGTGCTTATGGAGTTGACTGGCGGCATCGTACTTTCCTTCGTTCTGGTAGAGCACTCCGAGGTTGGAGAGGACCAAGGCCACGTTGACGTCCTCGGGGCCGAAGACCTTTTCGAAAATCGTGAGGGCCCGACGGTAGAGCGGTTCCGCCTCCGCGTAGCGGCCTGTGGCTCGATAGATACCGGCGAGATTGTTGAGAACGGCGGCGACGTGTTGATCATTTGAGCCTGGATTCTTTTCCCAGATCGCCAAAGCCCGGCGGAACAGCGGCTCCGCCGCTGCCCATTTGCCCTCGGCGTGGTACAGAGTGGCGAGGTTGTTGACCATAACAGCGATCTGAGGATCCTCCGGACCGAAACTTCGCTCGCGCAGCTCCAGCGCACGGCGGTAGAGTCTGTCCGCTTCGGCGTAGCGGCCTTGCGCGCGGTAAGTGGTCCCGAGGTTGCTGAGGCTTGTGGCGAGGCGGTCGTCAGAGGGGGTGAATTTTTCTGCCATCGCGAGCGCGGAGAGTTGCAGCCGCTCCGAATCAGCGTATGCTGCGCGGTTGAAAGCTTCGGTACCTTGCTCCGACAGCGTCTCCCAGTCGTTCGCTTGAGGCGTTTGCGCCAGCGCCGAAGCCAGCGCGAGACTCACGGCGAACACGAATCTACAATCCTGAACGCGAATCATGTGGCTCATTCGCTATGTTTGACTCGAATAGTGGAAATTAGTCAGAGAGCTGCAGGTAAGTTTACGGTGTGTTACTTACGGTTACCGTAACTCGTGTTACAAGTTCAAGACGCTTTCAAGGAATGCTAATCTAAACTCTAAATACACCCTGGAGCTCAATTCAAAGTGCAGGCGAATCAGCTTTCTGCTGAGTCCATTCGGACGCAGCTCAGGAAAATTCTATCCAGCAGCACTTTTGCGCGGTCCGAGCGCCTGGTACGTTTCCTGACGTTTACGGTCGAGCAAACTCTTGGTGGCCGCGGAGAGAATCTGAAAGAGTTCGTGATCGGTGTAGAGGTCTTCGACAAAAACGAGAAGTACGACCCGCGCATGGATCCCATCGTGCGCGTGGAGGCTCGGCGGCTTCGCGAGAAACTTCGCAAATATTACGAGACGGAGGGCCTCGATGATCCTCTGTACATCGACTTCCCGACCGGAGCCTATGTGCCGTTGGTCAAGACGCGTGCGGAGGCCCGGGTTTTAGCGGTCCCAGCCGCCAGCAAGACCGAAAACGCGATGGCTGTGCTGCCGTTCGTGAACTTGAGCTCGGAACAGGAAAACGAATATTTCAGTGATGGACTGACCGAAGAGCTGATTAACGCGCTGACCAAGGTGGAAGGTCTGCGGGTGGTGGCATGGAGTTCGTCGTTTCAGCTCAAAGGTAAGGAGCGCGATATCCGGCGCATTGCGGAACAGCTTCGCGTTCGTGCAGTGCTGGAGGGAAGCGTCCGGAGAACGGCTGACTGGTTGCGCATCACTGCCCAGCTCGTGGACACCGCGGATGGGCATTACCTCTGGACGGAAACGTATGAGCGCGCCATCAAGGACGTGTTCTCCATTCAGGACGAAATCTCGTCCGCCATTGTCGGCGCGTTGCGCATCAAACTCACGGGGCCGGCGGGCCGATCGCTAATCACGCGTTACACCGAGAATCTGCAAGCCTATCATCTGTACCTGAAAGGCCGTTTCTACTGGAACAAGCGCACGGAAGAGGATTTCTATAAGGCTCTGGGCTTTTTCGAGCAGGCCATTCAGATCGATCCCAACTACGCGCCGGCCTACGCCGGGATGTCCGATTCGTATATCATGCTGGGCGAACACGGCTCCGTTCCGGCGCTTAGCATCATGCGCAAGGCGAGAGCCACGGCCAGCCGCGCGCTTGAAATCGACCCCGCGCTGGCGGAGGCTCATGTCTCGCTCGGTTCGGTAGCCGGTCTCTATGAGTGGAACTGGAGCGAATCCGAGCAGCATTTCCGGCGCGCGCTGGAGCTGAATCCGAGTTATCCCACGGCGCACCACTGGTACGGGTACGACTATCTGGCGCCGCAGGGCCGCCTGGATGAGGCGATCGCGGAGCTCGAACGCGCGCACCATCTGGACCCGCTGTCGCTTATCATCACCACCAGCCTCGGCACCGTCCTCGACATTGCCCGGCAGCACGAGAAAGCGCGCGAATATTACCAGAGAGTCTTCGAACTGGAGCCGGGCTTCGTGCGGGCCCATCTGAGCGCGGGGCGATCTTATCTGCACCAGAACCTGCACCAGGAAGCGATCGCGGCTTTTGAGAAGGCGCGCGAGCTGCAACCCAATTCACCGGTGCCGCTGGCGCTGCTGGCGCATGCGTACAATGTGTCCGGCGCCAGAGCCGAGGCGGATCGCCTGAGGGAAGCCCTGGACCGCTGTTGCCGCACCTGTTGTGTTTCGTCTTACCTGCTGGCGCGCGCGCAACTGAGCTTCGATCACGAGCGTGCCTTCGCCTTTCTTGAGAAGGCCTGCGAAGAGCATGATCCGCGGCTGGCTCACATGAATGTGTCGCCGATCTTCGATTGCCTGCGGCACGATCCGCGTTTCGCTGCGCTGGTGAGAAAGATCGGGCTCGAGCCGTCGGTCCGCGAATGAGCGCGGGCTCGCGCCGGTTATCCCCGAAGGACGCCGGGACCGTTAGAATGTGTTCATGAAACTTCTGGCGTGTATTCTGCTGGCTTCAATTGCAGCGGCGCAAACCCAGTATGATCTGCTGCTGCAAGGCGGGCGTGTCATCGACGCGAAAAACCAGATCAGCGCGGTTCGTGATGTCGCGATTCAGAATGGCCGGATCGCGGAAGTGGCCCCTCACATCGATGCGGCGAAGGCAGCCAAGGTGGTGGATGTCTCAGGGCTGCTGGTGACGCCCGGGCTGGTGGACATTCATGTGCACGTTTATGCCAGCACCGGCGTACAGGGCGCCTACTCTGGCGACAACAGCGTGTATCCCGACGGCTTCACGTTCCGCGGGGGCGTCACCACGGTGGCGGATGCGGGCAGTTCGGGATGGCGCAACTTTCCGGATTTCAAGGAACACGTAATCGACCGGTCGCACACGCGTGTTTTTGCCTTCTTGAACATCGTGGGGCACGGCATGGGAGGCGGCAAGATTGAGCAGAACGTGGAAGACATGGATCCCAAAGCGACGGCCGAACAAGCCCAGCGGTACAAAGGCATCGTGGTGGGCGTGAAGACGGCGCACTACGCCGCGCCGGACTGGACGGCGGTGGAGCGCGCTGTCGAAGCGGGAACCATCGCCAACATTCCCGTCATGGTGGACTTCGGCGAGTTCCTCCCGGAGCGACCGTACCAAGAGCTGGTCACCAAGAAACTTCGCCCCGGCGACATTTCCACGCACATGTATCTTGGCGCCGTTCCGATGCTGGATGACAGCGGAAAGGTGCTGCCCTACCTGTTCCAGGCGCGGAAGCGCGGGGTGATTTTCGATGTGGGGCATGGGGGCGGCAGTTTCCTGTTTCGCCAGGCCGTGCCGGCGGTGCATCAGGGCTTCGTGCCGGATTCGATCTCAACAGATCTGCACACCGGCAGCATGAACGCCGGAATGAAAGACATGTTGAACGTCATGTCCAAGTTTCTGAATATCGGAATGCCGCTGGACGACGTGATCGCGCGCTCGACGTGGAATCCGGCGCGCGAGATCAAGCATGAAGAAGTGGGTCACCTCTCGGTGGGAGCTCTGGCAGACATCGCCGTACTGCGCCTGGAGCATGGCAACTTTGGTTTTGTGGACGTGAACGGCGCGAGAATGCGCGGCGATCAAAAACTCGTCTGCGAAGTGACTGTTCGTGACGGCAAGGTCGTTTACGATCTCAACGGCATCACGCGCGAGGATTGGGACAAGCTGGGGCCGCATTACAGTGCGCAGGGCGACGCCCGGTGGGACGGGACTATCGGTCACGTGGTGCGCACAAGGAGGTAACCTTGTGCCGGCAGCGAGGTCAGGACGTCACAACCAGACGCTCCGCAGGCAAATGATGAATCCAGTCAAGCTGCGCGGCAGTCTCCGGAACCGTTTGTCCACGTGCGGCGCTAACGATTTCTATCGCCTTCTCGACGCCGATTCCAGCGGTCATCAGCACGCCGACCGCAATCAACCCCGAACGCCCAATGCCCTGGCGGCAATGAACCGCAACATTCTTGCCCTTCTCAAGGGCGTCAGCAATGTTTCGCAACAGCAAGAGAGCGGCAGGCGTCGATGCGGGTACCCCGCGATCGGCAATCGGAAACGAGATGAAGTGAACGCCTTTTGATTCAGCCACGTCTCCTTCGTTTGCCAGTTCCAATTGAGCGGCTTCCTCGGCCTCGAGCAACGAGACCATGACATTAAGGCCAGCGCGGCGCCAACCGCTGGCTTCGTCCTCCAACCAGTCACCACCCCGCGGCCGAGTGGCCACGGCCAGCTTGCCGTGCCAAGGGCCCGGGATCCAGAACAGGTCGGGGTTCATGGCCATTTATCTATTATCTCTCGGGGAAGCTGATGAATGTCCTCACCGCGTTCGGCAAGCACCTTAATTCGGTGATGGCCATCCAACACCGTGCCATCCGGCCGGACTTTCAGCGAGCCTTGCTGACCCGGTGCAAGCGAGGATTTCAATTCATCGGTTGAGAGGCGGCGAAACAGTTCGAGCTTGATCCGATTCAAGGTGTTTTCAGAATGCAGAAACTTGAGATTCGGCTTTCTCACTGAGCCCATAGAGTTCTCTGTTTTGATTCTGCGTCATCGTAACTTCGTACGTCAGGGTCCGCAAACAGGGTGGGAATTCCAAATGGCAACAACAAAGGTGCTGCAGCTTACTGTTACTTCCTTGGAATGCGCCGCGGTGTGTAGTAATCAACAGGTATGCCAGCGCGCGCCGTTCGCATCGGAATCGTGGGTGACTTCAACCCCGACTATCGCTCTCACCACGCCACCAACGCTGCCCTTCAACACGCTGCGAAGGCCGTAGGATGCGAAGTCGAATCCGCTTGGGTGCCCACGCCAACGCTCGAGGGCCCGCAAGTTGCGGAGATGCTCTCTGGTTATGACGGCCTGTGGGCTTCACCGGGCAGCCCCTACCGCAGTATGCGCGGCATGCTGGCCGGCATCGAGTTCGCGCGCGTTTGCGACAGGCCGTTCGTCGCGACTTGAGGCGGTTTCCAACATGCTCTGTTAGAGTATGCACGCAACGTGATGGGGATCGCCGATGCGGATTCGGCTGAGCATGAGACGGCGTCGCAGAACCTGATCATCGCTCCGGTGGCGTGTCCCGTTCCCGAGCGGCGTGACGGCGCGCCGAAACTATCCGGCGCCTGCAAACTGCGGATCAAACCTGGGTGTCGCCTGGCGCAGATTTATGGCGCTTCGGAAATCGAAGAAGAATACTTCTGTAACTTCGAAGTGAATCCCCAGTACCTCGAGCGATTAGAGGCCGCCGGGCTTCTGCTGGCCGGGTTCGATCCAGCCGGCGAACTGCGGGCGGTGGAACTGCCGGACCGCCGCTTCTCCGTCGCGACGCTGTATCAGCCGCAACTGTCATCGACCGAAGAGAGGCCGCACCCGGTGATCGTGGAATTCCTGGCGGCAGCCGTTCAATGAACCGTGACGGCCGGAGCGGGTTGATACAATCTGGTCCGTGGAACTCTCGCTGGAATCCAAAGTCGCACTGGTTACCGGAGCGAGCAAGGGTGTAGGCAAGGGCATTGCTTTGGAGTTGGCGCGCCGGGGGGCGAGCGTAGTGGTCAACTACAACACCGACCGTGCGGGTGCTGAGGCGACGGCTACCGAGATCCACCGCATAGGCCGAGAGGCAGTAGCGGTCCAAGCGAATGTCGCGGTGGCGGCGGACGTAGACCGCATGTTCGGGCATTCCCTCGAGAAATTTCCGCGGCTCGACATCCTGGTGAACAATGCGGGAGTGCAAACCTGGAAGCCCCTGCTGGATTTGACCGAGCTGGAGTGGGACCGCACCATCGGTACCAACCTGACAGGGTGCTTTCTCTGCACGCAGCGCGCAGCGCGGCACATGCGGGAGCGTGGCGGCCGCATCATCAACATCGGGTCGGGATGCAACAAGATTGCATTTCCGAACCTGGTGGATTACACGGCGAGCAAGGGCGGCATCGAGATGTTTACGAAGTCCGCCGCCGTGGAGCTGGGGAAATACCGGATTACGGTGAACTGCGTGGCGCCGGGCGCAATCGAGATCGAGCGGACCAAGCTGGAAGCAGGCGATTATGCCGGCACCTGGGCAAAGCTGACACCGCTAGGTCGCGTGGGTGAGCCGCTGGATGTAGGCCGGGCGGTGGCGTTTCTCGCGAGCGAGGCGGCGGAATTCATCACGGGACAGACGATCTGGGTGGATGGCGGACTTTTCAGCAAGCCAGCGTGGCCGTATGCCTAGTCCGTCGGGTGGAGTGGGTTTGGGGAGCAGACTGGAAACTAAGAAAGTATGTGATGCGTTTAAGCCGCCCGCAGCACCGGCACCTGTACAGTCTACGGTACAAGAACTTTTGCCAGACCTTTCTGTGCACTCGCCTGAGCGCGATTGATTGACAGAATGGACAAGACCGCATCTATTTTTCTGTTTAGCATCATTCGCCGTCGCGAGTCACGTGGCGTTGCGCACTTGGTGTGAATCGGGTCACAATAAGAATCTGTCCGTCATTAATTGGGTCTCCCTATGCTGAATCAGATCGCGGTCCATGGTGCGCGGCAACACAACCTGAAAAATATCGATGTCGAGATTCCGCGCAACCGGCTGACTGTGATCACGGGTTTAAGCGGCTCCGGCAAGTCCTCTCTGGCCTTTGACACGATTTATGCCGAGGGCCAGCGCCGGTACGTAGAGACGCTCTCAACCTATGCGCGGCAGTTCCTCGACCAGATGGAACGGCCCGAGGTGGACTCGATCGAGGGTCTCAGTCCCGCGATCTCGATCGAGCAGAAAACCACGAGCCGCAGCCCGCGCTCGACGGTGGGCACGATCACCGAGATCTACGATTACCTGCGCGTTCTGTATTCCTCTATCGGGATTCCGCACTGCCCGGTATGCGGCAATCCGATCTCGCGGCAGACCACCGAACAGATCTTGCATCACGTGCTCGCGCTGAAGCCGGAGGACCGAATCATGGTGATGGCGCCCATTGTGCGCGGGCGGAAAGGCGAGTACAGGAAGGATCTGGAAAAACTGGCGCGCCAGGGATTCGTGCGCGCGCGCATTGACGGCGTGATGCGCTCGCTCGATGAAGATATTCCGCCGCTAGACAAACGCCGCAATCACACCATCGAAGTTGTGGTTGACCGCCTGCTGGTGAAGCCGGGAATCGAGAAGCGCCTGGAAGCCTCGATTGAAACGGCGACCAAGCTGGCGAACGGACTGGTGATCATCGCGGTGGTGAACGGCGAGGAGCGGCTGTACTCGCAGAAGCTGGCGTGCACGGAATGCGGCACCAGCGTGCCGCAGCTCGAGCCGCGGTCGTTCTCCTTCAACAGCCCCTACGGCGCGTGTGAAACGTGCTCCGGCCTCGGCAACCGCTGGACGTTTGACCCTGGCAAGGTGATTGTGGATTTCTCGAAGCCGCTGCTCGAAGGCGGGTTGGGTCCCGGGGCGAGCTCGGCGTACATGACGCACTGGATCAATGAAGCGGCGCGCGTGTTGCGCATCCAGCTCTCGACGCCCTTCGAACAGTTCCCCAAAAAGACGCAGAAACTGATACTCGAGGGCGCGAACGGTTTTCCGGGAATCCTGAAAATTCTGGATCAGACCTTTCAGGAGTCTTCGGAAGGTTACCGGGAGTGGCTGACCGACTACATGTCGCCGGTTGAGTGTGCGGACTGCCGCGGGAAGCGCTTGCGGCCGTCCAGCCTGGCCGTGCGGGTGAAGGAACTTTCGATTGCCGATTTCACGGAGATGCCGGTTTCACGCGCGCTGCTGACCGTCAAGAGCTGGATGTTCGGGGAACGCGAGATGCAGATTGCGGGACGAGTGCTGGACGAAATCCGGCGCAGGCTGGAATTCCTGTCCGCGGTGGGCCTCGATTATTTGAGCCTGGACCGCTCGGCGGCCACGCTCTCGGGCGGGGAAGCGCAGCGGATTCGCCTGGCCACGCAAATCGGGTCGAAGCTGCGGGGAGTGCTCTATGTGCTGGATGAGCCGTCCATCGGTCTGCACCCGCGCGACAATGGCAAGCTGCTCGAAACGCTGGCGCACCTGCGCGACATGGGCAATACAGTGATCGTCGTAGAGCATGATGCGGAGACGATTGAGCGCGCGGATTATGTCATCGATCTGGGTCCCGGCGCGGGGCGGCTCGGTGGAGCGCTGGTGGCGACGGGCACGCCGGCGGGGATTACGAAGAACCCGGCCTCGCTCACCGGGCGTTATCTGGCAGGCGAAATGGAAATCCCGGTTCCGCCGCAGCGCCGCCAGTCGAACGGCAAAAAACTCATGGTTCTTGGCGCGCGCGAGCACAACCTGAAGAATATCGATGTCGAAATTCCGCTGGGCGTGCTCACCGTGGTAACGGGCGTTTCCGGCAGCGGCAAATCGACCTTGATTAACGAGATCGTGTATCGCGCGCTGGCCGGCCAGCTTTACGGCTCGCGCGAGAAAGCGGGCGCACACGACCGGATCACGGGCCTGGATCAGCTCGACAAAGTCATCCGCATCGATCAATCGCCTATCGGCCGAACGCCGCGGTCGAACCCGGCTACGTACACCGGCTTGTTTGCGCCCATCCGCGATCTCTATTCGCGACTTCCGGAATCGCGCGAGCGCGGCTATAAGCCGGGCCGGTTCAGTTTCAACGTCAAGGGCGGGCGCTGTGAAGCGTGTCAGGGCGACGGACTGAAGCGCATTGAAATGAATTTCCTGCCCGATGTGTACGTGACGTGCGATGTGTGCCATGGCCGGCGTTACAATCGCGAGACGCTCGAAGTGAAGTACAAAGGCCTCTCGATTGCGGATCTGCTGGATACGACGGTGGAGGATGCGCTGCCCGTGCTTGAGAACATTCCGCAGATTCGGGCTAAGCTCGAAACGCTGCACGATGTCGGCCTGGGATATGTGCATTTGGGCCAGTCCTCCACGACGCTTTCGGGGGGTGAGGCGCAACGCATCAAGCTCGCGCGGGAGCTGAGCAAGCGGCAGACGGGGCGCACGTTCTACGTTTTGGACGAGCCGACGACCGGATTGCACTTCGACGATGTACGCAAACTGCTCGATGTGCTGCAGCGGCTGGTGGCTCTGGGCAACACCGTAGTGGTGATCGAGCATAATCTGGATGTGGTGAAGACGGCGGACTGGGTGATCGATCTGGGCCCCGACGGCGGCGAAGACGGAGGGCGAGTGGTGGCGGCGGGGACTCCGGAGCAGGTGATGCGCTCGAAGAAGAGTTACACGGCAGAGGCGCTGCGGAAGGTGCTGAGAGGCGCGAGTGTGTCTGCCGTCGCGTCTCCCAATTAAGCCCGATGAGCAGGTACGAAATAGAGCCCATTGATTTCACGCGGCTCAGAACCGTTTCTCTCGCAGAACGCGGGGGCAAGGTGCGGGTGGAAGACTTCGCCGCGCCATACGCCAAAGGCGCCGGCGTCAGCGGGTGGCTCGCGTCGCTTCCGAAGATTCTGGCGGCGGATGCGTTTCGGTCGGTACTGGAGGCGCTGCAGAAAGCGCGCGCCAATCGCAAGCCCATCCTATGGGGGCTGGGCGGCCATGTCATCAAGTGCGGGCTCGCGCCGGTGCTCACGGATCTGATGGAGCGCGGATACGCGACGGCATTCGCGATGAACGGTTCGGCCGCGATTCACGATTTCGAAATTGCGATTGCCGGGCACACCAGCGAAGATGTTGAATCGGTCCTGCCTGATGGCAGCTTTGGCGCGGCGGAAGAGACGGGCCGCGAGATGAATCAGGCGATCGTATGCGGCGACCGGGAAGGAATCGGCGCCGGCGAAGCCCTGGGGCGGGCTCTGGCGGCGAATGGCCGCGCGAAGCATGGAAGCCACAGCTTGCTGCTGGCGGCGTACCGCGGCGCTGTCCCGGTCACGGTGCATGTCGCCATGGGCACCGACACGCCGCACACGCATCCGGCAGCCAATCCCGGCGCCATCGGCCGCGCGACGCACCACGATTTCCGGCTCTTCTGCACTCTCGTTGCGGGATTGAACGAAGGCGGCGTGTACCTCAATGTCGGCTCGGCAGTGGTGATGCCGGAGGTGTTTCTCAAAGCCGTGTCGGCGGTGCGCAACCTAGGAAATCCGCTAGCTGATTTTACTACCGTGAATTTCGATTTTCTCCAGCACTACCGTCCGCGCGTGAACGTGGTGGAGCGACCGCACGCTAAATCCGGCGGACGCGGTTATGCGATTACGGGACATCACGAGCTGATGCTGCCGCTGCTCGCGGCGGCGTTGATCGAAAGCGAGGGGTGAGGCAGGTGCCAGGTGTTGGGCGCCAGGTGCCAGGGAAAACCAAAACCTCACACCTGGAACCTAACCACTGTAACCTTGCAATGTATGGCGCCGAAGCCTGACTACTACGAAACGCTGGGTGTGCCGAAGAATGCTTCAGCCGAGGAGATTTTGGCGGCATACCGCAAGCTTGTAGAAGCGCATCAAGAAGCCCAAGCCGATATGGCGGCAGAAGAACATTTCAGAGCAGTGCAGGAAGCCTACGACATTCTGAGCGACGCGGAGAGACGGCGGGCGTACGATCAGGCCAGCATGCAGAATGATTTTTCGGCGGAGCACCAGCAGGCCGAGATCCCGCTGACGGCTCGCCCGGACGGCTATCCGTTCTGGAGCTATGCCGACCTGGTGGTCTTCTTCGGCCTTGCCTTTCCTTGCCTGCTGCTTGGCGCGGCTTTGGTGAAAGTCTTTCTTTGGGCCTTCCATCTTCGAGTGCATGCCATCGCGCTCGAACTGGTGCCGGCGCAGTTCGTAGGATATGGGCTGCTGTTTTTCGCGCTGTATCTGCTGCTCAGACTGCATTACCGGCGCCCGTTCTGGCTTTCGCTGAAATGGGTACCTGCGCGGCCGGGCGTCCCGCGGATCATTCTTTACGGCTTCGTGCTGGCATTCGGAATCGCGCTGCTGGGCTCCGTGCTCCGCACTCCCGATGTGCAGACGCCCATGAAGCAACTGCTCTCTGACCGAAGTTCGGTCATACTGATCGCCATATTCGCGGTCACCCTGGGACCAATCTGTGAGGAATTAGCTTTTCGCGGATTCCTGCAGCCGGTGCTGGTACGGTCTTTCGGAGCCGTGGCGGGAATCGTGCTGGCGGCGATTCCTTTTGGCCTGCTGCACCTGTCGCAATACGGCGGGTCGTGGCGACACGGGCTGCTGATTACGGTGGCCGGCATTGCGTTCGGCTGCATGCGCCACCTCTCCGGTTCCACGCGCGCGGCGGCCATCATGCACTCTGCTTACAATTTCATTTTCTTCGCCACGCTGTTCAGCCAAAAAGGTAATCTGCCCACCTCATGGTAGAGACGATTGAGTGGACCGACGCGGGTGTCGTCATGATCGACCAGACGCGTCTGCCGCGCGAAGAACGCTATGTCACGTGCCGCACCGATGAGGAAGTGGCGGAGGCCATCCGCTCGATGGTCATTCGCGGCGCTCCGGCTATCGGAGTGGCCGCGGCCATGGGAATCGCGCTGGGGGTAAAGCTGGCGGAATCGGCGAATCTGGATGCGCAATTCGAAAAGATCTGCGACACTCTCGCGCGCACGCGGCCCACAGCCGTCAATCTCTTTTGGGCCATTGAGCGGATGAAGCGCGCCTACGCGGAATCGGCCGGCCTTCCTCTGGCGCGGCTGCGGGAGCGGCTGATTGCCGAAGCGCAGCAGATCCGGCTCGAGGACATCGCGATCAACCAGGCAATCGGCCGCAACGGCGCGGCACTTGTTCCCGACGGCAAGACGGTGCTTACCCACTGCAATGCCGGTGCGCTGGCCACCGCAGGCTACGGCACGGCACTGGGCGTAATCCGGGCAGCGGTGTCGTCCGGAAAAAAGATCGATGTGTTCGCCGACGAGACGCGCCCTTTTTTGCAAGGCTCGCGCCTTACGGTCTGGGAGTTGCGGCACGATTGCATTCCGGCGACGCTCATTACCGACAACATGGCCGGTCACTTTCTGAAGAGCGGGCGCATCGGCTGCGTGGTGGTCGGCGCGGACCGCATCGCTGCGAACGGCGACGTAGCCAACAAGATCGGCACGTACTCGCTAGCAGTGCTGGCTAAGGAGAACGGCGTTCCGTTCTTCGTGGCAGCTCCCATTTCGACGCTGGATCTGACGCTGGCTTCGGGAGATCAGATTCCCATTGAGCAGCGGGCCGCGTCGGAAGTCACGCACGTGTTCGGCGTACCGGTCGCGCCCGAGGGAACGGCCGTCGAGAATCCGGCGTTCGATGTCACACCCAATCGCTATGTGACCGCCATCATCACTGAGCGCGGAGTGGCGAGGGCGCCGTATGAGGAGTCGCTGCAGGTTTTGGCTCAGGCAAGGACTAACTCGCCGGGCGGTGTATCACAAGGGTTAAGATAGGTATTAACAATGACCAAACTGATGGAAGAGGCGTTTGCCGCTGTCGCTAAGCTGCCCGAGGATGAACAGAACGCCATTGCGGCTCTCGTTGTGGAGGAAATGACCTCGGAAAAGCGCTGGTCCGAGCTGTTTGCCGCCTCCCAAGATCAGCTCGCCCACCTCGCAGACGAAGCCCTGCGTGACTGGCAGTCAGGTAAGACAAAACCGTTTCCAGATTGAGGTCCGAGACCACAGATCGTTTCTGGAGCGCGTTCGTCCAACTCCCCTCCTCGGCCCAACGAGGCGCTCGGCGAACTTTCAGATTATTTCAACAAAACCCTCGACACGCGAGCCTGCATTTCAAAAATATTCATGAATCGAAGCCCATCTATTCGATCCGAGTTGGGCGCAGTTACCGCGCCTCGGGACTCGAACCGGGGATGTCATTGTTTGGTTTTGGGTCGGCTCACACGCCGATTACGACAGGTTGATTTCGAAACTCTAACGCTCAGGCCGTCGCTTCTATCTGCTCCTCCACCACGCGACCGTCGAAGATGCGCACCGTGCGATCTGCGTAGCACGCATAGCGAGGGTCGTGGGTCACCATGCAGATGGTAGCGCCGCCGCGGTGCAGGTTACGCAGGATCTCGATCACCGCTTCGCCATTTGCGGAATCGAGATTGCCGGTGGGCTCATCTGCGAGCAGAATGGATGGCTCGCCGGCAAGCGCTCGCGCCACCGCCACGCGCTGCTGCTGGCCACCGGAGAGTTGTGAAGGATAGTGCTTCTGGCGGTGCGCCATGCCGACTCTTTCCAGAGCCTCGCGTACCATGGTTCGCCGCTCCCGTGCCGGGACGTTTCGGTAAGTGAGCGGCAATTCCACATTCTCGAACACCGTCAGATCGCCGATCAGGTTAAACGCCTGGAAGATGAAACCGATCTCGCGATTGCGGATGCGGGCGCGCTCCGACCGGTTGAGATTCTCCACCGGCCGGCCATTCAGTTCGTACCGCCCGTCCGACGGAGAATCGAGCAGGCCCAGGATGGCGAGCAGCGTCGACTTCCCGCAACCGGAAGGACCGGCGATTGAGACGAATTCTCCGCGCTCGATATCCAGGTGGATGCCCGCCAGCGCGTGCGTTTCCACTTCCTCCGTGTTGAACACTTTGCTGAGGTTTGCGAGATGGATCAGCGGCGTCATGTTCACTTCGCTTTCCGGATGAAAATGTTTCCGTTGAAGGTCTGGAATTGAAACTCCGGCCCGCCGCCGTTGATGGTGCCGTACATGGCATGGTCCACGCGGACGCGATACTTGCCGCGATTGGGCCGGCCATCCTCAATGACCGGCTTCTGGGCGGATGCGTCCAGACGAATGTCGAAGTCGCTGTAGATCTCGCCGTTGTCCGTCTTGAGCTTCACGCGTGCCTTGGCGTCAGCGGGCAGCGTGACATCCACGTCACCGTTGAGCGAGCTGAACGACATGGATTTGTCCGGCGTGATCTTGTTCAGCGTGACAACGACGTTCTTATTCAGCGCATGGGCGATCACCGAGCCCGACACGTTGGTCAGCTTCACGCCGCCGTTGGTGTTGTTGACTTCGATCTCACCGGAGATGCGATCCACCACGATGTCGCCTCCGTTGATGCAGCTCAGCTTTAGCGAGGTGTTTACGGGGACCTGAATCGTCAGATCCGTTTCCCGGCCGGGATGAGCGCCGATGGTCAGAACGTTGTCCTCTTCCTCTGCGGTCAGACCCATGGCCGTGTTGTCGATGCGCTTCATGCCTTCGGCGCCGCGCGGCACGTGCCGGTGCTCGCGCTCCTCACCGGCACCGCCGCGGCTTTCGATGATGGCATCCTTGCCGTCGTAGCCTTTGACCGTGATGCCGCCGTTGATCAGACTTACTTTGAGAGTGTGAGGACGCGAAGGGTCGCTGAACGGCACGGTGATGCGGCCGCCCGAATCCTGCGGCCATGCCAGCCCGCACGCCAGCAACGGTAATATCCCAATGATTGTTTTCATGACACTGTCTCCTGACAAAACTATTTCTCCCGATTGCGAATCCGTATGTCGCCATTGAAGGCGTCAAACTTAAGCTCCGGCCCGCCCCGGCCCACACGCACGCCGAAAGACTCGTTGCTTTTGTAAACGAACTTGCCGTCGCGCTCCTCGCGGGCAGCAGGGCGGCTGGGCAGCGCGGTCACGTCGAAATCGGTGTAAGCGTGGCCGTTGAACGTCTTCATCCACAGGTCGGCGGAGAGACCGGGCCGGAACGCGATATCCACATCGCCATTGAGCGAGCCGAAATCGCTCGCGGCTACTGGGTTCCCGCTGAACAGCACCTGAACCGGACGGTTGAGCGCGTACGCATGGCCGGAGCCTGAAACTTCGAGTAACTCCACGCCGCCGTTAATATTCTCGACGTCAAACGTTCCCGCGGCACGCTCCACGCGGATGTCCCCGCGATTGACGGTGCGTAGCCGCAGATTGGTGTCGCGCGGCACCTGCAATGTGAAATCGAAGCTCACCTCGTAGCCATAGAAACGCGAACCGCGGTAATTGACGGATCCGTCTCCGCATTTACAGCGGAACGGCCCATCGACGTAAATGCGGAGCCCGTCACCACGCGGCGCCATGTCGAGCTGCACTTCGCGCCTGGCTTCCTGTATCTTTTCCGGCGAACGCGCGCGAATGGTTTTGCGGACCTCGACCTTGATCTCCCGGACGTCCGATCCCGTTACGGTAACCGCACCGTCGAAATTGTCGACGTCGATTGCCTTTACGGCCGGAAACGTGCGCTGGGAACTTTCGCTTTCGACGACGCTCAGGTCATCCGCGCTCGCCGGGCATGCGAGCGACGCTCCCAGCGCCAGCAACACGGGAATTCGCGCCCTCATTTCAAATGCTCCAGCGCCCATTGAGCGCGATCACGAACTTCCGGGTTCAACCCCGCTTCCTGGGTCAAATCCTTCAACGCGGTTGAGGCCTGCTGGTCCCGGATATCCACAAGCACGTCAATCAGCGCGATCTGCAACATCGGCGAGGCCTGCCGGTCGAGCGACTCCACGAGGCCGCGCCGTACCATTTCGTTCGAGGCGGATTGATGCAAGGCATCGAGTGCGGCCAGACGCACGTTCACGTTGGAGTCATAATTCACGGTGTGCAGGAGCGCCGAGAGCACCTGCGGATCGGGCTGTGAGATGCGATTACTCCAATCCACACCCTTCAACCGCTCGCTGGCTGACTGCTGCTGCAACAGCGAGAGCGCCACAAGCTGCCGTGTGTGCGTGACCTCTTCGCGCAAGCGGGCCACTTCACCGTCACCGCGCGAATTCTGCGTCAGCGAATAGCCCACCAGGAGTCCGATCCCCAGGAACGCCAGGGCGAAACCGAACTGAAACGCAGGCTGGCGCGGCCACCATCCCTCCAGCCATTTGTCCAGCTTTTCGCGCTTCGACGGGCCGCGTTCGGCCTGGCGAAGACCCTGCATATAGGCTTCGAGCGTGGCTTCGAATCGTGCGCGCAGAGCGCGGCTCGGCCGCTCTTCAGGAATCGCACCCAGCTTCTTCCAGATCGCGCCCAGCGTTTCGGCTTCGGCGCGGCACAGCGAGCACGCAGCCAGATGCGCCTGCATCTGGGACTTCGCGCCTTCATCCAGCGCGCCCGTCCAGTAATCCGGTAATTGGTCTCTCACTTCATCGCAGTTCATGATGCCTTCTCACCTGATAGTTCAAAGAAAATCTGACTCAGCTCGCGGATCGCCCTGTAGACCCGAACCTTCACCGCGCCGACTTCGCAATTGAGAATCTCGGCGATCTCCAAGTACTTGAGGTTCTGAAAACGGCTGAGCACCAGCACCTCGCGCTTCTCGAGAGGCAACTTCGCCAGCGCCCGCCGCAGCAGGCCGATGTCCTGCGCCTGCGCCAGTTGTTCGTGCGGGTCGGGATCAGCGCCCGCGACTTCCCCCCAGGCCGCATCGTCATCCGGGACGATTTCGAGCCGGTGCTTGCGCGTTTGATCCAGGTGCGCGTTGCGCGCGATCTGGTACATCCACGCCGTAAAATTCGTCGCCGGCTGAAACGTCTGCCGGTATTTCAACATGCGAAAAAACACGTCCTGCACCAGATCCTCACTGAGCGCGCGATTGGCGGTGAGCCGCAGAAAGAAGTTGAACAGCATGCGGTGATGGCGGTCGAACAAAGTGCCGATGCGTTCTACGTCGCCGTCGCGAACCGCGAGCATTACCAGGTGATCTGCCTGGGCTTCCACTAGATCCTGCGCCTCATTGTGCTCTCAATCCTGAAAACCGGCCTTCCCGCAAAAGGTTACAGGAAAGTCAGGCACAATGTGGAGAGCGGGAGGCGAGGATTTCACTAAAGCTCGAGCTGAGTCAGGAAGATGCCGGCAAGCGGCTGGATCTCGTGCTGCATCAGCGGCTTCCCCAGTTCAGCCGGGCGCGCCTGCAGGGCTGGATCAAGAGCGGCCTGGTCCTGATCAACGGTGCGGCGTGCCGGTCATCCTACATGGTGCGGGCGGGCGACGTAGCCGACGTGCATCCGGCTGAGCCTGTGCCGCTGCGCGCGGCCGCCGAAGAAATCCCGCTCAAGGTGCTGTATGAAGACGAGGACGTCGTCGCCATCGATAAACCGGCCGGCATGGTGGTTCATGCGGGAGCCGGCGTTCATTCCGGAACACTCGTGAACGCGCTGCTCTATCGCTTCGGCGCGCTATCGCGAGCGGGCGGCGAGCTGAGGCCCGGCATCGTGCATCGCCTGGATCGTTACACCAGTGGTGTGCTGCTGGTGGCGAAGACCGATTCGGCGCACCGGCGCCTGGCCGAGCAGTTTGCCTCGCGCCGCGTGGAAAAGACCTACCTGGCGTTAGTACATGGAAAGGTCAAGCTGGATCACGGCCGCATCGAGAAGCCGATAACGCGCGATCCTCGGCAGCGCATTCGCATGACGGCCCGGCTGGCCCGAGGACGCGCTGCGTGGAGCGAGTACCGTGTGCTTCGACGACCGGCCGGCTTCACGCTTCTCGAAGTGCGCATCGGCACCGGCCGCACGCATCAGATCCGGGTGCATCTGGCCAGCATTGGCCATCCCGTAGTCGGTGATCGCCTCTATGGCGCTCCAGCCAGGGTTGCCGGCCAGCCGACGCTCCCGCGTTTCTTTCTGCACGCACACCGCATCCGCTTCGAGCAGCCGACGACGGGCGTGCCCGTGACGGTCGAATCACCGATGCCAGCAGAATTGGAGGAGTGGATCAAGCGCATCCTGTAGCGCAGCCCTACGCGCGAGGTTTGCGGGGAAACCTGCGGCTTTTTCCTTCGGCCCCAGCGAAAAGCCGCAAGCCCCCGCCAAAATCGGGCGTGGTCATGCGCTACAAAGGTCGCAGGCGCACCACCCACACATCGCCCGGCGCGAGCCGATGCCGGAAAGTGTTCCCCGCCGCAATCTTTTCACCGCTGACTAAATCTATGCCCGCATACGATGCGGGAAGCGAGATTTCAGGCTCTATGGCTTTCTCCTGATGATTGAAAGCAAACAGAATGAGTCCGTCGGCGGCCTCCAGAAGGCGGACCTCCGCTTCACCGCCGGCGATGCGGACCGGCCGCGCAACGCCTGCCCAGTCGAGCAGGCCATCGAAAAACTTCCGTGCGGTAGCATCCCTCCGGTGCTCGTACGCCACGCCAATGTAGGAGCCCAGCGTCAATGTTTTTCCTCGCCCGTAACTCGAGACCACCGCCGCTGGATCGCCGTTGGCGAACCGGGCCACCACGCGCGCATTCGCTCCAACCGGTTCCAGAGTCTCTTCGTAGAGCGTGCCCGGCAGGCGATCCCCTTCGTGAAGACCGGCGACATCGGCGCCGATCCATTGCAGTTCGGTTCGGCCGGTTGAAGTCATCTGGACAGCTTTTTCCCGGCATCCGGTGACCTCGTGCAATCCAAGGCCAGGGATGATCTCGGACGCCCGTCCGCGTTCATTGTTCCACGCGAGGCGCGCCTCACTCACCAGCGCGCCGCCATTGCGCACATAATCTGCAAGCTCGCCGGCGGCCTCCTGCGGAATCATCAGCGGGTACGGCAGCAGCACCAGCTTGTATTGGCTGATGGCGCCGCGCAGCCGGCCGATGTGCAGAAAATCCACCGGAACATTGGCGGGAAACAGCGCGCGGTACATTCCGAGCATCGAATCCCGCTCGATGCTGGCCACTTCGCCCTGCGCCAAAACCGGCGAAGACGCGGCCTGGCGCCCGCCCACCATGTGCGACAGCGGATTGTAAACGATGGCGACTTCAGCACGCGGCGGGCGCGCTTTCAGGAACAGCTCCTGATTGCGATCCACCACTCGGGCGATCTCGCCCGCCACACGTGCGCGTTCCGTGATTGTGCCGTCCAACTGAATCAACCCGTATCCGCCCGATTCGTACCCTGAGCTCATCGGGTACCACGCGTAGAAGTTGATCCCTTTGGCTCCCCGCGCCAGCGCGCTCCAGGTCCAGACACGCAAATCCGCGGGAGTAACCGTCGCGCTCACGTTCAACGCCACGGTGCCGAATCCCCCCTGCAGTTCGCCGATCCACCAACCCCGGCCGTTCTCCGAAAACCCGGCCGAGCGCGTGAAATCCAGCAGCGCGCCGCGCCACGCCGGGTCGCGCCCCACGGCACTCGAGTGCTTCGGATAAAACGACGTGCCCCAGTAGTCCACCTGCCGTGACATCAGCCAGTCATCGGGCGTGCCGTCGCCGCTGCGAGGCGAAGTGAACAGATTGGGCGCGTCGGCGTGACTGGTGGCAACGCGATCGGGCGCGGCGCGCTTCACGGCCTCGAACTTCATGCGCAAATCTTCCGCAAGCTTCTCAGTGATGAAGTTGCGCCAGTCGATGTAATCTGTGTAAGAGAGGATGGTGCTCAAGCGGTTGGGCTGCACTTCGTCCCAGTTGGCAAATCGCCGGTACCAGGCCCGGTTCAGCTCGTCGAGCGTGCCGTATTTCTTCTCCAGCCACTTGCGAAAGCGCGCGACCGAGCTGGGACAATAGCAGAATTCCGCGTTCGGGAGATACGTAGCCTCGGCCCAGTTGATCACATGCGGCTCGCTCCACAGGTCCCAGCCGAGAAAAGCCGGACTCTTGCGCGCGCGCTCAGCCAGCGACATGAAGAACGCGAGTTCGGCTTGCCGAACTCCGGGGTGATCGAAGCAGTAGCCAGGCGCCGATTCGGGGCGAATCACGTCGCCGCTGATATCGACGAACTGCGCGTCCGGATACTTGCGCCCCACCCAGTCCGGCGCGGCGTCCATATAGGTCTGAATGAGCAGCTTCATTCCCTCCTGACTGGCTAGATCGAGGAGCACGTCGACGGTATCGAACTTGTAGAGTCCTTCCTGCGGCTCACCCGAAGCCCAATCCATCCAGCAGCGGACCGTGTTAAAGCCCAGGCTCTTGATCGCGCGCAGATCGCGACGCCAGATTTCTTTCTTGGCTTGCGGATCCGGCTCGAGCATCGGCGCGCGCGCTTTTCCGCCTCCGTACCAGACGGCCATGGGGAAGAAGTCGGATTGAGCGAGAAGCAAGCCAGCGTGGATCAGCAGACACCAAGGCGCTATTCGAGGCACTCTGCTCTATGCTATAGGATCGGAGGTCAGGTTTCCCACGGACTAAACAGCAGCGCTCCGGTTCCGGTGAGATCGCGGGTGTTTCGCGTGACCATCGTTAGGTTGTGGTGGAGAGCCGTCGCGGCCAGCAGGCCATCGATCACCGGCAACGCTCGACCGTGCTTCTGAGCCTGTCCGGCCAGGACACCCCACCGGTCGGCTATCGTCTCGTCAACGGAGAGAATCCGATTCGAGAAACGAAGCCGGAGATCGGACTCCAGCCAGGTTTCCAGTTCCGCGCGGCGCACAGTTCGCGGAAGCGATGCAATCCCCTTTCTGATCTCACCAAGCGTGAGAACACTCAGATATAGAAGATGTTCGTCGGTCTCGCTGGTCCAGGCGACCAGACGTGGTTCGGGCCGCGGCTTGACGAGTTCGGAGATGATGTTTGTATCGAGGAGAAATCCACTCACAGATCGACCGGGCGGCCGTAATCCGGCTCGCGCTCCAGATCCAGTCCGGCGCGCGCCAACGGAGAACGTGCAAAGAACTCCGCGAGGTTTCCGGACTGTCTTTTTCGTCGCGTGAGCCGATCAAATTCCTCAGCCGGTACTACCACCACCGCCTCCTTTCCGCGACGCGTGATCCACTGAGGGCCTTGCGATCGAGCCAACTGGAAAACCTCGCTGAACCTGGCCTTGGCCGTCTGCAACTGCCAGTGTTCGTGCGAGACGTTTACCCTTTTTTTTCCTGTCCCCATAAAAACTAGTCAGACTAGTCTGACATTAGCTTGGTTTGTGCCACTAGTCAAGCGTTGTCAATCGATTCCCCCTTCTTCACCGCCTGCAAGTCGATGCCCAGGGCCTGGCATTTCTTATACAAGTGGCTCCGCTCAAGGCCTAGGGCTTTAGCTATCTCCGTCATGCGGTAGTTGTGGTGCTTGAGCTCGGCCAGCAGCACTTCGCGCTCGAAAGCGTCGACGCGCTCCGCGAGCGAACCCGTGGCAGGCACTCCGATTGAGGCGCCGGCAGCAGCCGCCTGTGCCGGCAGTGTGGCTTCCACCGTCGCGGCATCCACCTGATCTCCTGAAAGCAGCAACAATCGCTCGACGATGTTGCGCAACTCCCGGACGTTTCCCGGCCAGGAATACTTCTTCAGTGCTGCCAGGGCTTCCGGCGTGAAGGCCTGCGTCTTCCAACCGTTTTGATCCGCGATCTGGCGCGCGAAGTGTTCCACCAGCACGAGAATATCTTCCAGCCGTTCGCGCAGCGGAGGCAAAGCGATGGGGAAGACGAAGATCCGGTGATAGAGATCATGGCGAAAAGTTCCACGCTTCACCAGTTCCTCCAGGTTGCGATGCGTCGCCACCACTACGCGAACATTCACCGTCACCGGCCGGTCGCCGCCCACGCGTTCGATCTCGCTCTCTTCGAGCACGCGGAGCAGCTTAGTCTGCATCACCGGCGGCATGTCGCCGATCTCGTCCAGAAACAGCGTGCCGTGCTGAGCCTGCTCGAACTTGCCCACGTGGCGCGAGGCCGCGCCGGTGAATGCGCCCTTTTCATGGCCGAATAATTCTGATTCGATCAGCTCCGCGGGCACCGCCGCGCAATTCAGCGTGACAAACGGCCCGGACGAGCGCGGGCTGCGCGCGTGTACCGTGCGTGCAATCAGCTCTTTCCCGGTGCCTGTCTCGCCCAGGATGCAGACCCGCGTCTCACTAGCCGCTACGCGCTCCACCTGCGCCATCACGCGCTGCATGGCGTCGCTCTTCCAAATGATTTCGTGTTTGCCCACGCGCTGCCGCAGCTGCCGGTTCTCTTCCTCCAGGCGCCGGAGCTTGAGGACATTGTCCACAGTCAGCAGCAGCTTTTCGGTGGAGAGCGGTTTCTCCAGGAAATCCACGGCTCCCAGCCGCGTGGCGCGCACCGCCATTTCTATGTTGGCTTGTCCGGAGATCATCACCACCGGCGCTGGAATGCCTAGCGTTTTAAAATCCTCGAGCAGCGAGAGGCCGTCTTTTCCCGGCATGACGACGTCGGAAAAAATCATGTCGAACGGCTGCGATTTCACCAGCTCCATGGCGCGGGCTGCGTTATCGCAGACCGTGGCTTCGTGGCCGGCCAGGCGGAATGCGCGCGCCAGTGAAGCCAGCGTGTTGGCGTCGTCATCGACTATCAGCAGGTGTGCCATATCAGGCGTGGGCGGCGCTCGCAGGGCGTGTCACCGGCAGCTCGATGCGGAAGGTGGCGCCGCGGCCTGGAACGCTCTCCACCGAGATGGTGCCGCCATGATCGCTCACCACCGACTGCACGATGGCCAGCCCCAATCCGGTGCCGTGCTGCTTAGTGGTGTAGTACGGAGTAAATAGACGGTCGCATTCTTCTTTTGTCAGACCTTGGCCCGTATCGGAAACTTCGAGAATCACCGTGCTATTGTACTGCCGCGTCTCAATGCGCAAGGCGCCGCCGTTAGGCATGGCATCCATTGCGTTGAGCGCCAGGTTTTGCAGGGCGCGCTTGATCTGCTCGGGATCGGCTTGAATCGATGGCAGGCGCGGGTCGAGATGAACTTCCGGATGAATGGCAGAGCTTGAGGCAAGCTGCGCATCCAGCAGCCGGAGTACGGCGCGCACCAACTCGTTCAAGTCCACGGGTTCGAACTGCGGTGCGGGCATTTTCGCGAAATCACTGAACCGGCCGATGATGGTTTTTAAATTCGCCAGTTCGGCTAACAGTGTTTGCGTGCTCTCGCGAAACACTTCCTCGAACTGCTTCGGATGCTCGCGCTTGGCCCGATCCAGATTTTCCACCGTGATCTGCAGGGGGAACAGCGGATTCTTGAGCTCGTGGGCCAGCCTGCGGGCCAATTCGCGCCACGCGGCCACACGCTCGGCTTGCACCAGCCGGTCGCGCTGTTCGGTGAGTTCGCGCGTCATCTGGTTGAAGGCCCGGGCTAGCGCGCCGATTTCATCGCGCGAATCGATCTCGACGCGAGCCTCCCAGTTGCCCCGTGCCACCTCGCCCGCGCCCGCGGCAAGCTGTTTCACCGGCTGCGTTACCCGCGCCGTGGCCCATCCGGCAAGCAGCAAAGCCAGCAGAATGCCCGCGCCGCCGACCACCAACCCGACGTTGCGAATGAAACGAATGAGTGTGACTACCGGCGCGCGTGAGCTACCGATCAGCAGCACTCCCAGAGGCCGCTTGTCGCGGCTGTCCAAGGGAAGCGCTTGAAACGTTTCCTCGCTTGCCGCGTCGGAAGCCCACCGGATCACGCCGGCGGCCTCGCGATTACCATGTCGCACCTGCTCGATGAGGGGTGCCAGCCTCTGAGCCTCGTTGGCCGAGGCGCCGGAAAGCGCTTGAGGGGAAAACACCGTCTCCAAATTGCGATAGAGCAACGCACGCATTCCGGAGGGAAGCACCAGCGACGCCAGAAAGGTGTCGCCCAGGCGCCGGCCGGCCACCACGTAGAGCCGGCTGTCACCGCGCGCCGCCGTGCGCACGGCCTCGAGCGCCAGCACGGATTCGTCCGCCAGATCCTCGCGCTTGAGAAATGCGGGCTGCGACTTCCAATCCACAGGATCGAGAAGCCAGGGCTCTTTATAACCAAACCGCGCCGGCCACTGCGCCGAGGAAACGATGGTGCCGTCACCGGCAACCAGCTCCAGAAAATCCAGGCCATGGGAGTGGGCCAGGGCCTGGGCGTCGCCGACGTGCAAAGAGTAATCGCGCTCCGGGCCGTTCACATCGATGGCAATGCGTTCCGTAGTGTCCGCCTCCGCGATCCGCTCCGCCGCGCGTGCCACTTCCTCGCCGCGCAGGTCAAATTCCTTCCGGAACTGCTGCTCCAGCGCCGCCGTGCGTTCCGCATTCGACCGCTCGAATTCGCGGCGCGTGGAGGCGGAGACAATTCCCACCACCATGGCGACCGCCGCGACGATGGTGGTTGCGAAGATGACGAGAATCCTGGTGCGGAACGTCACGGAGTCCTCGGTTCCAGCCAGATCTCGTCCAAACGCCAGTCTCCCCAGCGATGGGGCTGCCAGTTTCGCACTCGCGAGCCGACTCCCAGAATCTCGGGCAAATGGCAGAGTGGGATCACGCGGAAATCGTTGCTGACCTTCCTTTCGATTTGGTATCTGGCTTCGGCCGTGACCACTGATGGTTCGAGCAACTCGCCGATGTGGAACGCGGCTGCCAGATCGGCTAGCCCTTGCGCTGGATCCAGCGACCGCAGTGGGACGCGAAAAATCCGCATGTCAGCCTGGCCTCCGGGCGTCACCTGTATGAGGATGCCGGCCTCGCGCGCATCCACGGCAATGCGTTCCGCAATGGCTCGGGAGAGCGCGTCCGCCGGATCATAGGAGAGCGTGGCTCGTAGCCCGGGCTTGGGGACGGTGGCGGCGATCTGTTGCGCCCGCTCGAGATCGCGTGCCGTGGGAAAAAGGAACGCATAACCGGTGACCCATTGGGGCAGCAACGCGCCGCTGGCTTCTCCCTGCTTCTGCACCAGGACATCGTGAATGGCCGCGCGATCGACGGAGAGCGCTACGGCCTGACGGAAAGAAATGTTTTCAGCGGGCGCCCGCCCGCGTTCGAAGACCAGCGCGATGAGCTCTGAGGGGGCGGAGGTCCACGTCCGCAAGCCTCGCTGCGCTGCGCGGCGCGCATCCTCGATACTCAGCTCGACCACGTCCGCTTTCGCGAGTTCCAGATCTACGGCTTGATCCCGGTAGGCGCGAAACATGCGCAGCTCGATGGCATCCAGAAACGGCCGGCCGCCCCAATAGTCCTCGTTGGCGGTCAGCACGGCGTGGCGCCCTCCTTGCCATTCGGTGATGCGGTAGGGGCCGGTGCCGCTGGTTACGCCGTCGGCGCCGCGCCGCAGGATAGCAAAACGCGCATCCGCCAGTATCGAGGGCAGATCAGGAGCGGGAGTTTCTTGGCGGACGACAACGTTCGCTCCCTCGCCTGAGATCGTTGCGTTCGCTCCGAGTTTGAGGCTCGCGGCGACGGCCGCGGCGTTGAGTGGCGATCCGTCATGAAACTTTACGCCGGTCCGCAACAGAAATTCCCATCGCCGGTTTTCCGGATCGTGCTGCCACGAAACGGCCAGTGCCGGTGTCGGTTGGCCATGCTCGTCCAGGCGAACCAACCGGTCGTAGACCAATGGAACGAGCGCAGGAGGCCATTCGCCGGGATCGGTGAGCGTGATGGCCTCATGGATTTCCACAGTCGCCGTGCCACCGTAGCGGGGGCGGGTTTCGGCTGGCGCGCTCGCGCGAAAGCCGGTCAGGCTAATGAGCGCAAGTAATTGCCAGGCGAAACGCCGCATATCGGCCGCTGTGCAAATCATGGGAGACTGCGAAAGCCACGCCGCGCTCGGCCGCGGGCCAAAGCGCTGTGACCGGGCCGGGGAAGGGCAGCGCGTCGCCCACGGGCTGCGGCGAGCCGCCCACGATTTCGTACGCCACAATGGAATCTGCAGACGCACCGTCACCGGAAGCCGTGGCCAGCACTTGCGACCTGGTGCCGCATTCGCTCTCAATTCCCGCGATGTCGCTTCCCCAGCCGGTCCACCCGCCGGCGGCTTCCAGAGCGGCGTTGTACAAATGAATGCGCCCGTCAATCCCGGCAAACGCCCACACCCCTTCCCTGCGCGGTTCGACCGCAGCGGCGGAAAAGAAAGCGGGAATACTCTTTGACGATCCGTTGGGGGCCACCACCCGCCCGTCGAAGAAGTTGCGCGAAGCCGCGAACTGCGCGAGGCCCAGCATGCCCGGGCCCGCGCCCACGGGCCACAACAATTCCTCGCGGCAACTGATCCCCAGGCCGCTGGACGCGTTTCCGATGCAGGTGAGTCCCGGCAAATAAGCTTGATATACCTCCCCTTGCACCATCAGGCGGCCTCGAAGATCGCGGGGCCACGGCCGCGAGGCCGGAATGCGCACACTCAGCTTGCGCGGCCAGCCGCCTGGCGCATTTTCGTAAACCGACACAGCCTCGGAATCCAGCACCACCAGGTCTCGCGCCATGGGAGCGAGATCCAGAATCCGATGGTCCTCTTCCAGCATGAGCTTCTTCTCGATTGCCATCGGCGGCGCCGCCGTCCTCGCGGGAGGCTTGGTTCGCGTCTCCATGACAGTGTCGGTTCGTTCGGGACGACGGATCTCGGCCACCCAAACGAATTCGCGCAGATTTTCCGAGAATGTCACGGCCACTTCTGCGGCGCCCGGCGATGGTCCGGCCACGGTCACACCCAGCGCACGCAATTCGCGCTCGAGCGCTGTCTGAGCGGCGTTTACATCGGAGGAGGTCATGGCGGAGAGGTTACGAAACGAGAGGACCACGGTCTCGCGAGGTTTTAAACTGGCCGCAATTTTCTGTGCCAATCCATGAGTCTGCTCGTCGTAAGCCTCGGCCCAGACCGTGGCCGAGGCTAAAACAAGAATTGCCGGAAGGAAAATCCTGGGGCGGGCGCCCACCATCGGGTACGTGCGTCATGATAGCACACGATGCTTCCCCAGCCCCTTTCACCTGCGAGAGGTCGCTCTGGCCGGCAAGGCACGGACCAGGCCGGCGAGGCACAGTCGCGCCATCAGAAACGCGATGGGAAATACCGCCGCAACCACCGCCCCAAGTAATACTGTGTTCATCAGGTCTTCCATAGTTCACCCCTGTTACTTACTGGCCGCCCCCGCCCGCCATCCCCAAACCGGAATTCGAATTTCCGAATATCTGGGCGATCTCGGCATCACGCTCGCCATGCAACTCCACAACATCTCCCACCGAGACCCGGGCGAACAGATCCTCTACGTCTCGGTTCCGCATGCGGACGCAACCGTGAGAAGCGTTTTTTCCGATGCTGCGCGGGTTATTCGTTCCGTGAATCCCGTAGCCTTTTCGGCTGAGCCCCAGCCACCGCGTGCCCACCGGGTTGTTCTTTCCCGGCCCAACTACGGTGTCCGGACCGTACCACGTGGGGTTAGCCACACGGTGGACAATCTTGTAGGTGCCGGTTGGGGTCGGGCTGGCTGCCGCGCCCACTGCGGTCGGGTAAATCTTCACCACACGTCCGTTTTCGACGACTGCCAGCTTGCGATCGGGAATGCTGACAACAATGCGGCGCTCAGGTTGGCCAGTTTCAGCACCAGGCCGTGTGTCCGCCTGTTTCTCCTGGCAAAGCGCCTCTGCCGTGGCCACCAGCGCCACAGCCATTAGTGACCTGAGACTTCGGATCGTCTCGCGGTTGGGTCTCATTTTGTGTCCTCCGTGTCTCACGCCGGTTAGAAATGCAGGAACGCGGCCAGGCCCTAAGTATTTGATTTGATTGCCTATAGTATGCTCGCTGCGTGTTCGGCCAGACACGCATGTGGAAAGGGGCACCCAGATTCATCTAAGGGGTCTTAAGGGTTTCGTCCAATTGTTGAACCGAAAACGGCCCTATAGGCTGGTTGAAGGAGTTGTATGTTACGGGGCGCCATCATTTGTCCGGATCCAAAGCTGCTGGCTCAGCTTCAGGATGCGCTGGCGGAAACGCACCACGCGGCGATCGTGAGGACCGTCGACCGTTACCTGGAGGGTGTGGACCTGGTGCGGTTTTTGCGGGCCACGGCTCCGGAAATCGTCTTCCTGAGTGTGGCATCCAGCCGGAAGGCGCTGGAATTGGCGGGGCGCATCGAGGCCCAGACGCCGGGCACGCAGATTGTGGCGGTGGACCGGGAAGTCAATCCGGAGGCGCTGGTCGAAACCATGCGGGCCGGTATCCGTGAGTTTCTGGCGCCGCCGTTCGAAATCGACGTCATCCAGCAGGCGCTGCAGAGGCTGGAGCGGATCCTGGAGCGGAAACCGCCGAGTATCGAGTCCACGGACCTGGTGCTCGCTTTCATTCCGGCCAAGGCGGGCGTCGGCTGTTCCACCATCGCTCTGAATACCAGCATCGCGTTGTCGCGGCTTCCGGACACGAAAACGCTGCTGGCGGATTTTGATCTGAACTGCGGCATGATTGACTTCATGCTGCAGGCGGAGTCCAAGTACTCGATTTCGGCCGCGGTGGAAAATGCGCACCAAATGGACGAAGGCTTGTGGGACAAGCTGACCACCAGTCGTGGCGATCTGGATGTCATTCCCGCCGGCCGGACGGCGCCCGGATTCCGCATCGACTCGCTGCAGATTCGTTACCTGTTGGAATTTGCCCGCCGCAACTACAAGGTGATTTGCACGGATCTGTCCGGCATTCTGGAGAAGTTTTCTATCGAAATCCTGCACGAGGCTCGAGAGATCTTCCTGGTTTGCACGCCGGAAGTCCCGAGCCTGCACCTGGCGCGCGAAAAGCTGCGTTTCTTCCGAACTATGGACTTGGAAAGCCGCATAAAAGTCTTGCTGAACCGGGCGCAGAAGCGCAGTTTGATCCCGGTTTCCGAAATCGAGAAAGTCCTGGGCATGCCGGTGTTCATGAGCTTTCCCAACGATTACGTGGGCGTGCACAAGGCGCTGACGGCAGGAAAGCACGTTAACCCGGCGTCGGAACTAGGGAAGGGCTTTCAGGCGTTGGCCGAAGCCATTCGGCATCCCGAAAAACCACACGAGGAAGCCGGATTCTTTGAACTGCTTCGTTCCCGCAAGAAGCCGGTGCCTGGCCAGCCCGGCTTACTGGCCTCGTAGGGCGGAATTCAGACGCGGACGCTTTCAGGAGCCAGTTCGCCGCTTCCCCATTTCAACAGGCTGGTACACGGGCGTGTGATCGGGTCGTCGTAGTGGTTCGGGCTGATGCGCAACGCGTACCCCAGCCGGCCGGTCTGTTGCGGCACGACGTCTTTGGCGAAAACAGCGACCGAGCCGTTCTTCTCCACCGCGGGCAACACCATCACCTCGGTGTCCTCCAAGCCGCCGCTGGCCGCTACGCGCCCCATCACCAGTTCGACCCGCACATCGTCCGGATCGAGCCCGCCCAGCTCCACGACGGCACGCACAGGGACCGTCACTCCGCTGGTTACCGGGCCCGTGGGAGCCGGCCCCGTTTCGACAAAACGCACACGGTCCCAGGCGCCACGCACCTTGGAATTCCACTTCACGCGCTGGCGGGCGTTTTCGAACCGGCTGTTCAACTGCGCCATAAAGGCCAAATACGCCGGGTGGTACAGTTCCCGGTCGTACTCATGCAGCATTCTCCGGCAGTCGTATATCGGGCTGAGGTATTTGATGGATTGCTTCACGCGCCGCATCCACTCCGAAGCGCCGTGATCCCGGCGCTCGTAGAACATCGGCACAATTTCGTTTTCGAGCAGGTAGTAAATGGCGCTGGCGTGCATGCCATCCTGCTCCTCGGAATATGGCTCGCGATCTCCGATGGCCCAGCCGCCGGACTCTTCGTAGGCTTCATCGAACCAGCCGTCGAGAATGCTGAGATTCAACACGCCGTTCAAAGCGGCCTTCATGCCGCTGGTGCCGCACGCTTCCTCGCCGCGGCGCGGGTTGTTGAGCCAGAGGTCGACCCCTTGCACCAGTTCGCGGGCGACCTTCATGTCATAGTCCTCGATGAACACGATGTATTTCCACAGCTCGGGATCGCGTGAATACTGCACCACGTCGCGGATCTGTGATTTTCCCGGATGGTCCTTGGGGTGCGCCTTTCCGGCGATGACGATCTGCACCGGCCGGTCCTTGTCGCACAAGATGCGCTTGAGCCGCTCGGGGTCGCGGAAGATCAGGTTGGCGCGCTTATAGGTAGCGAAGCGCCGCGCGAATCCAATGGTAAATACGCTCGGATCCAGCACCTCGGAGGAATGGCGCAGCTCGCTCGAAGCTGCTTTGCGGCGGAATGCGGATGCCGTCTGCCGCTCGCGGATAAAATTGATCAGCCGCCGCTTTCTCCGCCGGTGCACTTCCAGCAGTTCCTCATCCGGTATCTCGTTCACCAGTTCCCAGGTTTTCGGATTATCGGTGTGCTCACGCCAGTCCGGTTCGAGGTATTGGTCGTAAAGATCGGCCAGGTCGCGGTTCAGCCAGCTCGGCAGGTGAACGCCATTGGTAATCGAGGTGAGGGGAACTTCCCACACAGGAAGGTCAGGCCACAACTCGTGCCACATCTCCTGCGCCACGCGGCGGTGCAAGCGGCTGACCGCATTGCGGTAACTGGAGGTATTGAGCGCCAGCACCGCCATCGAAAAGCGCTCGCCCAGATCCAGTGGATTGCGCCGGCCCAGCGACATGAACTGGTTGAACTCGATTCCCGCTTCATGGCAGTAGCCGCCGAAATAATAATGCATCATGCCGGAGTCGAACAGATCGATCCCCGCGGGCACCGGAGTGTGCGTGGTGAACACGTTGTTGACGCGTGACGCTTCCAGGGCCTCCTCGAAGGTGAGCTTCTGCTCGTCCATCAGGCAGCGGATACGCTCGACCGCCAAAAAGGCCGAATGCCCTTCATTCATGTGGTAGACGGTCGGCTGGAGATGCATGGCACGCAAAGCCCGCAGGCCGCCGATTCCCAGAACGATCTCCTGCCGAATCCGGGTGTCCATGTCGCCGCCGTACAGCTGATCGGTGATGTCGCGGTCCAGCGGCAGACGATTCTCGGGAATGTTGGTGTCGAGCAGAAACAGTTGCGTGCGACCCACATCCATGCGCCACACCTGAATCGCGACGGGGCCGGTCGGCAGCTTCACGCTGACCTTCAGTTCCTGGCCGGAAGCGTCTCGCACGGGCTGAGTCGGGAGCGTGTAGAAGTCGTTATCGCTGTAGCGTTCTTGCTGCCACCCGTCGGCATTCAAGAACTGCCGGAAGTAGCCCTTTTGGTAAAGCAGCCCGACGCCGACCAGAGGCAGGTCCACATCGCTGGCAGATTTAAGATGATCGCCCGAGAGAATGCCCAGGCCGCCGGAATAGATGGGAAGGCATTCGGTCAATCCGTACTCTGCCGAGAAGTACGCGATGACCTTGCCTTGGGTGTAATCCCGGCCGTCCTGCATGTGGGAGTCGTAACGCTGGCAGGCCTGCGCATAGTGCGCCAGGTAACGCGGGTCCGCAGCGGCGCGTTCCAGAGCTTCCTGCGAAACCCGGCCTAGCATCACTACCGGGTTGTAGCCTGATTCCTTCCACAAGGCAGGATCCAGCCGGCGGAATAGCGCGCGAATGGATGGCTCCCAACTCCAGATGATGTTGTAGGCCAGTTCGGTCATTCGTGAAAGGGCCGACGGAATCGCGGGCCGGACCAGAAACTCGCGAACGGGCTGAATCTGAAATGGCATCGTTTCCTATGTCTTTTTATGATAAAGCCAAATGCCGAGCTGAGGGGCAAAAGAGGCCTAGTACCAGAACGGAACGTTGTAGTAAATCGAGTTACAGATCGTCGCGCTCTTCGTTTTATTTCTCGTCCGGCGCGAAGGCGAGCAGAACGTTGCCCGGCATCCCGGTGATCTGACTGTACCCGGAGTTCACGTAAAGCACACCTTCGGCAACGGTGGGGCCCGTGGCGTTGAGCGAGCCGCCGTTGGCCTTTACCCCGTTGCGGGTTTCGTATTCGCGCACCGTATCAAAATCCCAAATCAGTTTTCCGTCGGCGGCGCTGAAAGCGCGTAAATGGCCATCCAAGGAACCGGAAAAAACGACGCCCGGAATCACGGTTACGGGAGCCATCTGCGCCGCGCTGCACCCGGATTTTCCAAGGCACCCGGGCTTGGGCGGGGCCGCGTACCAAAGCTTTTCACCGCTCGAGATGCCAAGAGCGAAGAGGCCGCCACCGCTCTCCGGCTGCCCGCCTTCAAAATCGGAGAGCGCCACATAGACGGCTTGATCATCGGCCGCCGGTCCCCACTCGATGCCGCCGAGCGAACCGCCTTTTCCCAGACGGACCTGCCAGACAATCTTCCCCTGCGCATCCGGATCGATGGCGTAGAGCACGCCGGACTTCTGCCCCGCGAGCAGCAGCCGCCGGCCGGGCGCGATGGTGCGTAGGATTGGCGAGGAACCGAAGTCGACATCCGGGCCGTTGTGCTCCGGACAGTTGGATCGTTTGGGGCTGAGACAGTTGAAATTCCATCCGTCTGCTTCCGTCATTTGGCGCACCCACTGCACGCTGCCGGTTTCCAGATCCAGGGACAAGATGGCATCGCTCGAATGCACCGGCGGATCGGAATAGGCATTGCCGGTTGCAACATACAGGGCCTTCCGTTCGACGTCGATGGTTGGGGAAGACCAGATGGCGGCGCCGGCCGGCCCCATCATTTGCACGCCGGCGCTATTCAGGCGAGTGGCTTTCGGCGGGTCGGGGATCGCGTAGGATTTCCAGATCAGCTTGCCGGTTTCCGCGTCGAGAGCGGCAACGCTGCCGCGAAACGTGCAACAAAGGTACTTTGCGGAGCCGCCGCCGACTTCTTCAGTGGAGGAAACGGGAACGTAGAGGCGGCCGCCGTACAGCTTGGGCGCCCCGGTGATGCGCGCGTGCGGATGCTCATCGACCCGGACTTTCCACACGAGCGCGCCCGTTGTGGCATCCAGCCGGTAGGCATTGGCCTGGACATCACCGAAATAAACAGCCCGCAACGATGAGTCTACCGAGACGGCGGTGCGTACCTGGGAGGAAGCTTTGTACGTCCAGTAGATGCAGCCCGTGCGCGAATCGAGTGAGTAAACCGTGCCGTCCTCACTGCCAAGAAACAGACGGCCGCCGGCAATCGCGGGCTGTCCGAAAACAGATTTCCCGTTGGGGAATCCGAAAGCCCACTTTAGCTTCAAGGCGGGGACCTGCTGCGCCGTTATACCGGGTGATGGTTGGAATCGCGTGTTGGAAAGGTCCAAGCCCCAGCCATTCCAGCCGATCGGCCCGGCCAGCCTTGCGGCCGGATCCGTGCAGAAGCCGGTGCGCGATTTGGCCGTGGCGCTTACCGAAGAAAGAAATTCCGTGATGGCTCGTCGCTCCGCGGGCGTTAGCGCCGCTCCCTGCGTTTTCATGCTGCCGGTTTCGAGAGCGGCGAGAATGGCCGGGCGTGGCACGCGGGCGAGCACGTCGCGCAAGGGCGCCCGCGTGCTGCTATCGGGTCGGTGGCAGGACGCGCAGTGTTTTTCAAACAAGGCGGCGCCGTCTTGAGCCAATGCGCCACAGGCGATCAGGAACAGAGGAACAGCCCGCATCAGAGGGAGGATAGCACGGCGACGCAGCAGGCCCCGAAGTTGTATAGTGAGGTTAGCATTGCGTTTCCTGATCCTGCTCGCATGCACCTTCTCCGCGGCTCTCGCGGAAGCCGCTCCGCGAGTGCTCGCCGTCGATATTGATTCCATTGTTCACCCGGTCACGGTGGAAATCGTGTCGCGGGCGCTCGATCAAGCCGAAAAAGAGCACTGCGAATTAGTGCTGATCCGGCTGAACACGCCTGGTGGCCTCATGGAAGCGATGCGCGAGACCATTCAAAAGATCGTCGCATCTCCCGTTCCCGTGGTGACCTATGTGACTCCGAGCGGTGGCCGCGCCGCTTCGGCCGGTTTTTTTCTGCTCGAGGCCGGCGATATTGCGGCCATGGCACCCGGCACCAACACGGGCGCGGCGCACCCAGTCCTGTTCGGATCTGAGATGGATCCGATCATGAAGCAGAAGGTCGAAAACGATGCCGCTGCCTCGCTCCGCAGCCTGGTCGCCAAGCGCGGCCGCAACAGCGATCTGGCCCAGAAGGCGGTTCTCGAAAGCAAATCATTTACGGAGAAGGAAGCGCTGGATAATCACCTGATCGAGCTGATTGCCACTAACGAGAGCGACCTGATGCGGCAGCTTGACGGCCGCGAGGTCACGCGTTTCGACGGGCATAAGCAGATCCTGCATCTTGGCGGTTTCGAGATCGTGTCGTATGAGAAAAATCTGCGCCAGCGTGTGCTGTCGGCAATCAGCGACCCGAATATCGCGCTGATTTTGCTTGTGCTTGGTGCGCTTGGCATTTATGCGGAGTTCTCCAGCCCCGGCTTGATTCTTCCCGGCGTTGCGGGGGCGATCCTGGTGCTATTGGGCCTTTCCGCCCTGTCCATGCTTCCCATCAACTGGCTGGGCGCTGCGCTACTGATCCTGGCGTTTACATTTTTTGTTCTCGAAGCCAAATTTGCGGCGCACGGCGTGTTGGCCCTGGGAGGCACAGTGGCCATGATCCTGGGCGCGGTAATTCTCATCAACAGCCCGCTTCCCGAAATGCGCATCCACCTTTCCACTGCCATCGCCGTGACCTTACCTTTCGCCCTTATTACCGTGTTTCTGGTGTCTCTGGTGGTTCGTGCTCGAACGTCAAAAGTGGTTACGGGGAGCGAGGGAATGATTGGGCAGATTGGCATGGCGATCGGCGACCTGACACCGGATGGCCGCGTCTTTGTGCGCGGAGAATATTGGAATGCCGTCGCTACGTCGCCGCTCAAAGCGGGCGCGAGGGTGCGCGTTAAAGCTGTCGACCACCTGAATCTGACTGTGGAGCCTTTCGAAAATCAAGCAGGAGCCTGACCTATGCCATTCGACGTTTCGACTTTGTTGATCACGCTGATCATCATCATTTACCTGCTGTCCTCCATCAAGATCCTGGCCGAGTATGAGCGTGGCATCATCTTCCGGCTCGGCCGCGTGCTGCCTAAGCCCAAAGGTCCCGGCATCATCCTGGTCTTCGCGCCCATCGACCGTATCGTGCGCGTATCCTTGCGGATCGATACGCTGGAAGTTCCGCCGCAGGACGTGGTGACACGCGACAACGTCACGGTGAAAGTGAACGCCGTGATCTTTTTCCGGGTGATCGACCCGTCGCTGGCTGTCATCGAGGTCGCGAATTTTCTATATGCCACGTCTCAGCTCGCGCAGACCACGCTGCGCAGCGTGTTAGGTGAAGTGGAACTCGACGAACTGCTGAGCCAGCGCGAGAAGCTAAACGTACGGCTGCAAGCCATTCTGGATCAGCACACATCTCCCTGGGGTGTGAAGGTGACCATGGTGGAGGTTAAGCAGGTGGATCTGGCCGACCAGATGATTCGCGCGATCGCTCGCCAGGCCGAGGCCGAGCGCGAGCGCCGCGCCAAGATCATCAATGCTGAAGGCGAATATAGCGCGGCGAACAAGCTCGCCATGGCTGCGGAAGTGATCCAGAAGCAACCCGCGGCGCTCCAGTTGCGCTACCTCCAGACATTAATCGATATCGGCACGGAAAAGAATACGACTATTGTGTTCCCCCTGCCAGTCGATATACTTACTAATTTAGGGCGTGCGTTGGACCGGCTTGCCGGAGAACCAACCAAGCCCCCAGTGAACACTTAACTTAGGTCAACAGTCGTGCCCGAAACTGCTATGAGCAAGACCGAAGGCGAATATGAACTGGTGCTGGGCAACCGGCAGCTTCTGAGCGCCTTCTTCATCATCGTCATTCTGTTCGGCGTGTTCTTTACCATGGGTTACGTCGTGGGGCGGAACTCGGCGCCCGCAACTGCGGCCTCGCCCATGCCGGCGCCCGTTGCGGCCAGTCAGCGCCCGGAAACTGTGCCCTCTCCACCCGTGCAATCCCCGGCGTTACCGGCGCAAAGTGCGGCTCCTCCTGCTGAGACTCCGGCGCCACCGCCGGTACAGGAGAGCAAACCGAAACCGGTTGAGACGCCGGCCAAACGGGAGGTGGCTCCGCCGAAGGTCGAAGCAACTCGGGCTGAGCCGGCGCCCCCAGTTCGTACGAGCGCTCGTGCCACGAGCGCCTCAGGTGCGGTCGCGGTGACTCCGGGGCCGGGGAACATGTATCTGCAGGTGGCGGCGGCCGCACAGCCGCAGGCGGGCGTGGTGGTCGATACGCTGAAGCAGAAAGGATTTCCGGCACTGCTCGCGCAAGGACCCAACGCGACTCTCTTTCGCGTAATGGTGGGGCCATTCGCCGACGCATCTTCGCTGGGCAAAGCCAAGGCTGAGCTCGAGAACGCAGGCTTCCGTCCCCTGGTGCGAAAATAGGCGGCGAACAGGCATTCCTGCCTGCGCAGAATTTTCCGTGCTCGACACCCTCGTGCATATCGGTTCTCAGGGCCCGCGTTTGCCTGAATGGGCGCGCAAGAGCCGGACCCATTTCGAATCTCTTCATGCGCTCAAGACCGATCTTCGGCGGCTGAACCTGCACACCGTGTGTGAGTCCGCGCGGTGCCCCAATATTCACGAGTGTTTTCATCGCGGCGCCGCCACCTTCATGATTCTGGGCAACCTGTGTACGCGCGGGTGCGGATTCTGCTCGGTCCCCAAGGGCTCTCCTTCCAAGCACGACATGCGGCTCGATCCGGACGAGCCGGCCAATGTTGCGCGTATGGCTGCACACATGAATTTACGTTACGTAGTCATCACCAGCGTGAACCGGGATGATCTCACTGATGGCGGCTCACAGCATTTTGCCCAGACCGTTCGCGAAGTCCGGCGCGTGCTGCCGGACGCGCGTGTGGAAGTTTTGACACCGGATTTTTGCGGCGACTTCGAAGCCGTGGCGCGGGTGCTCGATGCCGGCCCCCACGTGTTCAACCACAACATGGAAACGGTGGAGCGTCTCTATAGTCGAGTCCGCCCTCAGGCTGATTACCATCAATCCTTGCGCGTGCTGGATTTCGTGCGAAAACATCGGCGCGGCGTGTTGGTCAAATCCGGAATCATGGTCGGACTGGGTGAGTCGGGCGACGAAGTGTATGATTTGTTGCGCGATCTTCGCGCCGCGGGCGTGGACGTGGCCACCATCGGGCAATACCTCCAGCCCACGCGCCGCAACCTGCCGGTTGCCGAATACATTGAGCCCCGGCAATTTGACGCCTACCGCGACTTCGGTCTGTCCATCGGCTTCAAAATGGTGTTCAGCGGGCCGCTGGTGCGCAGTTCCTACATGGCGGATCACGTCAGCGAACAGGCGCGCCTTTGAATTACCTGCTGGCGGCGCTGACCGCGCTTCTGCTCATTTTCGCGTTTCCGCGTTTCGATCTCGTTTGGCTGGCGCCGGTAGCGTTGGCGCCGTTGCTTGTGGCAGTGGCACGTGAGCCGCGGCCCCTCCGGCGATTTGCGGCGGGATACGTGTGTGGCGTCATCTATTGGTTCGGCGTCTGTTACTGGATTCAATTTACTCTCTCGGTTTACGGCAACCTTGGCGAGGCAGCCGGATGGGCCGTGTTTCTGCTTTTCTGCCTGGTGAAGGCGCTGCACATGGGCGTGTTTGCGCTCGTCGCCGGCATCCTCATGAGGACGGCCCGGGCCATTCCCGGCGTATCGGCGCTGTGGGTGGCGATTGAGGTGACGCACGGACCGCTGGGATTCGCATGGCTGGCTCTGGGCAATGCGGGCATCGACATGGGCATCCCCATGCGCCTTGCGCCTTACACCGGCGTTTACGGCCTCTCGTTTGTGTTCGCGATGATGTCGGCCGCGCTGGCGCTGGCGATGTTGCGGCGCCCACGATGGCAACTCGCATGGCTCGTGCCTCTGCCTTTGTTGATCCTGCTGCCGCGCCTCCCCC
>Ga0335070_10000508_pt1 | contig 43342 bp, 41 predicted proteins | sample Lox_Sample_13_FD_206722 | JGI IMG/M metagenome (GOLD analysis project Ga0335070, IMG submission 206722) | Soil microbial communities from Loxahatchee National Wildlife Refuge, Florida, United States - Lox_Sample_1.3 | ecosystem: Environmental > Terrestrial > Soil > Wetlands | place: USA... | reverse complement strand
CCGTCCAGGAAGAGAAAAGGCAAAAGCTAGAGAGCGCCGAGTTCCGGTGACTGCGTCAATCGCCTGGCCCAGGTTCCACTCTCAGGAGATGGGATGCGAGGTCGATAATCAGGTGGCAGCACCGGCTGAAACGAGAACACCTAACTTGCACCGAGCGAAGAATCGCTCAACGAGAGTGCGGATGGAAGGGTGGCGACAGAAGTGGTCGACTCGGCGGAGGAAGAAAACTTGTCCAACAACGAAAAACAAAACGAATCTACTTGACTCCGACCGGCCTTCTCATGGAAGGCGATTTCACTCATAAGAGTTCAATCGGGGCCGTCCTGTGCTCTTCCCGGCTCCGGCCCCCGAGAACCCCGCTTCATGTTGCGCCGCATACACACGTACGCGCCCGCAGAGCCAAAGATGAGCGAGAAGGATGCGGCAAGGTGACCTGCGATCTCCAGACTTGTTCCCCACATAGCAAAGAGAGCGCCCAAGCCAATCCCGAAGGCAAAGGTCGCGAGAATGATAAGAAAGTTATACAGCTTCCACTTCGCGGGCTTCCCTCCGGCAATAGCAATGATCGACAGCACGATGAAGAGCCCGAAAAGAAGCGGATTCCCGGAGGTTGAATTGATCACAGGGTCTCCTTTCGGCAAAACCAATCACTTTCAAGAATGACATCCTACTTCTCATTCACCCATAAACGGCTGGAAATGTTCGTATCCTTCCTTGGATCATCGCAAGGACGGCAGTTTCCCCAGCGGGCAGAACTATTCGCCCGATTGTGGGATTCGACGGCCAAATTGCCAGTTGTCGAAACCAGGCCTTCTCACCACTTTGCGCCTTCCGTTCGCCTTTTTGAAGGTCAATAAGCGCTATTGCGATGTTAGGCCAACGATTACCTACCTGTCACGACGCGACTGCGCAGCTTGTTCCCTGCCACTCCAGCGGCTTCCATTTCCCCTCTACCTTGTGCAACACGTGAAATGTACCGCCGCCGCACAATCCCGGGCATTCATTGCTCACCCACAGAATGGCGATGGTCCGTTGCCGATTGAATCCCACTGCCGACAATACGACCCAACCACCTTCTCCGGGGTGCGTAAAGCGGGCATTTATTTCTTGTTTAGTAAGGAGTTCGTATTGCTGCTTCATTCTGAACTTTGGTTGTAGACGGTAGGTCTTTTCGTTTTTTTCATTGTAATCAGCGATTGCAGGCATCAGCACCGGCTTCCACTTACCCTCTGGTTCCAAGCACATCGCAGATGGTTCCGTGACAGCAGAAATCACAAGCGGCGATATTGCACTCGCAGCGTATGTGGAGAGAATTGCGTCATAAACGTCATAGGCGTCTGTGTTCTCGTAAGGGCTGGGAGTTCCTGTTGCGCTTCTTGGGATGCTTCGAGTCAGACTCGAAAGCAATACAAAAGTTATTAGCAAAGAGCGGAGAGCCATATCAATTCCCCATTAGAGAAGACACCGCTCGACTCGCAGTTGTTTCAGCTTCTCATGAAGTTGACATAAACAGGCATTCTCACCACTTTGCGCTTTCCATTCGCCTTTTTTGGCATGATGAGTGTAATGGCGATGTTACGCCAACAACGGGGGCGACAACAGGCGAGCCTCGTTCATACCGTGCAGCGACACTACACGACGCCGAGGGAACGTGAGGCCGCTATGCGCTCCAATTTTCCTTGCAGGTAGTCATCGTTGGGGATAAAAGTTCGCTTTCCCGGAATGTACAGACCGACGCAATTGGCATCGAGCATTTCAGCGCACAGCTTTGCGAGGACAGCGTACTCAAGTTCGAGGTCGGCACCACCTTTGAGGTAATCCACCGCCGTCCATGCAGTGTGGTCGGCCCACGCTCGCCGTTGGCTTGGCTTTGGCCATGACATCCCAAGTTCGTGAGAGTCGTCACCGTAGGGCTTTCTGTAGTTCAGAAAGCTGAGAGAGTGCGGCCCAGCTTTCAGGATGGTGAACAGTACGACTTGGATCACGAAGTGCCGCGATTCTTTGTCTCCCGTGAAGGAAGCACCGAAGGCCTTTTCTGCTGCCAATCGAAGCTGATCTAGCGTTGAAAACTTCGGTTCGCGAAGCAGCAGCACCATGGAGACAGGATCATCGCCGCCTTTGTCGGGGCGCCCTTCTCCCCACCGGAGAATGGACTCAAAAGCTCCCTTTAGGTTAAATCTCATGGCGCTTGATTATAGCGAGGAGTTTTTCACAACTGATATAAACAGGCGTTTCCACTCATTGTCATTCCGCAACCGAACAATTCGGATTTTTGGGATCAACTCGAATCAAGATCGAAGCTCCACGCGGGAATCGTCTTATTAATTTCCCGGTTTGCACTTCCTCCGAGGAAAAAGAGAACAACAGCCACTTACGATAATCCCCCGAATACACCGAGCCATTGAATTCGTAGCTGTACAGAATCACAAACCAGCCATTCTGCCTAGCCAGCAGAAGCTCATAGCCTTCTACGATCCCAGAAATTGGAACCCAGTGACGGGCACCCTGTCTTCTCGCCCACTGCCGGAGCGACCAAGCCATTTCTGGAAATCCAAAGACTGATCTGATCGGGTAGAGTTCCATCGCTTCTCAATACCACTGCCTATCGCTGGTTGTAGAAATCAGGCGATTTCACTCATTGATATTGCGCTTGTCGTCGTCAAGACAACGCCACTGGCCGTCCGCACGTTTTTCGTAAACGAAGTTGTAGCCTTGGGAACTTTTGAAGATCATCCCGCTGGGCTTCTCGTTTGCACTGACAATCACTAACGTGAAGTTTCCTTTTGCGGCATCAATCTTTAGGATGCCAAAAACCTCATCCGCTTCGCTCCGCAACTTTTCGGCATCAGCTACCTGCAGGCTGGTTTCATATTTCAACATGAGCGCGGGAGGCCCCTTCGAGAAGTTAATCGGCCCCTCCCCCAGAACTCTCACAACCCGGCCAGAAGGCAATTTAAGTGGCTGCGACGGTTGTTGCGCGTTACAACCGCAGCACAACGCGCTAACGAGCAACACGAACAGTATTTTTCGAGAGAACTCCTTGTTCACGGCAACAACTATACAGCAGGACCATATGTTTGCCCGCTTCTGCGCGTACGGTATATTCGTATTGAATATATTAATGACCGTACAAAATGATAAATACATATTTCTAGTTACACTCTTGACAGCCCTGTTATGATATTAGCCGGTCCGTCATCTCGGCCGCAAACTCAAGCTCTTGTAAGCCGCTGACTTACTGGCGCTCCACTTTTTCAACCTCGCGAAAACCACTTTTCCGGGAAAAATATTTTCGGGCGAAGGCCAAGCGAACCTTTGTGACATACCGCAAATGAGGTAAACGCCCGAAACGCCCCGCCGCAGACCTCCTCCAGGGTATTTACGTTTTGGTTATCAAGAAACCGCCAATTTTCGCAGTAAGCCCTCAGAGTCAGAGCTCGGGTTATGTGCGGTGAAACATTGGACTTGAAGCGAGGACCAGCCGCATGTTTACCACTAACTTAATACCGCCCCAGTTCTTGACAAGGCATGCTAGCGAAACAAAATAAGCGCAATGCCGAATGCAAGTCATTGTGAAATAAGCGCGTATTCTCCATCGAGGTTCCAGCAAGCCAAAATGTCGGCAAAATTTCAACACCCACAACTCCCGCCCATCCAGCAGCTTACGTTCGTCGATATAAATAGCCGCCGCAGTGCCGATTTCCGCAAAATTTATTTTTTAGGAGAATACAAAGCGAAGCGCCAAGCCCGCTCGAAGCAGTCTTTTGCGACGCCCCTCCGAGAGCCGAAAGTCAGAAGCTGAGAACTGATAGCTGAGAGCTAAGAATCCTACCCCAGCAACTTCGCCGCGTCCTTCGCAAAGTAAGTCAAGATCATGCTCGCGCCCGCCCGCCGGATGCTCAGCAGCGATTCCATCATCACGCGATCGCGATCGATCCAATTGTTGCGCGCGGCAGCTTCGATCATGGCGAACTCGCCCGAGACCTGGTAAGCGGCGAGCGGCGGATCGAAACGGTCGCGGGTGGCGGCAATCACGTCGAGATAAGGTAGCGCGGGCTTGACCATGATCATGTCCGCGCCTTCTTCGATGTCGAGGGCTATCTCGCGCATCGCCTCACGAATATTGGCCGGATCCATCTGGTAAGAGCGGCGGTCGCCGAATTGCGGCGTCGAGTCGGCAGCTTCGCGGAACGGGCCGTAGAAACCGGAGGCAAATTTGGCGGCGTAAGAGAGGATGGGAGTGTTCTCGAGGCCAGCCTTATCGAGGGCAGCGCGAATGGCGCCGACGCGGCCGTCCATCATGTCGGAGGGAGCGATGATGTCGACTCCGGCGCGGGCCAGCGAAACCGAAGTGCGGGCAAGGAGTTCGAGGCTCTCGTCATTGACGATTTCGTAGTTGTCGTTTTTCTGTTGCGCTGCGGCCTGGGCTGCTTTGTCCATGGCGGCGTTCAGCGCCTTACGATCTTTGACTACCACCGCTTTGGTCTTTGGGACTGCTTTGTGGGCGGCGGCCGCTCCGAGCAAACGTGGCGCGCCTGCCTGACGTACGATTCCGCAATGGCCATGCGACATGTATTCGCAGAGGCAGACGTCGCCCATGACGATGACGTCGCGAACCTCACTCTTGATGGCTCGTGCCGCTTGCTGAACGATGCCGTCGTCGGCCCAGGCACCGGTAGCGACTTCGTCCTTTGCCTCGGGCAGGCCAAAGAGAATCACCGAGAGGACACCCAAGCTGCGAGCAGCAGCGACTTCCTTGACGGCCTCATCTACCGACAAATTGAAAACGCCGGGCATGGAGCGGACTTCCTTGCGCACGCCTTTGCCGGGACACACGAAGAGCGGATAGACAAAAGCCTCGGGCGTGAGGCGGGTCTCGCGGACAAGCGAGCGCAATGTTTCAGACTGGCGCAGGCGGCGTAAGCGGTTTGCTGGGAATGGCATAAGCGAAATTCTAGCAGCCGGAAAGGGAGCGGCCGTGGTTGGGGCGATCACATCAGATTGTGATTTCTATCACACTACCGGAAGTGGCGGCGCCCGGTGACTTTAGTAACCACGGGTAATCCTGACGTGATCTAAACATAACGTTTGCAAGTCATTAAGATAGCAGTGGTGGCACTTCGTCCCAAATCGGCGGTGGTCTATGGCATAGCCCTGCTCGCGGCCTTCGCGCTGGCCCCCCTGGTCTTCCATGGAAACAGCTTCCGCCTCGCCATGGGGGACCTGATTCCTCTCGCGGTACTTGGCGCGGCTATGTACTACGCGCTGCTCAACAGCATTGACAGCCGCGGGCACGTCCGACTGTTCTGGGTACTTATCAGCGCCAGCCTCGCCATGTGGCTCGCCAACCTGGTCTGCTGGGCGGTCTACGAACTCATTCTGCATCGGTCGCTGCCAGACCCGTTCCCCGGCGACATTGTTCTGTTTCTGCATGTCGTGCCGATTATGGCGGCGGTGGTATTGCGACCAAGCGAACTGGACGGAAATGAAGGGCGGTTCATCAGTACCCTGAACGTCTTGATTCTGCTGGGGTGGTGGGTTGTCGTGTACGCGTTTTTTGTTTTTCCCGACGAGTATCTGGCTACCAACATCACGACGTATACACTGCGGTGGGACCTGCTTTACGTGGTCGAAGGTATGATGCTGGTCGGGCTGGCGGCCAGCGCGTACTTCGCGAACACAGGCCCGTGGCGCAAGCTCTATGGCTACATTTTCGCGGGAAGCTGCCTCTATACTTTCGCCTCCGAGGCGATGAATGCCGCGATCGCGCGCGGAACGTATCACACGGGCGGTGTGTACGACATACCCTTTCTGGCGTCGGTGCTTGTTTTCCTCGTTGTCACGCTTGTGGGGCGGCGGCTGATCGACGAAAAAACGCCGATGCCGATGGTCTCGAAACGCAGCGGAGCCATGGTGCCGATGTTCGCGCAGTTGGCGCTGCTGTCGCTGCCGGTTTTGGGGTACGCCACATTGTTCCTGAGTCACGACTCGCTGTATCTGCGCCGGGTGCGGTTTGGCGTGGCGATGGGTGGCGTGGCCATGCTCGCGCTCCTTCTATTTCTCAAGCAGTACCTGCTGGATCAGCGGCTGGTGCAACTGCTCAATCGCTCGCGGCAGAGTTTCGACAACCTGGAACGGCTGCAGGAGCGGGCGATCCTGCAGGCGAAACTGGCATCGTTGGGAGAGCTGGTGGCGCTGGCGGCGAGCGAACTGGAATATCCGCTCTCGGCGATTCTGGAGAGCAGCGAGGGCATGGCTGCTAGCGGCAATCTGACCATGGAGCAACTGGCAAACGCCCAGAAGATCGGCCAGCAGGCGCGACGTACGCGTGAACTGGTGAGCGACCTCTTAAGTTTTTCGCAGCAGACGCCGGGAGAAAAAATTCCGCTCGAGGTCGGGCCGCTGCTGCAACGCGCCGTGCAGATGGAAGGCTTCAAACTCGAGAACCGGAATATCAACCTGATCGTCGAGAACATGGACAGCGTTCCGCGGGTGCTGGGCAATTCGAACCAGCTGCTACAGGCATTTGTGCAGATCGTGGAGAACGCGGTGGATGCGCTGCAGGAGATCGGTGGCGGAAAGCTGCAGATTGCGGTGTGGCGGGAAGGCGAAGACGTAATTGTGCAATTCGCCGACAACGGGCCCGGACTGCAGAATCCGGGGCGCGTGTTCGATCCGTTTTACACGACAAAGCCGGTCGGCAAGGGGACTGGGCTCGGCTTAAGCGCGACATACGGTGTGGTGCAGGATCACAAAGGACAGATCACGTGCTTCAACCGGCCTGAAGGCGGGGCGGTGTTTGAGATACGCTTGCCGGTGTTCAAGCCGGGTGCAGCAGCGGCAACGGCGTGAGGTCAGAGGTAACGAGGTCAGAGGTTAAACCCAAGGCGCGTTCTTCCGCGAAAACTGCAGATCCCTCGTCCACGCGCTTCGCTCGGGCTCGGGATGACAAGCTACAAACTTGGCTAGCCTCCACTGGCCACGATTGCATCTACCAGTTGTGCTGCCTCGGAGGCGATGGCCACGTCGTGCGTCCTGATGACGTGGGCTCCTTTGAGAATCAACAATGCTTCCGCGGCTAGAGTGCCGTGCAGGCGCTTTTCGACCGGCGCGTCTTGTCCCGCACGTGCGAGCGCTCGTCCGATAAAAGACTTGCGGGAGACCCCGGCGAGCAGGGGAAAACCCATTTGCTGAAGTTCGGCGAAGTGGGCCAGGAGCGGATAATTTTCTTCCAGGCGCTTGCCGAAGCCGAACCCGGGATCGAGAACGAGGTGATCGCGCTTGATGGCGGCCAAAGTTGCAGCCTCGGCCCACTGGCGCAGCTCGCGCTTGACGAGCAGAACCGGGTCGCCGATCGGGGGAAGCGTCTTCCACTCCTCCGGACGGCCGCGTGTGTGCATGAGCACGGCTCCGACTTTTAACTCGGCGAGCGTCTTGGCCATTTTCGGATCCCAACGAAAGCCACTGATATCGTTGACGACCTCGGCGCCTTCGCCGACGGCAGCTCGGGCGACGCTCGCTTTGTAAGTGTCAACGCTGATGACTGCTTCAGGCCGGCGCTTCTTCAGATCGCGAATCACGGGCACTACGCGCTGGCGCTCTTCTTCTTCGGTGACTGGTGGTGCGGCTTGGCTAGCGCTCGAACCCGAAACGACAGTTCCCGGGCGCGTGGATTCGCCGCCGATATCGATGATGGAAGCACCTTCATCGAGCAGATGCTCGGCGTGCGCGACGGCTTTGGCAGCATCGATAAAGAGACCGCCATCAGAGAAGGAGTCGGGCGTGACGTTCACGATGCCCATGATCAGCGTGCGGCGTCCGAGTTCGAGAACGCGCGTGCCGATCTTCCACTGAAAAATCGCGCGCATTGTTTAGTAATTCTAAGCGTAGTTATTCTAAAGCTAACCGTATTTTTACGGGTGTTAGAATCTGGACAATGCCGTTCCGGGCATCACGGATGGACCAGCCTCAACCAAGACTTCGTTTCTACGCGGCGATGGTGCTCGCGCTGACCGCGGTTGTCTCCGCGCGGCCGGGCTTCGCAACGACCGCGGCTGAAGCTGCGCCGCCGACGAAGCAAATTGAATCTCCCGCGGCTCGGCCTGCAACTGCCTCCGCCACAACTCCGGCGTCGCCTGCCGTTCAGCGCTTGCAATCGCGCATTTCGGCGATTCTCAACGCCCCCGACCTTGGTCACGGATTCTGGGGGATCGAAGTGGTCTCGCTGGCGAACGGCGAGGCATTGTATGCGCAAAATGCGGACAAGCTCTTTACGCCTGCTTCGAACACGAAGCTCTTTACGAGCGCGGCGGCGCTGGCGCTGATTGGGCCCGAATACACGTTCCGCACCACGGTCGAAACAACTGGCACGCTCGATCGCTATGGCCGGCTGAACGGGGACCTGGTGCTGGTCGGACATGGCGATCCGAATCTTTCCGGGCGCGCGCTCCCCTATGACGGGAAAACACAACGGGCAGACGATCCGCTTCAGGCTTTGGAGTCACTGGCCGATTCGCTTGTGCAAAAGGGTGTGAAGTTCGTCGACGGCGACGTGGTTGGCGACGATTCGTATTTCGCTTTCGAGCGCTACGGCGAAGGCTGGAGCCAGGACGATTTGGTGTGGGCGGACGGCGCGCCGGTTTCGGCGCTGACTGTTAATGACAACGTTGTGTTCGTCAAGATTCTGCCGGCGGATCGGGCCGGGGAAAAGGCGTTCGTCAGCATCAATCCTTTTGCCGATTATTACCGGATTGACAACCGCATCGTGACCACACCGGCGGGCACGGGGCGGAAGTTTTTCGTCAATCGCGAGCCGGGATCGACGGTGGTGACGCTTTGGGGAAATGTGCCGCTGGATGATCCGGGTGCGACCGAGGCGCTGGCCATCGAAGAACCGGCTTCCTTCGCTGCCGGGCTGTTCCGGCAACTGCTCGAGAAACGCGGAGTTGTCATTTACGGGCACGAACGCACGCACCATACCGAGTTGGCGAGTATTTCAACGTTTACCGCAACGGCGATCGCGCCGTCGCATGGAGGCAGCGAGGATAGCGCGCGACCGCCCGAGCGTCCTGTCAAGAGCGACCAGCCGATCGTGCTGGCGAGTTATGAGTCGAAGCCGCTGGTGGATGATGTGCGCGTCATCAACAAGGTGAGCCAGAACCTGCATGCGGAGATCCTGCTGCGGCTTCTGGGGCGCGAGCGCGGGAATGCAGGTACCGTCGAAGGCGGGCTGGAAGTGCTGCGCGAGTTTCTGACGCAGGCGGGCGTGGCGAGCGATCAATATGTTTTTTACGACGGGTCGGGCTTGTCACGACAGAATCTGGTTACGCCGCAGGCAATCGCGCAACTGCTTCGCTATGCCGCGTCGCAGCCCTGGGGCGGCGCTTATAAGGCGAGCTTTCCGGTGGCGGGAGTCGACGGGTCGCTCGCGGAGCGTCTGACCGCGCCGAGATTAGCGAGACGCGTGGAGGCGAAGACCGGATCCTTGAGCGGGGTGCGCGCTCTATCGGGATACGCGACGACAGAATCGGGGCAGGAGGTAGTGTTCTCGATCATGTCGAACAACCTGAACCTTCCTGCTAAGCGCGTGACCGACACGATTGACGGGATTGTGGAGGCGATCGTGGAGGATGGGACAGCAAAGAATTGAACGCTGCAATTCCTGTGTGAGGCTTATGCCCTGTAGTTGACGCCTTCTGGAGCGTCACCAACTAGCCCAGAATTCCCATCCTCTTCCCAACTCTTGCCAGCACCTCGAGCGCCTGCTGCAACTCCTCTTTCGTGTGCGTTGCGGTCATGATGGTGCGGATGCGGGCTTTGCCTTCGGGGACCGTCGGGAAGGCGATGCCGGTGCCGAAGATGCCTTCCTTGAAGAGTTCGCGGGAGAAGTCCATGGTGAGGCGCCCGTCGCCGATGATGATCGGCGTGATCGGCGTTTCGCTCGCTGGAGTCGTCTTACCGCCGATGTCGAAGCCGAGCATGCCTAGTTCCTTTTTCCAGAAGCGGGTGTTCTCCCAGAGCTGCTCCATCCACTGCGGCTCGTTCTGAAGAACATCGAAGGCGGCGATACAAGTTGCCGCGACGGACGGCGGATGCGAGGTCGAGAACAGGAACGGGCGTCCGCGGTGATAGAGGAAATCGATGAGATCGCGCGTGCCGCAGACGTAGCCGCCGAGTGCGCCAATGGCCTTGGATAGCGTGCCCACCTGAATATCGACGCGTCCGTGCACGCCAAAATGATCGACGGTGCCGCGCCCCTGCTTTCCTAACACGCCGGAGGCGTGGGCGTCGTCGACCATCATGATCGCGCCGTATTTTTCGGCAAGATCACAGAGGCCGGGCAGCGCGCCAATGTCGCCGTCCATGGAGAAAACGCCGTCAGTGATCATCAGCTTGTGGCCGGGCTGGTCTTTGACGCTGGCGAGTTGCTGCTCGGCGTGGGCGAGGTCTTTGTGATTGAAGACCAGAATTTTGGCGCGCGAAAGTCGTGCGCCATCGATGATCGAGGCGTGATTCAGTTGGTCGGAGATGATGAAGTCGTCTTTACCGAGGAATGCCGAGACCGTGCCGGCGTTGGCGGTGAATCCTGACTGGAAGACGACGCAGGCCTCGACATTCTTGAAGCGGGCGATCTTCTCTTCCAGTTCCATGTGAATGCGCATGGTGCCCGCGATGGTGCGCACGGCGCCGGAACCGACTCCGTACTTGCGCGTGGCTTCGAGAGCGGCTTCGCGCAGCTTGGGATGCGTGGTCAGACCGAGGTAATTGTTCGAAGCGAGGTTGATGACCTTCTTGCCGTCGAAGGTACAGACGGGGCGCTGCTCGTCCTCGAGGACGCGCAGTTTGAAGTGCGTGCCTTTCGCCTTGAGGTCGTTGAGCTGGTCGGTGAGGAAAGACAGCGGGTTGGTGCGGGTGGCAACTGGCATGAAGACCTCGGCAAGAATTCTTTGCCGCGGATCTGCGCGGATCCGAGCAGGTTTCAGTTTAATACCTGATCGGCTGGATGTGGAGATTGGGGAACTCGGGCGGCGGGTGGAAGAAGAAGTGGGGACGACGGCCGCCGGCGGTGAAACTGATGACGCATCCAGGAGTGGGGCGGGTGACGGCGTTGGCGATGGTGCTGACGCTGGGACCGGCGGGGCGATTCGGATCGGGGCGGCAAGTGGGGAGCTACTTCGGACTGATTCCGAGCGAGCACTCTTCTGGCGGGAGGCAGCCGATGGGGCGGATCACGAAGCAGGGCAGTTCGTTTCTGCGCTTCTTGCTGGTGGAAGCGGGCCAGAGTGCGGTGCGGAAGGATGCGGAGCTGGGACGATTCTATCGGCGGCTGGGGGCGCGGAAAAATCGAGTGCTGGCCAAGGTGGCGGTGGCGCGGAAGCTGGCGACGCGGTTGTACCTGATGCTGCGCGAGGACTGGACGTACGCGCAGCTGGTCAGGGCCATGGTGCAGGCGAGCCCGAGTCATTCTGTGGTCGGCTGGTCGAGACCGAGCGCTTGAGTGGGCAGCTTGCCTCCCCGAGGGCGTGGGGAGTCTGAAGAAATAATCATGGGAGCAAGTCCCGAAGAGATGCTTGGTGAGGCCCGGCGGTAGCCGGTTCACCGCGAGATTAAGAAAGACGAGCCTTGGTCGGCAAAAGCCAAAACCTTTCCACGAGACAAAGTGGCGCGAACATCAAAAACCCACGGTGTCGATGGTGAAGTGTTGCCTGAAAGTCCTTGACAGCTGCTGCGTCGTTAGAGACAGGATGACAATGGAGAGAGAATGGATTAGGCGGACTCTGGAGCTTAGTGCGATGGCAGGTGATTCTTCGGCTGTCCCAACGCGGCGACAGATCCCTTTGTCGCGCGCAGATAATCTGCTGGTGCCAGCAGGATCTGCAGTCCGCGCATGCCGGCGGAGATCGAAACGACGTCGAACAGCTCAATCGTCTCATCCACGAAGACTGGATACTCGCGCTTACCAGCGAGGGCCGTTACGCCTCCGCGGATGTAGCCGGTCAGTGCCTGTAGCTCTTTTACTGGCACGAGTTCCATCTTCTTTTCGCCGGCTGCCGCGGCTAGGGCCTTCAGGTCGAGCTCCTGGTCGCCGGGGACAACTGCCATGACGATTCCGCGCCAGTCTTTGCTCCCGACTGGACGCGCGACCAGGGTTTTGAAGACCTGCTCCGGCGGCATCCCGATCTTTGCCGCCACCGTTTCCGCCGCCAAATCCTCCGGGTGGACCTCATAGGCGCGAAGCTCATATTGAATGCCGAGTCGGTCGAGGAAGCGGGCGGCGTTGGTCTTGTGAGCGGCGGTATTGTCAGGAGGGTTCACGTTGTATAGTTAGCTCTCAGCCATCAGCCATCAGCCGTCAGGCAACCAAAATCTTACTGAAAGCTGACAACTGAAGGAGGTCTTCTGTGCGTCTTCTGCTCCATTGGATTCTAAGCGCAGTGGCACTGTGGATTGTCGCGCATGTTGTTCACGGCATTTACGTGAGCGGCCCGAAAGCTGCGTTGATCGCGGCGCTCGTTATCGGGCTCGTCAACGCGACTCTTGGCCTCATCCTGAAGATCCTTACCTTTCCGCTCACGATTCTCACGCTCGGGCTTTTCTGGTTCGTGATCAATGCCTTGATGCTGGAGCTGGCGGCGCAGTTCGTGCAGGGATTTGAGGTGCGTGGATTCATTCCGGCGCTGATTGGCGCCGTGCTGATGAGCATTGTGAGCTCGGTGCTGCAGTGGATCTTCATGCCGAAGCGGGAGCGGTAGGGAGGTCAGAGGTCAGAGGTCAGAGGTCAGAGGTCAGAGGTCAGAGGTCAGAGGTCAGAGGTCAGAGGTCAGAGGTCAGAGGTCGTCAACACTTCCTGATTACTTTAGTTGCTTGTCTTCCCGGCTCTTACGCACCTTTTCAGGCTGCCTCAGAATAGGGGCGTGAATACTGCTCCTTCCAGCGCGTCCGGCAAGTTCGGTTTCGTAATCCTTTGCCTGTTTGGCCTGCCCTTTGCGGGTTTTGGCCTGTTCGCATTCTCGATGGCAATACGCCAGTTTGTCGCTCCAACCAGCACCCAGTCCTTCTTGTACCCCATGGTCTTCGGCGTGATCTTCAGCGGCGTTGGATTCGGCCTGATGTATCTCGCCATCGCCGGCAACAAGAGCTATTCGCGGCAACTCAACCTGCAAGGCGAGCACCCGTCCGAGCCGTGGCTCTGGCGCGAGGATTGGGCCGCCGGACGGGTGAAGAGCAGGACCGAAGGCAACATGGTGATGAGCTGGGTCTTTGCCATCTTCTGGAACCTGATCTCGTGGACAGTGGCGATCTTCGCGATCCCGCAAGCGCTGAAACAAAAACCCGCAGCGGCTTTTTTCGCTCTGCTTTTTCCGGCGGCCGGCATCTGCTTGCTGGTGTACTCGATCCGGCAGACGATCAGGTTTATTGAGTTCGGAAAGACCTGCTTTGAAATGGCGAGCGTTCCGGGCGTGATCGGACGCGAACTGCAGGGCACAATTCAGGCGCGGTTTCCGCACTCGCCTGAGCATGGAGTGCGCCTGCGGCTGTCGTGCGTGCACCGCGTCACAACCGGTTCAGGCAATAGTTCGACGACGACCGAGAATATTCTCTGGCGCGACGACGCGGAGCTGAACGCCGGGCAATTGTGCGCGGGACCAGCAGGAACGACGATTCCGGTTGCGTTCCATATTCCGTTCGACGCGCAGCCGACAGAGAAGCTGGGGCCACGGGACGAATTCTTATGGCTGCTGGAAGCGATGGCCGCGGTGCCGGGTGTCGACTATCACGATGCGTTTGAGGTTCCGGTTTTTCGCACCGCGCAGAGCCCATCTGCGGCGGAAGTTGCCTCCAGCGAGCCAGCATTCGCCGGGCATGCGAGCGGCGCGCTGCCTCCGCAGCAACCGACCATTCTGGTGCGGCCGGTGGCGGAAGGCACCGAGTTCTATTTCCCGCCGGCGCGCAACAAGAGCTTCGGCTTTTCCACAACTCTATTCGCCGCGATTTTTGGCACCGTCGGATATTTCCTCACACACTCACGCGCTCCATTCATATTTCCACTCGCATTCGGTGGATTCGGGGTGCTGCTGACGTACATTTCGGTGAAGGTATGGCTGGGCACGACGCGCGTTGTGATCGGCAGCTACATGACGTTGCAGTCGGGATACCTTGGCAGCGGGTCGAACCGCAGAATTGAATTGCCGGACATCGCCAACATCACTGACAGGATTACGGCGCAGCAGGGTGGAGGAAACGGCACTCCTTATTACGACATTGAGATGACGACGCGTGATGGGAAGAAATTGACGCTCGGACGGACTCTGCGCGACAAGCAGGAAACCGAATGGCTGGTCAGCGAGATGCGGCGGCTGGCGGGTGTAAAGGGGATGGGCGCCGCGGCGGGGACGAGGTAGAAACGGGTCAGCGGTCAGTGGTGACCGGTATTGCTGACCCCTTAGGGCTGACTTGCGTCACGGCTCCAATTCATAACTCCATCACGATCTTCTGCAAAGAGCCGGCAATTTCCGCTGGGGCTCTTTCAGGGGCGAAGATTACCGGCTTTCCGATGTGTATCTGAATCTTTCCTGGCGCCGCGAACTTTTTGCCTGCTCGCTTGAGTTCGAATAATCCATCGATCCGCATCGGCAGGATTGGGATGCGCAGGTTGTTGGCTAACAGGCCTATCCCGGTGCGAAATGGCATCAGCTTGCCGTCTTCGGTGTGGCGGCCTTCGGGGAAAACCAGAATGCTGTAACCGCGATCTACGGCCTCGCCCGCGTAAGCAAAGCTCTTCCGGAACCCGGTCTCGCGCGGCAGCGGAAACAGGTTGAGCAGCGTGACGCCGGAGATCCACTGCAGCTTGTTATAAACGCGCACCGGCCAAGAGCGGTCGGGCGCGGGTGAACGGAGGGCTTCGAGGGCTTCGCCACCCGTCGCGGTTGCGATGCGGTGGCGGATTCGCGGCGGGAGCACCGTCTGCACGAAGCCAACGTCGACGTCGCCGAGATGGTTGCAGATGACGAGCAGCGGGCCGTCTACGCCTCGCAGATTTTCGCGGCCGATAACACTTGGCCATCCGAGGAGAAAGACCGCGGGACGCATGAGCAGGTAGTGCGCGGCAAGGCGGAGCCAGGTGGCCGGCCAGTGCAGTGCCCAGCTTGGATAGTGGAAAGCTCGAGGCTCGCGGAAATCCGCTGCGCCGCTCGTGCCTTGTGTATTCGCTGCGTGTCTCGTTCGCAGCAATTGCTCGATGTCGGAAACTGTGGCGGCGCTTGAGAATTTTGTCTCGCTCAGGTCGAGCTGGTAACGGTCTTCGAGCGCTCCCAGAAGCGCGACGCGTTCGAGCGAACTTAAGCCGAGATCGCGATCGAGGTCCGCGCCCGGAGCGAGGTCCGGCGCGGGGCGGCCGGTGACCCTGGCGACGAGTTCTGCGAGGGGGCTGGCGGCGGCATTGCTGGCAGGGCTGTGACCGCTTGTGGCTGCGGCGACTGCATCGCGAATGACGTTGCGCCGCGGCTTGCCTGTGGTTGTGCGCGGAAAGTCGTCTTCCGGCCACACATACCACTGGCGGATTTTCTGAAATTCGGCGAGGGTTCCGTTTGCGGCGTCGACGGCGGCTTTAGTTGCGGCTGTGGCCCCATCTGCGTCTCGCTCTCGTGGAATCACTACTGCGCAGGGTTCTGCATTGCCGCTTCTCTCGATACCGACGACGATTGCATCGCGGACTTCTTTTTGCGCGCGCAGGGCGCTTTCCAAATCCTCGGGATAGATGTTCATCCCAGCGGGAGTGACGATGACTTCTTTCTTACGGCCTCTGAAAAAGAGATTGCCTTCCGCGTCGAGAGCGCCAAGATCGCCGGTGCCGTACCAGCCCGCTTCGCCGGTGACGGGCACGAGCTCGCGGCCGTTCCAGTAGCCGCTGGCGACGCCGCTACCACGCACGAGAATCTCGCCGTCATCGGCAAGGCGCAGCTCTCGCCCGGGCAGGACCTTGCCGATCGAGCCGCGGCTGGTATGAAAAGGATGATTCAGGCTGATAAGCGAAGTAGTTTCGGTAAGGCCGTAACCCTGCACGACGGCATAGCCGAGACGATGCCAGAACTCTTCTGTGTCGCGGTCGAGCGCGGCGCCGCCGCTGATGAGAGTCAGGAATTTCCATCCAAATTGGCGGCGAATGCGGCGGAAGGTCCACCAGCGGCGAAGGAAGTGCTGGCTGGCGGCGCGGGCGTAGTCAGCGGCAAAGGCGTCGTTCTGGCCAGCGTCTTCGAGGTCGCGCTCGATCTTCTGCTTCAGCGAGTCAAAGACGCGGGGGACGGCGATGAGGACGGAGACGTGCTCGCGGCGGATGGTGGAGATGATCTCGGATGGATTGAAACTGTCTTCGAAGACAACGGTCGCGCCGAGTTGCGGTGGCAGGAAGATTCCGAGAAATTGTCCGAAGACGTGGCTGAGCGGGAGGAGGTTGAGGAAGCGGAGGGGATGGAAGGATCTCTCGTACTTGCGATATTTTTCGATCTCGGCCGCAATCGGCGCGAGATTACCAGCCACGTTGGCGTGAGTGAGGACCACGCCTTTCGGCTCGGCGGTGGTGCCGGAGGTAAAGACGATTTCCAGCGTGTCGGAAGGTTGAATGGGGATGGGACGAAAGCGGTCTGACGGATGATCGACGAGAGCGGCTGACAGATCGGCAGGATCGATGGTAGCTATAGATTCCCGTTCGAAGTACGACGCGCGTTCGCGCGGGCAAAACGCGAGCTTGGTGCGGACCTGGCGGCTGATGCGCTGGGCAAAATCGGGCGCGGCGGCATCGTCGACCGGCACGGCAATCACGCCGGAAAATGCGCAGCCGAGAAACGCGGCAACCCATTCGGCGGAATTCGGGCACCACAAGAGCACCGCGTCGCCCTTAACGATGCCGCGCTTGGCCAGTTCGCGGGCAAACTGATTGGCCGTTGCCGAAACGCGCGCGTAGCTCCAACGCTCATGGCGGTAGCCGCGCGGATAGACGAAAGCCGGGCCGTTTCCCCAGCGTTCGAAGCCGTCGAGATAGTCGAGCAGACTTGTCGGCACTCCCTGTTTAGTAGCACAATTCCTGAACCTTTACCCGGAGCGCACAGCCAGCGGCAGCAAGCGAGGAGCGACCGGCGATGGATGAGAGCGAATGAATTGGATCTGGAAGAATCGGAAAGCCTCTCTGGGCTTTGGGCGTTGGGCTCTCGGCTCCGCTTTGTGGGCTGGCGCTTGCCTGGTGCTGATTTCGTGTCAACCGCCATCGGCGTCGAAAGAAGCGGATGCAATCGCGGGCGCAGGCAGTCAGCAGACCAGGCCCGTAAGAAACCTGCTCGATGGTCCGGCGCGCGATTTGGGCCAGGACGAGGCCGCAGGCGGGCACATTCTGCGGAAGCACGTTGGGCAGAGCGAAGAAGATCTGCGGCAGCGGCTGCGGCGCGAAGAAAACATTACCGGCGCGTCGACGTATACCGATCGTACGACGGCAGAGCATGTGGTCGGCGCGGCGATCGCGCAGTCGCAGGGGCAGATTCGCGACTGGCTGGCGCAGGACCGGCACCCGAACCTCGTGCTCGACTACGATGGAACCGAAGCCATCGGGCGCACAATGAACAGGGGCGAGGTGCATTCGAGGCCGTGCACGCACGCGCTGGTAGTGTTAAAGTACGGCGGGGCGAACCGGTACTATGTTCTGACTTCTTATCCGGAGTGCCGCTGATGAAACCGCATGAAGTTCCTTCGAAGGTGGAAATAACGGTGGAGAATTTTGCCGCGCTGCACACGTTTTTGCGCGGTTATTTTCACGAAGACGTGGCCGACGAATACGGGACGCCTCCCGAGGCGGCCGACCAGTTCTGCGAGGATGCGGACACGGATGAGCGGATTCCGGTGGCGCGCGAGTGGCAGAAGGTGCTGGACCTGACGCACGGGGAGCCAGCGGCGGTTAATGGCGCGCTGAAGAAACTGGGCAGCGCGATCCGGCTAAAGGACGACGATATTCCGGCGGTGTCGGCGGTTTTTGCGCGCTGCCTGAGGCCGCCGCGCAAGGCGGCGAACGAATAGGCGGCTGCTAACGCTTCAACGCCGAGCGGTCATTCTTATCCGGATTCCGGGTTCCCTTGCGCTGCAACTGCGTGAAAGTCCCGCGACTGAAGCCTCCTGTCCCTTGCGACTTGTCTCTAATGGCATAATAAGCAGGTGCGGGATGAACACCGCCCTGTGACGTAGCTCACCGCGCGGGTGTGCATCCGGGACTACTGTCTCTGCCACGGGCGCTTGCTCCGCCTGCATTTCTGCGTCCCGACCACAAAATGCTAGGAGTTCCGCGATGCCGGACGATAAGAACACTCTGACGATTACAGACAATCGCACGGGGCAGACCTACACCTTGCCCGTCGAGAAGGGCACGATCCGGGCGATGGACCTCCGTAAGATCAAGACCGGGCCGGAAGACTTCGGGCTCATGACGTACGATCCCGCCTTCATGAATACGGCCTCCTGCCGCAGCGCAATCACCTATATCGACGGTGACCGCGGAATACTGCGCTACCGCGGCTATCCCATCGAGGTGCTGGCCGAGCACTGCACATTCCTTGAAGTCTGCTATTTGCTGCTCTTCGGCGAATTGCCGACGGAGACACAGCTCAAAGACTGGGAGTATGAGGTTACGCACCACACAATGCTCCACGAGAGCACGAAGAAGTTCATGGAAGGGTTCCGCTACGATGCCCACCCGATGGTGATGTTCGTGAGCACGGTGGCGGCGCTCTCCAGCGTTTATCCCGAGTCGCGCAACGTGCATGACCCCGTGATTCGGATGCACCAGATCAAGCGCTTGATCGGCAAAGTGCCATCCATTGCCGCGATGTCTTACCGGCACAGCGTCGGCTTCCCTTACGTCTATCCCGACAACGATCTGACTTATCCCGAAAACTTCATGAACATGCTGTGGAAGATGGTCGAGCCGAAATATGCGGCGAACCCAGTGATTGCGCGGGCGCTCGACATTCTGTTCATTCTCCACGCCGACCATGAGCAGAATTGCAGCGCGAACGCGATGCGCGCAGTGGGCAGCTCGCTGGCGGATCCTTACCTGGCGACGTCATCGGCGGCAGCGGCATTGTCGGGCCCGCTGCACGGCGGAGCGAACGAAGAAGTGCTGCGCATGCTCGACGAGATCGGCACGAAGGCAAACATCCCCGCCTACATCGCAAAAGTCAAAGACGGCAAGTGCAAGCTGATGGGCTTCGGGCACCGGATTTACAAGAATTACGATCCGCGCGCCAAGATCATCAAGTGGACGGCGGACCGGGTGTTCGAGGTCACGGGGCACAATCCGAAGCTGGAGATCGCGCTCGAACTCGAACGCATTGCGCTGCAGGACGAATACTTCATCCAGCGCAAGCTTTATCCGAACGTGGATTTCTACTCAGGCATCATGTACCAGGCGATGGGCTTCCGGCCGGAGATGTTTACCGTACTGTTCGCGATTCCGCGCACCTGCGGCTGGCTGGCGCAATGGCAGGAGCTGCTGAGCGATCCAGAGCAGAAGATCGCGCGGCCGCGCCAGGTCTGGATTGGACACGAGACGCGCGAGTTCGTTCCGATGGAGAAGCGGAGCCCGGCGCCGGTGGGAGCGCGGTAGAGACAGGCGATTACTGTGAGCCCAGGTTAGCGCGCCTAGAACGCGTGCGCACCTGGGGCACACTCCGTGTCAATCTGCGTTTCGCTTTTCTTCTGAGCTACTGATAGCTCACTGCTCCCTCCGGGAGACGCTTGGCTGAGATACGGGTTTCTTCGGCCAGCGAGGCGTCCAACCACAGTGCGAGGCGCCTGCGAATGCGATTCAGCTTGCCTGACTCGTGCAGGGCGGAAATTCCGACAAAAGAAAACGTTGCGGCCCAACCCGCAATCATCAGCATAGTTACTACCGACATAAAACCTCCATTGGGCAAGTCGCCCGTCTATCAGGTCCCTACGCCTGCCAGGCACGGCGGCGGCATGAAGAGTCTCTGAAATTCGTGATGAATAGTTTGAAGAACGGAGTCCAGTCGGTTTCTTGCACGTTCGCCGAGCTTCCAATATACGAATTATTCCCATACTCTTATCAGCGGTGAAAGCGGCAGAAGAACAAAAGGCTGAGGAGCGCGACGAGGGGTTACTGCTGCGCATCGCCGAACAACGTCTGTACCCATCGCTTAAGGATCCGAGCTACCTCGTCTTGCGCGCGCGCCGGCTTATTTTTTCGGACTGGGCAGGACAGCTCGGGGAGAATCTTACGGTGATGGATGTGGGTGGGAGATACCAACCCTATCGACCGCTTTTCGAAGCCCACGCCGGGCGGTACATTGCGGTGGATGTTGTGAAGACCGAATTGGTCGGCGTCGTGGCGGATGGGCAACGGCTGCCATTTGCCGCGGGGTCGCTCGACCTCGTGATCCTGACACAGGTCATGGATTATTTTGACGATCCCTCGAGGGCGGTACATGAAATTCATGTGGCGCTGAAGCCCGGGGGAGTTCTTATCGCGAGCGCACCTGCATGCGCGCCACGTTTTGCAGAAGAGGAATTTTGGAGATTCACGGGCCCGGGTTTGCGCGCTCTGCTTTCGGATTTTGCGACCGTGGAGATCGTCCCTGAGCTCCATAGCCTGGCTAGTGTCATCCGTACTGTGAACCTCGCGTTTGAATCGTTTGTCAATTTCAATGCGGCGCGCTGGATCTACCGGAGGACGGTATGTCCTTTCCTAAACGTGCTGGGCCTGGCGGTGGAGAAGCTGGCACTGACCTCTAACGACCAGTTCACGGCTAATTACAGCGTGCGGGCGACAAAGAATTAAGCCTGTTCCCTACAGACGGGGGTAGTGTTCCGGCGTGAGAGGCATGCCTCCGGAGCCCGCGTCATGGCGGAACGGGCGCAGATTCACCTTTACTGCGGGCCCGGAATAGTGTATAAGTCGATAACCATTTGTACGACCGCCCCCCAATCCCCTGTTAGTAAGTAAACGACCGATATGAAAAATGCCATTAGGGTTTCCCTGCTTATTTTGGGGATTGCGGTTTTGCCTGCCCATGCTCAGATCTCACGGTTCCAGCACATCATCATTGTTTTCATGGAGAACCGGACCCCCGACAACCTCTTCTACACGTTGTGTGCGAACCATCCTTGCAGCACGACTCCCGATAACACGCAATACAACATTCAGACCTCGAACTGGTTCGACTCGACCTCGCCGAACGGGGTGACACAACCGAAGGGTGCGGAACTGGCCAGCCGCTACAGCGTCGTTCACAGCCATCCGCAATGGAAGCGGACCTGCGACTTCGACAAGAAGGCCAACGCATGCCGAATGGATGGCGCGGCCTCGGCGAGTCCGGACCATGGCGCTTATGCGTATGTGTTGAATACGGTGAACGGTAAGTTTCCTGATGGAGTTATGACACCGTATCTGACGATGATCCCGCAGTACGGTTGGGCGAACTATATGTTCCAAACGAATCAGGGTCCGAGTTTTCCCGCTCACCAGTACATTTTTGGAGGAACTGCGGCGATCGATGCGAGCGGAGACGCAGAGGGGCAGTTCCTTTCGGAAAACCCCAGCGGCCCGTCGGGATGTTATGGACAAAACGGAGAAAAAGTTCACTGGATCGACGGCAATGGCCATGAATCAGTCCTGACCATCAACTACGCGGCGGGTACGAGCATTTGCCTGAATCTCACTACCATGGCCGATTTGCTCGACAACGCCGGGATCAGCTGGAGATATTACAGCCTAAAGAAAAATGGGCAAGACGGCGGAGGTTCGTGGTGGACGGCGCCGAACTCGATTGAAGCGATCTGCGTGCCTGACGCCAAACACGAAAATTGCACGGGAACCGAATGGCAGAAGCACGTAGACCTCAATCCCAAGGACATTCTGAGCGATCTCGGCGTGGCGGGTAATCCGTGCCGTTTGCAGGCTATGAGTTGGTCGATTCCGAACGGGGATGACTCTGACCATGGAAGCAACTGGGGAGGGCCGGCTTGGGTGGCGAGCATCATCGATGCGCTCGGAACGAGTCCTTGCAAGAATCCGGACGGCACAAGCTATTGGGATACGACGGCAGTTATTGTGACTTGGGATGACTGGGGTGGCTGGTACGACCATGTTCCACCTCCGATATTGCCAGGGGTGCAGGGCAGCTATCAGATGGGATTTCGCGTGCCGCTGATTTTTGTCTCCGCGTACACACCGGCGGGATACATCGACAATCTGACCTACGATTTCGGATCCGTCCTACGCTTTATTGAGGGCAACTTTGATCTCGGTGAAGGGGCTCTCGGGTTTGCTGATAGCCGCGCGACCACGGACTTCAGCACGTTTTACAACCTCCATCAGAAACCGAGAACATTTCAGCAGATTCCGACATATAAAAACGAAGTCGAGTTCTTGTTCGACAACGCGCCACCGATCGATCCGGACGACGACTAGGCGAGGCCTGCTGCAGCTGGATTTCAAGGCACACGTATGTTTCTTTGCCGTACGAGTTCCGACCGACACTCATCACGCTGTCTTCTTCTGCGGCATAGCAAACGGGAGCACCTTCCCGTACTGGTCCGCGGGAATCCATTTGGTTGCTTTTTTCCTGAAGCTGCTGGGTACGTAGAACTCAATAATTTTTGCCATAAAGCACCTCACCCTTAATGGCGACAATTGGTCCTGAAACGTATCAGCCGGCTGCATCTCTTCAGATCAATTCAGACGCCTTCATGCTGTCTCTATAAACACGCATGGAAGCGGCGAGTTGCGGAGTGGGCGATGGCCAGAGCAAGCCCCAGAGTGTGGGGATTGCAGAAGTCAGATTGCAGAGGTAAGAACCACCACCAAGGACACTAAGGGACACGAAGGCTGCGGGATTCGGCTCAGGAGAGACGCGACTTTAGGTCGTTGGTTAGAGCTGCTGCGACGGTGTGGAGCTCGGAGAGTTGGCCTTTCTGAAATTCGATTTCGTCCCTGCTGAGGTCTCCCTGGATGGAGCGGCATAGCTGGTAGGCGGCGCGCACTCGTTCGGCAGCGAGGAGAGAGTCGATGCTGGTGGAGTCGTCTCCGGAGACTTGAACTTCGAGAGACTGCTGCGCCGCCCAGGCAACGTTGCGAACGCGGTTGAGCGCGTCGCGAAAGTCAGAGAGCAGACGCGCGTCGAGATCGTCGGAGGCGAGGAGGCCCTGCAGCGTTTTCAAATCGGTAATTGTTGCCTTCAGACGTTTCGATACGGGAATCTGCGCGGCCTTCCGAGTCACAAAAATACCTCCACAGCAACAGTGGAGCTTACTCGTTCGTGGACTGGCGGGATAGATTCCGAAAGAACGATGCGGTGTCGTCCGAAAAGACGAGTGGGTGGAGATTCTCCTCTCTGAAGAAACAAGAACTACCACCAAGGACACGAAGGGACACCAAGGATGCGAGAGTCTTGCGGTTAGAGCTTGATTAGAACGCGCGGAGTGCCGAGGTCCGGGGATGCGGCGGGCTCGGTAGCTGAGCTTGGGCCCGACTGCGATGTATTCTTTGTTCATGCGACACGCGATTCTTGGAGCCGGCGGAGTTGGCGGATTTATTGGCGGATGCCTCGGGCATCTGGGCGAGAGCGTCACGCTGGTAGTACGGCCGGAGACGATGGCCGCGCACCCGGCGCAGCTTCAACTGGAGAGCCCGTATGGGAAATGGGCAGTAGATGTGACATGGGCTGCGTCCGTTCCGGCGTGCGACGTGTTGTGGTTGACCATGAAGGCCACGCAGCTTGAAAGCGCGCTGGGAGCGGTTCGAAATGTGGGATCGATTGGCGCGGTCGTCCCTTTGCTGAACGGAGTGGAGCATCTGCCGGCGCTGCGCGAGAGGTTTGGCGCCGCGCGCGTGATTCCGGCGACGATTGCCGGCGAGTTTGAGAAGGTGAGTGCGGGGAACTTCGTGCATCGCACGAAGTTTGCGGTGCTGAACTTTTCGGGTGCGGGCCGGGGACTGTTGCAGAGTTTGAGCGAAGGATTGCGCGCGCTTGGGTTGACGTGCAACTTCATCGACGACGAGCCGACGCTCATGTGGAGCAAACTGGTCTTTCTCGGGCCGATTGCGCTGACTACGACGGCCTTCAGTCGCACCGTGGGCGAGGTGCTCGCGGATCCCGTGTCGTTGGGCATGCTCGAAGGAGCAGTGCGCGAAGCATGCGCTGCGGCGGGGGCCGAAGGCGCGAAGGTGGATGTCGAGAAGATTGTTCCGATATTCAAGAAGGGGCCTCCGGGAATGCGGAGTTCGATGCAGAAAGATGTCGAGCGTGGACGCCCGCCAGAGGTGAACGCGATCGGCGGAGCGATTGTGCGGGCGGCTCAGAGGCACGAGCTGACTGCTCCGGTGACCGAAGAACTGATAGAAGCTGTGAAACGCAGAGCGCGCTGAGGATTGGTCAGATCGCAGAGCGAGCCTCGGAGACCCCCAGAAGCGGTTACTCTTGTGCCCATCGTAACCTTGCGGCCCCATTACCTTTGCCGCAAGCTCTTGGAATGCAGGTTTCCAAGACCCATGTTGCAATTGCGCTTTGCGCCGGGGGCCTGCTGCTCGCCGTTTTTCTTGGGTATCTGAACTGGTTGAGCAATCAGGGGCCAGTGCTGGCGCGATCGGAGGAGCGTGATCCGCTGACGAATATGCCGATCAGCATCACGATGAATCCGCTGCGTGACCGGACGATCGAGCGTACGGCGGCCGATTTCATCAAGCAGATGAGCGACGGCAATTGCCGCCAACTGCTGGCCGATTGGGCGAAGGACTACCGCCGCAAACGGGAGCAGTTTATTTGCGACTCCGAAACACAGCATCCGCTGATTGGCTGGAATATCGTGGAATGGGAAGACGCGCCGCCGCTGGTGATCCTGCACTACAAGGGCGAGCGCTACTCGACACCCGCACGAAATGCGACTTACAAGGATCTGTTCTCGATCACGGAAGAGAAGAAGGCCGCCGGGTGGGTGGTGACGAAGTACGATTCGTTCTACTAACTCCGAACAGCTTGATCCAACCCGCTGGTAGGCTGTATTTGCGCTTGCGTCCCTTTCGGGGCACGACCAACCTTTGAAATCATAACCACGGCTTACGGGGCCACAAGGCCGCCCTTCCGGAGTCTCTGTCGTACTACCCTCAGCGGCTAAAGCCGCCTCGTCGAAGGAGAGGCCTTGATCGCAGCGCTGAAGCGCTGCGCCACCCAAATGCAGGGTCGTTCCTCCCAGAAACTCCGCCGGAACTTAAATCATTTTTTTCACTCTTCCCAGCGCTGTAAGCGCTGCTAAGCTCGTCCGCCCCTGCGGGGCTTGGCAATAGCTGTAATCCCAGTGATCTTCCCGGGGACTGGGCTTCGGCTGTGTCTATCTGGCCACATACGCCGTTTAGAGACACGCTCAATGGCATGTTCTTGTCTGTAAATCCTTTTATCTCAATGCGCTATTCGCGGTTGTCCAGGTGCTCTTGCTGTTTGTGCATGCAGCCAGCGGAACGGAGAAGAGCAATGAAACGGACGGCGACAGCGGGATGGGTTCTGGCGATGGCGATAACGGCAACTCGATGCCTGGCCTTGCAGACTGCTCCCTCTTCTGCCGCGGTGGTTGGTTCTCCGTTAGCGAAGGTTCCTAAGTTCGCCGAGGCGACCGTGCACTGGGTCCTGGTCAGCATCCCTGACCGGAAGCTGGCACTGATGGAGAGCGGGAAAGTGGTTCGGATCTATCGGGTGGCGGTGGGAAAGACTTCGACGCCCAGCCCGGTTGGGTCTTTCAAGATCGTGAACCGGGTAAAGGACCCGGCTTACTACCACAAAGGTCAAGTCATCGCCGCCGGGAAGGACAACCCGGTGGGTTCACGCTGGCTGGGATTGAGCGCGAGGGGATACGGAATTCATGGGACGAACGCGCCGGCTTCGATTGGAAAAGCGGCTTCGACGGGATGCATTCGGATGGGACGGCAGGATCTGGAGGAACTTTTCGCGCGCGTGGATGTGGGGGACGGGGTCGAGATTCGCGGAGAACGCGACGAGCAAGTGGCGGCGATCTTTGGCGGCGAGGGGAATGCCGTGGTCCTGGCTTCGGCTGGCGAGAGTGGAGACGGCATTGGGCAGTAGGTAGCAGCGAAGAACTTGAACCACGAAGGAACACGGAGGATTTATGGAGACCATGCTTCAAGGACTGGTGATTATCGGCGGGTTGACTTTCTCGCTGGCTGCCTCGCTGCTGATTGAAGAGTTGATTTTCGGGCGCATCGTGCGATTTGCGTTTGTGCGGAAGCCGGCTAGGCCGGGATCGTTGCGTGGAAATGGGACTCGGAACTAAGAACTGACAACTAAGAACTAACAACTAAGAACTAACAACTAAGAACTAACAACTAACAACTAAGAACTAACAACTAAGAACTAACAACTAAGAACTAACAACTAAGAACTAACAACTAGCCAGTAGCAATTAGAAAAGGAGCACTGCCATGCTGTTCGTGAAGTACCTGCTGCTGAGCGCCGGCATCGGGATGTTTGTCATCGCCGCCGCTATTCTTGCTTATGACACTTACCTGCTGCTGTCCCATCGCCGGCGGTTGTTTCCGGAAGGCACAACCCCGCCGCCGGAGCCGTCTGTGCGGTGGCGGACTCCGGTCGCGCTGGTGATGATCGCGTGGGCGCCGATCCTGATTTCGGCGTCCATTGTGATCGTGCCGGCGGGAATGGGCGGCGTGCGCGTCAGCCAGACTCGGGGCACGCTGGCCGGAACTCTGTATCCGGGCGTGCACTACGTTGTGCCGATGGTCGAGCGGGTCGACCTGTTCAATACGCGCGATCAGCTTTTTACTACGGGCATCATTGAAGATTTGCTGGCCAAGGGTGGCGCGAAGGGCGAGCCGCTGCACGTCCAGGCGAAAGAAGGATTGACTCTGGGGCTCGCCATCACCGTTCGGTACCAGCTTGATCCGAAGCGGCTTGATTATGTGGAGGCGAACCTGCCTCAGCCCATCGAAAAAGAACTGGTGCCGCCGGTGGTGGCGACGGCTTGGCGCGAGCTGGTTCCGAACTACACGGTACGCGAAGTCTTCTCGGCCAAACGTGAAGATGTTCGGCAGCGCGCCACCGAGCAAATTCGCAAGCGCCTGGGGAACGACGGGATCGTGGTGAAGGAAGTGATGCTTCGCGATATCGAGTTGCCCGCGGAGTACGCGAAAGGACTGGAGTCGTTGCTCGTTAAAGAGCAGGAAAACGACCGCATGGGCGTGGAGACGGAGATCCACCAGAAGCAGGTGAAGATTGCCGAGGCCGATGCAGAGGCGCAGAAGGTGCAGTCGGTGAAAGAGGCTGAGGGGCAGGCATCGGTGAAGGTGCTCCAGGCCAAGGGCGAATCGGATGCGATGCAATACATGCTGCCGCTGAAGGAGAAACAGATTCAGCAGTCGAAGCTCGAGGCCGAGGCGCGGAAGGAGTCGACGGTGAAGAACGCGGAGGCGGCGGGCGAGGCGAAACTGATCGACAGCAAGGCCGAGATGGAACGGCGCAAGCTGCTGGCGCAGGCGGAGGCGGAGCGGATTCGCCTGACAGCGGCGGCTGACGCCGAACGCATGAGCAGCGAGAGCAAGATTCTGAAACAGAATCCGCTGCTGATCAACAAGATCGTGGCCGAGCGGTTGTCGGATAAGTTGCAGATCATGATGGTTCCGGCGGATGGAAAATTCTTTTTCACGAACGATGTTTTGCGTGGGATGAATGCGAGCAACAATGTCAGTCAGGCGGAGGACGCGGGGGAGGAGCCTAAGTAATTGCAGATTGCAGATTTGAGATTGCAGAGGTGTGGGATTGCAAAGGTCAGAGCTTAGAGGTCAGAGGTGAAAACCTGAAACGCCGAGGTCGCCGGCTCCTGCTCACCGCGTAATTGTTCGCGTGCTTTGGAGCCGGTGACAGCTTACCGGTGACCACCGACCGCCTTTCTCAATGACCTCGCATGCCAAGGCACTCAGTCGCCATGAAATTCTCGCCCTCCATGCCGCGCTATAATCAGTTTATCCTCGACATGCGAGCGTGCCTGCTACGCCGTTGGCGGCTGGAGCTGCGGAGTTCGTTCCCGCGCTTTTTATTAGTGCTCGTGGTTTGTTTTTCTCCCCCCTTATTATTCGCGTCCAATCTTAGCGACAGCGCTCGACAACTGGCTGGCAAGATTGCTGCGGTGACCGGGCCGGGCTCACTTGCACTCGAAGTCGCGAACCGCTCTTCCCTCGACGAAAAGTCAGTGCGCGAAGTGCGAGTTGCCTTGCAGGGACAACTTCGATCCCTGGGAGTGCACGTCGCGGGGAACGAACAGGCCATGGGTTCGGTGAACGTTGTACTCTCCGAGAGCCTGCGCGAATTTGTTTGGACGGCCGAGGTTGCCATGGGCAACGACGCTGCCCGGGTGGTGATGGTGTCGTTGCCGCGGGCGGCTGTGGGCTCGGCACTTTCTGCGGCGCCACCGATCACGCTGAAAGCGACTCCACTGCTTGCGCAGGACGAGCGGATTCTGGATGTTGCGGTGATTGACAACGCTGCTGGAGCAGGGTCGGCGCGGCTGCTGGCTCTTGAGGATTCGCGCGTTGCCGTTTACCGGCAGGAGTCGGGACATTGGCAGATGGATGCGTCACTGCCGATTACTGCGGCTCGGGCGTTTCCTCGCGACCTGCGTGGACGGATCATGCTGCGGCGTGATCACCTGTTTGACGCCTACTTGCCGGGAACGCTTTGCCGCTCGAGCGCGGCGATGCCTCTGACGCTGACGTGCTCGGCGAGCGATGATCCGTGGCCAATGACTGCGGAAGATACCGGTGCGGTACGAGCCTTTTATGCGCCGACCCGAAATTTCTTTGCTGGCGTCTTGTCGCCGGGAATCGGGAAGATTTCGAATGTACCGCCGTTTTATTCGGCGGCGTCGATTCCGCGGCAGGGGTACACGCTGTGGGCGATTGCCGCAGTGGACGGTTCAGCGCACGTGACCGACGGCGTCACGGACCAGGCGATTCGCGGGGCGCACTGGGGAAGCGATCTCGCGGTAGTGCACTCGGGCTGTGGAACGGGCGCGCAGCTTCTGGTATCTGGCGAAGGCGATGCAGCGAAGGATCGGGACACGGTGCGTGCTTATGAGATTCCGGATCGAGAGCCGATGGCGGTAAGTGCGGAGTTGGAGTTCGATGGCACGATTACAGCGCTCTGGGCTGATGCGAGCGGAACGAGCGCGCTTGTGGTGGTGAAGCGGGAAGATACGGGCCGTTATGAAGCGAGTCGCACTACTGTTGCTTGCAGTAATTAGCGCCGCGTCGGTAGCGGAGACACGGCCACACTACGGCGGAATATTGCGCGTGGCGATGCAATCGGCACCGAGGACACTTGCGATGCCGGATGCCGCCGATCCCACGGCATTTTGGGATATGGCGCGTGCGCTTTCGCTGGTGGGAGACACGCTGGTACGCGTGGACGCCGAAGATCGTCCGCAACCGGCACTGGCGGTGGAATGGCAGCGGGACGCTAGTTCGCGGCACTGGCAGTTTCTGTTGCGCCCGGTGAAGTTTCACGATGGCAGTTGGGCATCGCCCGCGGCCATTGCGCAAATTCTTGGGGCATTGCATCCGACCTGGACGGTGCGGGCCACGACGATGGGAGCGGGCGCGCGCCCGGGACAGTCGGGTGGAGATTCAATCACGATTGACACCGATGTGGCATGGCCGTCGTTGCCGGCAGAACTCGCCCTGCCGCGGAATTTGATGCTTAAGCGAGATTCGAACGGAATTCCGATCGGCACCGGGCCGTTTCGCGTCACCGATTTTCAACCAGGCAGGAGTCTAAAGCTCACCGCGTCGGACGAGAGTTGGGCGGGTCGGCCGTATATCGACGGGGTGGAGATCGAGTTTGGAAAGTCGCTGCGCGAGCAGGGCCTGGGGCTGGAACTCGGGCGAGTCGATCTTGCGGAAGCCGCGCCTGATGCGGGAAATGGCTCGGCGCGTGAGCGGACTTCGATGTCGCTGCGAGTGGAGCTGATGGCTCTGGTCTTTACTCCGAATTCGCGCGTCCGTGATGTGCGGGCGCGAGAGGCGCTGGCATTGGCGATCGATCGTCGGCCGATCCAGTTGGTACTACTTAAAGGCGCGGGGGAGCCGGCGGCGAGCATTCTGCCGAACTGGATGACGGGATACAGCGGAGCGTTTTCGACGCAACAGAACATTGCGCGCGCGAAGACACTGCTGGCCGAAGCTGGGACGCCCGCGATCACGATGAGCTACGATGCGCGCGATCCGCAGGCGCAATTGATTGCAGAAAGGCTTGCGCTAAATGCGCGCGAGGCTGGCATCAGCGTGCAGGTTTCACTGTCGGGACCGGAGGATGTACGTCTGGTGCGGATCGCGCTCCCGTCGCCGGATCCGGCGCTTGCATTGCGGGAGGTGGCGCGGGAGTTGTCGCTCGGGGAACCGTCCGTGCGGGGAAATTCGGTGGAGGAACTCTTCGCGGCGGAGCGCAGCTTGCTCGACGCGCACAACGCGATTCCGCTGTTCCATGTTCCGGTGGCGAGCGCGGCTGGGCCGCGGGTGCGCGGATGGTTGGCGGGGCGGCTGGGATTGTGGGATATCGCTGACGTTTGGCTGGAGGACGGGCGATGAGCTTCCGGCAGAAATTGTTGCTGCTTTTTGCGGTGACGATTCTGCTGTGTGTCGGCGTTATTTCCGTTTCGGTGTACAACACGATGCGCAAATCGTTCGAGCAGGCGAACCAGGATCGAGGGAGCGCGGTGGCGGCGCAATTTCGATCGGAGTTCCAGAGGCGCGGGCAGGATGTAACGCGCAAGGTCGAAGCCGTGGCGGCGAGCGAGACGGTGCAGCGGATCGCGCTGGAGATCAATCGGGCGGCGGCGAGTTCGCCGAGCGGCGGGAGCGACGATTCCGGGGCCTATCCTTCGGAGGCCCGGGCGCTTGCGGTGCAGCAAGGGCTCGATTTTCTGGAACTGGTCGATCATTCGGGAACGATACTTTCTTCGGCGCAGTGGCAGGCGAAATTTGGATATCCGGAACAGGCGATCGCGGCATCACCCGGGCCGGCGGGCGCGTTTTTGAAACGCGAAGACCTGCCGAATGGGCCATCGCTCGGCCTGTTTGCGATTCGCGCGGTGCATGTGGGAGACCAGCCGCTGTTTGTGATCGGCGGCGAGAGACTGGATCAGCAGTTTTTGTCGTCGCTCGATATCCCGGCGGGAACGCGCGTGCTGCTTTATCAGAATCTGGATGCGAAGTGGAATCCGGGGGCGGTGGTGGACTTGAACGGTCCGGCGGCGGGCGCGGACCGGGTGGCCGGGCTTGTGGAAAAAGTTCGCAGCAGCGGGCGGGAGGAGCGAGCACGCATTAACTGGGGCAGCGACGCGGCGGACGAAGAAACCACGCACGCAATTCCGCTGAACGGGCCGAATTCGCAGTTGCTGGGCGTGCTGCTGGTGGGAAGCTCGCGGCGGACGCTGGTTGAGCTACAGGGTCGGATTCTTTCGACGGCGATGCTGGTGGGCGGCTTGGGAATTCTTGTCGCCGTGCTGGCGAGTTTGTGGTTTGGCGCGCGGGTGACACGGCCGGTGGTGTCTCTGGCGGATGCAGCGCGCCGAGTGGCCGCTGGTGATCTTGCAGCAAAAGTCGAGGTCGAGTCGCGCGACGAACTAGGCGAACTGGCGGCGTCATTCAATCGAATGACCGAGGACTTGCTGCATGAAAAAGACCGCGCGGTGCAGGCGGAGCGGGTGGCGGCGTGGCGCGAACTGGCGCGGCGGCTCGCGCACGAGCTGAAGAACCCGCTGTTTCCGCTACAGGTGACGGTGGAGAATCTGCTGCGCGCGAAAGAGAAGTCGCCGGAGATGTTTGAGGAAGTCTTTCGCGAGAGCACGTCGACGCTGCTCGGCGAGATCAACAATCTGAAGACGATCATCGGGCGATTCAGCGAGTTTTCCAAGATGCCGCAGCCACAGAGGCGTCCGACACAGGTCAATGACGTGGTGCGGTCGGTGCTACGCGTGTTTCAGGCGCAGTTGCAGGATGGCGGGCGAATTGCGGTGCGGACGGAGTTGGGAGAGTTACCGGAGATTTCGGCGGATGCGGATTTGCTGCACCGGGCGCTGTCGAATCTTGTCCTGAACGCGATTGACGCGATGCCGCAAGGCGGGGGATTGACGATCCGGACAGCGGCGGTTGGGTTGGACGAAGGCAGGGCGGGGGTGGCGGATCGGGTGGAGATTCAGGTTTCGGATAGCGGGTCGGGGCTGACGCCCGAGGAATGTGGGCGGCTGTTCACTCCTTATTACACGACCAAGCAGCATGGGACCGGACTTGGGCTGGCGATCGTGCAGTCTGTGGTGAGCGATCATGGAGGGAAGATTTCTGTGGAGAGCACGAAGGAGAAGGGGACGACGTTTCGGATTGAGTTGCCGCGGGGAGTTGAGAGGATATAAGAAGGCTGTCTCACCGCCGAGACGCCGAGTCCGCCGAGGAAGGCTTGATTTGTTTTTCTCGGCGCGCTCTGCGTCTCGGCGGTAGATTTGGGTTGACTGGGGAATTACTGTGCCGCAAAAAGCGCACTTGCTGATTGTTGATGACGAACCGAATACTCTTGCCTCGCTGTCGCGGGCGTTTCGGCTGGAGGGACACGAGGCTACTGTTTGCGACAACGCCGCGAAGGCTCTGGAGTTGGCTGTCTCGCAGACGTTCGATTTGATCTTGTCGGACGTGGTCATGCCCGGGAAAGATGGGCTGGCCTTGCTCGAGGAATTGAAGGCACAGGGTGTGGCAGCTCCGGTGGTGATGATGTCGGGGCAAGCGCATATCGAGATGGCAGTGCGGGCCACGCGGCTGGGGGCGCTCGACTTCCTCGAGAAGCCGATTTCCACCGACAAGCTTTTGCTCACGGTGGAAAACGTGCTGAAGCTTGGCCGCCTGGAGCGGCAGAATCGCGACCTGTCACAGCGGCTCGGTAAGCACGAAATTGTATGGACTGGCGAGACGATGCGCCGCGTGATGGCGCAGGTGGAGCGTGTGGCTGCGAGTGAGACTCGGGTGTGTATTTATGGCGAAACGGGGACCGGCAAGGAGCTTGTCGCGCGGACGCTGCATGAGCATAGCTCGCGGGCGGGCGGGCCGTTTGTCACGCTCAATTGCGCGGCGGTGCCGGCGGAACTGATTGAGTCAGAATTGTTTGGGCATGAAAAAGGATCTTTTACCGGGGCGGGTGCGCGGCATTTGGGGAGGTTCGAGCAGGCGCAGCACGGGACGATTTTTTTGGATGAGATTGGCGACATGCCGCTCGCCATGCAGGCGAAGCTCTTGCGCGTGCTGGAGGAGGGCGAGGTCGAGCGCATTGGTGGCGACCGCGCGATTGCCGTGGATGTGCGCGTGGTTGTAGCGACACACCGCGATCTCGAAGCGCTGGTACGCGAGGGAAAATTCCGGCAGGACTTGTTTCACCGCGTGTACGTGTTTCCGCTACGGCTACCGCCATTGCGCGAACGGCGGGAGGATATTCCGGCGCTGGTTGAGCATTTTGCGGCGCAGGTCAGCGCGACGAATGGCTGGAAGCCGATGGCGTTTACCGAAGACGCGATTGGCGCTTTGCAGGCGCACACTTGGCCGGGGAATATCCGAGAGCTGCGCAATGCGGTGGAGAGGTTAATGCTGCTGGCGACGGCGAATGAGGTGACCGCGGAGACGGTGGCGTTGGCGCTGCCGGTATCGGGAGCGAATGCCGAGGTGGGTTTAAGCGGGTCGCTGGCTGAACGTGTGCGCGTTTTTGAGAAGCAGACCATCCTTGCCGAGCTGAAACGCAATCACAATCAGATTTCGAATACAGCGCGGGCGCTGGGGCTGGAGCGCTCTCATCTTTATAAGAAGGCTGAGCAAGTGGGAATTGATTTGAAAGCGGTGAGGAATGAAAGCGAACACTGACAACGGTCGGGGTACGCGAGAACTCCGCTCCTGGTACTTGCGATACTTGCCCCGCTCTGTGCAACCTGCGTCTCCGCGGACAGGCCTGTCGGTTGGCGAACCTATCGTAATCGTGACTATGGTTTCGTGATCGATTATCCCCAGACGTTGCAGCTGTACGCCCTCGACGAGGCGCCCCAATGTTCCGTCATTCCCGCCTGTGACACCGGGACCATCCCTTGCCTTGAGTAGAGTGGGCGGGAATATGGAGGCACCAGACTCGAAGCGGCCGGCATTGCTGTAAGCATTCTCCGCGGCGGGCGCACCGAAGAGCAGTGCGGCCAGATAGACACAGGGCAATTTCCGATCAAAGACGAAACAATCAACGGCATCCATTCTCCTCACGGCGAAACCGGCGGCGCGGCTGCGGGTAATGTCGTCAGCGGTGAAGTGTATCGTGCCTTCCACCACGGTGTATGTTTCGAGCATGCAGTCCGCGTGGTATCGGACAACACACCGCACGACGACAGCGGTGTAGTCGTGCCATTTGACTCAATAAAGTTGGAGAAACGCCTTAAGCAAGTTCTGCGAACCTTCCGATTTGCCGGCCGCTCGACTAACCAGACGAAAACGAAGGAGTACGATTCCGGACGATTTGCAATTATTAGGACGCACAGACGACAATCTCATCGTGCCCAGCACTAGCTTTTATCAGACTCCCGGACCCGCCACTCCCTTCCGCCCCGGTGCGGTCGTAATCGCCACGCTGGCGAATCCGCGCGAAAAATTCTGGGGAGCGATTCTCCAGCTTTCTGCGTTCGGCCTTAGCCTGCGCGGCGTTGACCTCTCTTCTTTCGACGATTTCACTGCGCAGATCCGCGATGGCGAGCCTTTCTCTGCGGGCGTGATGTTTTTTCCTATGCATCGTGTGGAGCGACTGGAACTCGATTTGCCCGAAGGTACCCTGCCATCCTTGGCGCAGCGCTTCGCGCAGAAGACGGGGCAGGATCCGGCGCCGATTCTGACCAGCGAATTCTTGGCGAGCGCCGAGGGTGGATAGGATGACGATCAGGCTCGAGGCGGTGAGTTTACGCGGCCTTCGCGGGCAGGAATGCCCGCGCCACACGAGCACGGACTTCCCGCGCGACATGGGCAATGACTGCCTGGGAGACAGGGCTCGGTGAACCTGCGGCAAATCCTTACTGCGCCGAATCAGCTCACGCTGCTACGGATGATCTTTCTGCCTTTCATTGTGATCAACGTGGTGAAGGGCGACTACAAGTGGGCGCTCGGGCTGTTCGTCCTGGCGGGCCTTAGTGATGGGCTTGACGGGCTCCTGGCGCGCACTCTGCATCAGCAAACGCTGCTTGGGCAGTATCTTGACCCGATCGCGGACAAGCTTTTGATGAGCACGATGTTTCTTGTGCTCTCGATCGAGAAACAAATTTATTGGAAGTACACGATTGTCGTTTTCAGCCGGGATGTTTCCATTCTTATCATCAGCGGCGTGCTTTTCATGATCGCCGGGCTGCGGGATTTCCGGCCTAGCATTTTTGGCAAGGCGAATACTTGCGCGCAGATTGGCGCCGTATTCTTCGTATTGCTGCTGCGGGTGTGGTCCATTCGCGCGGTGCAGATCGCATCGATTGTGTTCTTACGAGCGACTTTCTTCTTCACGATTATTTCAGCCGTGCATTACGCGCTGCTGGTGCAGCAGCGGTTGCACGAGCATGGGCAGGTTGCGACGGCGAAGCGATAGCGACCTCAGCGGCTTAAAGGCGCAGGTTTGGGCGTATCCTATCGCAGCGCTGAAGCGCTCCACCCCATCACGCGAAAAGCGCGCGTGCTGGGGAACCCGGCGCTGTGCCACCCAAAAGCACTCACCGGGCCAACGCAAACCTATTGGCTGTAGCCCGCGATCTCGACGCGCTTGGCGATGTGGTCTTTGATCCAGTGCGGATCCCACCACTCTTTCGGGTCGATCTGCACGCCGTCGAGTTGCATGGCGAAGTGGATGTGATCGCCGCCGGCCATGCCCGTCATTCCGCTGAGGCCCATGACCTCGCCTTGCTTCACCATGTCGCCCTCGTGGACGTTGATCTGGCTGAGATGGCCGTAGATGGTTTGGAGTCCGTAGCCGTGATCGACGACGATGCAGTTGCCGTAGATGCCGAGCGGCGCGGCGTAGACGACCTTGCCGTCATTGGAGGCTTCGACGCCGATGTGCTGCGTGACTGCTAGGTCGTAGCCAAGATGAACCTGCTCGTCGATTTTCTTTCCCTGATAGATGTAGTGCCTTACGTCGGCGAAGGTCGCTTCCGCCTTTGAATTCTTCTGGCGGGCGAAGGGCCGCAACCAGAGGAAATGATCGGCGGTCTTGAGGCGGAGGTCGGAGAGCGTCTGGTTGTTGGCGCGGCGCATTTCACTGTTGATCTTGACGAAGCGCGTGACGGGATCGCCGGAGCCGTTGGGATCGAGTTCGTTGACTACTTTTTGCAGGAAGGCGTCGCTCACCTGCAGCTCATGCGTCGTATATTTCGGCTGCTCTTTTTTCGGAAACTGGACGACTAGTGGGCTGGTTGCTTCGTTGCCCGCGCCATTGGAGGCGTAGGCGACGGGCGCGGTTCCAGCCGGCATATTCCAGGCGAAGGCGTAGAGAGAGAACATGCCGGGCTCGCCGCCGGGCATGGGCCAGGCGCGGAATTTCTGGTCGCCGACGCGCACGCCGGCTTCAGTCCAGTTGCCGGAGACGGTTAACGTGGCGAGATCGGCCATACCGAGGTAGAGATAGTGTTGCTCGGAATCGGCGGTGACGCTCGGCGGTTGCGAAACGACCGTGACTTCGTGCGCCCAGCGGCCGGTCTTGTGGAGCAGGTCGCTCGAAGTAGCTTCCACAATCAGCGTGGCCTTTCCGTCCTTGAGCTGCGGAGAGGTCTTGATTCCCGCGGTGAAACTCCAGGTGGTATTGGTCTGCTTCGTGGGCGGTACAGATTCGCCTACCTGATACCGCGTGCCACTTTGCTCGACAAATGCAGTGATTTTGCCGACGCCGCGCGGATTTTCGACGTGCACGGAGACGGGAGTGGACTGGCCAAGCGTGGTGACGGCGGCTGTTGCGTTGAGTACAGGAGTTGTGGAGCGGAGAACGAGGACAGTGGGAACGACAATGACGAGCAGAATTAGTAGAACGATGAGGGTTCGCACAAGTCATTTTACGACTGCAGGCGAGTCGCAGGCGCCACAATCCGAGAAATCCCAGGGAGACAAGAACGCTGGCTAGCAACGCCCGGTTCTTTACAAGAACGCGAGATACGAGAATATTCGCGCGCCATTGGCGCACAGTATTTTCAAGTTCTATTCGGCTTGCCTGCTTTCTCACCGTTGCCGCCGCGACAACGGTGAAGAAACAGCAAGCTGGAGGTCGGCCCCTTGTCTCAGGACCCCCTTAGGTCCCGTTAACAAAACGCCATGCGGCAAGGCCGGAGATTTCTCAGAAGCCCGTTTATGGACAACTCCCGGATCGCCGAAACGACCACCGTGCTGACAGCCAGCCCTACGACACTGCTGACAAGTCAGACCGTCAGTTTGCAGGCCACTGTGAGCAGCTCTGTACAGGTTCCCAACGGAACCGTCACCTTCTTCGATGGGACAAGCACGCTTGGCTCGCGCACGTTTGTCCCTTATGGCAGCCAAACCTTGATCTTCGATACGAATCTCCTGGCCGCCGGAACCCATTCCCTCACTGCTACGTACCAGGGGTGGCAAGATCCCTTTGGCGATCAGGAAGTCTTCGAGCCCAGTACGTCCATTCCCGTTACCGTTACCGTCAGCAGCACTCCCACGAGCACGGCTTTGCAGGTTCCTTCGACATCGCCGATCGCGGGAACCGGCGTGACTTTCGCGGCGAATGTAACTTCGAGCCCTGGGATGCCGTTTGGTGGCGTCACCTTCTATGACGGGACTACGCCTCTCGGAACCAGTTCCCTTCTGGGCGATGGCAGCTGTACTTTCAGCACCGCTTCTTTGGCGGTTGGCACGCACAGTATCACCGCTGCGTACAATGCGAATGCAACCTTTGCAGGCAGCACGTCCCCGGTTGTTACTGTCACGGTGAGCGCCGCCAACCGGAGTCTGACGCCAACCGCTGTAAGGATCGCGGTCACCGGCGACGGAGAGCAGTTCGCGTTCAGCGCGAACGTCGGTGTCGCCAGCGGTGCGGCCACAGGCACGGTGACTTTTCTTGATGCCGGCACAGTACTGGGCACTGCGTCCACAGACGTCTCGGGAACCGCAACCCTGCAGTTATCCCAGTTCGGAACCGGTGCACACAATCTCTCCGCGAGCTACGCGGGTTCGCCGCTGTTTGCACCCTCCGCTTCGCCGACTCTAGTGGACCAAACTCAGGCCGAGGGCGGAGACTTTTCGTTTGGCGTTTCGCCCGTTTCGATCGACCTCACCTCTTCCAGTTCGGCGACCATAGTTCTGGCGATCGCTCCAACGGTGAGATTTGAACAGCAGATCCAGCTTTCCTGCACGGCTGGAGTGCCGCCGGGATATGAATGCTTGTTCTCTCCTGCCTCCCTTTACAGCGGCACAAGCTACCTTCAGATTCAGCGCTCCCTGAAATCCGGAACAAGGCAAAGTGTTCACCTACCATATGCACTCGGTGTTGGAATTTTGTGCTTTTTCTTTCTGGGAACTGGCCGACGAAGTCTTCATTTCCTTCTTTTGGTCCTGATCTGCGCGGGAGTAATGCTGATCAACGCCTGTGGAGCCTCGTCATCAGCTGTGGGGCAATCACAACTGAGGGTACTGTCCATCCAAGCAAGTGCCGGTGCAGGCGCAACCAGAATTGTCCACTCTGGGCAGGTTTTCGTAAGATTCACGCCGTCCCAATAGCTGGGCCTATTTCCTCGAGCATCGCCGTGAAACTGGTAGAAAGACGGGGGCAGAACGGTGGCGACCCCGGAGGGAATCGAACCCCGATGCCGTACCGGGATTGAAAACAAATAACTTATTGAAAAATAAGCGCGCTCAAAACGGTGAAAACGCGAGATACGAGGATACTTGGCACGTGACGGGCACGCGAGATTTTTTGGTTTTGGTCGCTTCTCGGAATTCTTCCTTTGCCTCTTGATATTCTGCACCGCCACGAAGACCGGTTACGAGTGATTTCCCAGAAGCCCGTTAATCGTTCCTAATCTCCCGGAAGCCGACTTCTGGGCTCGTCTGACGGATGACGGACAGTGATTCCGTAGTCAGAGTCCAGGCTGGGTGCAGACTCTGTTATTCTTTCTGCGCGCGCGTTGAGCTGTGACAATTCGCACCGGTTTGCGCTCAGCTTGCGGATATCGCGGAGCTGCACTCGAGGTATTTTAGGCGGCCATGAGGGAATGTGGCATTGAACATCTGTTGGATGATATCGGGTGGAAGATCCTGAGCGAACTGCAGCAGAACGCACGCATCCATTTTGCCGAACTAGGTCGCATTGTAGGACTTTCCACTCCTGCCGTGACCGAGCGCGTGCATAAGATGGAAGAAGCGGGCATCATCGTTGGCTACCGCACTCATTTGAATCCCGCCATGGTTGGCCTGCCCATCCTAGCGTTTGTGCACATCAAAGTTGGGGGAGAAAATCTTGGTTGCTTCATGAAGCTGGCAGCTGCGCATCCCGAGGTGCTGGAGTGCCATCGCGTCACTGGTGAAGAATCTTTTCTCCTTAAGGTGGCGGTAGCAGATGTGAGTCACTTGGAAAGGCTGCTCGATGCGCTGATGCCCTACGTCGCGACCACTACATCAATGGTCTTGTCGACGGCCCTTGCGTGGGGAAGCATCGTCAGGCCAGAGAAGCCAGTCAAAAGTGAGACCGCTAAGTTCAAAGCCTGACGAACCTCACCTAATGAAAATCTCTTCGGGACCGCATTTTGCTTTAAATCCTTAGGCAATTCCCCCGTAAAGAGCAGTAGTCCTCCATGTACTTGCCACGAAAGAAGCTACTAGCATCGCTTGAGAGCTCACGATCAATCGTTGGAGGAGACCCAAGAGCATGCTGGCGGGAACTGCTGAAAAACGTTATTTCGCGTGGAGCGGTCATGAAATAGAAGTAGATGAAGCCGGATTTATTCAACAGCCGGGGCTTTGGAACACCGAACTGGCCCAGGCTCTTGCCTGCACAGACGGCGTTTCGGAACTAACAAATCATCATTGGAGGGTCATCGACTACATCCGGAATTACTACCGTGAATTCGAAGTCGCGCCAATGGTGCGGAAACTCTGCAAAGAAACCGGATTTTCCCTGGAAGAAATTTACGATCTTTTTCCCTCCGGTCCAGCGAAGGGAGCTTGCAAGGTTGCAGGCTTGCCCAAGCCAACGGGTTGTGTGTAGTGAGTTTGTGGTTGCTTGTAATAGCTTAGACCCACGAGGCAACAATCAATGTTGCTGACCATATTGCTGCCGACTGCGCTGTTCGTATTTCTCACAGCAAACCTGATTCGCGCTGTCCGGTTCCTGCGGACACCCGTTCCCTTACGTTGGGAACTTTATCCAATCCCCAAAGGACCGTCCGAGCGGCAACGATACGGTGGATCTTATTTTGAGAATTCCGAATGGTGGGCGCAGGCAGAGCGCTCAGATCGCCATAGCAAGTTGATTGTTGTCGCAAAAGAAGTGCTGGCCCTAATATCTTTACGCAAGAATTTCCCCCAACTGTGGGCGTGCTCCCTGTTGTTGCATTGGGGCCTATATCTGTATATCGGTGGACTCGCGTTTGTTGGGGCCAGTCTTGCGTGGCGACCGTCACAGCTTTACGCAGCTGCAATTTTCGTCTTCTGGATTTCGTCTATAGCAGGTTTGTTGGGCAGTGCTACCCTACTGCTCTTTCGCGTTCTGGGTTCGCGATTGCGATCGTTCACAACTCGTGCGTCGGTTTTCAATCTCTTTCTTCTAGGCTCGATTTTTGGGAGCGGTCTCGCAACCTTGGCAATAGTTCCGGTCTCCATGTCGACAATCGTCGCGACGTTCCAAAGACTTTCGACGTTTCCCGTTTTGAGTGCGCATTTAATCCTGGTCGCTCTATTCCTGACCTACTTCCCTTTTACACACATGACTCACGCCTACATGAAATTCTTCAGTTGGCATGGAGTGAGGTGGAATGACTCGCCGGCGGCGTGGAATCCGGATGCCTCTGCCGCCACGAAGATCAACTTGCAGCGACCAGTAAGTTGGGCTGCTCCCCATATTCATGATGAGCATACAAGAACGACTTGGTCGGACCTCGTGAATAGTCCGGCGCAATCGGATACTAAACGTGCTTAAACCCTCCGACATCGCGAGCGAAACAGGTACGCTCGGAGAACTGCACTCCGACAGATTGATTTCCCTACCTCCGCCTTACGACGACATCTCCTCGCTACCGCGTCGGAGGCAGCCCGCCGCTGGAGTCGATACTTCTCTGGATGGCTTTTCTGCCCTTGGTCTCCACCGTCCGAAAACGGTCGAAGAGGAAGAAAGACTAATTACTGCGTTTCTTTCAGGAATCGACAAACTTTTAAGTGCCGACAACAATTGGGCATTTCTCAGGCAGCTTCAGCTTTCTCTTGAATACTGTGCCCGGTGCCAAACGTGTGTAGACCACTGTCCGATCTACATTGGCAGTGGAAAACAGGAGGTCTATCGGCCGACCTTTCGCAGCGAGGTCTTCCGGCGCCTGGTCAGTGAACACTCCAATTTTGGAGGGCGCATCCTGGCGCGCCTTCGCGGGGACCACATTGCGTTGAACGCAACGACCCTTTGCAGACTGCTCGAGTCTGCTTATCGCTGCACTCTTTGCCGCCGTTGCACGCAAGCGTGTCCGATGGCGATCGACAACGCGCTACTGGCGCGCGAAATACGCAAAGTCTTCAGCATGGAACTGGGCATGGCGCCGCAGGAACTCCATGAGAACGGCTCGATGCTTCAACTGCGGACGGGGTCGTCGACCGGCATGAAGGCTCGCGCGATTCACAACAATATCGAATTCCTTGACGACGAGATTCGGGAACAGTTCGGACTGAACATCAAAACTCCCTGGGACAGAGAAGGAGCGGATGTACTGCTGATTCACAACGCAGGTGAGATTCTCGCATGGCCCGAGAACCCGATGGCGTTCGCGATTATTCTCGAGGCCGCAGGCATCAGTTGGACCATGTCGAGCGAACTGGCCGGATACGACAGCGTCAACTACGGCGTCTGGTATGACGATGCTCAGTTCGCTCGCGTTGCCGTGCGGCAAGGCGAAGCGGCGCGGAAACTCAAGGTCAAGAAAATCGTAATTGGCGAGTGTGGCCACGGCCACAAGGCTTCGATGGTGATTGCCGACCGCATACTCACCGGCGACTTGAACATTCCGCGCGAGAGCGCGCTTGTTTTACTGCGTGACATCCTCAGGAGTGGTCGTTTGCGGCTCGATCCTTCACGAAACGACTTTCCGGTCACGCTACACGATCCCTGCAACATGGTCCGCATGATGGGCATCGTGGAACCACAACGCGAGATTCTTCGCGCCATCTGCCCTCAATTTCGCGAAATGACGCCGCACGGTGTGGAGAACTACTGCTGCGGAGGCGGGTCCGGATTTGCCATCATGTCCGGCCACAACTTCGAAGATTGGCGGTTCATGGTTGCGGGCCGGATGAAGCTTAAGCAGATTCTGGATGCGTTTTCGGATTGCCCGAGCCCAGCGGTTCATAAATATATCTGTGCGCCTTGTTCCAATTGCAAAGGGCAGATTCGCGATCTCTTCCGTTATTACGGCGTATGGGAAAAGTCAGGAATTTTATACGGTGGCTTGGCCGAACTCATCGCCAACGCCATCGTTGATCTAAAACAACCATTTGTTCAATGGCAGTTTCACTGAGGTGCGGAATGGAAAACGCAATGATCTACTTCGATAGTGCTGCAACGGCTTGGCCCAAGCCAGAGCATGTCTACAAGTTCATGGACGATTTTTACCGCACTCACGGCGTCAATCCGGGCCGGAGTGGATATGACCTGGCGATCGAAGCTGGGACGCTCTTAGATAGGCTCCGCAAACGCATGACAAGGTTTTTTGGTGGCGACGAGGATACCCCTGGCCGTCTCGTCTTCGGCTACAACGTGACGGATGCTCTCAACCTCATAATCCCCGGCCTGGTATCGCGAGGTGACCACATCGTGACCACCAACCTTGAGCACAATTCGGTGATCCGACCGGTAAACCATATGGTTCGCGACCATGGGGCCGAAGCCACCTATGTTCCATTTGACAGCGCCGGTTTCATCGATCCTGTTGAAATCGCACGGGCCATCCGTCCTAACACCAAAATGGTGATTGTCAATCACGGCTCCAACGTAATCGGCACGGTGCAACCAATCGCAGC
>Ga0335070_10000507_pt1 | contig 43349 bp, 59 predicted proteins | sample Lox_Sample_13_FD_206722 | JGI IMG/M metagenome (GOLD analysis project Ga0335070, IMG submission 206722) | Soil microbial communities from Loxahatchee National Wildlife Refuge, Florida, United States - Lox_Sample_1.3 | ecosystem: Environmental > Terrestrial > Soil > Wetlands | place: USA... | reverse complement strand
TTAACATTGGCTCCGCAGAACGGACATGGCTTGAGGTTTGGTTCACTCATCGGCCTTTGCCTCGTTTTGTTCCGCTGAAACGGTTCCCAAACGGTCCGCTTTCTCTAGCCGTCGCCGTCGCCGTAGACGGAGCCGGAGCCGTAGCCGGAGCCGTAGCCGGAGCCGTAGCCGGAGCCGGAGCCATCGCCATAGCCGGAGCCGTAGCCGGAGCCGGAGCCGTAGCCGGAGCCGGAGCCGGAGCCAGAGCCGTCGCCATCGCCGGAGCCATCGCCATAGCCGGAGCCGTATCCGGAGCCGGAGCCGGAGCCATCGCCATAGCCGGAGCCGGAGCCATCGCCATAGCCGTAGCCGTATCCGGAGCCGGAGCCGGAGCCGGAGCCATAGCCGGAGCCGGAGCCATCGCCATAGCCGTAGCCGTATCCGGAGCCGGAGCCGGAGCCGGAGCCATCGCTATTTTCCATTGACATTGACTTTTGCCTGCCTAATAGAGAATTCAGCGTCTTGAGTGCATAGAATAATTTCGCAATTCTCTGTTAGGAGAATAGTAACCGGCTCGCCAACCTTGCTTGCGGTGTCAAGGCCATATAAGGCTACACCGCTTAAGAATGCGCCTTTGCTAGCGGGCTTCCAATACCAAAGCCGTCTTGCGTCTTGCAAAAGGCATTCTCTGCCAGAATGGCTTATCAAAACACCAGCATGAACGCCAGCGTCTCTGCATCGTACGATGACATATCTTCCGGTAAGATCCATTCGCTCTTGCTCCTTTATTATGACTTCCCAGACAGTCCAGCAGGCGCCAGTCGCGTCACTCCGCGATCTTCCAGGCCTCATAGGCGCTCCGAATCATCTGCCATCGCTTCTCTGGAAGCGTATTCGGCTTGATCTCGGAGCGGCTCTGAACACCGCATACGTTTCGTATATAATCGGCCGCCCGATATTCCTGAGTGTCCGGAGGCAATCGTTTCTGTTCGACGAGGAACTTCCAAAACGATGGCTCCTTCGCGAGGATGCCGGCCTGCTGAGGCAGCGGCAGCTCGTCGAAATGACGATGCGGCTTATCGAACTGGTTGGGCGGATCGCTGATTAGGCCGTCGTAAGGAGTGAGCAGCATCGGACCCGGCCCTACCTTGAGCATTTCGTACGTTGCCTCTTCCAGAGACTTGGGAGCCTTGCTGGCAACCTTGTCGTCGAGGCGGGCTATCCCAGCCCACATCTCCCCATCGGGCATGGGCAGGCCTCCCAGGGCCGCCAGCGCGGAGTTCGCCGCCTCCAATGGAACCTCGAAGATCAGTTGCGCGACCTTGCGCCCTTTGACGATGCGAAAGTCGGAGAAAGCGGCTTTGATGGCGGTCATGTTGGCCTCCACGGGCACTGATTCCATGGTATCCCGCACGGGCATCGATCGACTCGTAATTTACGATCGCAAACGAGATCAACGATCTCGTCCTCGGTCATTGGGCACTTGACCTTTGGCTCTTCCGGATCGACGGCGTCACGCCAATCGAGATCGGATGGGGCGTTCCAGATGGACATCATGACATCAATCCTCGCACCGTAGCGAGCTTGCCTTCGAGCTCGGTGATGAAATCCGCTACCAAAATTTCGATATTCATAACCTCGCATCCGTCAAAATGGATGCGCTTGACGAATAGGCGCAGATGTTCCGGAAACGCGGGACGATAGCTGACATAATCCCACCATGACCGCTCCGTGCACGCCATGTTCCAATAGACCTGCTTCAGGTAAGCGCCGGGGACCTTTTTCGTGAGCAAAGTTTCCAAATGCGTCGCCGGAATGGGACACTTGAACTCGACGCCGCCGGGCGGCTCTCCAAGCTCCTCGACTAGGCCATCCGGGGAGGCGCCGGCGCGCTCGATGTTTGGATGCGTCCAGAAGCCGGTCGTATGGACGAGGACGCCTTGATGGCGCTCGTAAGCCGCGCGCGCCTCTGGCTCTCGCTCGATCCCGTCGAGCATCGCCTGCGACTGGTACCTCTCGGCCGGCTGGCCCGTCAGTTCCTCTAGAATGAGTTCGGTCATGTAGTTCGCGCGCGAGGCGGCCCATCCGCTCTTGGTGCGCGCCATGACATCGGCGATCCTCGAGCCCGTGACCTTGCCGAGGCGGGCCGCGCGCCACTCTGGGGTTCCTTGAACGACATCAATTAGAGGCACTATTCCCTCCCAACTCGACCAGCTTCGCCTTGCACGCTTCCAAAAGGACGACCTGCATGTCGCGAGGCAACAAACCCCGGTTCGTTTTCTGTGGCGCCGAGTTCCACCAACTCTTTAATTTTTCGGCGTCCGTCGCATCTTTGATGATTTGTGTGGCGGCGGAAACATAGGCTTCTTGCGCCTCGTTGAGCGGAGGAAGGACCACAGCGGGTTCCGGCGAATCGACGACATGCTCTTGAGACTTGTCGTAGAGGGCGAGCCCGAAGGGATAGCCGAAGGTCATAAGCGCGCGCTTGGTGGCGTCCGTCTCCGCTTCCTTGGCGGCGCTCTCATGAGCCTGGCCGAGATCGACATCGATGCCGCTTCCGGTTCCCGTTCCATCCCGACAGGTTCCGCCTACGGCGATGCGAACTCGAGCGACGTAGGTGACGCTCCATCCGGGCTTCTTGTCACGGCCAATCTCACGCTCTTTCTCGACGACGCATCTCATCTCTTCTGTTTCGCGATGCCATCCTCCGAAGCCGAAGATGCGATTGGCCTCCCTGATGACGTGCCACCCCTCGATGTAGGAGAGGGGGCGGCCGCCTTGGGTCCGTTCCTTGACGTGCTTGCGATCCAGAGGCGCGATCAGCTTCTCGATCCGATCGTTGTTCCAGAATTCCTCGCTCATATTCTTGCCTCCCGTCTTGCTGCTGCTTTTGCCGCCTCGAAATCGTCCTCGCCGCCCTCTTTGAGCAGGCGATGATCGATGACTTGTCGCACCGTCCATAAGTATTGACGTTTCCTCGTCAGATCGGGGACGACCGTGCAAACCGTCCGCCCATTGCTGGCGGTCCATGCGTAAGGGGCTTTCGCCATATTGGTCATAGGTCATCCCCCTTCCAAGGATCGTTGGCGAAGTCCTCGGCCGCGCTTTCGAGGTCGATCGCCGTATGCTCGACGAGGCGCTCGATGTCGTCGGCGAGGCAGTTGCCGCCGACGCTGACGTAGGTCTTGACCGCCTCGGCGAAGAGACCAGCGATCTTGCGCAGCGTTTCGGCCTCTTCTTTGAAGCCAGTCGGGTCGAACGCGCTGTAGGCGAGGGGCTTGTCCCGCAGCTCCTGGATGGCGCCTGCGAGGGTTGAGAACGCGGCCAGAGCGCGAGGACTGAGAGTGAGTTGCATATTGACCTCCTATCGATTGACAATCTGTCGCACAAGATCGGCAACCTGTCAACGACAAAATGTCACTTGACGCCGTTTTGCATGTGTGTCAACGTGTCGCTTGATGAAACTCAGGGAGTACATGGCCGACTGGTCGATGACTGACGCCGAGATGGCGACGATGATCGGCTGCTCGCGTTCCACTGTCTGCCGCTGGCGCATCGGCGAGCGCATCCCGCGCCCCGAGATGATGCGGCGAATCGCCGCAGTGACGCAATGGAAAGTCACGCCTAACGATTTCCACTCCGGGCCGCCCGTTCCTCCTGTTGAGGCGGTTCCGGAAGGGGGGCGAGATGGACACGCCCCCTGACGGCCGGCAGCATCGGTTCCTGCCAGCGATCTCCTCCCCGCCTGACGGTAGGGCGCGCGCCGGCCGTCTCCCATGACCTCGTTCCGCATCGAGCTTGCGTTGCCGCCGACGAGCAACAACGCCTATTCGACGAATAAGCGCACGAGACGCCGCTACCTCACGGCGCGAGTTGTGGAATGGAAAGCTCACGCTGGATGGAGGATCAAGCTGGCTAAGCCGCCAAGAGTTACAGGCGGTTACAGGTTCCAAATCCTGATCCCGGAACAGGCCCGCGGCGATGCGGACGGCTACATCAAGCTCGCCCAGGACCTGCTCGTCGAGCTTGGCGTCACCCCGGATGATCGCAAGGCGGTGGAGAGCCGCGCCACGCGCGATCCCTCGGTCCCGGCCCGGCGTTGCGTAATTGTTGTAGAGGAGTCCAGCCATGATCCGCGATCCGATAGCGTACCTCGTGACCGAGCGCTTACGGAAACAACACCTGATACCTGAAGTCGTCGAGCTTACCTCAGGCCCTCGGAGGCCGGCCGAATCAGCGCGGTCATACCTCGAGGCGCTGAACGAGATCGATCGCGAACGCCATCATGACGAGGTCGAGGCGAGGATCGCGAAGAGGCGCTTGACGGCCTCTTCAAAAGAGGCCTAAAAAGAAAGGGCCGGGCAGCTCTCTTGAAGCCCCCGGCCTATTTGGACGACGCTGCCGAGCATAGCGTCCAAACGTTGAGCCTAGATACCCAATTTGGGTGACAAAGGCAAGACGTTAGGACCCAAGCCCCCAGCAGAAATCCAGGTAGACCTAACGAGGCGCGTCGCGGGACGCACAAAGGACACTAGCCGCGCGCGTATCACTCCGGTGCTAGGGGCTGTTTGGATGAACCGGAACCGCAGCGCGAAATCCTGAAGCGGACGCCAAGCCGGCGGCCGCAACTGCCGTCGAGAAGTAGCAGGAAAGGTTGCCCGTCGTTGCGGACGAGGCGGCTGCCAGTGTCTCCGAGCCTCGTCTCAAGTGACATGGCTGCGACGCAAGGCGCTTTCAACAGCGTCTAGGGCGTCGCACTATGCCAAGAGCAACCGGCCTCGAACTCAGTGACATGGTCTTAGAAAGAAAGGGTTGAGGCGACAGAATGAAAAAACTATGGCTTTGGAAGAATTTCGTCGATGGTCGGCCGGAATTTTGGGCATTTGACAATCCGTTTCCTTGTTATCGAGATGGAGATCCGCAGGTCTTAGGCGAGCCTGTCGGCTACGCGATAATCAAGGAATCAATAAACGGTCGGCCAGATGTCCCTGATAGTGAAGTTCTACGACAAATAATAAAGGCTTTAGGACGAAATTAATAATCAAGGGAAGCACATTCTGGCAGATGTGCCGATGGATCAAAGTCATAAATCCATCCTAGAGGACTTGATGCGCGCCGGAGTCGTCCCTGACTTGGTGGCCAGAGTTGCGGCGGTGTTCGCCTCCTTGGAGGCCGCACGCACCAAAAATGCCGCCCGGCAAGCCCGATTCAGACTAAAATCCGTGAGTAACGTTACGCGTAACGTTACGGAGAAGACATCTAAGTCATTGAAAAGATTGAAGTCACGTGACAGTAACGTTACGCGTAACGTTACGGACAGGGAGGAACTTAGAAAGCTTGGCGAGAGGTGGAACGCCTTTGCCGGACCGCTTCATCTCCCTCAGATCGAGGAGATAAAGGCGGGGAGCGCCAGGGAGCGAGCCGCGCTCGCCAGGATACGCGAGGGATGCGACTTCGAGCGCGCCTTCACGATGATCTGCTCGAGCCCGCTTCTCAAGGGCGAGGTGAACGGGTTCCGCTGCACCTTCGACTGGATGGTCAACCCGACGAACTATCAGAAAATCGTGGAAGGGAGTTACAATTATGCGCTTCCAAAAAGATCAACCCGTTAAGGGTGGTCCGATTACGGCGGACAACTACAAGGATCTGGCTATGGCCCATGCGCGGTTCCGCGGCGCCGGCTATGTGATCCGCGGATTGGAGGGGACGGATGGCGCTCTTGCGAGCTGTAAGCCGCCGACCGAGGCGCAATGGGTGGCTTGGATGGCCTACTTCGAGACCAAGGGAATCCCACATGGATTCGCTCTCGCCCGCGGAATGACCACCGTACCTTGCGAGTGGCCGGAGGACTTCGATGTCGATTGGCCGAAGAGCGATCGTCACGCGATGATTCACCGCAGGCCGATTGCGCTTCATACACAAGCGCGCGTCGCCGCCATGATGCGAGAACTAGCCGACAAGCTGACCGAGGGCTTCGCCGCCCCCTCGCCACGATTCAAGCCGCGCGCCCCGGAGGACGCGGCGGCCGATTACGTCAATCGCCCGGCCACCCTCTCGTCGGAGCTTCGCCGCCAGCTCGCGCTCGAGCCCAACGCCACCAGCCTGCACGATCTCGACGACGATCTCGACTTCTGAGAGGACACCATGAGCGGAATAAAGTGGCCTGAGATCGCCGTCCAGATAGCCGGACAGTGGATAGCCCCTCTCGGACTATCCCTATGCTTGGGAGTCATCCCTTGGGCCATATGTACAATGATCGATGAAATGTGGTTCAGGCTGAATGATAGGATAATGGCGGTGGCGTTGGCCGCGTCTATAATGATTTCGGTAGCTTCGTTTACATTCCTTGCATGGAATTGGAAGCCGTTGCCTGACCCCGTTTTGATCCCACGCTGGAGCTGACAAAATGACCGAGGGCTGGCGCGTCAGGATCATGACGGTGATCGGAGGCTGCATCGAGTTCACGCCGACCGAGGAATTCAATTTCCAGGCCTTCACGATCCAGATCAGGGATGTTGGATATTTCCAGTCGGTCGGACCCGATGGATGCATTTACGTCCCGATATCGGCCATCGCCAGCATATTCCTGGCAAGGGCCGACAACGGGACGATAGGCGAGTTCAAGATACCGGCGGGGACAGTGAGGAATTAACGGCACTCTTCCCAGCCTGACGCCACTTGGTAAAATTCTCTCCACGATCCGCCCATGTCCGCGAATGTCTTGCGTGAAACGAGAGCATTGCGAGGGCGGGGAGGTTTCGACGATATGCTAATGCGTCTCATCTCAGAGCGCCTCCTGGCGGCTTGCTCTATGGAGCATGCTTGGGCGTATGTGTCGCAAGCGATGGACAGGATGTTGCGCTTGCCTTGGGCCGGACCCCAGCCCGACATGAACGTGTCATGCATGTTTACGTAGAACATCATAAGTCTCCTGTTTACTTCCACCCCTTCGCTTCGCTCTGGGCAGTGGTTGGACGATAGACGCATAGCGCCCGGATTCCGATGCGCTCGCATTTGAGGGTTCCCGCATGGTCAGGGTAGAGCCTAGGGCCATGCGGGAGGCTGATGGCGAGCATGGCCGCAAGCAGCGCGGCCATGACTATGGTTAGGCGGGTGGTCATATGTTGTAGACTTCGGCGCCCGCCGCTCTGTAGGCGCCGGCGACGTAGGCGAGAGGCGCATAGTCAAGGGATCCCCAAGGCTCAGAGGAGCTGTCGGACAAAAACTTGCTGGGCTTGTTGCCAGGAACCGCGATCATCGGCCCTTTGAAAGCGAGGCGGTAAACTTCGTGGAATGGAACGTTGCGGCTATCGATGACTGGCAATCCGGCCGCGATAGCCAATGGCTTCACAAAGTCAGGGTCGAACCCGGACAGAGTGGATCGCCCTCCCCATTCGTTTAGCCATTCAATTGTCGCGCCTCCTCGGCCAATGGACATGTGTCCGCCGGTCGTCAAGGCCTTTTGAATGTCCGGCAAATAATCATTCGCGGTGCGCATTTTCGTTTCTCCTGTTCGAGGGTAAGGCGGGTGGTCACGCGACAAGCAACATGAGGGCGGGACAGAGTTCTGCGGCGACGGCCTTTAGACCTGCCGCATGCGCGCGGCGCTCGTTCCTGATCGCGGGCAAGCGCACCTCAATCCATTCGCGATAACGCTTTTCCTCGCCTTCCGCGGTGACGCAAGTCTTTGTCGTATTTTGGACGTTGCATGTGATGGAGGGATAGCCGGTCTTGGAGCCGATAAGCTCGCGCCGCTGCAAATCGCGTATTGCTTGGCCGACCGCCGAGCCATAGGCGCGCACCTCGTCTTTCGTTAGCTCTCGCTTCTTGTCGAGCTTGCGCCACTTCTCGACGGCAGCGCCAAGGCTTTTTGGGTACGTGGGTCCCCATTGCTTTGGCTCGGGTTTTCCCTCCAAGTCCTCAAAGCGGAATGGACGCGCAACATCGTCATCGTCTGACATTTTCGTTTCTCCTGTTCGAGGGTGAGGCGACGTCAGACTCATTGAAAAGCACATGCGTGCCAAAGTGTCAACAACAAAATAGCATTGTCGCATCACGTGTTGACTGTGACCTAAATTAGTGGTCAACTCTTTGAGTTATCAGGATAATCAAGCTGCCCAAGCATGTCGCGCAAAAACTCCTTCGCAACACGCCGCTCGGCCGCTTGCAACAGATCACGAGCTCGAGGAACCGCAGCCGGATCCTTCTCGGCCTTCAACAGCCACCAAACCAACTTGCCATCCCGCTCCGGCAAGCCCCAAACCCCCAATTCCCTCGCAACCACCATAGCTCGCTCGAGCATCCGATCGGTGATATTCAACGGCCCGGCCTTCCGCCCGCCAGCCCGCTTGATCCCCAACGCCTTGCAACGCGCTAAATCACGCGCGGCTGATCGTGCAAGCTTGGAGGAATAGCCCTCAGCCGGAGGCCGAACAGGGCCCGTCGATAGGCCTCCATGAAGACGGCAGCGCCCATTCTTATAGACAACAGGGTTACGACATACCCCACGCCCACACCGACGGCGAGACCCGCATATGGCCTTGTGCATAAGCTCTTGAAATAAGCGTATGGCGAGGCCGTCAAGACCTTCCTACTAATAATCAATGACTTAGCACCTCCTAATCCTATTCCCCATGGACAACTCGGGGTCAGGGACAGGGGGCCTGCGAGGGCGGATTTATAATTACCCCCTCCCTCGGAACCGCACGAATTCCGTAATCTTTTTCTGCTTCTCTGTAAAGATAGATGAACTCGGTGAAGCGAGTTTGGTCAGAATGGGGTCTGAGACCGGGGTTTCGTTCGGATAATGGGAATTTGACTTGAAAATGGGGGTGTGTTAGGACTAACAGATGATTGTTGACAAGTGCTTCAAGTGTGGAGAGAAGTTTCGATGGGGGACGGAGCATGTGTGCAGAATCGAATCCCGGAGCGATGGCGGTGCTCCGCTCACCCCGACATCCGTCTCACCAGAGACTTTATCGTCAAGCCCGGCTACGATCGTCCCGCCGTCTTTCTGTTCTGCAAGTTCTGCGGCTACGTCGCCGAGCTTGAACTGGAAGGACAGGAACACCGCGCACCGGGAGTACATGCGGGAGTACATGAGGAAGCGTCGGGCGAGGAAAAAAGCCGACTCGCGATAACCATGGCTTTGATGGAGAAGGACAATGCCGGGTAAGGGACACAGGTTCTCGGAGAAGGAAGATCGTCAGGCGGCGCACATCGCGACCTCTGAGAGGAAGAAGGGCATGAGCCCTAAGAAGGCCAAGTCCATTGGCTACGCGACTATCAACAAGAACAAGGCAAAGCCGCGAGGTGGAGCCGTGGCGGGGAAGAGGGGGAAGTGACGGATTCCGGATGGCGACAGTTCGTAGCCCTCCTCGTCATCTTCTACACCCTCGATCGGTGGCTAGGAGTTGGGGAGAGAAATGTCCATCGATCTCGATGAGGCGCGAGAGACGCTTCTTTCCGAGTTTGTCATCGACCCGGTCCTCGCCCACCGATCGATCTTCAGGGATCGGCATTCTCATGTCACTCCGAAGGCCCACGAGCAGGTCATAAAGGACTGGCACAGCGATCATCCTCGAGTTCTCACGATGGCCTTCCGCCACTTCGCCAAGTCCACGTTGGCCGAGGAGGCGATCTGCATCGCCGCCGGCTTCGGCCGCACCAAGAACTGCCTCATCATCTCCGAGAGCGAGCAGAGGGCCGCGGAGCGCTTGGCGGCCATCAAGAGGGAGCTGGAGCAGAACGAGTGGTTGCAGGCGGCCTTTGGGATCGGTCCGGGCGACCCATGGCAGGACACTCGCGCATGTACGAGCACCGGCGTCATGATCCAGGCCTATGGCAACGGGCAGTCGTTGAGAGGAGTGAAGTACCTTGAATTTCGCCCGGATCTCATCTTTTTGGATGATGTGGAAAGTTGGGAAAGCGGTAACGTCGCAACGCCGGAAGCGCGACGGAAGACTCATCGTTGGTTCTCATCGACGGTCATGCCCGCGCTATCCCCGTCCGGACGAATCCGTATGGCTGCGACGCCCCTTCATCCGGAAGCGCTCGCGCCGACTTTTGCGAAGAATCCGGACTGGCTCACCCGCGTCTTTCCCCTATTCTACAGAAACGATGATGGAGAACTGATCTCGACATGGCCCTCTATGTTCCCGATTCCGAAGTGCATAGCTCTTCAGGAGCAGTACGAGAGAAGCGGAGAGACAGAGTCCTTTTTGCAGGAGTATCTTTGCCAAAGCGTAGACCCTTCATCCCGAGTGTTTACCGAAGACATGTTCCGCGTGATCCCACGCAAACGGTCGTATCATGCGGTTTATGCTATCTACGATCCGGCGAGAACGACGCTAAAATCCTCTGCTACTACGGGGACGGCTGTTGCATCCTGGATCGGCCGCAAGCTCGTCGTGTGGGAGGCCAAAGCGGAAAAACTCTCACCGGATCAGATAATTGAGGACATCTTCCGTGTTAACGAGACTTACGCGCCTGTTGCGATTGGTTTTGAAGAGACCGGTCTCAACGAGTGGGCCATGCAGCCAATACGAACGGAGGCGTCGAAAAGAGGAATTGTTCTGCCGATTCGGTCTTTGTCCCCACCTAGAGGAAAACTGGATTTTATACGAGGTCTTCAACCCTTCTTCCGTGCCGGAGAGATCGAGTTCGCCGTGGACCTGCCCGAGCTGCGGGCGCAGCTTCTTGGCTTCCCAAACGGACATATAGACGCCCCGAACGCCCTCGCATACCTTCTCAAGATCAGAAGCGGATACCCGATCTATGACGAGTTCCGCGAGGAGTTCATCCGCGAGGAAATAAAGGTCAAGGAGACTGCCCAAATCTGGCTTCTCGTAAACACTGACAACCGGATCACGACGGGAATCCTGGTCCAATCGCACCGCGGCGTCCTCGCCATCCTGGCCGACTGGATCATGGAGGGCGATGCGGGCATATCCTTGAAGGACATTCTGACCGAGGCGAGGCTGATTGTGGGCCAGTCGGCTCAGATCAGGCTCATGGCGCCGAGAAGGCACTTCGATGAATACTCCATCTATGGACTCAGGGCTGCGGCTCGTTCCGCAAACATTGGAATGGCTCGTGGTGGCGATCCTTCTCATGGGAGGGAGGAAATCCGCTCGCTCATGCGGCGCGTCTCTCATGGGGAACCGGCGCTCGCGGTCTCCGGACGCGGAAGCTGGACGCTCCGCGGCTTTGCCGGCGGATACGCCCGAGACGCCGACAAGGTCGAGCCGCAAGCGAACTCCTACGCCCTCCTCCTCGAGCCATTAGAGGGATTCGCCGCAATTCTGAAAAGCGTGAGCGAGGCCTTGGACCATCCCGTCCACTATGCTATGACCAAGGACGGCCGGAGATACGCATCGGCCTTTCCGGGGTAGGCCAATGCCTCTGAACTCGGCCGGAAGCTCCTTCATCCCCCTCGGGGGACCCTTCGCGTTGCCGCCGACCATCATGATGCCGAGCCGCTATTCCGGACTGACCTCGGAAGCATGTAGTGCGGCAGGATTGACCGGCATTGCGGTCAACGGGACTCAGGCGACGATCCTGACAGCGTCGATCCTCAAGACCCTTCGCCTCATCGTCCCGACCGATCAGCCTCCGGTTTGCGTCGCCAATGAAGGCGATCTCACGACTGGAACCACCGGATTCACCATCCTATCGGGCGTCGGAATCGTGCTCTCCCCATACAACGATCCCGTCGTGGCTCTGACGCCGTCCGGATTGAACTCCACGATCTACTACTCGACGGAAACCTGATGGCGGTCCTCTACATCACCGAGTACGCCCGGATCGCCACCGACCCGGACGGAAATCTCGCGATGTCGTTGGAGCCGCCGATGGCCGAGCAGACGGTCTCGATCACCGGCTCGTCCACCCAATCGAGCGCCTTTCAGACAGCGACCAAGTATGTCCGGCTCCATACCGACGCGATCTGCTCGGTCCTCCTCGGGCAGAATCCGACCGCGCTCAGCACATCCGGCCGTATGGCCGCCAATCAGACCGAGTACAGGTCCGTCCCGCAAGGGTGGAACTTCAAGGTCGCAGTGATCTCAAACTCATGAGCTTCCTGCCCCCGACCGCGATCAACGACGCCTGGAGCCTTCTCCAGATCATCGCCCATCCCGATCGCTCGAAAGAAGCCTTGGAGATCCTGAAGAAGGAATCCGAGACGGCGGCCGAGATCATGGAGGGCGCGCGCGCCGCGCAACGCGACGCCAACGACAAGATTCAGGCTCTTGCTTCTGATCGCAAGGAATTCGAGAAAGAGAGGCAGGAGTTCGACGCCGAGGTCAAGAAGCGGGAACATGAACTCTTCCTGATCCAGAACGAGCAGACGAATCGCGCCAACGTGCTCAAGGAGCAGGAACACGCATTGGCTCTTTTGAAAGAGCATCTGGAAGGGCGGGCGGAATTCATTCGAGGCGCCGAAAGAATTCTACAAGAGCGGTCGGAGAAGCTGGACCGTCTAGGAAAAGACCTCTCGGATCGCGAGGCGAAGGTGAAGGCGATCATGGACGAGTTCGGCCCTCTGGCCGAGAAACTGAAAGGGTAAGGCCATGGCTTTGTTTGCAATCAGCAACCAGTTGTCGGGAACACCGCAGGCGACATCGACGACTTACAAAACGCAGGTGCAAGCCTACGCAGCGACCGGCGCCACGACGCTTCGACGCGGATGGATTTGGGAATTCGAGATCGGAGCCACCGATGTCCCTAACTCGACCGATTGTCCGATCAATTGGGACTTTTCCGTTAGCACCACCGCCGGAACCGGGGGCACCTCCACCACGCCGAATCCGGTCGATACCGGAGGCGGTGATGCGGCGGCGCTCCTGACCTACTTGACGGATCACGCCACCACCGAGCCGACCTATACGGCGAACTCGTCCGTATTCTTCATCGGCCTCAATCAGCGCGCCTCGCAACGCTGGCAGGCGAAGGACAAATCCTCTTGTCTCATCGTCAAGGCGGTGAACTTGGCCGGCATAGGAGGTCGATGTAAGTCTCCAAACTACGCCTCAACCGTCGGGATGCAATGGTTCATCGAGGAGTGATCCTTGCGGAACCCCGAAGGCTACAGCATCATCATCGACCCGCGTTTCTCGCGGCCGATCGAGCACGACACCACGACCTGCGGACATTGCAATGCGATCTCGTTCACAGAGCGGGATCAAGGCAAGCCGCAGGTCCTCGTCTACCGTTCGGACGGAACTCACTTCATGAAGGATGTGGGTTTCTGTCGTAAGTGCTGGCGCCACATCTGTCCGCGTTGCGAGTCCAGGAGGGAATGCACGCCCTTCGAGGCCAAGATCGAGATCGAGGAAGCTGTTGCGAGGAGAGCGCTTTGGTAGACGACGAGCTAACCGACCCGAAATACTATAGCGAAGTCAAGACTCTGATGACCCGTCTTGAGGACGCCATAGTTAGGGGAGCGCGCGTCTATATCATCGAGGCGGCTGATGACGCACAGTCTCATTGCTCGGTCGGAAAGCCCGTATTCGATCCTATGCAGAGGGAAAATCCTCCATCCTTCACAAAGGATGAGAGCGCGGCGATCTTCTCCGCGGCGCGCATCTCTCTCGAAGGCCGTCTGAACGCGATCAAGGAGGCGCTGCGCGCCGAGCTGGGGTGACATGGCGCAACACTTCTTCAAGCGGCCCTCGCAATTCGCGCCAGCCCATAAATTCAATCAGTCCGACATTCAGGCGGTCGATAACGGCGGCGCCGCGGGCTCCCTCGTCATCGGCGACTCGACCTTGGACGGTGACGGAACCGGGGTCCTCGCCACCATCACGCTGGCCTATCCATCCTTCTCCTTCTCCGGAGGCGTCGCCACCGCGCTTGGAACTCCTCTCGTAGGACCCGTTACCGGGACCGGGATCGCCATGAAAGCGGAGCTCCGTGACTCGAATGGCGTGACCCGCGTCAAAGGCCTAACTGTGGATCAGGGAGAGCCGGCCGATATCTTCTTGACCACGACAAACTTGCAGAACGGAGAGCAAATCACCTTCAGCGACGGCTCTCTTTTGATGTTCTAGGGAGCGCCATGCGACGAGCAATTTTTGTGATCCTGGCGATCCTGGCGCTCATCGTTCCCGCCATAGCGACCTTCCATGGCGTCGTAAGCTCGGGGGATCCGACCAGCGGCGTCCTTCCGGCTTACGATGATGTGTACGCGAACTGGAAGAACGCCGGACTTCTGAATGCGCCGCAGGGCTCCATAGACACGGTGGATGCGGCGCGGACCAATTGCACGACCGGACAGGCCGGCGAGACCATGCCGCTCGCGGCGACCGGGATCACCCCGCCGGCCAGCGGCGACGATTACGTGAAGATCACGCAGGCGATCGCCAACTGCCCGGCCGGAACGATCATTCAATTGGCGGCCGGGACCTTCAAGATCGATCAGTCGGAAGGGCCGATCACCATCGGCAAGGGCGTAACCCTTCGCGGCAATGGGACATGCAGCAATTCCTCGACGCCCGCGAGCCAGACGAATGTCTATTGCCCGACCGAAATCCTTGTTCCGAACGGCGGCATCTTCTTCCAGGGCGGGCGCACTTGCGGTTCCCCCAACACGGGATGCACCGGCATATCGACCTTCCTTCTAGGCGCCTCGGGGCAATGGGGAAGCTGTACCTACGACAACACAGCCTCGTCGTCCTGCGCGACCGCCTTGGACGCCGACGCGGCTCAGGGAGCAACCACGGTCCAGGTCCACAGTTTATCTCCCTTCTCGGTCGGGATGTGGGTCAGGATCGATGAGCAGGCGCATGGTCAGTATCTGACCGATCCGATGGGGCAGGGCCAGATATGGGCCACGTCCGACTTTCTCAGCTCGTCCGGTTCGCCGGCGACCAATCGCGTCGCCTATTCCAAATTCAACCCGACCTGCTGCAACGCCGATATCGACCCGACGACGGACCCGGCGACCAATGGATCGTGGTGGTGCGCCTATTCTTGGTATTGCGATCGGGTCAACGCGGAAATTCACGTCATAAAGTCTCTCGGCGCCGGTCCTTGCCCCGGCGCTAACTGCACCCTGACCTTCGACGACCCTCTGACCATCGCAATGCGAACGAGCGGCGGACATGCCGGTCTCGTCTACAACCCGACGCCCGCCTTCGCCCAATACGCGGGACTCGAGAACCTTTCCATCTATCGGCCGGCCGGAGCCGCCGTCACAATCGAGTTCTGCGCCTATTGCTGGATGCGGAACGTCGAGGCGCGCGGCTGGGAAGCGGACGGCGTCGTCCTGTCGAGCGCGGTGCGCGCTCAGATCGACACGAGCTTCATCGCCGATGCCTATTCAAGCTGCAACAATGGCGACGAGTACCCGATCACCATCGACAATGGATCAACGGAAGTCCTCATCGTAAACAGCATCACCCGCTTTGGCGGCAAGGGAATGACCGGCCGGGCCGGAGGAGCGGGCTCGGTCATCGCGTACAATTACATGGACGATCAGGCCTACATGGCCTGCATCGGACCGACTTGGCTGGATACGGGACTCAACGCCAGCCACTTCACCGGCGCCCATAGCGTCCTGTTCGAGGGCAATTGGACCTCCAACATGGACAATGAGATGACGCATGGGAACAGCGTCTACCATGTCTATTTCCGTAACTTCTCTGGAGGATATCGGACGGCCTTCGTCGATCCCGTGACGAGCTCGACGGTAAACGATTTCGCCAATCAGGTCGTGGGAAGTCAGAACGGGGTTCTAAGGGCGACGGGACCGCAGGCCTATAGCTACTGGTATGGCTATGTCGGCAACGTCATGGGATTTCCGGGATACTCCACCACGGCCAACCATTGGGCTTACAACTGCAATTATGTGGAGTCTCTATACACCTACATAGGTTGTATATGGATGCTCGGATGGAGCAATTTCGAGCAGAGCGTTCAGGATCCGAACCTCAACGGTGGCGGCTATATCTTCCAGCACGGAAACTACGACTATGTGACGCCGGGAATAGCCGATTGGGCGAATGGGTATTCGCACACATTGCCGAACTCGTTCTATCTGACCTCTGAGCCGTCGTTCTTTACGGCGGGGTCCTCATGCTCGTACACCTGGCCTCCCTTCAACTCGCAGGGATCGAGCGACGCGACGCGCATCCCTTCGGCGAGCGGGACTGGTTGCACAAGCTATTCCGGTCTTCCCGCCAAGGCGCGCTTTGACGCTGGCACGCCCTTTGTGCAGCCATGACCATCCTCGTCGGCACGTCCACATCCAACACGACGACGGTCACTCCGCCGACGCATCAGGCCGGCGACCTCATCATCATTTGTGCGGGCCGCGCCTCGACGACAGCGCCGAGCCTTCCCTCCGGATGGATATCGATCCTCACCAAGTCCGGCACGACCTCGAGCATCAGGATCGGCTACAAATGGGCCACCGGAACGAGCGACGCCTCGGGAACATGGACGAACGCCGCTCTGCTCACCTGTCATGTCTATAGGCCGGACACCAACTACACACTCGGCATCGGCCCGAGCGCCTCATCTTCGTCCACGACCGGCACCGTCAATTATCCGGCTCTGACGCTGGCCGACAATTTCAGCAGCAATTCGTGGGTCTTAGGGTTCGCATTTTGCACCAATAACGCTCAGACGATCAGCACCGCGCCATCCGGGATGACGAACGAAAGCTCACTCGTATCTGGAGCGGCATCTATAGCTGGACATGACACCGAGGGCGGGGTGACGACATGGTCGTCCACCAACGTCAACGTCGGAACGACTGGAAACTCGGTCTCGGCGACGCTCGAACTCATGGCTCTGCCGTACGCGCCACAGCCGAGTCAGGTCGTTCAGCACATCGGCGGCGGCAGCTACGGTCCATCGATCGGAAGTCCTCAGTCCGGCAACGCCTTTGTCTGCCCGCTTCCCAATGCGGTCGGAGCCGGGAACTGCCTTGTCCTCGGCTTCATGTATCCGAATGGCACATCGATCACGTCGGTCGCTGACAACATCAACGGAACATGGGGCGCTGCGGTCAGCCATGCCAATGCTGGCAGCGGCAACCTCGATGCGTCGGTCTATGTGTTTCCGAACGCCGCCGCCGGGGTGACGCGGATCACCATCACCTTCGGCGCGTCGGTTAATGGATTTCAGTATACGGTTTCTGAGTTGACCGGGATCGATACGAGTCCGAGCGCGGGGTCCACCAATGCCGCACACCAAGTCGGCCCAACCCTGACCGCTGGCTCCTTCACGCCGACAAACAACGATGCGACCGGTGGCAATCTGATCTGGAACTATTTCGTCGTCGCGGATGCGAGTCCGGCGCATACGACAATCAACATCAGAGCGGGAAACAACTTCACCCTGCTCAACGCCGACATCGGATGGATAAACGCCGATGGCGTTTACCACGGTTGCCAAGCCTATGTGCAAACGACGAGCGCGGCGATCAATCCAACCGTGACAATGATCGGCGACACCGATCATTTCAACACGATCGCCGTCGCTCTGAAGCTGAATAGCTCGCAAGGCGTCGCCGGCGGACCTCGGCGGCTCGTCCGGGTCATGCACCATACGACCGATCATTTTCCGGCAAGCGGCGGCTACCTTCTGCAAAGCCCGTGCTACGGCAATCTTCGCGTCATCACCTGCGATGATCCGGCTCTCAACGCCCAGACGATCACTGACAGCGAGGGAGGAACATGGACCTCGGCCGGATCGGGATTCGGTATTTGGTACCGCGCGAACACGACATCCAATTCCAACCTATCTGTCCTTTGTGTGGGAGGCGGCGCAGACGTACGTCTATCATGGAGGTTCTTTGACGTTATCGGCGCTGATTCGAATCCTTTCGATAGTGGCGGCAGCGTCGCGAGCTTGCAGAACGTCAACGGCCTCTCGACCTTCACCTCGTCGCCGTCCCCGTCGCCGACGAGCACGAGCGGCATAACGATCGCGGCCATCGGCCTTGGACAAGGGCCGGGCCTCGGCGTGACCGCCCCATCGGGCGCGATCTTCGACCTCTGCACCTACACCGGCGAGACGGACTTCGACTATATCGAGGACGCCGATCTTGCTGGCCATTATTATTACACATCGAGCGGCGCGCAGACGTGGACCTGGTCCATAACCAGCGTCGGCTCTAACTCCACGAGCGGCGGCATCGCGTCGTTCAAGTGGGCGCCAGCGGCTTCCTTCACCTGGCTTCCCATGGCGTGGGACGATCAGCCGAAGCCACGGCCGTTTACACAACATATCGAGAAGGGATTTTTCCGATACGTGGCGGCGGCGACGACGCCGATCTCGGGCATGGCGTGGCAGGTCCCCTTCGACCAGCCCAAGGTGAAGCTCGGCGGTCATTTGGATCAGCCGGTCGTTCCCTCGGCCCAGCTCGAAAATTGGGTCATGGCCTCGTCGAGCGATCTCGAGCCATGGAGGCCGATAACCGCTCGCACCCCGGAAGGGATCGCGCCGCCGCTGCATCCTATTGTGGCGACTGGAACTCCGATCTCCGGCATGGCCTGGTGGACCGCTTTCGACCAGCCGAAGATCAAGGTCAATCCCGCAGACGCAATCCCATATCCATTTGGATTCAAGGCGACGCCCATCTCGGGCATGGCCTGGTTCCTCGCCTTCGACCAGCCCAAGGTGACGGTCAATCAGGCGTCGCCGATCGCGAACCCGCTCGGTTTCACGCCCACTCCGATATCAGGGATGGCCTGGTGGATTCCATTCGGACAGCCGACGGTAAAAATAAATCAGGCCAATCCGATAGCGCAGCCAATTGGATTCAAGCCAACGCCGATCTCCGGCATCGCATGGCAAGTCCCCTTCGACCAGCGATCGGTGAAAATCCGTGTCGATTTCGGAGAGAAGCTACAGTCGTCCTATCTGCCGAGCGCGCCGACCCCGATCTCGGGCATGGCGTGGTTCGCCAGCTTCGATCAGCCGAAGGTCAAGATCGGCGGTGTGATCGACCAGCCGGCCACCCCCCTCGCTCAGCTCGAGGGCTGGGTGATGGCGTCCTCGAGCGATCCGGACCCTTGGAGGCCGATCACCTATCGGTCCCTTGAGGGGATTGCGGCGCCGCTTCATCCGATCGTGACGAGCGGAACTCCCATCTCCGGGATGGCTTGGCAGGTCCAGTTCGAGAAGCCGGCGAAGATCAATATCAATCCGGCCGACGCGATTTCCTATGCCTTTGGATTCAAGCCGACGCCGATTTCCGGGATCGCATGGCAGGTTCCATTCGATCAGAAGATAGTGACGGTCAATCAGGCGTCTCCTGTCGCCAACCCGTTAGGGTTCACGCCGACGCCCATTTCCGGCATGGCGTGGTGGAGAGCGTTCGATCAACCGACGATCAAGATCAATTCGGCCGACCCGCTCCCATATCCGTTCGGCTTCAAGCCAACCCCGATCTCGGGAATGGCTTGGTGGACGCCCTTCGATCAGAGCTTGCTCAAGGTCCGCGTCGATTTCGGGGATAGCGCGCGATCGTTGCCCGTTCCTTCTGCGCCGACTCCGATTTCCGGAATGGCGTGGTTCACGCCCTTCGATCAGCCGAAGGTTACGATTCGTCTCGATGCGGGAATTCCGTATCAGCCTTATGTGCCGCCCATTCCGCCGCCGCCCTTTGGTTGGTTCTATTCGTTCGAGCAGCCCAAGGTCAGGTTACAGGCGGCCGATCCAATCGCCTTCCCTTTCGGCTTCTTGCCAACTCCCATCTCTGGCATGGCTTGGCAGGTCCCCTTCGGAGTGTCCGCGCCGGTCCTCATTCAGGCCGCACCGACGGCAATTCCGCTCGGCTTCACGCCTACGCCCATCTCGGGGATGGCGTGGCATGTGGCTTTCGAGCAGCCAAAGGTTCGGATCAACCCCGCGGATTTGCTGGCCTATCCGTTTGGTTTCAAGCCCACCCCGATCGCCGGCATGGCCTGGTGGGCGGCCTTCGGCAATCTCCTGAACCGCGTCTCGTCGCAGACCGAGATCCTGTTGCCGGTCACAATCCATCCGACGCCGATCTCGGGCATGGCGTGGCAGGTCCCCTTCGACCAGCCAGTCGTGCGGGTCAGCAACACTTCTTCCATCGCCTTTGGAACAACTCCGCCTCCGCCGCCGCCGCCAGACACCTATGCACATGACAGGCCGTTCCACTATAACATGGGCCGCTTGATGGGGTCTTGAAGTGAAAAAAGCGGCGAAAAAGGTCCGAAACGATCCGGGAGAAGTCCGCGAGGTCTCCGAAGCCGAAGAAAGGATGGATCGGTCGGAGCAGCTATGCCGCAAGGAGAACATCCGCGACGCGCTCCTCGAAGCGTTCAAGGACATCGAAAAAGGCTTCGACCAGCAGGCCGAGCGCTCCGACAACGCAATGGACAATTGGGACATCTACAATTGCGTCCTCGGCAATAGCCAGTTCTACAACGGGAACTCACAGATTTTCGTGCCGATCGTGCGCAATGCGGTCGAGGCGCGCAAGACGCGATTCGTCAATCAGCTCTTTCCAATGTCGGGCCGGCATGTCGAGGTTACGAGCGAGGATGGCACGCTGCCGCAGACGGAGATGGCTCTTCTCGAGCATTACGTCCGCCAGACTAAGCTTCGCACGCGCATTGCGCCGGCGCTTTGCAAGAATGGAGACATCGAGGGGCAGGTCACCGTCCAAGTGACGTGGGAGGAGCAGCGGCGCCACGTCGCGCAAAGGGTCTCGGTGCGGCCTCAGGACGAGCAGGGAGCGCCATTGGAGGCCTTGGAGGAAATAGAGGACATCGAGGAGGAGGAGCTCGTTCAAGGGGCGCCCGAGGTCCGGGTGATCGCCGATTGCGATCTGCTCGTCCTTCCGGTCACGGCGACGAGCTTGGAAGACGCCATCGAGCAAGGCGGCTCGGTGACGACGCTCTGCCGCTGGACGCCGGCGATGATCATGAGAAAGATCGCGCTCGACGAGATCGACGAGGAGTTCGGCGAGGAGCTTTTGCAGGAGCTGAAGAACGAGGAGAAATTCAAGCAGAACGCCGACAAGATGAAGCCCATGATCGATGCGGCGGGCATCAAGGGCGATGGACGCGGCAAATACGCCCTCGTCTACCGGACCTGGATCAAGCTCACGATCAAGGGCGAGCGAAGGCTATGCCTGGCCTACTACGCCGGCCGCAATCGCGTCATATCGGCCAAGCGCAACCCCTACTGGTCGGATCGTATCGACATTCTCAGCGCGCCGATCGACCAAATCGATGGCTGCTTCAAGGGCGTTCCGAAGGTCGATTCCGTGGCCGATCTGCAGTACCAGGCCAACGACGCCTGCAACGAGGCGATGGATAGCGCCGCCTACGCTCTCATGCCGATCATCATGACCGACCCGGAAAAGAACCCGAAGGTCGGCTCGATGATCCTGTCATTGGCGGCGATCTGGGAAACCGATCCGCAGTCCACCCAATTCGCGCAAATGCCGCCCTTGTGGAAGGACGGCCTCGAGATCGTCGCGACCGCCAAGAACGAGATTTTCCAGTCTCTCTCGGTCAACCCGGCGCAGATAACCGGAATCGCCAATACGCCGCGCAAAAAGCCAAATCAGGCCGAGATCGCCAACGAGCAGCAGATCGACATCCTCACGACCTCCGACGCGGTGACGGTGCTTGAAGACGAAATCTTTTCTCCCATTCTCCTAAGAATGCTGGAGCTCGACCATCAGTTTCGCGACAAGTCTTTACGAGTTCGCGAATACGGTCCGACAGGAATGCGTTCAAATATGATCGAAATTCCTTTAGTAAGAATGGATCGTTTATATCAGTTCCGATGGTTTGGAGTGGAGGCGAATCGAAATGCTCAGCAGATGCAGCAGCAGATTGCGGGATTAAACGTCCTTCGAGGGATACCGCCACAACTATATCAAGGATACAGGATTGATCTTGGTCCGGTCCTTTCTCAGATGATCGAGAACCTGTTTGGGCCGCGTCTAGCGCCATTGACATTCCGAGACTCCCGCATGGAGTTGTCGATGGAGCCCGAGCAGGAGAATGAGCTTCTTGCGCAGGGCTTCGTCGTCCCGGTTCATATCATGGACGACCATCAAAAGCATATCCAGGCGCACATGCAGGCCGCGCAGATGGACGGCGATCCTAAAAACTATTTCAAGGTTCACATCATGGCTCATCTTCAAGCCATACAGGCCGCGCAGCAACAGCAGATGCAACAGCAACAGCCCCAGCCTCAGCCGGGCGGCGGCGGGCGTGGCGGCGGACAACCGCGCATCGGCGCCTCGCCGTCCGGGCCGCGCTCGCAAGGGCCTCCGGGGATGATCCATCAGGACAGGTTGCGCGACCCTAACTCGGCGCCGAGGATGTGATGAAATGTGGAAGGCTTGGGGCGCATTCGTCATCTCGCTCATCATCCTCGGGTTCTTCGGTGCTTATGAGGCCGCCGTAGTCTTCCTCAAGATGCCAGAGAATGCGGGTTTGGCGGACATCCTGAAGACGCTTACGACTCTGGTCGCCGGCTATTGGATCGGATCGTCGAAGTCCTCGCAGGACAAGGACGCGACGATCGCGCAGCAAGCCGCGGCGATTCCAAAGCCGCTGATTCCTGCAATTTTAATCGCCGCGCTAATCGCCGCGCTGTGTTTTTCGGATCGCCCGGCGAGCGCCGCTGAGCGTCCCCGACGGCTTCCGGCAAAGGGAGCGAACTGTATCCCCTATCCGCAATGTCTTGGCGGATGGACGCCCTCTCCGTCTCCACCTGCAAATGATCCCATTTCGGGCATAACGCAGTTCACCGTGGACGATCTCTCCAAGGCGATCGGGATCGCCAGCAAGCCCCCGGCGCTGACGGCCGAGATTGCCTGCTTCGGTCTGATCCGCGATGGCCTCATGGCTCTGCAGGAAACCTCCGATACGAAGGGCGATGGGTTGGCGACCCTGTACGTCAAGCTCGTGCGCATCAATACGCTCAAGCAGGCAATCGTGGGCAGCTCGGATTGCTTGGCCGTCTGCGGCCGGGCCGAATCCTTGGTCCCGGTAGGCATCCTGTCTCGAATCCCGATCGGGGTCGTTCCAACGATGTGTTCGGTCATCAAGTCAGCATCATGAATCGTCTTCTGGCATTGATCCTTCTGCTGCTCAGCGTCCTTTGCGTGACGCAGAGCGATGCGACATTCCATGGCGTGGTCTCGTATCCAACGGTTTCGTTCCCGAGCCCGGTTCTGTGGTTTTATGGATCAGGGATCAACAACACTCTCTCCACCTTTTTGGCGAGCGGGAAACAGACCGGCATCTACATCATCAATGACGCGGGCGACTCCGCCGCGATCATGGCGAAGGGATATGTCGTCGAGGGAGGATTGCCGGCGGAAGCGGCCGGATGCGCTCAGAACGATACGCCGAACTGCGGCGGTATATCTAACGGCCTCTCCTACATCGAGGGCGTCATCGACGGACTGGCCTCTCAAGGCGCAACATATCTGATTGTCAACGAGCCGTGCGTAACAGATGGAGACTATACGACTGGACTCAGCGATCCTTGCTCTATCCCTTACAACGCCATTGGTATGGATGCTATTAAAAGCTATATTATTAGCAAGGGATATAATATGAAGGTTGGCTATACCCTAGCCAATTCAGACGCCGCAACCACAACATATAAGCAGCTCTTCGATTGGACATCATCAAATGGATATCATTTGATGGACATGGCGGAAGACGAGGTATATTATACCACGTGTTGCAATGCCGGCTATTCAGACCCATGGGGGACATTTCATGCAGCATATCCCACCGTTATTCGTTCCTCATTGATATACAGCTTGGGAACATTCTGCGCCTTTGATTATATTTCATATGGCGGAACTATAGATATGATCTCATTCTGGAACGTGGACAATTATGGTCAGTGGAGCGGTCCAAGTATAGACCCAAATGAGATTGCGGCCGCGGAAAGCCTGGCGTCTACCGGATCAAAAACCACAACCTGTAACCATAATTTTTCTACGGTCACAAACGGTTCCAACGACCCGTATTTCACCACCTTCAGCTTGTCCGTCGCGGATGGATCATACGCCAACTGGACCTCTCCTTATACGATCACCTCGTGCGATTATCAGGTCTACAGCGGGGTAAACGGAGTCAACGGCCTCGGCGCTTCCGGCGTCGTTCAGACCTACCCGACGACAGCCGGAACATGGGCGTCCAGAACCTGCAACAGCACGATCAACATCACCGTTGGAGCGAGCGCAAACTGCCGCGACGAGGTGAGCGACGCGATCACAGCGTCAATTTCCGGAACGACGGTCAACATAACGGCCGGCACGTTCACTCAGCCGATACAGGTAGGAACGGCTCTTTTCGCCAGTGGCGTCTCGGCCGGAACGTTCGTATCCGCCACGATTCCAAACACGGGTGGAACCGGAGGGACCGGAACCTACACGGTAAACAACTCACAAAGCGTCAGCTCCAGATCGATGAGCGCCAGGCTTGGCCTCTACTCCTGCCTCGTGGTTGTGCGCGCCCATGACAACTCTCCAAGCGGCCTGGGCGACATAAATTACAACGAATCAAAAATCGCCTTTTGAAAAACTCCCCACATTTGTCAGTTGACGGATTTCATGCAAATGATGGTTTCTAAGGGGAAAGACATTGATGTAGAAGAGGAATCCGTCGGGGACGTGAGGGACGACGAAGGGGCGATCGTCAAAGTCTCGATCACGATGATCGCGTTCGGCGGAGCCTTGGTCGTGGCTCTCATCGCCGCGGCGCTGGCCGAGATCATCCATCAGGGATCGACGATCGGAGAATTGAGGTCCGCTTCGCACTCCCATGAGCTGGAGGACAACATGCGGCAGGCGCAGATTCAGCAGGAGGTGGACCGCCGTTTTTCGGACGAGAACCACATGATGGAGGACATCGAAAAGAAGCTCGACAAGATCGGGGATGAGGAGCGAAGCCAGTCCATTCGCCTCGAAGGGCTATCGGTCAAGCTCGAAGAGCTGCATGACCGACTCGTCAAGACGAGCGAACCTCAAACTCATCAATTCCTCGACAGCCATTGACAACGTTCAAATTTTGATATTTCACTATCACTCCCTCGCCTGACGGGCGTTACCCGTTCCTCGCCTTGCGGGCGTAACTCGCTAAGAGAAGACCATCGATGGCTGGACCCGATGAAGAAACCTTCACCCTTCCGGAAGATGACGAAGAGCGGCAAGTCGGCGGGAATGCCGGATCGCTCGACGACGAAGGCGGGAATGAAGCATCCGGGTCGGAAGATTCCGGCGCCGAAGGTCAAGAAGGGCTAGAGGCCGAAGAGGAACGCCCGCCGACACGCGGCGAGAGGCGGTTCCAGAAGCTCAGCGAGGAAGTGCGCGCGTCGCGAGAGCGCGCCGATCAGCTGGAGCGAACGCTTGCCGAATTGCGGCAGGGCTCGCAACAGCAGCAACAGCCTCAAGGCCCGAAGTTCGAGAGCGACCAGGAATTCGCGGCGCGGCTCGCCATGATGGAGCCAGAGCAGCGGATCGAGGCCCGTCTGGAGCGCAGCGAGAAGCGTCATCAGTACGAACTTCTCGTCACGCGGATGCAGATGGCCGAGAGTCAGGACATCGCCAAGTTTCAGGGCATGGCCGCGGCGAATCCGCTCTTCAAGAAGGTCGCGAGCGAGGTCGAGCAGGTCCGTCGCACCGAATTGCAGCGTGGACGGGACATCGATCGCGAGACGATCGCGACTTATCTTTTGGGTCGTAAGCTCCTCGAGAGCAAAGGGAAAATTGCCGAGGCCAGGTCCAAAGGGGCGGACAACATCCGTCGCGAGCAGGCGAGGCCGGACACGGGGCGAAGCGATGTGAGGCCGGAGCGTCGGGGGACTGATGCTCGGTCGAACCTGGAAAAGCGCCTGACGGGCGTGTTGATCTGACGGGGATCGGTTCATCCGCTCTCCCCGTGAAGTGGAGAGCGGACTATGGCGATCAATCAGAGCGCTTCCTTTCAAGCCGACGTCGAAGCCTATATCGCGCAGGAAACGCTTCCTCTCGCGCGTCGAAGACTGGTTGTTTATCAGTTCGCTGATCCTCTGGAACTGCCCAAGGGCCGCGGCGTGGTCTATCAGGCAGCGCGCTGGAATCGCGTCCCTCTGCCGTACACGTCGCTTTCTGAAGGCGTCCCGCCGGTCGGCCAGAACATGACCGTCACCATGGTCTCGGGAACCGCGATCCAGTGGGGCGACAAGATCACGCTCACCGATGTCGCGGAACTGACGATCAAGCATCCGATGTTCAACATCGCCAAACAGCTTTGCGCTCTGGCGGTGGCGGAAACTCTCGAAAGGAACACTTTCAATGGGTTGATGGGCGGAACCCAGATCAACTACGTCAACAGCCGCGGATCTCGTCCATCTCTCGTCACCGGCGACGTTCTCAACCTTCACGAGATCAATCGGGCCTACGGCGCCCTCGCGACTCTGGGCGCGCCGCGCTTCATGGGCGATGAGCAGACCGATTTCAAGGAAGACGCGACGAAGGGGCAGGTCACGCGGGCGGCGGAAAGCCCGACCGGGGTCCCGCACTACGTCGGCGTCATCCACGAATTGTGCCAGCAGGACCTTCGCGAGAACGCGACCTTCGTGCTGGCCTCGTCCTATTCGGATGTGAACAAGCTCTACAATGCCGAGGTCGGGGCGCTGGGGGGCGTCCGCTTCACCTCGACCAACATGGTGCCCTACTGGACCGGATATGCGCAGGTCAACGGGACCGCGACCAGCTCGGGCAATCTCGCCACCGGAACCTACTACATCCTCGTCACCGGACAGGATACACAGAACCAGTACGAGAGCTATGTCGCCCTCGTCTCCAATTCGATCAGCGTGACCGGCCCGAACGGCTCGATCCAGGTCACGACCCCGAGCACTGCGGGTTACTCTTACAACGTATACATCGGGACCACGAACGCGCCGGTGAACCTCGGCCTGTCGCCGTCCGGTCCAACGCAGGGACCATTGGCCGGGCAGGCGACGCAGCTTCCGGCGTCCACGGTCGTGACGATAACCGGCACTGGCATCTCTCAGACGCCGCCGGCCTATCCCGGCAACACGACCGGCGTCACGGTCTATCCGGCCTTCATCTTCGGCCGCGGCGCCTTCGCCGTTGTCATGCTGGACGACATCAAGTACTCGTACCTCTCGACGGCGGACAAGAGCGATGTGCTCAACCAACTGAGGGTCGTCGGCTGGAAGGTGTTCTTGGCGGTCATGATCCTGAACAATCAGTTCTTCATGCGCATCGAGTGCACGAGCGCCTTCGCCTCGACTTTCGGCTGATAGGAGTCTTCGATGGCGTTGAAGACTGCGGGAACGAGCGCGACGAACACGCTTCGCGCGCTCGTGATGAACTCGGACCTGACGGTCACCGATGCGGCGACGCTGCGGCAGAACATCCAATGGGACGGCTCGTATCAGAATGCGGCGTGGGTACGCATTCAGAACGGGGCCGTATATCCAGGCGGATTCGAGTTCCAGGGCGGCAGCGGCCTTTTGCACGTTCCGAGACGGGGCGTGCTGAAGGTTCTCGAAGGGGATTATGTCTGCTACGATCCGAACGGATGGCCCATCCTCGTCTCGGGATGGTCCATCAACGGGTCCGGATCGTCCGGATGGAGCCATAACTGATGGAAAAAGGCATCTCCCGGCCGGAGAAGAAGATCACGCCGAGCCCAGCCAAGAAGCGAAAGCGCGACATCGACTTCGGCCTCCTCAATCCCGAGGAAAGGGCGAGGATCACCAAAGAGGCCCAAGCTCAGGTCCTCGAGGAAGATCGTCAGGCAGCAGTCGAGGCCTTTCTGGAGGAAGAGAAGAAGCGCATCGAGCGCGAGCTTCATCCCGAGATCGTCGAGCCGACCGAGACAATCCAGATCGTGCTGCCAGAGTGGGCCGATGCGATCCGCCTCGATGGCCGCGTTTTGGTGCACGGCATGATCGTCGATGTGACGGCGCCCGTCGCCTCGGTCATCCGCGAAATCATGTATCGGGCTCAAGAGCACGACGACGAGACGAGCGGCAAGTCCGAGAGAAAGAGGGCGTGGCGACGAGGCCTTTCCTCCCATGCCCATCGTGACACTCGGATCAGCTTCGCCAACAACCCAGCGAGCTTTTGATGGACTCGGAATTCGATATCAGGCTAAATGAGCCGGAGGCAAAGGAACGCGATCCCGAGCCCATGCCGGCGATCGGCTTCTCGTTTCAGAGGCAGCTCACCGATCATGTGAGCCTCGTCTTCCAGAACCATGTCCCGGCCAATTGCTCGGATGAATACCTCAACGCCCGCCTCGACAAGCTCGCGCGCGCCGCCCATCGGCAATGGGCCGTCGCCTGCCTTCCCGAGCGCTATCGGGCGCTCAAGATCGCCGAGGGGCATCTTCAGACGTTGATCAATCAGCTCGAAGAGGCCGAGGCCAACGAGGCTCGGGCGCTCTACAACTGGCAGGGCGAGCATCGGGCGATGGATCGCCGCGGCGAGTGGAAGCCGTCTCCCGCTCAAAAGCAGGAGCAGCAGAAGCTTCAGGCGGCCCGCACGACGACTGCCTCCTCGATCATGGCCAAGCAGAACGAGATCGCACAGCTTCAGCTCATGATCGACGAGATGGAGGCCGCCAAGGGCAAGGAGTAGCCTTTGCCGCTGACTTGCGCTCAGATCGTCAACCTGGCTTGCCAGACGGCCAAGGTTCCAGCTTGGACATCCCAGGCCGGGCAGCTCCTCAACGCCGCGCTGGCGGAATTCTGCACGACCTACGACCTTGAGGTCAATCGTCAGACCTACACGTTCGTCTTCAATCCAGGTCTAGGCTCTGGCCCATATCCGTTGCCGAGCAATTGGCTGAGAGCAAACGATGACGACGTGTTCTTCACGATCCAGGGCGTCGCCTATGTCATGATCTCGATCCAGTTGCCCGAGTATGACGCGCTCGTGCAGCAGGCGGGACTCAACGCGTATCCGGCCTATTACGCCATTGACAACTCGCCGATCCAGACGCAGCAGCCGCCCAATATGTATGTGTGGCCGCCGCCGGCCGGCGCGTATCCCGTGACCGCACGATACTTTTGCCAGCAGCCCGATATCACGACGCCAGAGACCTCGGCGACAATCCCGTGGTTCCCCGCCACGACGGTCTTGCTGCGCCGAGTGGCGGGCGAACTCATGCTCATGGCCAACGACGATCGGGCCGAGGCCTTCCTGTCGAGCGACGAGAACAGGAATCCGGAAGGATACGGCGTTCTCCTTCGCAAGTACCTGAGAAATCAGGACGCCAACAAAGCGCCGAATCAGGTCAAGCTCGACAAGCGCCTATTCAAGACCGGGCGATGGAGCGCGCTCCCGAACACCAAATACGTGGGATGGTGAATGTCGCTCCGGAACGCCCAGCCCCTGCAATTTTCTCCTGCTGGCCTGTCCGACGCGCAGGACGAGAAGCATGGCTTTCCCGGCGCGTGCTCTGTCCTGCAAAACCTGGTCCCCGACGCCTCGACCGAGAACTTGTGGACTTGCCGGCCCGCGGCGATCGAACTCGCCAGCGTCGCGGATTTCACAGCGGCAGGAGTCGGCACTCCAGGAATAATTTCAAAGTTCAAAGTCTTTGGAACCCTCGTTTTTGGCATGATCGCCAACGGCTCAGGAACATATTCCGGCCGAGACACGCCCTTCATCTTCAATATGGCGACCAAGACATTCGTGACGGTTTACAACATTCAGACGAGCAATTGTCCGGCGACGACACCGCTTGGTCCTGGAGTTCAAACCCCCTCGATCGATATGGTCGGAACCAAAATCTATGTCACGCATCCCGGATTCGTCCCCAACGTTACGGGATGGTTCGGTTGGTTCGACCTTTCGGTTCCCGCCTATCCAACGTGGAGCGCCGGCAACTTCATGTCGGCCGGAGGCGTCAAGACTTTCACAGTGAATGGGGGGGCAACGCAGACGCCAGGAACTTATACTGGAGTGACGTTTACCGGAGGAAGCGGAACCGGATTTACCGCGGTTGTTGTCGTAAACGGCTCCGGAAACATCACAGCTATCGCGCCCATCACCAGCGGATCGGGCTACGCTGTCGGAAATACGTTACAGGCGACCGGAATTGGCGGCGGCGCAAACGCAGGAGGAATTCAGGTCACTTCGATTGGCAACGGACAAATCAAGTTCACGGACGTTTCGGCGCCGGCAGCATGGGTCCGTCAGTTCTACCAGCGCGCCTACATCGGCTTCAATCCAGGGTCCTCGACAATAAATCTGATCCCGTCTATTGTTTACACCGACGTGCTGTCGCTCGACGTATCGAACGCCAACCAGGCTTTGACCTTCGGCGATAACAATCCCCTTGTCGGGGCGGCGCCTCTCGGCCTCGCCAATCAGCTCGGCGGCATCATCTCGTCTTTGATGGTCTTCAAGGACGTGTCGAACGTGATCCAGATCACCGGCGACGCGGCCTTGAATACGCTTTCCACCAACGTCCTAAACACGGCGACCGGAACCCTCTCGCCATCATCGATCGTCGAGAGCCCGAACGGGGTCATGTTCTTGGCGCCGGATGGCTTTCGCGCCGTTAATTTCGACGCCAACATCACCGACCCCATAGGGGACGAGGGGTCTGGCGTCACGGTCCCGTTCATAAAGTCCGGGGACTATAGCGTACTCACAAACGCTGCGTGCTCTGCGGATGTTCTTAGAGTATCGACATTGAACGTCACCGCAGGAAATGTGTGGGAAGAATATTGGTACGAAATGTCTAAGGACCTGTGGTCAGGGCCTCATACTTTTCCATCTACCTGCATAGATACGTTCGGCGCCTCGTTCATCATTACCCCTCAGGCGGTTCCAGGAACCTTGTGGCAACATGATGTGAATCCGACTCCATTCTCCTCATTCGTCGAGAACGGCGTGCAGCTTACGTGGAAGATGAAGAGCGTGATTGTCGGCGATGAGAGCGATATGGCCGAGTCTGAGGCGACCGAATTTACAGTCAAGACGACGGCGGCTTATGGCACTCCGACGCTATCTATCCAACTCGACGACGAGCAGGGTAACCCCATCGGCGAAGCGATGTATACGTACACAGGGTTATCGGCGACACTTTGGGACCAAGCTCAATGGGACGTTTCGACATTCGGGTCTGGCGGCGTTCAGCTCCTGCGACCGCGGCGGATCGATTTCAGCGCGCCCGTGATCTACTCTGTCATGCAAATCAGCTATACGGGACAATCCGCCTTCGGATTCTCCATAGGGGATACGATGGTGAGGCGTCGGCAGCTCGGCTACTTGCAGCAAATCGCATGAAGAAGATCGCCGCTTTCCTTATCTTTTGGTTGTTCGGCGGCCCGGCGTTTGCGCAGGTCACTTGTTCGATCCCGTTCACATTCGTTCCGAATACGACAATCTCATCGTATCAGGTGAATTCAAACTTCACCGGTTTATCTAACTGCTTTAGCGATTCGTTTGCATTGCAGGGAACAGTGACAAACGACAATGCGGCGGCCGGAAACGTCGGCGAATACGTATATACCAGCACAATTTCTCAAAGCAATATCGGGACTGGGAACCAAGCATACAATATCGTCACTTTGAATTTGACGCCAGGCGATTGGCAATGCTGGGGCAATCTGTGGATTTTCAGATCGTCCAGCACCAATTCTTATGTGGGATGGATTTCAACGGCGTCCGCGACATTTCCGGCGACACAGGATGTTCACAACCATGGAACGAATGGTCCAATTGTTCCGCAGAGTTCATTTCCTGTCGCAAACGACGCATGGGCTCCGATCGGCATGGTGCGGGAATCTCTTGCCGTCACGACGCCGGTTTACCTGGAAGCAATGGCCAGCGGCACCAATGCTACTCAATCTGCTGGGGGCTTTTTGGGCTGTCGCAGGATGCGTTGAAAAGCTGAAAGTTCAAGCGTATAACCGTCAACTCGCAAAGGACCATGTCCATGAAGCGCCTCCTCGCCGGTCTCCTCTCCACAGCCCTCCTCGTATCGCAGGCCATCGCGGGAACCGCGCCATATGTGACCGGCCCGTGGGATCCTAGCTCGCCCCTCGGATCAATCAATTCCTGGATTGGGACCTCGCTCAATCCGAATCAATACGATCTCTTCTTCTCCCTGCCGGCGGCGGTGACGACATCCGGCACCTCGGCCTACACCCTCGCCACCTACACGATCCCGGCGAATACGCTCCACACCGGCGAGACGCTGCATGTAGTCGCCGTTGGCCTCAATTCGGCTGACTCCAACGCGAAAACGGTCACCTTCAATTTTGGCGCTCTCTCGTGCGCGCTCGTCGTCACCGGCTCGGGCAACAACTGGTGGACCGAGTGGCGGGTCTTCGTGACGACCGCGGGATCTTCCGGCGCCGAGACTGACGAATGCCATGGCGCGACCTCGACGACCGGCGTCGCCTCCGTCCAATCGACCAGCGGCTCGGTCGCGACCAATGCCGCCGTAACCGTGACCGTGACCGGCACCGCGGCCTCGTCGGGCACGATGACCGCCAACATGATCACGATGACCTACGATCAGTGAGGCGCGCATGAGCACGATGAAGGAAAGCTATGGCGGCGGGAAGCACGGCAAGGCGCTCGAGGGCATGAAGACCAAAGAGCCGAAGACCGAGGACAAGTCGCGGCGCCCGATCGGCGAAATGTATCAGAATGTCGATACGGGGGCCGTCCGAAGTGAACCATCCAAGCAAGACCCTCCCATCGGCCCAAGAGCGGCCTGAGCGCGTCCGACTTTCCTGCCAGTTCGAGCGGCCGACAGCGATCGCGCGAGAGATCGCCGCTCTCTCGAAGCGGCATCACGCCGAGGGTGGAACCAAGTACGAGCCTTATTCTCCCGATTGGGAGCGCTATCATCAGCTCGACCGGATGGGACTGCTCGCCGCATGGACGGCTCGTCCGATCGGCGGCCATGCCTTGGCCGGCTATGTGATATGGATCGTCAGCCCCGGAATCCATTGCACCGAGACGCTCATCGCGGACGCGAAGCTCTTCTATCTCGCGCCTGAGTGGCGCGACGGCCTGACCGGGTATAAGTTCCTGAAATCAGCCATCGAGGCGATCCGGGCGGCGGCAAATCCCGGCATCATCAGGATGGAGACGAACGACCTCTATGAAGGGGGGCGCGTCGGCGCGCTGATTCGAAGGCTGGGCGGCAAGCAAGTCGGGAGCGTGTTTCACCTATGAGCGGAGGTTCCAACACATCCTACCCGACGGCGCCTCTGGCGGGCTTGTGGACGGGCGCGAACCAGGCCTTTCAGCCGGTTCCTTATCCCGGCACTAGCGGCGCAGCCAGCTCGGCCCTCAACCAAATTCAGGCGCCGTGGACCAACCAGATCGGAGGATGGTCGCCGGCGGGACAAGCCGGCGCGGGCCAAGGTCTGACGCAAGCCGCGCAACAATTCATTAGCGGGACGATTCCGCAACTCACGCAGAATATACCGGCGCTCAACTCGTTGGGTATGAATTATCTCAACGCCGCCGGCGGCGCGGGCGTGTTTCCGTCCCAGGCGGCCCGGCAGATGTATGCCCAGCTCGACCCCTATGTCAGCCAGATCATGCAGACGGGCTTCGACCCGCAAAAGGCTCTTTACAATCGAACTCTGCAACAGGTCCAGGATCAGGCGCAGGCCGCGAACGCCGCGGCGGGCGTGGGGACGACGCCCTATGGGGCAGGGCTGACGAATCAAGCGACCGAGAATTTCAACATCGATTGGCAGAACCAGCAGCTCGCGCGCCAGGCGCAGGCGGCTCAGGCGGCAGGCGGCCTCAGCTCGTCGATCATGGGCGATATTCAGTCCGGCTGGGACACGATGCTGAACGCCCGGATGACGGACGCCAACATCGGCCTGGCGGCGCTCGGCCTCGGCGGCACCCTTGGAAACACCGCAGGCAATCTCTTGGGAACCGCGGCCAATGTGGTCAACACGGGCCAGGGATTGGGGCAAGGAGGGGCGAGCTTCCTCAACCAACTCTCCCAGCAGCAGATTCAGAACCTCCTCACCTACCTGCAACAGTCGAGCGCGAACGCAGGAAATTGGGCTGCGGCGACCGGAAACTTCCTCGGCGGCGCCAACAACCTTTATGGCACGCAGGCGGCCGTCAATCAGAACAATCTTCAGAATCTGATGAGTAGCTTAGGAGGACTCGGCGGGCTGCTCGGTCAAGGAATCGGAGCAGGTCTGAAACTGCTATGAACCTTCTTGAAATCCTTGGCTCCCTGAGCGGGGGCTTATCCAAGGGCATCCCGGCCGGGATGGAGGAGGCGCAGTCCTACCAACAGTCGCAAGGCTCGTCGGCGCTAGGAGATGCGCTGGCCGGATACCAGCCCTCGAGCCAGGGCACAGGCGGCGTCTTCGGCGGCCTTCAGGGCCTCATCAACAACGTCATGGGAGGACAGCAAGGGCAGGCGCAGACGCCATCCATCCCGACTCAGCAGGCGCCGCAAGCGCCATTCCAGGCCATGCCGGGCATCCCCGCCTCATCCCTTCCCACCGCGGCCAGCCCGGCTCAGATTCCGGCGATGTCGGCTGCGGCTCCGATGACGGCGCAACAAGGGATCACGCCGAGTCCGGCATTGACGCCGCCGCAGCAAGCTCCCCAGCAGGCGCCGCAGGGAGCGCAGGGACCGCAGCCCATCTCGGCGATGGATTATGCGAGGCAACCTCCGCAGGTTCCCGCTCCAGGTCAACAGCAGCCCCAGCAGCAAGGATTTCTGACGCTTCCAGACCTCGTCGATCGACTGAAGACGGTGCGGCCCGGCATTCGCGGCCAGCAAATGACCGAGGCGCTTCGCGCGGCTATGCCGCTCATGACCGAGCAGGCGCGTCAGCAGTATCTGACGCTTGGCGCCCTCACCCGCAGAGATAGGCAGGATTACGAATGGGCCTCGTTGGCTGAGCGGGCGCGTGAGAGCGCGTCCAATCGCGCCGAACGACAGCGAGAGTTCGCGGGCCGGCAAGAACAGGCCGGGAAACACGAGAAGGCGGTCTCGGAACGTAGCGCCGCACGCGGCGCGCAACGCGAGAACATGGCTCGCCAGAATGAGGAACTGAAAGCAGCAAGGGAGGTTTACAACAAAGACATTAAAGATGTGGACGCGCGGGTAAAAAACAATCAGATGTCCCCCGCGGATGGAGATAAGTACAAGGCGGAAATCACCAAGAAATACAATGAGAACCGAGCGGCGGTCATGCAGAAGTATGCGACGCCGCAGCAAGGACAGGGCGCGGCGGCCACAAGCGGCGCGGGAACGGAAGACGATCCGGTCAAGGTCAAGACGCCGGCCGAGGCGAGCGCGCTTAAGCCGGGAACGATTTATCAGACGCCAGACGGGCGAACTATGGTGCGCTGATGGCGGACCAATGGCCGGGCACACCCTACGATCCTAATGACGCGCCTCAACTAAGGGCGCTCGGCAAGGCGATCCGGGGACATGAAGGAGCCGGACCAGGCGTCATCAGCCCGCAAGGGGCTGTTGGAACCGGTCAGGTCATGCCCGACACATTCCGACAATATGCCAATCCTGGCGAATCTTTATCGAACGACCAGGACGTGATCCGCGTCAGCGATCGGATCATTCGCGACCTTTATTACAAGCACGGCAGAGACGCGCAGAGGGTGGCCACCGGATATTTCTCGGGAGAAAAGAATATATCTCCCGAAGGCGCATCTCGTCCTTGGCGAGCCAACGTGCGGGACGTGAATGAACCCGTCTCGGCCTATGTCGCCAATGTCGAGAAGAACCTGCCGCAACAGTGGCCGGGCAAGCCGTTAGAGAAATGGCCTGGTCAGCCATTGCAGAGAGGCGCGCTTCACGATCGCGACCTCGGCAAGCTTCCGAAGATGCAGATCAAGCGGCTTGATCTGCAACAGGCCGGATCAAGGCCCGCGCGTCCCGTCACGCCGACGCCTACGGAGGGCGTTGCCGGCCGCGTTGCTGAATGGGTGAAGGCCAGGCTTCCTTCCTGGGAGGAGCTGAAAAGCCCCGACTGGCTTTCTGACAAGCTGGGCGATGTGACCAATTGGACGGCTGAGAAGATTCAGGGGGCGGCCGAGACCGCATTCACGAAAGCGGGTGTTCCAAACCCGGGGCGCGCGGCGCGCGACCTCACGCAATACCTGCTCGAATTCGCGCCCATGCAGGGTGGCCTTGGCGCTCGCGTCCCACGCATCGAGTCTCCCGCGATCAAGACCCCCGAAGGCGTGGTCGAGGGACCGAACCATCCGGCGATCCGAGAGACTGGCGTCGAGGGACAGCCGGGCTTCACCACGAACAAGGGCGAGTTCGTCAACCGCGGCGAGGGGGCGGACATCGCCAAGCAAACCGGCCAGGCCATGCCGGGGACCGGAGAGCATCTTCATAGCGAGGACTTGCAAGGAACGCCGAAGGCCAGTCCGCCTCCCGAAGCGGCCGCGCGGAGAGCTGAGGAGACGGGCGTCGCGCCTCAGTCGGCCGGCGCCGCCGCAACCGACAAGGCGGTCCTGCAATCTTATCAGGCGGTTCCTCCGGTTCCGACGAAGCAGTTCATTCAATCGACCGACGACAGCTTCTTCCGCCTCCGTCAGTCGGCGGTGGCCGATAAGGCGCAAGCCCTACAGGACATTAGACAATGGCCCGCCGAAGCGCTCACTCCTGAGATGCAGAAGAAGTTCTTCGAGGCAGGAGAGCCGGACTCCAAAGTCAAGCTAACCCCCGAAGAGCAATCTCTTTTCGATCGAACGCTGCGGCCATGGAAGCAGGAAGAATACGCCCTTTGGCGAGAGGCGCAGAAGTCGCCGATAGGACTCGACCTGAAGGAATTCGATCCTGAATATCAGCACCGTATGGTCAAGGGCAAGTCGAAGGAATTCGATCCTTGGACGGAAGGCTCTGAAGCAACGAGCCCGGTTCAAGGTTACCGGGCGCGTTCCACCGCATCCATGAAGGACCGCCTCTACTACGCGATCGAAAGCGAGAGCGGAAAGCGCCGAACGGTAAGGATCGATGACCGTGGACCTGTAATCGTTGAGAAAGGCGAGGCCACTCCTTTGCCGCGGTACGAGGGGGCGGCGACGAAACCGGGCGATAAATTCACGGTGGATGGAGAGAAGTGGACGGTCAAGCAAGCCAACACATCGGAAATAGAACACGCGACGCAAGGCAAGGTCCAGTATTACAAGAACGCCGCCGCATCGACGGCCAAGAACGTCATGCAGCTTCGCGCCGTCGTTCGCGCCATCCATGAAGTCGAGCGCTTGAAGCAGACGCCCGAATGGGACGCCTACACGATCAAGGATCGGCCGGGAGCGAACATTCCCGAAGGATGGCGGCGATCGGAATTCCCTCCGTATCGAGGATATTATTTCGAGCCGAAATTCGCCAACGTGATCGATGACTTCTGGTCGCATCGCAAGGCCGCTCTCGGCGAGGCGCTGGCGGCGATCAACCGCTTCACGGTCACAAGCATGTTCTATTCGCCCGTTCCGCACGCGCTCAATGCAGGCGCGCATTGGGTGACGGCGCGCGGATGGGATTGGGTGACGCCCAAGGGAATGAAAAGCCTGGCGATCGATACGGCGCGCGCGGTGCGCGAGGTCGTGACTCAGGGTCCGGAATATCAACGGATGCTGAGGGAAGGCTCTGGCCTCGTTTACGGATCGGTGGCCAACCAAGAATTCTACCGGATGCTCCTTCAGACGCTCGGAGAAGATGTCAAGCGTCAGCCGGCGAAGTGGGACCCGATTGCGCGCGCCATGGGCGTCGGCCCGTCCGACCTCGTCCGGATGCTCTACAACGTATCGTCACGCGCCCTATGGGCGACATCCGACGCGTTCATGTTGCAGCGCGTCTTCGAGTTGCAGCGCAAGGGCATGTCCACCCGCGCTGCGATCGCCGACGCCGAGAAGCACATCCCCAACTATCGCATCCCTCCCGAGGTCCTTGGATCGCGCACCTTCGCGCTGGCGCTCAAAGACCCGTCCCTAACGGCCTTTTCCCGCTACCACTACGGACAGTGGAAGTCCTATGCTCACATGGCAAAGGACTTGGCGGTCGGCACGCCGAAGCAGAAATTCGAGGCGATGGGAAATATCTTAGCGACGGCCATTCTCGGAGCGCTCGTCTGGCCCATGATCAATCGAGGCATTCAGAAGTTGACCGGAAACCAGGATTTGGAGATAGGGCCGAAGGGATCGCTGACGATCCCGACGAACATTTGGGACGCGTGGCGCGGAAAGCCGTTGGATCAGGTCGTTCAGGGATCGATCACCTTGTCACCTGTTATCAAGTTCGGAATCGAGGAGTTCTTCAATACGGACTTGTTCACGAAAAGAAACATTCGGGAGCCTGGCGATTGGGAGGCGCATCGCTACGGCAGGACCGCGGCGCAAACGGGCGAGCACGCGGCGCAATCCCTTGTCTCTCCATACGGGACTGCGGCGCGCGGTCTATCTGGAGAGAAGCCGATCGGCATCGCCGCATCGCTCGCCAAGCAGGGCTTGGGACTTCGGAAGCCGTTCAAGCCTTATCACGGCTATTCGGGCGGCGGCACGCCGGAAGAGCAGGCTCAGAAGCGTTACCAAAGGCCGCGCGGGCCGATCGAGGAATTGGAGAAACGCGCAGAACAGTGGTTAGGGAGATAGGGTCATGGCAGGCGGCGGCGGCGGCGGAGCAGGCGGCGATGGCGGCGGCGATACCAGCGGCGATACCAGCGGCATCGGTTCGGCCACGGCTGAGGGTCAGGATGCTGCTCCCAGCTCGGTCGGCGTCGATCCCGGCACGGTCGCCGCAGTCGCGCAAGCCATGGGCTTCGCGCCCGGCTTTGGCAACGTCGGAGACCCGTCCGCCGCTCCTCCGGGGACAAGCACGGTTGGCACGCCATCATCCTTCGGATTCGGCCTGAGCGGCGCCCCAACTGGAAACATGGGCTTCGGAGTAACGGGAGCCCTTGGTCCCGCAAATGGTCCCCCAGGCGTCAGCACAGCAGGAGTTGTAGGCGCCGCCCCCGGAAGCCCGACAGGATCTTACGGAGGCGTCTCATCTGGCGTGGGAGCCTTCGGTGGCGGAGCGCCGGCAGGCGTGGGAGCGGCGCCCGGAGCAGCGCCTGGAATCGGCGGCGGCGCTTTCGGCGGCTCGCCGGGAGGGGCTGGGGGGGTCGCCGGCGGCGGCGTGGGATCGACCGCTCCGCAGTCCTTCAACATGATGAACTACCGCTTCGCGACGCCGGTCTCTCAGCCGACGATGCTGAGCCCGCTTGCGGTCGTGGCCAACAACCCGTTGGCCTATCAGCAGCAGGCTCAGCAGAACGCGATCATGAACGCGATGGCGCAAAAGGCGGGCATGGCCGCCGGGCTCGCCGGGGTCAATGCTCAATCGGCCCAAGCGCAGAATGCGCTCTCGAATCCAGCGATCGTGACTCAGCTCAACCAGCTCCTCGGCTACTTGGCGGACAATCCAAGCAACGCGAACACGACGATCACGGCCATACAGAACCTCATGAAGAGCGCGCCTAGCGCACCAACGCCTGCCAACATCGGATATCCCAGCTTGGGCATGAACGCCTATGGGCAAGCGGTGGATAGCCCGGCCGGACTGTCGAACGCGATCGCCTCCGGTCTTCCTCCGGGGGCGCCAGCTCAGCGAGGCGGCATGGGACAAGTGGGACAGACGGGACAGACGGGACAGACGGGACAAACGGCCTCTCCGATTGGGCTTGGGACCGTTTTTGGATTTGGCGTTCCCAACGGCATGACGGGAATGACGGCTCTCGCTCCGGGAGGAAATCCTCCGGCGCCGGGTCAACCATCCTTGACGGCGAACCAGTTCCCCGGTCTGACGCTTCCGCAGCTCTACGCGCTGGCGTCAAAAGCCCCGTGGATGCTCAACCCGCGTGGCGCCTAGTGAGACTGCTCGTCATCGACCCGAATGGAGCGGCGCTCGATTTTTCGTGGCGCTGTAAGAATGACGGCCATACGATCAAGCATTTCATTCGACAGACGCCCAAGACCGAGCACATCGGCCGCGGCATGGTCGATCTCGTCGATGACTACAAGGACTGGTTTCGGTGGGCTGATCTCGTCTTCAATTCCGATAACACGAAATACGTCCAGGACATCGAGATGGCGAAGTCGGCTCTCGGCGTTCCGACGATCTCCGTTTCTCGCGAGACCGCGCAATGGGAGCTGGACCGGCAGGTCGGCATGGAGGTGATGCGCAAGCACGGCATCGCGACGCCCGTCAGCCACGAGTTTAGCGATTACGACAAGGCGATCGCGTTCGTGAAGAAGACGAATGGCCGGTACGTCAGCAAGCCGAGCGGGGACGCCGACAAGGCGCTCTCCTATTGCTCGCACTCACCACCAGATATGATCTTCATGCTCGAACGCTGGAAGAAGCTCGGCAAGCTGAAGGCGCCGTTTCTTCTGCAAGAGTTCATAGACGGTATCGAGATGGCTGTCGGGGGATGGTTCGGACCCCATGGCTTTAATGACGGCTTCTGTGAGAATTTCGAGTTCAAGAAGCTCATGGATGGGGATAAGGGCGTCGCGACCGGAGAGCAAGGAACTGTCCTTCGGTATGTCAGCCGCTCCAAGCTGGCCCGCAAGATGTTGGAGCCTCTGGGCGACGCGCTCGCAAAGACGGACTATTGCGGATACATCGATGTCAACTGCATCATCGACCATAAAGGGATTCCCTGGCCTCTAGAGTTCACCATGCGTCCGGGCTGGCCGACATTCAACATTCAGCAGGAGCTTCACGACGACCCCGTCGAGTGGCTTTACGACCTCGCCCAGGGGCGGGATTCTCGCCCCTTCATCATGGACACGGTGGCGATCGGCGTCGTCGTCTCGGTCCCCGACTTTCCCTATTCGCACCTCACGCGAAAGGAAGTCGTCGGCTCGCCGATCTACGGAATCACCCCTCGTATGGAAGACCACGTTCATTTCTGCGAGGTCATGATGGGCGAGGCGCCGATCGAGCGGGACGGCAAGGTCGTCAAGGAGAAGATGCCGGTCACGGCCGGCGACTACGTGCTCGTCATGAGCGCGACCGGAGATGACGTTTACTCGGCCAAGCAGACGGCCTACCGTAGGCTCGGACGCATCAAGATGCCAGGGTCCCCGATGTGGAGAACGGATATAGGGGATCGGCTGTCGAAGCAGCTTCCGGAACTTCAGAGTCATGGCTATGCGACGGGGATGGTTTTTTCCTTGGATCATTAGTCTGATTCTTTCCACGGGCGCTCATGCTCATGATCGATGGAAGAACGGCGATCCGGTCCCATCGTGGGTCAAGGCGCAATGCTGCGGCAAGGCTGATGCCCACAACCTCGGTCCTGAGGGCAATCGGGTCCATCATCTCTCGGCCGAGGAATGCTGGAAAGGAGCGACGCAAGGCTGCTGGCGCATTGATGGACTTCCTCACTTAATTCCGGATAGCGACGCCCTTCCGTCACAAGACGGTGATTTTTGGGCGTTCTATTCCGACGAGACGAAATCGCGGATATACTGCTTCTTCGCCCCGATGGAGTTTTGAATGGCCCGCGGACGCAAGGGTATGCCCGCAGTTAGGATCGAGGATGACATCCCGAGGGCGCTCGAGCGGAACACGGGACAGGCTCTGCGCGTAGCGAGCGAGCTGATGGACTTGGACGTGACCGGCCTCGAACCGGATACGGCGGTGAAGTTCCATGCTGTCCGGGCCAACGTCACGAGGACTGTCCTGACGACGGCGTTGAAGGCTCAGGAGCACGCTCTGAAGCGGAAGGCGGTCGATCTCCTGCCTCAGCTCCTGAAGCGGGTGGAGGAGGAGCGGAAGAAACGTCTTTTGGAGGAGTGATATAATTGTAAAGATTCAGAGGCCTCAAATTCTGACTGTAAATTGCCTCCAATGCGTGGCGTCTTTCGCTCCAAGGAGTCCGCTCGAAACGGTTCCCATCAATCCAAGTAATCTTTATCGCTTGTTCCATGGCTTAAAACCCGTCAGAGCTGTTTGTGGCGGCCACGTTCCATCGAAACAAATTGCGCGATCATCGATCGTCACCAGCGCCGGCGGCTTCCATCGAACAAAGCGAACATTCTCAAGACCGCTGCCGGCCGGCGTGTCGTACCACATGCCCCCGGCATGGCGCTTCAACCAAGCGCGCATCGCAGCTATTCCGCCCCAATATCGTCCGCGCGACGAGTGAATGACCACATCCCACCCATCAACGAGCCGCTCTGCCATAAAGGATAGCGCGCCGGGGACTGGATCATCTGGTATGTTGCGCGCCCCTTTCCAGCCGCTCTTATAACTATGGATTACGCCATCAAAATCGAGGCATAGAATTGGCTTCATAGTTGATTTTCCTCGCTTTTTTGCTCACGTTTGTGCGCGTCCGCCCCGTTTTGTTCCGCTGAAACGGTTCCCAAGCGGTTCACCGAGAGCCAACGCGGCCTAACGACAATTTCGTACGTCTTAGCGCATTCGACGCAAAGCGCGTGTATATCGCCAACGCCGCATGGCAACTGAGCACCATCGCTGCGGTAACGATTATAGGGCTCCGTAGGCCAATCATAGTTGATGTCGGCGTCATAAAACGTCTTGCTTTCGCAAATGGTGCAGAGAAAGTAGTCGGCTAACGCCATTGATTTTCCTCACTTCTTTGCTCACGTTCGGCGTCGTTCGCCTCGGTTTGTTCCGCTGAAACGGTTCCCAAACGGTCCACCGGGGGCATTATCCTCGCCTAAGATAGCAGCCAGGAGGCTTTGGCTGGCGTCAATTTCTTGATCCGTGGGCCCATTGGCGTCCGCGCGCGCCTTTTGCCTCGCCAAGCGTTCATGCCAGCCTTCTGGCAATCCCGGCTCGTCAATTGCGTGCCCATAGCTATTCTCGAACTTGGGGCAAGACGCTGTCGCCCGGACAAATTTTCCGTTGTGCGGACTGCCGGAACAAAGGCATACGGCTTCGATTGGCCCGCACCCGATTGATTGAGCCGCAAGCTCAGACCAAAAGCGGCAATTGGCGCATTTCTCATGGGTGCTCATTGATTTTCCTCGCTTTTTTGCTCACGTTCGCCCGCGTTTGTCGCGTTTTGTTCCGCTGAAACGGTTCCCAAACGGTTCACCGGGGTTGCCATCCTCTGATTCCATAGCTCTATGATGCTTTCGTCGGTTGTATAATTGGAAAACTCGATTAGTCCGCAATCGGTCTCATTGGCATGGATGATCCCATCGACGCAGCCGTCGCTTGGCCAAAGCGCCTTCCTGAACTTAACATTGGCTCCGCAGAACGGACATGGCTTGAGGTTTGGTTCACTCATCGGCCTTTGCCTCGTTTTGTTCCGCTGAAACGGTTCCCAAACGGTCCGCTTTCTCTAGCCGTCGCCGTCGCCGTAGCCGGAGCCGG
>Ga0335070_10000506_pt1 | contig 43402 bp, 37 predicted proteins | sample Lox_Sample_13_FD_206722 | JGI IMG/M metagenome (GOLD analysis project Ga0335070, IMG submission 206722) | Soil microbial communities from Loxahatchee National Wildlife Refuge, Florida, United States - Lox_Sample_1.3 | ecosystem: Environmental > Terrestrial > Soil > Wetlands | place: USA... | reverse complement strand
GCGACGTGCTCGACGGCGCTTATCGCGAGCTGGTGGGTGCGATCCATTCGATCGCCCGGCGCGAGGCAGCGGAAATCGCCGCGCGCTGGCCCAAGGTGCTGCGCCGGGTGCAGGGCTACAACCTGGACATGGTGCTCCCGGACCGGCCGCACAATCTGGCTCACCTGCTGGTCGGCTCCGAAGGCACGCTCGCGTACTCCCAGCGCATCCGCCTGAAGCTCGCGGCAGTGCCGGCACACAAGGTATTGGGAGTGTGCCATTTCCCCACTTTCTACCAGGCCATGGACTCGTCGCAGCACGTCGTCAAGCTCGATCCGGATGCGGTCGAGCTGGTAGATCGCACGATGATCGACCTGGCGCTGGGCAATGCTGCATTCCGACCCGTCGTCCAACGTTTCCTGCGCGGCGAGCCCGATGCGATCCTGCTGGTGGAATTCGCCGGCGAGGATCGCTCCGCGCTGCTGCCTAAGCTGCGGCAACTCGCCGAGCTGATGGCTGACCTCGGCCTGCCCGGCTCGGTGGTGGAGATCACCGAGGCTGCGCAACAGCGCGAGCTGTGGGAGGTGCGCAAGGCCGGGCTGAACATCATGATGTCGATGAAGGGCGACGGCAAGCCGGTCTCGTTCATCGAGGACTGCGCGGTGCCGCTGGAGCATCTGGCCGAATACACGCATCGCCTGACCGAGGTATTCCACAAGCACGCTACACGCGGCACCTGGTATGCGCATGCCTCCGTCGGCTGCTTGCACGTGCGCCCGGTGCTCAACATGAAGACCGACGGCGCGCAGAAGATGCGTGCAATCGCCGAGGAGGCGTGCGAGCTGGTGCGGGGGTACAAGGGCGCGTTCTCGGGCGAGCACGGCGACGGCCTGGTGCGCTCCGAGTGGATCGAACCGATCATCGGCGAGCGGCTGACCCGCGCGCTCGGCGAGATCAAAGCGCTGTTCGATCCGCGCAACCTGATGAACCCGGGCAAGATCGTACGGCCGAGCAAGATGGACGATCGCAGCCTGTTCCGCTACGCGCCCGGCTATGTACACGCACCGATCGAAACCGCCCTTGACTGGAGCGAATGGGGCGGGCTCGGCGCAGCCGTGGAGATGTGCAACAACAACGGCCACTGCCGCAAGTTCGACGCGGGCACCATGTGCCCGAGCTATCGGATCACCGGCAACGAGAAGGACCTCACGCGCGGTCGCGCCAACACGCTGCGGCTCGCTCTGACCGGGCAGCTCGGCCCAGACGCGCTGACTTCCGAGCAGATGGCGGACACGATGCAGCTGTGCGTGAGCTGCAAGGGGTGCAAGCGCGAGTGCCCCACGGGCGTGGACATGGCCAGGTTGAAGATCGAGTTTCTCCATCACTGCACGCGCCAGCACGGCCTGCGTGCGCGCCAGCGGCTGGTTGCCTGGCTGCCGCGCTACGCGCCGTGGGCGGCACGCTTGTCCTGGCTGGCCAACCTGCGCGACGGCGTGCCGGGCTTGGCAACGTTGAGCGGCGCGTGGCCCGGGCTCGCGCCGAAGCGGACTCTGCCGAGATGGCGCGGCGACAGTTTTGTGGCGGCCGATTCCGGCCCGGCCGTACACGGCAAGGAGGTCGTGCTGCTGGTGGATACGTTCAACTGGTGGTTCGAGCCGGAAAACGCGCATGCGGCGTACCGCGTCCTCGAGGCGGCGGGCTATGCGGTGCGCATCGCACGCCCGATGGATCTGGGGCGTCCGCTATGCTGCGGCCGTACTTTCCTCTCCGCCGGACTGGTGAACGAGGCGCGCGCCGAAGGGCGACGCACGATCGACGCGCTCAAGCCCTTCGTCCAGCGCGGGATGCCTGTGATCGGCCTCGAGCCCTCCTGCCTGCTGACCTTGCGCGACGAGTTCCTGGCCTTGTTCCCGCGGGACGAGGTCGAGGCGCTGGCCCGCCAAGCGTTCCTGTTCGAGGAGTTCCTTGCGAACGAGGCGCCCACGCTTGCGCTGCGATCGGCCGGTGGGCGCAAGGTGCTGCTGCACGGGCATTGCCACCAGAAAGCCTTCGGCGTGATAGGGGCCGTGGAGCGCGTGCTCAAGCTCATCCCCGAGCTCGAGGTCGAGACTATCCAGTCGAGCTGCTGCGGCATGGCCGGCGCGTTCGGCTACGAGGCCGAGAACTACGCGATATCGATGGAGATGGCCGAGGCGGATCTGCTGCCGGCGGTGCGCGGAGCGGGCGCCGATACCCTGCTCGCGGCGGACGGCGTAAGCTGCCGGCATCAGATCAAGGATGGGACTGGCCGGGAGGCGTTGCATGTGGCCCGGATTCTGGACGAGGCGCTGGCCGAGCGAGGAGCCTGAGATGGCGAACGAGACGATCTCGAAGTGGAAGTTTCACGGCGTTCGTGTCGTGAAGAGCAACGAGCTGGATACCAATACCCCGCAGACGCCGGGAATGAACCGCGCCGCGGCGATCACGCATGCGCGCAGCGGTGCCGAGAAGCTGTGGGCGGGTACGGTGGTCATCCACGCCAAGGCGAAGACCGGCGCGCACCACCACGGTCCGGTGGAGAGCGTAATCTACGTGGTCAGCGGCAAAGCGCGGATGCGCTGGGGCGAACGGCTCGAATTCACCGCCGAGGCCGGCCCTGGCGATTTCATCTACGTCCCGCCGTTCGTGCCGCATCAGGAGATCAACGCCTCGGACGACGAGCCGCTCTCCTGCGTACTGTGCCGCAGCGGTCAGGACCCGGTGGTGGTCAACCTCGACATCCCGGTGGTCGAGCAGCCGGAAACGGTGCACTGGGTGGACGATATCCACGCCGCACCGAAGTGATGTTCACCGAGACCTGAGGCCGGCGGTACCTTAGTGGATCTCCGGCTCCGCCGTCGGCGCGAGACCTTCCAGAAACCGGAAATCGCAGCCCTCGTTGGCTTGTGTGATGTGCTCGGCGAACAGCGCGCCGTAGCCGCGCTGGTACTTTGGTTTCGGCGCGCGCCACGCACCGCGGCGGCGCGCCAGCTCATCCTCGCTCACTTTGAGATCGAGCCGCCGGGCCGCAACGTCCAACTCGATCAGGTCCCCGCTCTTCACCAGCGCAAGCGGGCCGCCGATGAAGCTTTCGGGCGCGACGTGCAGCACGCAGGCGCCGTAGCTGGTGCCACTCATGCGCGCGTCGGAGATGCGCACCATGTCGCGCACGCCCTGCTTGAGCAGCTTCTTCGGAATCGGCAACATGCCCCACTCCGGCATGCCCGGACCGCCCAGCGGGCCCGCGCTGCGCAACACGAGCACCGATGACGCATCGACATCGAGGGCTTCATCGTCGATGCGAATAGCCATGTCGTTGTAATCCTCGAATACCACGGCCTTGCCGGTGTGTTTCAGCAGCTTCGGGTCGGCGGCAGTGGGCTTGATCACTGCACCGTCGGGCGCGAGGTTCCCGCGCAGCACCGCCAGTCCACCGCTGGTCTGCACCGGCTTGTCCAGTGCAGCGATCACATCCGGGTTGTAGCTCTTGTAGCCCGCAATGTTCTCCTCCAGCGTCTTGCCGTTTACCGTACGCTGGGACAGATCCAGCAGCGAGCGCATCTCGGCCATCAGGGCACGTAATCCGCCGGCATAGTAGAAGTCCTCCATCAGCCACTTGCCCGAGGGGCGCAGGTTGGCGAGCAGTGGGACCTTGCGCGAGATTACGTCGAAACGCTCGAGGTCGAGGCGGATCCCGGCTCGCCCTGCCATCGCCACCAGATGCACGATGGCGTTGGTCGACCCGCCCAGCGCCATGAGCACGCAGATCGCGTTGTCGAACGAGCCCGGCGTCAGCAGATCGCGCGGCTTCAAGTCCTCCCACACCAGCTCGACGATCCGGCGCCCGCAGGCCTCGGCCATGCGCGAGTGGTTCGAGTCCACGGCCGGGACGGACGATGAGCCCGGCAGCGCCAGTCCGAGCGTCTCCGCCAGGCTCATCATGGTGGCGGCCGTGCCCATGGTCATGCAGGTGCCGGCGGAACGGGCGATGCCTTCCTCGATTTCCGCCCAGGCCTGTTCGTCGATGTTGCCGGCGCGCAGCTCGGCCCAGTACTTCCACGAGTCGCTGCCGCTGCCCAGCGTGTTACCCCGCCAGTTGCCGCGCAGCATCGGCCCGGCCGGCATGTAGACGGCCGGCAGATTCATCGAGGTGGCACCCATCAAGAGCGCCGGAGTGGTCTTGTCACAGCCACCCATCAACACGCAGCCGTCCGCTGGATAGGAGCGCAGCAGCTCCTCGGTTTCCAGTGCGAGCAAGTTGCGATACATCATGGTGGTGGGCTTCTGGAACGGCTCGGACAGCGAGATCGCCGGCATCTCCAGGGGAAAGCCGCCCGCCTGCCACACTCCGCGCTTGACCTCCTCCACCCGCTGCTTGAAGTGGGTATGGCACTGGTTGATGTCGCTCCAGGTGTTGATGATCGCGATGACCGGTTTGCCGGAGTAATCCTCGCGCGAGAACCCCATCTGCAGCGTGCGCGAGCGATGGCCGAAGGAGCGCAGGTCCTTGGCGCCGTACCAGCGGTGGCTGCGAAGCTCTCCCGGTTTCTTGCGTGGCATGGGCATGTGATCGGCGAAGCGCAGTTTGTCGGGGCGGCGTTACCCTACCACAAGCGACCGGCCGCCCACGAAAAAAAACCCGGCGGTGCTCTGTTCGAGCATCCGCCGGGCACGCTCACCGCAACGACGTGCGGCGTCTTGCGGCGAAGACTTCGGTCCCGGACTGGCGGTCAGGAGACGGTGAGTTTGCGGCTCCCGATATCCGCCTTCTTCGGCAGCGTAAGCTTGAGTACCCCGTTCTCGTACTTGGCCTCGGCGGCAGCCTCGTCGATCGCCTGGGCCAGGGTGAAGCTGCGCGCTACCGAACCGTAATAGCGCTCGCTGTGAATCACCCGCTCGCCTTGCTTCTCTTCCTTCTCCTTGCGCACCTCGGCGGAGATGGAAACGGCGCTACCGTCGACGCTGACCTTGATGTCCTCCTTCTTCACGCCGGGGATCTCGGCGCTGATGCGGTAGGCTTTGTCGTCTTCGGCCACGTCGAGCTTGATGATGTCCGGCGCTTCCTCTGCGCCTAGGCGCACAGGCTTGAATACCAGACCCCGCATCATCTCTTCCATCTCGCGAAAGGGATCGAGCCGTCGAATCAGGCTGGCCATGACGAACTCCCCGGTAACAATGAGGGCGAAGTATGACCGGTCGCGGCTGGGGGCTTTTGACGTAAGTCAAGCTGCAGCCGGATCAGGCTCCGGGTCGCAATGTCGCTCGGCAGTACCGCACGCGTTGATCTGGGTCAAGGTTGCCGGCCACGGCTTGATTAGCGTTCTGACCTGGTACCCCATGCGCTTCTTGGTGAGCAGAGATGGAACGCAGCCGCATCGACAAACCACTGCTTCCGGGCAGACCAGTTCCGAACCTGCAGGACTACGACCGCGTCCGCGCGGCGTTCAGCTGGGACGCGGCGCGCGCCGACCTGTCGGGCCTGCCCGGCGGAGCACTGAATATCGCTCACGAGGCCGTCGACCGGCACGCCCGCTCGGAGCGCGCGCAGCAGCTTGCCCTGCGCTGGCTCGGCCGGGACGGCGAGGTGCGCGACTTCAGCTATCAGGATCTGCAGGGCGCCACCAGCCGCTTCGCCAATCTGCTGGCTTCGCTGGGGATACAGCCGGGCGAACGGGTGTTCGTCCTCGCCGGGCGCATCCCCGAGCTCTATATCGCCGTGCTCGGTGCACTCAAGCGCGGCTGCGTCCTCGCGCCGCTGTTCTCGGCGTTTGGGCCGGAGCCGATCCAGACGCGTATCACGATCGGCCAGGCTGCGCTGCTGGTTACCACCTCCACTTTGTACGCGAAGAAGATCGCAGGTATCCGTGCGGGGCTCGCGTCTGTGCGGCATGTGCTGGTGGTGCCGGACGATCCCGAACTCGAGCTGCCGGCCGGGACGCTCAACCTGGTGGATGAGCTGGCCAGGATGTCGGATGAGTTCGATACCGCACTCACGCGGCCGACCGATCCGGCGCTGCTGCACTTCACGAGCGGCACTACCGGCAAGCCCAAGGGCGCCCTCCATGTGCACGAAGCGGTGGTCGCGCACCGGATCACCGGCAAGCTCGCGCTGGACTTCCACCCCGGCGACGTGTTCTGGTGCACCGCCGATCCAGGCTGGGTGACCGGGACCTCCTACGGCATCATCTCTCCGCTGGCCAACGGCATCACCATGATCGTGGACGAGGCCGACTTCGACGCCGAGCGTTGGTACGGCATCCTGGAGCAGCAAAAAGTCACCATCTGGTACACCGCGCCCACCGCAGTGCGCATGATGATGAAGGGCGGGGCCGAGGCCACGCGCCGCTATAGCTTTCCGCAGCTGCGCTTCATCGCCAGCGTGGGCGAGCCGCTCAATCCGCAAGCGGTGTTCTGGGGCGAGGAAGCCTTCGGCCTTCCGATCCACGACAACTGGTGGCAGACCGAGACCGGCGGAATCATGATCGCCAACTATCCCGCCATGCCGATCAAGCCCGGGTCGATGGGCAAGCCGCTGCCCGGCATCGAGGCGGCGGTGGTGCAGCGTCAGGCCGACGGCGGCGTGACCATGATCGAATCGGCAGGCACCCAAGGCGAGCTCGCCCTTAAGCGCGGATGGCCGTCGATGTTCCGTACCTATCTCAACGAGGAGGAGCGCTACCGGAAGTGCTTCGCCGGGGATTGGTACCTGACGGGCGATCTGGTGAAACGCGATGCTGACGGTTACTACTGGTTCGTCGGCCGCGCCGACGACGTCATCAAGACCTCCGGCCACCTGATCGGGCCGTTCGAAGTGGAGAGCGCGTTCATGGCGCATCCAGCGGTGGCCGAGGCCGGCGTCATCGGAAAGCCCGATCCGATTGCCGGCGAGATCGTCAAGGCCTTCGTCGCGCTCAAGCCCGGCCACAACGCAAGCCCTGCGCTGGAAAGGGAGCTGCTGGGCTTCGTGCGCAAGAAGCTGGGCACTGCGGTCGCACCCAAGGAGCTGGCATTCCTGCCCGGTCTGCCGAAGACCCGCAGCGGCAAGATCATGCGCCGGCTGCTCAAGGCGCGCGAGCTCGGTCTGCCGGAAGGCGACACGTCCACGCTCGAGGGTGGCGCATGAGCCACCCGGCGAGGGGCCCCAAGCGCAGCTTGGGGATCGACGGCAAGGCGAGTGCGCCCTGGCGCCGACCCCCGCTGTCGAGCATGCCAAGCAGGCTGTCGGAGGCGCGCATGAGCCACCCGGCAAGGGGCCCCAAGCGCAGCTTAGGGATCGACGACAAGGCGAGTGCGCCGAGGCGCCGACCCCCGCAGTGGAGCATGCCAAGCAGGGTTTCGGAGGCGCCCGCATGACGCAACCGATCCGCTTGGGCCGAGACACCGCGGTTGCGCTGCTGCGACAGATGATCCGCATCCGCCGCTTCGAGGAGAAGTGCGCGGAAGCCTACAGCGCTGGTAAGATCCGCGGCTTTCTGCATCTATACATCGGCGAGGAAGCAGTGGCGAGCGGCGTGATGCCGGCGCTGCGTGCCGACGACGCAGTGGTTGCCACTTATCGCGAACACGGTCACGCGCTGGCGCGGGGGTTGAGCGCCGAGAGCATCATGGCCGAGATGTACGGCAAGCGGGAAGGCTGCAGCCTGGGGCGGGGCGGTTCGATGCACCTGTTCGATGCGAGCCACCGCTTTTACGGCGGCAACGCCATCGTCGCCGGCGGTTTGCCCGTCGCGGTGGGCCTGGGGCTGGCGGACAAGATGCTGGCGCGCGATCGCGTGACCGCCTGCTTCTTCGGCGAAGGGGCGGTGGCGGAGGGCGAGTTCCACGAATCGATGAACCTGGCCGAGTTGTGGAAGCTCCCGGTGCTGTTCCTGTGCGAGAACAATTTCTATGCGATGGGCACGGCGCTGGAGCGCTCCGAGTCCGACACAGACCTGGCCGCCAAGGCGGCGAGCTACAACATGGCGGCCGCGAGCGTCGACGGGATGGACGTAGAGGCGGTCTACTTCGCCGCGCGCGAGGCTGTGGACACCATCCGCCGGTTGAGCGTGCCCTACTTCCTCGAGGTGCAGACTTATCGTTTCCGGGCGCACTCGATGTTCGACCCGGAGCTCTACCGCAGCAAGGCCGAGGTGGAGAAATGGCGCAAGCATTGTCCGATCGAAGGCTTCGCGCGCCGCATGCGCGCGGCCGGGCTGCTCGGCGATGCCGAAGTGGCCGGCCTGGAAGCGGAAGTTGCGCAGGAGATCGCGCGTGCCGTGACGTTCGCCGAGGCCGGAACGCTCGAACCCGTGGAGGACCTCGAAAAGCATGTGTACGGACGAGCGCCCGGGGCGCCCCCCGCGGGTCGCCAGGAGCAGGGGGAACGTCTGTGGTGACCCATAGCTGGCTCCGGGCGCCCGCCGAGGGTCGAGGAAAGGCCATGCTCATACCATGAAGACCACATATCGGGAGTGCGTGCGCCAGGCTCTGCGCGAGGCGATACAGCGCGACCCGCGCGTGTTCTTGATGGGCGAGGACGTGGGGCGCTACGGCGGTAGCTATGCCTGCTCCAAGGGCTTGCTCGAGGAGTTCGGCGAGGAGCGCATCCGCGATACGCCGCTTTCCGAGGCGGCCTTCGTCGGCGCCGGCATCGGCGCGGCGATGGGCGGGTTGCGCCCGATAGTGGAGGTGATGACAGTCAACTTCAGCCTGCTGGCGCTGGATCAGATCCTGAACAACGCCGCCACGCTGCGCCACATGTCAGGGGGCCAGGTCGAGATCCCGTTGGTGATCCGCATGGCGACCGGCGGAGGGCGCCAGCTTGCGGCGCAGCATTCGCACAGCCTGGAATGCTTCTATGCGCATATCCCCGGCCTGCGCGTGGTAGCGCCAGGCACGCTCGAGGATGCGCGCGGCATGCTGTGGAGCGCTCTGGAGGATCCCGACCCGGTCATCATCTTCGAGCACGCGCTGCTGTACAACCTCGAGGGCGAACTGCCCGACGATGCGGGCGCGACCGACATCGACCGCGCCAAGGTGCGCCGCCCGGGCCGCGAGCTGACGTTGATCACCTATGGCGGCAGCCTGGTCAAGTGCCTTCAGGCCGCAGAGGCCTTGGCCAAGGACGGCATCGAAGCCGAGGTGCTCGACCTGCGCGCGCTGCGGCCGTTGGATAGCGAGGCGATCCGTGCCTCCGTGGCCAAGACCCGGCGCGCGCTGATCGTCGACGAAGGCTGGAAGAGCGTCGGCCTGTCGGCCGAGATCATGGCGCGAATCCTGGAAGATGCGTTCTACGAACTGGATGCCCCGCCGCGTCGGCTGTGCACGCGCGAGGTGCCCATCCCGTATGCCAGGCATCTGGAGGACGCCGCGATCCCTCAGGTGGCGGGCATCGTGCGGGCGGCAAAGGAGCTGATGGGCCGTGCCTGAGTTCCGCATGCCCTCGCTCGGTGCCGACATGGAATCGGGCACCCTGGTCGAATGGCTGGTCGAGCCAGGCCAGCGGGTCAAGCGCGGGCAGGTGGTCGCGGTAGTGGAAACCCAGAAAGGCGCAGTCGAGGTCGAGATCTGGGAAGACGGTGTGGTCGACCAGCTCGTCACGCAGCCTGGCACCAAAGTGCCGGTGGGCGAAGTGCTTGCGACCCTCGTCGGGCCAGGTGGAGCACCCTCAGGGCCCGTAGCTCCGGCGGCCAAACCAGCGGCGCCCGCAGTGGCTCCACCGCCGGCGGTTCCGCCGCGAGCCCCTGCGGCGGCGCCCAGCGCGCCGCCCTCACCGCGGAAGGTGTCGCCTGCTGCGCGTCGTCTCGCGTCTGAGCTGGGCGTGGATCTCGAGCGCGTCGAAGCGACGGGACCCGACGGCGCGATCCAGATCGCCGACGTCGAGCGTGCCGCGAAGAAGAGGGCGCCGGCGCCGGCCGCGAGGTCGCCTGCGCCCACCCCGTCCGACAAGCAGGAAGCGATGCGCCAGGCGATCGCTGCGGCGATGGCCAAGTCCAAGCGCGAGATCCCGCACTACTACGTCGGCACGACCATCTGCGTGGAGCGCGCGTTGCAGTGGCTGACTGCGGAGAACGCGCAGCGGTCGGTGAAGGAGCGCATACTGTTTGCGGCCGTGCTGCTGCGCGCCGTGGCGCTGGCGCTGCGCGAGGTGCCCGAGCTGAACGGCTTCTGGACCGACGGGCGCTTCCGGCCGGCACAGGCGGTGCACCTCGCGGTGGGCCTGGCGCTGCGCGGCGGCGGGCTGATCTCGCCGGCGATCCACGACGCGCAGGACAAGCGGGTGCCCGAACTGATGGCCGCGCTGGGCGATCTGATCCAACGTGCTCGCGCCGGCACGGTGCGCAGCTCGGAGCTGACGGATGGCACGGTAACGGTCACCAACCTCGGCGAGCAGGGCGTGGAAACGGTGTATGGCGTGATCTACCCGCCGCAGGTGGCGTTGATCGGCTTCGGCAAGGTGGTCGAGCGCCCGTGGGTGGAGAACGGCGGACTGTACGTCCGGCGTGTGGTGAATGCGACGCTGTCCGCCGACCATCGCGCCAGCGTCGGACACCGCGGCGCGCTGTTCCTTGCCGCCCTCGACCGCCTGCTGCAAGAACCGGAGAACCTCTGATGACCAAGGACGAGATCCGTCAGGCCCTGATCGACGCGCTGAGCGCCATCGCGCCCGAAGGCGACTATGATCGCCTGAAGCCCGATCGCCCGCTGCGCGACCAGCTCGATATCGATTCCTACGATTTCCTCAACGTCATGGTCGCATTGCACGATGCGCTGGGCGTGGACATCCCCGAGGTGGATTACCAGAAGCTCGCAACCCTGAGCGCGGCCGTGGATTATCTGAGCACTCGTCTGCGCGTCGCATCCTGATTGCAGAGGCAAAGCCATCATGCCAGCCAAACAGCTGATGTTCCACGACCACGCCTGGGCCCGCATCCTGACCGGCGTGAATACCCTGGCGGACGCCGTCAAGGTCACCCTCGGGCCGAAGAGCCGCAACGTTATCCTCCAGCAGTCCTGGGGTGCGCCTATCGTGGCCAACTCGGGCGTGGTGGTAGCCAAGGCCATCGAGCTGAAGGATCCGTTCGAGAACATGGGCGCGCAGATGGTGCGCGAAGTCGCGGCCAAGACTTCCGAGGTCGCCGGCGACGGTACTACCACCGCCACCATCCTGGCGCAGGGCATCGTGCGCGAGGGCATGAAGTACGTGGCCGCCGGCATGAATCCGATGGACCTCAAGCGCGGCATCGACAAGGCGGTGGGCGCGGTGGTGGCCGAGCTGAAACGGATCTCCAAGCCCTGCACGACCAGCGAGGAGATCGCGCAGGTGGCGGCGATCTCGGCCAACAACGACAAGGTGGTGGGCAAGATCATCGCGCAGGCGATGGAGAAGGTCGGGCGCGAGGGGGTGATTACCGTAGAGGACGGCTCGGGCCTGGAGAACGAGCTGGAGATCGTGGAAGGGATGCAGTTCGACCGCGGCTATCTCTCGCCGTATTTCATCAACAGCCAGGAAAAGCATACCTGCGTCCTGGAAGACCCGTACATCCTGGTCCACGACAAGAAGATCAGCGGCATCCAAGAGCTGCTCCCGATTCTGGAGGAGATCACGCGCGTCAGCCGCCCGCTGCTGATCATCGCCGAAGAGGTCGAGGGCGAGGCGCTCGCCACCCTGGTGGTCAATGCGATACGCGGCGTGCTGAAGACCTGCGCGGTGAAGGCCCCGGGATTCGGTGACCGCCGCAAGGCCATGCTCCAGGACATCGCGATCCTCACCGGCGGGCGGGTCATCGCTGAGGAGCTCGGCCGCAAGCTCGACAAGGCCTCGCTCGAGGACCTCGGTCAGGCCAAGCGGGTGGAGATCGACAAGGACAACACCACCATCATCAATGGCGCGGGCGACGCGCAGCTGATCCAGGCGCGCGTCAAGGAGATCAAGGCCGAGATCGAAGAAACCAAGAGCGATTACGACAAGGAGAAGCTCCAGGAGCGGGCGGCCAAGCTGGCCGGCGGCGTGGCGGTGGTCAAGGTGGGTGGCGCGACGGAAACCGAGATGAAGGAGCGCAAAGCGCGCGTGGAGGACGCGTTGCATGCCACCCGCGCCGCGGTGGAGGAAGGTATCGTGCCCGGTGGCGGTGTCGCGCTCCTGCGCGCCCGCGCGGCGATCGGGGCGCTGACCGGCGACAACGACGACCAGGATGCCGGCATCAAGATCGTGCTGCGCGCGATCGAGGATCCGGCGCGTCAGCTCGCCAGCAACTCAGGCGCCGAGCCTTCGGTGGTGCTCGACCGGGTGGCGGGCGGTGCAGGCGGTTTCGGTTACAACGCCGCGACCGGTCAGTACGGCGACCTGTTGCAGATGGGTGTGACCGATCCCACCAAGGTCACGCGCAACGCTTTGCAGAACGCCGCGTCCGTGGCCGGGCTGATCCTCACCACCGATTGCATGATCGCGGAGATCCCGGAACCGAAGCCGCCTGTACCCGGTCCGGGCATGGAGATGTAGCCCACGAACTTAGGTCGAGCCGGTTCGAGAGGGCCGGCGCGCCGTTAGCCGCAGTCAGAAAGGAGGAATCAGCATGAGCGCAGTGTCGAGCAGCAGACTAGTGTTGCACCGGGGCCGCGAGAACATCGATCGCCTGGAGGAGGAACCCACGGCGGCAATCGAAGAAGGCACCCGCCAGCCGCCCACGGCGCAGGCGCGCGAGCAAATGGTGGCGGTGGCCGCCTACTACCGCGCACTGAAGCGCAATTTCGAGCCGGGCCACGAGCTGGAGGACTGGCTGGAAGCGGAGGCGGAAGTGGACGCGGCGTTGCGCGCCGCGTAGATCCCGATGGAGACGATCACATGAGAGCACCGATCGATGTCGCCAACCGTGTCAGCCCCGAGCTGTCGGCTGCCGTGGAAACGATCGTCAACAACCCGGACCTTGAGGAGGCCCCGACGCTGGGCGACGTACGCGCGATCCTGACGCACGCCGGCTCCGATGCGCAGCAGCTGGCCCTGCTGCACCCCCAGGAGCGGGGTGCTCTGCTGGTGGAGCTCGACGATCTGATCGAGGAGTTCGGCGAGGAGGCATTGGCGAGCGACTTCGTGGGGGTCAAGGCGAGCGAGGCCCTGTCGCGCGTGATCGAAGCGGCGATGGACGATGTGCGGCTGACCGAAGAACCGACGCTGGGCGCGGTGCGCGAGGCGATGTCCGGCGGACTGATCGCGCGTCTGGTAGGCGATGGCGTGATCGATGCCGACGACGATGCCGCATTGCTGGCCGAGATCGACGACCTGATCGCGCGGCACGGCGAGGACGCCATCGCTGAAGACTTGATCCGTCTCGAATAGCACCTGTTCCCCCCGCTTCATCGGCGGGCACCGTCACGGTGGGCTGCGTGGACACAATGATACTGGGGTACGCTCTGTCTGCCGTTACCGCAGAGGGCGGGGGTGAGGGCTTGTTGGAGTCCACCAGATGGCAACGGTAACGGACTGGAACGTCATCGTCACCGTGGTGCCGGGACCGCGCCATGTGTCGGAGGTGCTCGGGGCGCTGGCTCGCTTCGGTCGCTTCAGTCCGACTTCCTTCAATGATGTGTGCGTGGGCCGGGTGAGCGACGTCCCCGCGACGCTGGAAGCGATCGGCCACGCGCGGGCGCTGCAGAAAGACTGGGGCCTCGCCGTCGGGCACGTGGTGTTCGTGGAGACCACGTTTGCGTTCGAGCCGGATCGGTTGGTCGACGAGGTGAAGCGACGAGCGCAGCCCTTGTGCGAGCGAGTGCCGGAGGGTTCGGTGTGCGTGCGCGTGAAGCGGCGCGGCCTTGCCGGGCGGGTCCATTCGCAGCAGGTGGAGCAGGCCATCGCGGAGCACATCATCACGATGGCCGAGAGCGCTGGAAAGCGGCTCAGCGTCTCGCTGTCCGACCCCGACTACGTCATCGTGATCGAGACGCTGGACGCTGTTGCGGGGATCGGCCTGATCACACGCGCGCAGCGCGAGCGGTACCCGTTCATGGCGGTGCGCTAACCGTGACCGCTCCAACGATGCAAGCGCCTGCGTCACAGCCGGTGGCAGAGCGGCTCACCCTCGAGGTCAACGGCGTGAGCCGATCAGTTTCGCTCGCCCGCACCGTACCGCTACTCTGGGCGCTGCGCCACACTCTCGGCTTGCGCGGCACAAAATACGGCTGCGGCGTAGGCAAGTGCGGCATTTGCGTCGTGCTCGTGAATGGCAAGCCGGTGCGCTCATGCGTGGTGGCGATCGGGAGCGTCGCCGGGTCGCGAGTGACGACCATCGAGGGATTGGCGGCGGCGGGGCATCCGCTGATCGATGCCTGGATCGAGGAGCAGGTTCCCCAATGCGGCTACTGTCAGCCGGGACAGATCCTGGCCGCCGCAGCACTGCTGACCGAGCATCTCAAGCCGACGGACGAAGACATTGACGCGGCAATGTCGGGTGTTCTGTGCCGGTGCGGTACTTACAACCGGATCCGCCGTGCGATCCATCGCGCCGCAGCCGGGCCCTCCGGCGCCTCACGCGCCGCGACGAGCAGCTTGTCTCCCGGCGACACGCAGGGGGAGCGTCATGTGTTCAATCCCTGGGTACAGATCGGCGACGACGGCAGCGTTATGCTCACCATCGATCGCTCGGAGATGGGTCAGGGCGTGACCACAGCGCTGGCTATGCTGGTCGCAGAGGAACTCGAGGCTGACTGGTCGTCGCTCACGACGCAGTTCGCTCCCGTCGCCGCCGCCTATCGCAATCCCTGGTTCGGCGTGCAACTGACCGGCGGCAGTACCGGCGTGCGCGCGAGCTGGGACCAGCTGCGAGAGGCGGGTGCAAGCGCCCGCGAGCGCCTGATCGCCGCGGCGGCGCAGATGTGGGATGTGCCCCGGCGCGAGTGCCGCGCCAGGGAGGGGCGGGTCTTCCACGACCCCTCGGGCCGGTCACTCGGGTACGGCGCGCTCGCTCGCGCTGCGGCGCAGCTGGCACCGCCAGCGCGGGTGCGACTGAAGGAGCCCGACGCGTTTCGCATCATCGGGCAGCCGCTGCCTCGTATCGAACTTCCGGACATGGTGCTTGGGCGGGCAGTATATGGCGCCGATGTCGTGCAACCCGGCTGCGTGTACGCGACTGTGGCGCGAAGCCCCGTGGTAAGTGGCGCTACGCCGCACTACGACCCGAAAGATGCGCTCGCCATTCCGGGTGTCCAGAAAGTCATAACGATTGACGCCGGCGTTGCAGTTGTCGCCGACAATCCCTGGTCTGCCTTCCAGGGCCGCAGCGCGCTGCAGATCCGCTGGAAGCCGCAACAGGACGACGCGCTCGACAGCGACGCGATTCGAAGCCGGTTGCGAGCCGTATTGCGCAGAAAGGGCTCGCTCGCGCGCAGCGAAGGCGATGCGCAGAGCGTGGTCGCGGCCGCGCCGCAGGTCATCGAGGCGTTCTACGAGACCCCATACTTGGCACATGCCGCGCTGGAGCCCATGAACTGCACGGCACACGTGACACGCGATGCCTGTGAGGTCTGGGTGCCTACGCAGGCGCAGGACGACGCAAGGGATACCGCAGCGAGCGAGAGTGGGCTGCCGAAGCAGGCGGTGCGCGTTCACACGACGTTTCTCGGTGGAGGGTTCGGCCGGCGCCTGCATTCCGACTTCGTTGCCGAGGCGGTTCAGCTGTCGCGCAAGCTGCGCGCCCCGGTCCAGGTGCTGTGGTCGCGCGACGACGATTTGCAGCACGACTTCTACCGCCCGGCCAACGCGGCCTGGCTGCGCGCAGTGCTCCGGCGCGGCAGACCACAGGCCTGGTTTCAGCGTGTCGCGGGGCCAGATCTGGCGCTGGACGGCGTCGACATTCCCTATGCCATCCAGAATATCCAGGTGGAGTGGGTGCGCTGCGATCCTGGCGTTCCCACCGGCCCCTGGCGCTCCGTTGGCGAGTCGCAGAATGCCTTCGCCGTCGAGTGCTTCATGGATGAGCTGGCGAGCGCGGCCGGCGCAGACCCGCTGGAGTTCCGTCTCGGGTTGCTGCCCCGCGGCTCACGCCATCGGGGTGTGCTCGAACTGGCGGCGCGCAACGCGCACTGGGGAGAGCCGCTGCCGCCGGGGCGCGGGCGCGGAATCGCGGTTTACCATTCCTACGGCAGTTGGGTCGCGGAGGTGGCGGAAGCGTCGGTGGCGCCAGACGGTGAGGTGCGCGTGCACCGCGTCGTCTGTGCCATCGATTGCGGAATCGCGGTCAATCCGGATACCGTCAGCGCGCAGCTCGAAGGAGCGATAGCCTTTGCGTTGAGTGCCGCGCTGTTCGAGGCCATCACGCTCGAGCGCGGCCAGATACGGCAGGCCAGCTTCGAGGACTACCGTCTCCTGGTCATGCGCGAGATGCCGGCGGTCGAGGTGCACATCCTGCCAAGTCGCGAGCCTCCAGGCGGGGTGGGAGAGCCAGGAGTGCCGCCGCTGGCCGCAGCCGTGGCCAACGCGATCTGCGCGGCCAGCGGGAAGCGCATCCGCAAGCTGCCGCTCCAGGGGCAGTAGTACGAGGCCCCTTCCAGCACTCAGTCGCGGCGTGCGCTGGCGCCGATCAGAACGCCGATGATCAGCCCGATGGTCGCTCCCAGCCCCACTATGCGCCAAGGATTGTCGTGCGCGTAGTCATCCACGTGGCGCGCCGCGCGGCGCGCCCGCCGTGCGGCGTCCTTCTCGACGTCGGCGAGGGTATCTCTCGCATCGCGCAGGCGCGCGGCGAACCCTGCGCGGGCATCGCCCAGGCGCTCGCCGCTTTCCGCGAGCAGCGCCTCCGCTCGCGTCACGACCTGCTTCATCTCATCCAGCACGTGCTCCAGTGCTCTGTCCATTCAAGCCTCCTCTAAATAACCGCCGGCTGCGCCAAAGACGAGAAATCTGCGCTGCAACTGTTCCGAACCGTCGATGCAAAATCCCGGCACCGCCGGCAGCCTTGCGCTACATCAGCCGCGCGTGCGTTCCTCCTGGACCTGCCCGCGCGCGAACACCTTTCCTAGCAGCGTCAGCTCCTCGCCGATTTCGGTGAGCAAGTCGTCCAGGGCGACGATGCCGAGCAAGCCGCCGTCCTCGTCCACTACCGGGATGCGCCGCACTCCCTTGAGGCGCATCAGCTCCGCCGTCTCGTGGATTGTGTTGCGCTCGCCGACCGTCACCAGGTCTGGGCCCATGATGTCCCCTGCCGTCGTCGTGAGCGGATCGCGTTCCGCCGCCATTACCTGAACCACCAGGTCCCGATCGGTCACGATACCGATGGCGACCTTCTTGCCGTTGGGCTGGTCGACCACCACCACGTCGCCGACGTGAGAGTGCCGCATGAGCTGGGCCACGTCCGAAGCGGAGGTCGTCCGATCGCACTGCACCACCTCTCTCGTACAGATATCACCAATGAGCATAAGTTCGCCTGTCCGGCCTCGCGCGGTTGCCCTCCAGCGCAGCCGCCGATGGCCGCCTACTCGAAAGCAGCCAAGATACCCAGGATTTCCCGGCATTCCTTGATCGATATCAGTAGTCTCGCGCGGGAACAGGCCCGCCGCGGCCGCCGGTCAGTGCCATTCGACCAGCAGCTCGTTACCTGCTTGCCGCCGCACCCTTGTCCCCAGTCCTTTCCCCTCGCGCGTGAGGATACCCTCGAGCCAGCGCGCATCTGCGTCCTGGGCGCGGATGACGCGCAAGTGGCGGATCTGCAGCGGGACCAGAGTCAGCTGCTTGAGCTGACCGTTGTCGGCGCGCACCGTGGGGAAGTACATCAAGCACAGGTCGGGGCGGAACCATTCGTACCCGCGGATGCCCTCGTAGTCGTTGAGGAAGTCGCCGCAGCCGTAGAGGATTAGCTTGTCGCGGTAGACCTCGATCCCCCTGGGATGGTGCGAGGAGTGCCCATGCAGCAGGTCGACCGTGCCGGAGTCGATCAGCCGGTGGGCGAAGTCGCGCTGAGCGCGGGAGAGGTCGTAACCCCAATTGCTTCCCCAATGGATGGAGACGATTACCACGTCTCCCGGACGTTTGGCGCCCGCAGTCTGCCCGAGCACCGCTTCTGCCGCCGCCGCAGACAGGTCTTCGAGATAGTTGATGCCCGCAGCGTCCGCGCGTGCCGCCCATTCCGCCGGCACGCCCGCGCTGGGGGTGCCCAAAGCGAAAACCAGCACCCGCCTTCCGCCCGATAACTGGACCACTGCCGGTGCCGCTGCGGCGGCCGCATCGCGGCCGGCGCCGGCCGTACGGATGCCGGCCTGGTGCAGGCAGTCCAGCGTTTGCGCCAATCCGGCGTAACCCCAGTCCAGGACGTGATTGTTGGCCAGCACGCAGCAGTCGAGGCCCGCGGCCGACAGGCACGGTACGTTGGCCGGGTGCATGCGGTAGTGGATGCCCTTGTCGGGCCAGGCATCGTCCGACGTCGTCACCGCGCTCTCGAGGTTGACGATACGCACATCCGGGCCGAGACGCCGCAGCTCAGCCAGGGCATCCCCCCAGACATAGGCAAAATCCGCGGGTCGATGAATGGGACCCGTCGCCGCTTCTGCGAGGTCGACGTAATCGCGTGCGGAGCGGACATAGGGCTCGAACAGCTGCGGCTGGCTCGGGTGCGGGAGAATCTGGTCGATTCCGCGGCCGGTCATCACGTCTCCGCAGAGAAAAAGCGTTACTGCTGAGGTATCCATCGCTTTCGGCTCGGTGCTGTAATGCGGCTCCCGCGGTCAATCGGTGGCGGCGTGGGCAACCGACTCCCCATCAGTGCGCCGGGCCAGGACGCCGCATCCCCGGCACCTTAGCGCGGCGCGCCGTGATGTCAATTGACGCGAGTCAAGCCGTCCGGCGTCCTGCGGCACGCGTGGCCACGGCTTGCGGGCTTGATGTGGCTCAATATGGCAGCCCTGTGCGGCTCTAGCATCGGACACGTCTACTTGGATCCCGGGCATCACCCATGGCGCGTCCGCAAAGCCACACGCCGCAAGGGCATAACACCAGTGTGGCTGCCCTGCTCCGGGAGAAGGCCGCGATCCTGGAGGCGCAAAACGCGAATCCGTTCCGGGTCAACGCCTACCGGCAGGCAGCAGACACGATCGCCGAGCTGACGTCGGATGTGGGTGAGTTGTACCGCCAGTCCGGCATCGAAGGCCTGATCGCTCTGCCGCATATCGGTGAAGGCATTGCCGGCGCGATTGCGGAGATCCTGGCTACCGGCAGATGGTCGCAGTTGGAGCGCTTGCGGGGAACGCTGGACCCAGTGGCGGTGTTCCGAGCCATTCCCGGTATTGGCCCGGACCTGGCTCGGCAGATCCACGACACGCTGCACGTGGACACGCTCGAGGCGCTGGAGGCCGCATGTAACGACGGCAGCATCGAAACCGTGCCTGGCATCGGCAAGCGGCGTGCCGCGTCGGTTCGCGCCGCTCTCGCCCAGCTGCTGAGTCAGCGGCGTGTCCGCGGGCTGCGCCTCGGAGTCAGGCAGGCCCAGTACGAGCCGCCGGTCGAGCTGCTGCTGGAGGTGGACCGCGAGTACCGCGAGAGCGCCGCGCAGGGGAAGCTGCGCACCATCGCGCCCAAGCGCTTCAACCCGGAAGGCAAGGCGTGGCTCCCCGTGCTGCAAACCGAGCGTGGCGCTTGGCACTTCACGGCGCTGTATTCCAACACGGCCAAGGCGCATGAACTGGGCCGGGCGAGGGACTGGGTGGTCATGTACTTCTACGACGCCGACCACGTGGAACGCCAGCGGACGGTCGTGACCGAGTCGCGTGGACCCCTCGCCGGGCGGCGCGTCGTGCGTGGCCGCGAAGGCGAGTGCCAGCAATTCTATGCTGGCGAGCCAGCCCAGACGGCAGCCTGACCTGCGTCTGCTTACTCCGGGGCAACTCGAGGGTGCGAGCGCGTTCGGCGTTAATCAGCCGAAGTGGTGCTTGCCGACGGTCACCCGCTTGGCCTGCGGCCCCTCTTGCGCCATCTCCTCCAGGAATTGGACCTCGGCGCCCAGTTGGAGATGCTCGAACGGCGGCTCCACCACGTTGTCGCGCGAGAAGTACAGCTCCCGTCCGTCGGCGGTTTCGATGAACCCGTACCCGTCCTCCAGGAACACCTGCCTGATGCGACCATGCGATGCGGGCGCGTGCACTTTGACATCCCCGCGTTGCAGCCGGACGTGCTCCTCGAGCTTGCGCTTGGCGGCGTCAAAGGCATCGCGCAAGGCGACGAAGACATCCTCCGCGTGCTGGCGGTTGACCACCACCTCCCGCTTGCCGGGCAGGTGCATGTCGATGTGCACGTCGAACTGCGCGCCCTGGTGATGATGACGATGCGGCTTGTCGACAGTGACGTGGCAGCCGATCATCCGCGGGTAAAACTCCTCCAGCTTGGCTGCCCGTTCCCGGATGCCGGCATCCAGCGCAGCCGAGTGTTCCATGCCATGGACTGTGACCTGCAGCGGTTTTTGCATTACTTGGGCCTCCAATCGAGCAACCTGAGCCGCCGCCATGCGGATCGGGATGGCGGCATTCCCTCGCCAATCGCCAGACTAGCCGTGCTCATGGCCTGTGTAGTTGATCGTCGTCAAGCACCGGCCTCGACCGTCGAGTGGCTCGCCGCGCTGCACCCCCTCCCCGGAGTGCTCGCTTGATGCCGGACAACCCGCCGCCAGAGGGCTCCTGCATAGTTGCTTGAGTGAACTCATCGGAGGGCAAGGAGACATGGCGAGGATCCGTGTTGCTATTGTAGGACTGGGTCGGCTCGGTCGGCTTTGCGCGCAGCTGGTCGGTGAGTCGCCCGAGCTGGAGTTGGCAGGCGTGTGCAGGCGGGACGCGAGCCTGACGCTTCCTCTGCCTCCAGGCATGCTTCGCGTACCTGTGGCGGGGCATATCAGCGAGCTGGGCCGCGTCGAAGCGGCCTTGGTGTGTGTGCCGACCGAGCAGGCGCCATCCCTGGTCACAGAGCTGCTTCAGCACCGCGTTTCCCTGGTGGAGTGCGCGACGTTGGACGATGCCGCCTTGCCGGCCTATTACGAGCGCATCGATGTTCTCGCGCGAAACCACCGCGTGGCGGCCATCGCGGGGGCCGGCTGGAATCCGGGGGTGCTGCAGCACTTCCAGGACTTGTTCCGAGTGCTCATTCCGAAAGGTCACACCCAGCTGACCACGTCGCCCGGCGTGAGCTTGCATCACAGCGACCTGGTGCGCGGCATCCCCGGAGTGCGCGCCGCTCTGGCGACCGAGGTGCGCGCCGCCAATGGTGTCCGCCAGCATTACTTCTATGTGGAGCTGGCGCCCGAGCAGCAAGCGGAGTCGGTGCGCGAAGCGCTGGCCGCCGATCCGCTGCTCGCCGGGGAGGAGATCCTGGTGTTCCCCGTCGACAGCGTCAGCGCCCTGGAACAGCGCGGGCACGGCGTCTTGCTGGAAAGAGCAGGCACCGCGGGCGCGGGCGTGCACGACACGCTCCTCCTGGAAGGGCGCTTCGATCCTTACGCATTCACTGCGCGTGTCATGCTGGATGCGGCGCGCCGATTGCCGCACACGCCACGCGGGCTCCAGCGCTATTGTGGTTGAACGCCCGCTGGTAGGATCCGGTCACGCCGGGTTCTGCAGCAAACGCACTTCCATCTGCGGGAACGGCATTTCGATCTTGCGCTCGCGGAAGCGTTCTAGGATGGCTTTGTAGATCTCGCCGCCCGCGACCGGATAGTCCGGCACGTTGGTCCAGGGCTTGATCGCGATGTCGATCGAGGAGTCGGCAAGCACCGCCACCGCGATGACTGGCGCCGGCTCCGCTAGCACATGCGGATTGGTAAGCAACACATCCTTGATTTCCGCCAGCGCGCGGTTCAGGTCCGTGTCGTAAGTCACGCCCACGACGAGGTCCACCTGCCGGATCTTGCCGTAGTTGTGCAGGATCTCGCCCACGATCTTGCGGTTGGGGATGACCACTCGCGACTGGTCCGGATGCCCGAGCGTGGTATTGAACAGGGAGATCTTCTGCACGTTGCCTTCGACCCCGAGCAGGGCAATGTACTCGCCCACGCGGAACGGCTTGGTGAAGATGATGGTCAGACCGGCCACCAGGTTACTCAGCACGCCCTGCGTGGCCAGGGCGACGCCGGCCCCGGCCACGCCGATGCCCGCGATCAGGGGCAGCAGCTGCACGCCGAGGTTCTGCAGTGCCATGATCGCGAACATCCCCAGCACCAGGATGCGCACGATCCGGACCAGCAGATCGCGTACCGGCGGCTCGAGGTCGAACTTGCGCAGGCCGCGCAGCATGCCCCGGGCGACCCAGCGCCCGGCATACACCCCCGCGACCATGATCAGGATCGCCACCAACACCTTCGGCCCAAACTGCATCGCCATGTCGATGGCGGTGTTCTTCACCTTGTCCAGCGTCCGTAGATGCTCTTCCATTGCCTGTGTTCCTTGTTCTTTTCCGTGTTGGCCCACTCGGTGGGAGTCCGGAGGAGAGTGCCGCGGGCCGGCCGAAGCGTCAAGCGCCGGCGCGGCCGCGAAGCCGCGCGACCGGTGCCTTAGCGGGCAGAGGAGCGCGGCGCGGCCAGCATGCGGCGCAACTCCTTCAGGCTGCGAGTGTTGAGCACATCGCTCTTCTCCAGCCAGCCGCGACGCGCCTGACCCACTCCGAAGCGCAGGCCGTCGAACTGCAAGGTGCTGTGTGCATCGGAGTCGATCGCCACCAGCACGCCTTCGTCCTTCGCCATCTGGCAGTACGTGTCCAGCAGATCCAGCCGCTGCGGGTGGGCGTTGACCTCGAGCGCCACGGTGCGCTCGCGCGCCTTGCGAATCACCTGCTGCATGTCCACGTCGTAAGGCTCGCGCTCGTCGATCAGGCGCCCGGTCGGGTGGGCCAGGATGCGAACATGTGGGTTGTCCAGCGCTTTGAGGATGCGCTGCGTCTGCCGCGCGCGCGGCAGGTCGAACTTGCTGTGCACGGCCGCGATCACGACGTCTAGTTTGGACAGCACCGAGTCGGGCAGATCCAGCGAGCCATCGTCCAGGATGTCCACCTCGATGCCGGTCAGCACCGTGATGCCTTCCAGCACGTCGTTCAGGCGGCGGATCTGGTCGATCTGCTTGGTCAGGCGCACCGCGTCCAGCCCATGTGCCACCGTCAGGCGCCTGGAGTGCTCGGTGATCGCCAGGTACTCGAATCCGCGCGCCTTCGCCGCCAGCGCCATCTCCTCGATCGTGTTGTGCCCGTCGCTGGCATTGGAATGCGCGTGGAGGTCGCCTTTGAGGTCGGACAGCTCGACCAGCTTTGGCAGCTTTCCGGCACGAGCCGCCTCTATCTCGCCGCGGTCCTCGCGCAGTTCCGGTGGAATCCAGGCCAGCCCGAGAATCTTGTAGACCGATTCCTCCGTCCCACCAGCGATGCGCTTCTCGCCCTTGAACACGCCGTATTCGTTGAGCTTGTAGCCCTTGTCCTGCGCGATGCGTCTCAAGGCGATGTTGTGCGCTTTGGAGCCGGTGAAGTACTGCAGCGCCGCGCCGTAGCTCTCCTCGGGAATGACGCGCACGTCCACCTGGAGGCCGGACTTAAGCACGATGGTGCTGCGCGTGGGGCCGCTGGCCAGCACCTCGCGCATCTCCTCGTAATGCGTGAAACGCTCCATCACCGAGCTGTCCGGCTCAGCTGCCACCAGGATATCCAGGTCCCCGACCGTTTCTCGCATGCGGCGGAAGCTTCCGGCTAGCTCGACACGCTTGACACCCCTTGCTTTGGACAGCGAGGCGACCAGCCCCTGCGCGTACTGCGCAGCAACGCTGAGCTTGAAGCGCTTGGCCTGTGTCAGGTGCGCCTGGGCCGCCTCGAGAATCCGTTCTTCGGTCTTGGCGCCGAACCCGTGCAGCGCCCGGATCCGGCCATCCCTGGCCGCGCGCAGCAACTGCTCGAGCGTCTGGATCTCGAGGTCGTGCCACAGCGCCTTCACACGCTTGGGGCCCAGCCCGGGAATGCGCAGCAGCTCGGTCACCGCAGGCGGCACCTCCTTGCGCAGGCGCTCCAGGAACTGGCACTTGCCGGTGCCGAGGATCTCGCGGATCTTGTTCGACAGGTCCTCCCCGATGCCGGGGATGTCGGTCAGCGCCGTGCCGCGCTCCGCGAGGGTCTTGAGGTCGGTGCCCAGTTCGCCGATGGTTCTGGCGGCGTTGCGGTAAGCGCGGACGCGAAACGGATTGGCGCCCTGGATGTCCAGCAGATCGGCGATCTCGTCGAAGATCGCGGCGATGGTGGCATTGACGACAGGCATGCGGGGCGGCCGGGAAGGCGAGCGGTCGTTACCCCTGCTGGTAGTGCATCAACGTTCCCGGCCGTAATCGAGCGGCCAGTGCGTAACCAGGTAGTCGAGCACGTCCAGGTTGACGCCGTGCGATTCATGCGTCCACACCGGACCTTCCTTCTTGAAGCGGCCCAGCTTGCGATGACGGACATTGACCTCCTGCACCGCGATCTCGTCCCGCTCGTAGGCATCGGCTTCCGCCCGGCTGCCGGCATCGCCGCGCAGCCACAGCCATTCATTGGCGAAAGCATCCTGCAGCTGGTCGAGCTTGTGACACACCTCGTCGTCGATGCGCACCGGCTTGTCCAGCCTGGGCTCGCGGCGGGAGTAGACATGGCGCCAGCCGCCGTAGACATCGGAGCCTTCGGTAGCGTAGAAGATGGTGTCGGCGGTGGAGAAGAAGTTCTCCAGCTTGAAGTAAGCCGAGGGGAAGGCGTAGTCCTTGAAGCCGATGAACCAGCCGTAGACGTCTTTGCCATCGACGAAGTAGGTCAGCGCGCACTCCAGGCCCGGGCCGTGGGGCGCGTAGGCGATGTAGCTTTCCGGTTGGGTAGCGAGGAAGGATTCGGGAGTGGACATGGTCTGGACACTAGAAACTGGAAGCTGGAGACCGGTGGGGCGCCGGCGTCACGATTCGGCCAGGCCATGGCGCGCAGCCCACTGCTTGGCGCGCGCAATCGCCACCCGGATGCAGAAGCCTTCGTCGTGGCCTTCCGCCAGCAGGGCGTTGGCGATCTCGACCGCCTTGCTGCGTACCGCCGGCTCCAGATGCGCCATCGCCGGCGGATAGTAGTCGTCGCTCCAGGGCATGCGCCGGCCGGCTCAGCGCTGCCAGAAGACCCGGATGAGGTATTCGTCCGGCGAATACTTCAGGTCGAGCGAGCCCTGGTAGGCGTGGTGGATGGCATCGCCTATGCGCCGCGCCAGATGCAGCCCCGTCGTGGAGATCACGGTCTTGCCTGCCTCCTGCTGGATGTCCATGATCCGCTCCAGCGGGTGGTCGCTCTTGGCGCGCTGCTCTTCGTTGCGCGCGAGGTGCAGGATCTCGTCGCGGTGCGCCGCGAAGAACTCGCCCTCCAAGGTGACGAACCCGGCCGGGAACTTTTCCTGGATGCGGCGGCAGGCGGGGCACAAGTGGTCGTGCGCGCCCTCCGGCTTTGGCATCCAGTGCCAGCGGCCGTGGTCGAACACCGCTCCGCACTCGGGGCACGCCGCCGGTTCTCGCGGCTTGTAGCGCTCCTGATAGGGATCATGCGTGACTTCGTCGATCTGCCGGTCCTTGCGTTGCCGCTCGCGGCTGCGAATCGTATCGCTCATTGCTGCTCCTCCTTGGTCAGTCGTATGCGCTGCTTCAGCAGGGATGCTTGCGCGCGCAGGTCCGTTGCAGTCATGCTGTCGGTCTTGAAGCTTACCGCGATGCGGGTCTCGTCGTCGCGCAGCGGCTCTTGGGAGCGCAGCTGGTGCTCGAGCACCTCGAGGCCGGCCTCGGACGGATCATAGCCCTGCTTCTCGCGCGCGGCGACCCGTGCCCGCAGAACCGCCTCGTCGGCCTGGAAATCCGCGATCGCGAAGCCCACGCCCAGGCCCTTGGCCAGATCGCGGAACAGGTCGCGCTGCGCGCGCTTGAGAAAGGTCGCATCCACCAGCGCTAGGAACCCGGCCTCGGCCACGGCGCGCGCAAGCTCCAGCAGGCGCTCGTAGACGGCAGCGGTCGCATCGACGCTGTAGATCCCGGCCTCCACGCGGGCGCCGGTGCGCGCGCCCGCTGCCAGGCCGTGCATGCGCTTGCGCTCCACGTCGGAGCGGATGCGGATGGCACCCGCCGTTTCCAGCACCACCTGCGACGCCCAGGTCTTGCCGGATCCGCTCAGGCCGTGGTTGATGACCACAGCACCGCGCGCATCCCTCACGATCGCGTCTGCCAGGCGCAGATGAGCCTGGCATTTCTGCAGCAGCGCCTGGTGCTGCTGCGGGGGCGTGTCGCTCTGCGCCGCGCGGATGGCCGCGACTTTCGCGCGGACCAGCGCCCGGTACACGACGTAATAGCGCAGCGCACTGACGCCCGCGTAGTCTCCGGTGCGCTCGAGGTAAGCGTTGATGAAGCGGTAGGCCAGCGCCTCCTGTCCTCGCTGCAGCAGGTCCATCATCAGAAAGGCCACTTCGCTGATGAGATCGATCCAGCGTAGCTCGGCGTTGAACTCGATCGCGTCGAAGATGCGCACCCGACCGTCGACCAGGACCATGTTCCCCAGGTGCAGGTCGCCGTGGCATTCCCGCACGAAACCCTCCGCCAGCCGGCGCGCGAACACGCCACTCAGGCGCGCGTGCTGCTGCTGCGTCCACGTGCGCAGCCGGCGCAGCGTGGCGAGGTCGTCGGCCGAGTGCAGCAGGCCGGCAAGCTGATCGAAGTTCTGCAGCGCGGGGCCCATGATGCTTTGCGGTCGACCGAAGGGTCCGTCCGGATCGGCGGGCGGCAGACCGGCGTGGAACTGCGCGGTCTGCAGCGCGATCTCGTCGATCATCTCGGGCGTGAGCTCGCCGCGCGCCAGTACCTGTTCGAGCATGCCCTCGCCCGGGAACTGCTTCATCTTCACCGCGTACTCGATCGGCGTGCCTGCGCCTTCCACCTCCGGCTGCGCCGGGCTGCCGCATATCGGCACCACGTCCAGATACAGCTCGGGCGCCAGGCGGCGGTTGATGCGCAGTTCCTCCACGCACGCCTCCCTGCGCTTCTCCAGAGTGGAGAAGTCCAGGAAGCCGAGCGCGAGCGGCTTCTTGATCTTGTAGGCGAAGGAACCGGTCAGGTACACGTGTGATATGTGAGTCTGCAGGTGTTCTACCCGATGCGGCAAATGCGGATAGGCGCGTGGCGCTTCGAGCGCTTGTGCAAGCTTGCGGGAAGCCTCGGTCTGAGCAAGGTCGGCCACTGCGATCGCCTCACGCGCAGGGCGTCTGCGCGTGCCGGGCGGCTCAATTTCCCTCACGCCCGGTCAGGCCGGACCGCGCGCGCTGCCGATAGGTCGGCTCGTGGTGCTTCACGTCGCCGCGTTGTTTGCGGCCATATTCCTCCAGCTGCCGCTTGGCTGCATCGAACGCGTCGCGCAGCGCGACGTACATGTCCTCGTGATGGTCGCGATTGACCACCAGCTCGCCGCCGGGAACGCGCACGTCGATGCGCACGTTGCATTCCTTGCCCTGGTGCTTGTGCTTATGCGGCATCTCCAGCGTGACGTTGCAGCCAGTGATGAAAGGGTAGAACTCCTCCAGCTTAGCGGTCTTCTCGCGCACCTGGGTCTCGATCGCGTCGGTGGGGGAGATGTCGCGGTAAGTGATCTGGACGGGTCGTTGCATGGCGGTTGCTTGCTCCTTGGTCGAGTTCTAGCCGCGCGGCCGGGAGGCGGCCGCGGTCACACCTTGCGCGTATCGATCTCGCGCCGCTGCTCGCGGGAGATCATGCGCGCGAGCGCGTTCAGCTCCTCTGCCAGCAGGTCGATGAAGTCGTCGGCGGTCACCACGCCGACCAGGCCTCCGTTCGCGTCCACCACCGGAAGACGGCGCACGCCGCGGGTGCGCATCAGCTCGATGGTTTCCGACACGCCTGCGCTTTCGCGCACGGCCAGCGGTTCCGGGGTCATGACTTCCCCCACGCTGAGCGCCTCGGCGTCGAGGCCCTTGGCGACGATTCCCACCGCGATATCGCGGTCGGTGAGGATGCCCACGGGCACCAGCTTCTCGCCGCTTTCCTCGGCCACGACCAGGGCGCCTACGTGATATTCGCGCATCAGTTGCGCCGCCTGGCGCACCGACTCGCTCTTGCGGATGAAGATGACTTGCCGGCTGCAGATCTCGCCAATGGCCATGGATGGGTCTTCTATGAAGGTGAGCGAAGCGGCGCATGCCTTTTGCGCGGCGCTACAAGATCAGAGTAGGCGATTGCGTCGGGGTTCCCTTGACACAGGTCAAGGTCCGGGGACGCGCCCGTTCAGTCGCCCGAGGCGCTCGCATGCTCCCGGTCGCATGCCTCCGCGAGCGCCTTGAGCGCGTCGGACACGGTGACGGGATAAGGCGTCGGGGACGGTTCGAGCGCGGCCAACTCGGGCGGCAGCCGCATGAGGTCGGCACGACAACGGCCGCGGGCCTGCTCGAGCGTCTCGACGTCGCCGAGCCGCTGGCCGTTGCGCATCACCGGGCGCAGCAGCGGCTCGCCGGCCGCATGCTCGGATTGCAGCGCGAGCACATCGCCGGCCATGCGGCCTGACCCATCGTAATGCCGGAACACCTGCTTGCGGCCCGGCCACGTGGCCTTGCCTTCCGAGCGCTTGCGGCGCGGCCGGCCGCCGTACTCCTGCAGTTTGTAGGCGCAGTCGAGCGTTGGCACGTCGTACGAAGCGTCCATGCCGCTGCCGATGCCGAAGCCGTCGATCGGCGCCTGCTTTGCCTGCAGCAGGTCGCGCAGGGCGAACTCGTCAATGCCGCCGCTGGCGAAGATCTTGATATGCGGCAGCCCGGCCTCGTCGAAGATGCGACGCACCTCGCGCGCGTGCTCGGCGAGATCGCCGCTGTCGATGCGCACCGCTCCGATCTTGATCCCGTCTTGCGCCAGCTGCGGCGCGAGGCGCACGATCTTGCGCGCAGCCGCCTCGGTGTCGTAGGTGTCGATCAGGAGGGTGATGTTGTCCGGGTGGCTGCGGGCGAAGTTCTCGAAGGCTCGGGTTTCGCTGTCGTGCGCCTGGATGAACGAGTGGGCCATGGTGCCGAAGATCGGCACGCCATAGCGTTGTCCCGCGAGCACGGTCGCGCTGCCCGCCATGCCCGCCAGATAAGTGGCACGCGCGGCGTACAGCCCCGCTTCCGCCGCGTGCGCACGGCGCAGCCCAAAGTCGACCAGCAGCTTGCCGGGCGCGTGCAGCACGGCGCGTGCGGCTTTGGTGGCGATCATGGACTGGAAATGCAGGATGTTCATCAGCCGCGTCTCCACCAGCTGCGCTTCGGGCAGCGGGGCTTCGACGCGGATGATCGGCTGGTTGGCGAAGAACACCGTTCCCTCGGCCATGGCCCAGACATCCCCGGTGAAGCGCAGGCCCGCCAGACGGTCGATGCACGCCGCGGTGAAGCGCCCGGTCGAGGCGAGCCATTGCAGCTCGTCGGGCTGGAAGCGCAGCTCCTCGAGGAACTCCAGCACCTGCCCGAGGCCTGCGGCGACAAAGAAATTGCGCTGCCTCGGCGGGAGGCGGCGGAAGAACAGTTCGAACACGGCGGTGCCGGTCATCCCCTGCTCGAAGTACGTCTGCAGCATGGTCAGCTGATACAGATCGGTCAGCAGCGCGCTGGCGCCGGGGTCGCGCGAAGGCATCGGATCGGGCGGGGAAGGGATGTCGAACGGGCGGTCGATCATAGCACGGGCACTTCGCGGCGCCCGGTGCCGTCAACCGACCAGGATCAGCAGCCCACGGGTCGCTTCGATGAGCGCTTTGAGGGTCTGAGGGTCCGAGCGGACGAACCCGCCGCTCAGGATCAGCGCGCGGCCGCGCAAGGCGAGGCCGGAGCGCGCGAGTAGTGCCTGCGGCTGTTGGGTCGTCAGCTCGATCTTGCCGCCCGCGCTCAGCGATCCGATCTCGCGCTCGACGCGTACGCGCAGCGCAAGGAGGTCGGCCTGCGGCCCAGTCAGCAGAACCGACACGCTGCCGCCGCGCGCCACGCGCAGCGCGACATGCAGGGCGCCGAGATCGCCGTGCGCCGAGTCCAGGACGACGCTCACGCGCGAGCGCTCTTCGGTCCGGGCACGACCTGCTCCGGCACGGCGCCCCAGCACCACGGCCTGCTCGGGCGCCAGCAGCTCGAGCACTTGCTCCAGCAAATCGCCCCGGCGGACTTCGAACGACCACGGCAGGCTGGCCGCCTGTGCGGCGCTTGCCAGCTGTTCGTGCAGCTGCTGTGCTTGCCAGCGCAGCATGCGCTCGAGGTCCGCCAAGTCGAAGGCCCGCGCCACGCCCGAGACCCGCCCGATTTCGCGCGTGGCGGGCAGCGCCGCCACACGCAGCAAACTGAGGTCCTCGACGAACAGGGCGGCCAGCTGCGCCTGCAGGTCGCGCGCGAGATCGGCCGCGGCGCCAAGCAGCTCCCGCGCCGGCTCGCGCACCGCCAGCGTAACCCGTTGCACCCGGGGCGTTGGGGGTTGCGCGGCGCTCATGACGGCTTCCGGGGAGTTGGTTTCTTCGGCTCCGGCTTCCTGGATTCGCGCACCCGCTTGACCTTCACGCTCATCGCGGCATAGGCCTGACGTACCAGCGAGAACTCGAGCAGGCGCGCGGCGACCTGGAAGTTGGCGCTGCCTTCGGGATAGGCGCCCTGCGCGTCGGCCTCGCCCGCGGGCAAGCCGGAGAGCAGCGACAGCGCCTGGTCGATGGTACTGACCGCGTGCACGTGGAAGCGGCCGGCCGAGGCGGCCTGCACCACGTCCTGGCGCAGCATCAGGTGCTTCACGTTCGCGGCCGGGATGATCACGCCCTGTGCGCCGGTCAGCCCGCGCGCCCGGCAAATGTCGAAGAAGCCTTCGATCTTCTCGTTGACCCCGCCGATCGGTTGCACCTGCCCGTGCTGATTGACCGAGCCGGTCAGGGCCAGGGACTGGCGCAGCGGGAACTCGCCGATGGCCGAGAGCAGCGCGCACAGCTCGGCGACCGATGCGCTATCACCCTCGACTTCGCCGTAGGTCTGCTCGAACACCAGGCTGGCATGCATGGAATGCGGCCGGTCGGAGGAGTAGCGTGCGGCCAGGAACGACGACAGGATCAGCACGCCCTTGGAATGGATCGGCCCGCCCATGTCGACTTCGCGCTGGATGTCGATGACATCGCCGTCGCCCAGCCGGGCGTTGGCCGTGATGCGGGTGGGGAAGCCGAACGCCTGATCGCCGACCAGGCTCACCGACAAGCCGTTGACCCGGCCCACTTGCTCGCCATCGGTATCGATCAGCAGCTCGCCACGCAGGATCGCTTCGTGGATCTTGTGCCGGATCCGGTCGGCGCGGCGGATGCGGCTGTCGACCGCGCGCTGCACGTGCTCGCGGTCGATACGTTCCGCCTGCGCGCTGCGCGCGAGATAATCCGCCTCGCGCAGCAGGTCGTGCAGGCCTTCCAGGTTCGCCGACATCCGCTCCGCATCGCCCGACCAGCGCGCGCTTTGCTCGATGACGCGCGCCACGCCGTCCCGGGTCAGTGGCAGGAGCTGCTCGCGGCGCGCCAAGGTCGCCAGCAGTCGCGCATACAACCCCTCCTGCTGGGGATCGCGCGGCAGCTCTTCCTCGAAATCGGCGCTTACCTTGAACAGTTCGCCGAACTCCGGATCGTAGGCCAGCAACAGGTAGTAGATCAGCCGTTCGCCGAACAGCACCACCTTGGCGTCCAAGGGGATCGGCTCGGGCTCCAGCCCGACGGTGCTGATCAGGCCCCAGGTCTGGCCGAGCGACTCGGTGCGGATCTCGCGCGTGCTCAGCGTGCGCTTGAGGCCCTCCCATGCGTACGGCTGCGTCAGCAGCTTGTAGGCGTCGACTAGCAGATAGCCGCCGTTGGCCCGGTGCAACGCGCCCGCCTTGATCAGCGCGAAATCGGTCATCAGGGTGCCGAACCGCGCCACATGCTCGATGCGGCCGAACAGGTTCGGATACGTCGGATAGTCCTCCGCCACCACCGGGGCGCCGGGCGTGCCGCGCTCGTCGCCTACCAGCACGTTGACCTCGTAGCGCCGGAAGGACGGCGGCTCGCCGGCGGGCAGACCCAGGATGTTGGTCTGCGTCTCCTCGGTGCGGCGGAACTCCTCGATGTTCTCCAGCACGTCGGCCTGCACCCCGTCGAGATATTCCTCCACCGCGGGCAGTGCGGCATACTTGGCTTTCAGCTCTTCGGTGAGCGCGCCCACCGCGCCCAGGGTCATCTCGCGGTTGAGCTGCCGGATGCGGGCGCGCTTCTCCTTCTGCAGGCGCTGCGCCTCGCGGATCGCTTTCTGCAGCTTCTCCTGCAGCTCGTCCACGCGCGCCTGGATGCGGCTGCGTTCCGTATCCGAGAGCTTCTCGTACTCCTCCGGGCTCATGACCTCGCCATTGCGCATCGGCGCCAGCGAGAAGCCGGCCGGGGTGTGCAGCAGCGCGATGTTGTCGCGGCCCGATTCCTGCCCCAGGTCGACGAAGATCTTCTCCTGCTGCTCGCTGATCTGGGCGTCGATCTGCTCGGCGCGGTTGCGGTACTCCTCGCTCTCGAACATGGCCGGGATCGAGGCGCGCAGCTCCTCGACGCACTGCTCCATGTCATGGCGCAGCTTGACCCCCTGGCCGCGCGGCAGCTGCAGCGCGCGGGGCCGATGCGGCTGCTTGAAGTTGTTCACGTAGCACCAGTCCGGCGGCGCCGGTTCGGTCGCGGCCCGCGCCTCGAGCATCTCGAGCACGAGCGTGCGCTTGCCCACTCCGGGCGGGCCGAGCACGAACAGGTTGTAGCCCGGCCGGCGCACGCCGACGCTGAGCTCGACGGCTTCGCGGGCTCGCTGCTGGCCGACTATCGTAGGCAGCTCTTCGAGCTCGGCGGTGGTCTCGAAGCGCAGGCCCTCCAGTGTGCAGGGCCGGTACAGGGTTTCGGCGGCGAGGCGTGAAGGTGGTTCCATCGTTGTTATCGGTTCGGTTTTGTGCGGCGAATGCCAGTTTGGGCGGCGTGACCGCAGCGTGCTTGCTCCAGATCAAGCCCGGCTGCATGCGCAGGCTAGCATAATGTGTCCTGGCCCGATTCGAACGACGGAGGCGTGGGCGCGGCATGGCGGCAGCGTGGGAGCACTTCGAGCACGAAGCGGATGTCGGGGTGCGCGGGATCGGCGCCACGCCCGCGCAGGCCTTCGAGCAGGCGGCGCTCGCCATGACCGCGGTCATCACCGATCCCGCTACGGTGACGCTGCGCGAGCGCGTCGAGATCCGCTGCGAGAACGACGATTTCGAGCTGCTGCTGGCCGACTGGCTCAACGCGCTGGTGTTCGAGATGGCCACACGCCATTTGCTGTTCGGCGAGTTCGCAGTGAAACTGGAAGGCGCCACGCTCACCGGGGTGGCGCGGGGCGAGCGGGTCGACGTGCATCGCCACCGGCCCGCGGTGGAGGTCAAGGGCGCGACGCTGACCGAGCTGAAGGTCGCACGGCGCGCGGACGGGAACTGGATAGCGCAATGCGTAGTGGACGTCTGAGCCGTTCGCGGCGGCGGGGAACCATATGCAGCTGAGCAAGCTTACCAAGGTCGGCGATTACGAATGGCGCATCGAGCCGCAAGGCAACATGCGTGTGCCGGGCGTGATCTACGCCGACCGCGAGCTGATCGAAGCCATGGACGACAAGGTCTACGAGCAGGTGGTCAACGTCGCCACGCTGCCCGGGATCGTCAAGGCCTCCTACGCCATGCCCGACGCGCATTGGGGCTACGGCTTTCCGATCGGTGGCGTGGCCGCATTCGACCCGGATCTGGGCGGTGTGGTCTCAGCCGGAGGCGTGGGCTTCGACATCTCGTGCGGGGTGCGCAGCCTGCACACCGGGCTCACGCTGGCGGACGTGGAGCCGGCCAAGCGCACGCTCGCGGACACGCTATTCGCGCGCATCCCTGCCGGGCTGGGCAGCACCGGGTCGATCCGGCTGTCGGCGGACGAGCTGCACGCCATGCTGACCGGCGGCGCTCAGTGGGCGGTCGAGCGGGGCTGGGGTGAGCGCGCCGACCTGGAGCGAATAGAGGAGCACGGGCGAATGCTGCATGCCAAGCCGGGGGACGTCTCGGAGCAGGCGAAGAAACGGCAGCGCGACGAGATGGGCACGCTCGGCTCGGGCAATCACTACCTCGAAGTCCAGCATGTCGCGAAAGTGTTCGATGAGACAGTCGCGGCGGCATTCGAGGTGCGCGAGGGCGACATCCTGGTGAGTATCCACTGCGGTTCGCGGGGGCTTGGTCACCAGATCGGCACCGACTTCCTGCGCGAGATGGCGATGCGCGCGCGCGATTACGGCATCGTGGTCCCCGATCGGGAACTGGCGTGCGCTCCGCTCAACTCCGATACCGGTCAACGCTATCTGGGTGCCATGCGCGCCGCGATCAACTGCGCGCTGGCCAACCGGCAGATCCTCACGCACCTGACGCGCGAGGCGTTCCGCGACGTGCTGCCGCCGGCTCGACTTTCGCTGCTCTACGACGTTTCCCACAACACCTGTAAGCTCGAATCGCATGTCGTGGACGGCAAGCCGCGGCAACTGTACGTGCATCGCAAAGGGGCGACCCGGGCGTTCGGGCCGGGCCATCCCGACCTGCCCGAGGCGCTGCGCGGGGTGGGCCAGCCGGTGTTGATCGGCGGCAGCATGGGCACCGCCTCTTATATCCTGTGCGGCACCCGGGAAAACGAGCAAGCCGCGTTCAGCTCCGCCTGCCACGGTGCCGGGCGTTCGATCAGCCGCAACGAAGCGCTGCGCCGCTATAAAGGCCGTGCCGTGGTGGACGATCTTGCCGCTCGCGGCATCCTCATCCGCAGCCCGTCGATGCGCGGCGTGGCGGAGGAAGCGCCGGGCGCGTACAAGGACGTGAGCGCGGTGTGCGAAGCCGCCGAGCACGCCGGCCTGGCCCGGCTGGTCGCGCGGCTCGAGCCGGTGGTGTGCGTGAAGGGTTAGCCCGCGCTCAAACGCGCCGCACCTCCAGCGCCACGGCAAACTGCGTCTCGCCTGCGCCGACCGGCCAGCTGAGCGTGACGGTCACCGCCTGCATGATCTTCTCGAAGCCCTCCTCGGACTGCGACACAGTGAAGTGTGGCTGTGCCACCAGCGTCGCCGGGGCGCTGGTCAGCAGCGCCAGGGCTCCGCCGAGCACGCCGTCCTCGAGGCTGAGTGCACTCGCACTTTCCAGCCGCAGCGACTGACCGAAACCGCCCGGCACGCCGCCCTCGAACAGGTAGCGTCCCAGGACGCCGTCGCACGCGGGCATGGCCAAGTTGAGCTGGGTGTCGAAACGGCCGTCGCTGGTCAGGCGCAGGCGATAGTGCACGGTGAGCCGGTTGTCGACGATCGACACAAGCTTGCTTACCGTTCCGACCGGGAGCCGCGCTTCGAACTGCGCGGACAGGCCGGCGTCGGCGGGCAGCGTCTCGGGCATGTAGCTCGGCGTGATCGCCGCCTCGCCGTCCAGCGACTGCCAGCTGTCCAGGAACAATGCGCGCAGCCGTTCGTCGGACAAGATGTCCGCCGGTGCGATGCTGTGCTTGAAGCCCACCCGGTCGTGCGCCGAGGCGATGCCGCCGTCCTGGACTTGCGCCCTCTCGCCCAAGTGTATCTTCGCGTAGTAGTGTTCCTCGCGACGCTGCAGGGAGTCGGCGAAGTTGTGCGACAGCGAGTACGAGTCGAATTCGACCACTGCCGCGTGCGCGTCGCAGCGCACGATCGCCTGCAGGATGCGGTTGTGCAGAATCAGCTCGTCGCTGCCGTCGAGATCGATGTCGCGGCGCTCCACTGCGGGGCGCGGTGCGATCCCGTCGAGCAGGGCCTCCAGCTCGACCAGGGCGTTATACACGGCGCGGCGCAGGTGCGGCAGGTACAGGCCGCCAAACAAGCCGTGCCAGTAGGCATCGTTGGCTTGCGCCAGGTACAGCAGCTCGCGCATCCGCTCGGTCCGCTTCACTGCCGGCAGCGCGTCGAGTCGCGCGGACAGGCCGAGCATGCGCTTGTGCATCCAGTTGGCCTCGCGGTAGCGCGACAGGAAGTTGCGCCAAATGCCACCGCGCACGAACGGCTTGTCGCGGTCGTAGCGCCCATGCGCCTTCTCCTGCTTGACCAGATTGGCGTAGGCATGCGCACGCGGCGCGGGCAGCGTCCATTCGTTCATCTCGGTGTACGAGGTGGTCGGCAGGTAGATCACGCCGCGCGTGGGGGTGCGGCCGCGGAACGCATCGAAGTGCAGCGTGCGGATGCGCGCGGAACCCAACACGCCCGCGATGAACTGGGCCAGCCAGCCGCGCTCGTACACCCACTCATGGGTCTCGGGCCAGATGCCGAACTTCTCGATGTCGTCGAAGTAGATGGCCGCCGATCCGGCCTGCTCGATGAACCTCACCGCCTCCCCGGCAGGCGCGAACGGGATGCGGTAGCGCAGGCTCTCCGAGATCGGGAACAGGTCGAGCGCACGCCCGTCTTCTTCCGTCGTGTAGTACCCGTCCAGCTCTTCCACCGCCTTGCCGGTGCACAGGAAGTGATAGTCGTCGACCGTGACGTAGCGGATCCCGGCGTCCGCCAGCGCCGGGACGACGGTCGGTTCCCATACCCGCTCGGTGAGCCAGGCGCCCTGCGGCCGCCTGCCCGCTAGCCGCTCGAGCCGATCGGACAGCGCGGTCAACTGTCCCACGCGGTCGCGCGTCGGGATCGCCGCCAGCACCGGCTCCATGTCCCCGCCGCCGAACAGCTCAGCCTGCCCGCGCACCACCATCTCGCGCAGCAATGCCATGTCCTGCGGGTGGTGGTCGAACAACCACTGCAGCAACCAGCCGCTGAAATGCGCTGCGAACTTGAAGTCCGGATAGCGGTGCAGCGTCTGCAGGAACGGACGGTAGCAGCGCGTGTGCGCCAGCTCGAGCACTTCGGGGAAGTTGCCAGCGGGCTGGTGCGCATGCACGCCGAGGAGGAGGCAGACCTGATCAGCCATGGTCGTCTTTGAAGCGCAGGGGCGTTACTCCTTACGCCGCGCGCCGCATTGCCCCGTCAGTCTGGGCATGGACCGCCCCGCGGCTGATCGGCTCGCTGAGCGCAGCGGGCGCTTCCAGCTTGAGCAGGCGGTACAGATTGGCCAGGTTGTCGCGGAACAGCCGGTCGAAGCTCGCCACCGATTCGCTCGGGTTGTAGTCGCCGAACCACCAGAACCAGTCGGAGCCTTCGCATACCGCGAGCTGGCGCGACGCGCCGGCGAGTTCGCTCTCGCTGAGACGTCCGCTCGCCACCACCAGGTCGTAGCTGTGCTTGGCGTTGCTCAGCAGATCCCAAGCGCGGTTCTTGTCGTGCGAGCCAATCCACACCGAGAGATTGCCGTATACCCAGCTGCCGGTGGAGAGCGCGGGCAGCGGACGCGTCAGCGCGGCCGCCGCCGGGTCGCGCAGGACCTCGCTGCACGTCATCGTGTTGATGCCAGGATGCGATGCCAGCTCGCCGTACAGGTCGTCGAGGAAGTAGAAGCCGTTGTACGGGTAGTACTCCCACGCGTTCTCCCCGTCCAGGATGACGCACGCGACCGGCTCTTCGCCAGCAGGCGCTTGCGCCAGGATCGCCTCCAGCTGCCCGATGAAGTGATGCGCGGCGTCGCGCCCGTGCCAGGACTTGTACTCGAAGCCGATCAGGTCCGACAGGCGATCGTCGCGGAAAAAGCAGGGCAGCGCGGCGCCCGGGAACTCGACCCGATAGGGACGATAGAGGAACGCAGAGCGGTTCGACACGTCCGCGCCACGGCTCTTGAGCGTATTCACTAGCATCCCTTCGCCGCTGGCTGCCCAGCCCACGCCGCACTCCGCCAGCAGCCGCGCGAACGGCGTGGACAGTGCGCCTTCGGCCGGCCATACGCCGCTCGGGCGCGCGCCGAAGCGCTGCTCGTGGCTGCGATAGGCGCTCTCCAGATGCCATAGCGCACGCTGCCGCCCGCCTGGATAGGCGTAGGCTTCCGGCAGCGGCGCGTCCGGCATGGTTTCGCGCGCGCAGGCGAAGTCGAGCAGCAGCGGCCCGATCGGATGGTAGTGCGGCGTGGTGGAGATTTCGATCTGCCCGCGCTGCGCCAGGGCGCGATAGCGACCGAGCAGCTCGCGCACCACGCCACCCATCAGTTCGAACAGCTGCATGCGATCGGCATGGGTGAAGCTCTCGCCGCGCGTCATCAGTTGTACCACCAGCTCGTGGCGCCGCCGGACCGTCTCGCCGGTCCAGGAGAGGTGATACCAGGTCAGCAGGTCGGCCAGGTACTCGCCGGAGAGGCAGCGCGCGGGATCCGCGCCGAGTTCCGACAACGAACGATAGACGTCGCGCAGCCGCCGGTAGGCGGGGAAGGGATCGACCATGCGGCTGTGGTTGGCGCGAAAGCACTGGTCCAGGATGCGTTTGCGCTCGGCTCGGTCCAGCGTGTCCAGCTCGGGTCGCACCAGCAGCCGCAGATAGGGATCGCGCAGGCGGCCGGTGGCGAACTGGTCCGCATAGTCCTCCAGCTGGTCGAGCAGGATCGGCACCAGGTTGATCACCGCCTTGACCTCGGGGTGGCGCTCCAGATGCGCGGCCATGTCGCTGTAGTCCTTGAGCGCGTGCAGGTAGACCCAGGGGCGCAGGAACTCGCCGCTGCGCTGGTCGCGGAACTCCGGCTGGTGCATGTGCCACAGCAGCACCAGCTTCAACTTGCGTGGCGCGGACATCGGATCAGTGGTGGACTTTCTGGCCGAGCATGTCGGGGGTGATCAGGGTGATGCCGCGCTCGGTGACGTGGAAGCGCCGCCGATCTTCCTCTGCGTCGAAGCCGGCGGTGAAGCCTTCCGGCAAGGTCGCGGCCTTGTCGACGACGACGCGACGCAGCCGCACGTGGCGATGCACCGTCACGTCGGGCAGGACGACCGAATCCTCGATGTCGCAGAAGCTGTGCACCCGGACATTGGAGAACAGCAGCGAGCGCCGCACCGTCGAGCCGCTGATGATGCAGCCCCCGGATACCAGCGAATCCAGTGCCATGCCGCGCCGGCCTTCGTCGTCGAACACGAACTTCGCCGGCGGAAGCTGCTCCTGGTAGGTCCAGATCGGCCACACCTGATCGTACAGGTTCAGCTGCGGGCTGACGGTGGTCAGGTCCATGTTGGCTTCCCAGTACGCATCCACCGTGCCGACGTCCCGCCAATAGGGGCGATTGTCGTTCATGCCCACGCAGCTGTCCTGGAAGCGGTGGGCGAACAGCCGGTAGCGCGGCACCAGGTGGGGAATGATGTCCTTGCCGAAATCGTGGCTGGAGCGCGGCTCGTCGGCGTCGCGGGTGACCTGCTCGTAGAGGAACTTGGCGTTGAAGACGTAGATACCCATGCTCGCTAGCGCGCGGTCGGGCTGCCCGGGGATGCACGGCGGCTGCGGCGGCTTCTCCACGAAAGTGCGCACCCGCATGTCCTCGTCCACGCCCATGACGCCGAAACCGCGCGCATCCTCCAGCGGTACCTCGATGCAACCCACCGTCATGTCCGCCTGCTTGGACACATGGTAGGCCAGCATCCGGCCGTAATCCATCTTGTAGACGTGGTCTCCGGCCAGGATCAGGACATACTCGGGGTCGTTGTTCTTCAGGATGTCCAGGTTCTGGTAGACGGCGTCGGCGGTGCCCTGGTACCACAGCTCCTCGGTGATGCGCTGCGAGGCGGGCAGCAGATCGATGAACTCTTTCAGGCGCCCGTCCATGAAGCTCCAGCCGCGCTGGATGTGGCGGATCAGGCTGTGGGACTTGTACTGCGTGGCCACCCCGATGCGCCGGATGCCGGAGTTAACGCAGTTGGACAGCGGAAAGTCGATGATGCGGAACTTACCGCCGAAGTGCACGCCCGGCTTGGCACGCCAGGCCGTCAGCTGCATCAGGCGGCTGCCGCGCCCGCCGGCCAGGATAAGCGCATAGGTGCCGCGGGTGAGCTGGCTGACGAAGCGCACGTCCAGCGCATGGGCGTCGAGTTGAGTCGGATCGGATGGCATAAGGTTTTCGCTGCTCGGGTCGGACGCTGAGCGTACGCGACCGCGCCGGCGGCCTGTCCGGGCCGACCCCCCCACCTGGCGGACGGTGCGGCCGACCCCTTCGAACCTCCGGATTCGCCTATTTTTTAGGCAAAACGCGGCCCCGTCCGTATAATAAGCGGCATGGCCGTTCTCGGCTATCGGCGCGTGGATGGTCCGCTGCGTTTCTTGGCGTCCGAGCGCCCTAACAACACAACAACCGTGAACTCTGGCGCTCCAGCTGTGAACCATCCCCTCCTCGACGCCCTGTTCGGCGCGCGTCTGCACGATCCGTTCGCCTTCCTCGGCGTGCATTGGGTCGAGGGAGAGTGGATCCTGCGCGTGTTCAACCCGCATGCCGAGGCGGTCTGGCTGCATCAGCACGGCGCCAGCGTGCCGCTCGAGCGCACGCACCCCGGCGGGCTGTTCGAATGGCGCGGCAGCGTGCGTCCGCCGGAGGGGTATCTGCTAGGGGCGCTGGAGGACGGTCGATCGCGTTCATTCCACGATCCTTATGCCTTCGTGCCGACCCTGAGCGGGCACGACCTCTACCTGTTCAACGAGGGCAGACTGTGGCAGGCCTGGCGCACGCTCGGCAGCCACGTAGAGGAGCGAGGCGCCGTGATCGGCACGCGTTTCGCGGTATGGGCCCCCAACGCGGAACGCGTGAGCGTGGTAGGCGACTTCAACCGCTGGGACGGGCGCGTGCACCCGATGGCCGTGCATGGCGGCAGCGGGGTGTGGGAGCTGTTTATCCCCGGAATCGCTGGCGGTGAGCTGTACAAGTACGAGATCCGCAACCGGGCGAGCGGCGAGGTGCTGGTCAAGGCCGATCCTTTCGCCCAAAGCTTCGAGCGCCGGCCGGGGACGGCCGCGCGCGTGCGTCCCGCCGGCCGCTATGCGTGGGGCGACGAGGCCTGGATGCGGCGCCGGACACAGTGGGACTGGCAGCACGCGCCGATGAGTATCTACGAGGTGCACCTGGGGTCCTGGAGGCGCCACCCGGACGGGCGCTTCTACAGCTACCGAGATCTGACCGCGCACCTGGTGCCTTACGTCAAGGACCTCGGCTACACCCACGTCGAGCTGCTGCCCATCACCGAGCATCCGCTGGACGAGTCCTGGGGCTACCAGACCACCGGCTATTTCGCCGCCACCGCCCGGTTCGGCACGCCGGACGAGCTGCGCGGCCTGATCGACGCCTTCCACCAGGCCGACATCGGCGTGATCCTGGACTGGGTGCCGGCGCATTTCCCGCAGGACCGGTGGGCCCTGGCGCGCTTCGACGGCACCGCGCTGTACGAGCACGAGGACCCGCGCCAGGGCCTGCACCTGGACTGGGGCACGCACATCTTCAACTACGGCCGCAACGAGGTAGTGAGCTTCCTCCTGTCGAGCGCGCATTACTGGCTGTCGGAGTTTCATGCCGACGGCCTGCGTGTGGATGCGGTGGCCTCGATGCTGTACCTGGACTACTCGCGCAAGGCCGGCGAGTGGCTGCCCAACAAGTACGGCGGGCGTGAGAACCTCGAAGCTATCGAGTTCCTGCGTCAGCTCAACGTCATGGTGCACGAGCAGTTCCCCGGCGCGGTTACGCTGGCCGAGGAGTCCACCGCCTGGCCAATGGTGTCGCGGCCGGCGTACCTGGGCGGTCTGGGCTTCTCGATGAAGTGGAACATGGGCTGGATGAACGACACTCTGAGCTACATGCACCTGGACCCGATCTACCGGCGCTATAACCACGACAAGCTCACCTTCGGCCAGCTCTACGCGTATACCGAGAACTTCCTGCTGCCGCTGTCGCACGACGAAGTTGTGCATGGCAAGGGCTCCCTGCTGGACAAGATGCCGGGGGCGAGCGCGCAGAAGTTCGCCAACTTGCGGCTGCTGCTGCTGTACCAGTTCGCCTCGCCGGGGAAAAAGCTCGGTTTCATGGGCGGCGAGCTGGCCCAGGGCCGCGAGTGGCAGTCGCACTGGGAACTCGACTGGGCGTTGCTGACGATCGACTGGCACGCCGGGGTGCAGCGCCTGGTGCGCGACCTCAACCGCCTGCATCGGGAGAACCGTGCGATGCACGAACAGGATTTCACCCAGGATGGCTTCTCCTGGGTCGACTGCCACGACGCCGACCATTCCACGCTGAGCTTCGTGCGTCGCGCCCGCGATGGCGCTTGCGTGGTGGTGGTGCTCAGCTTCACGCCCGTGCCGCGCCACGACTACCGCATCGGCTTGCCGCAAGCCGGCAACTATGCTGAGATCATGAACAGCGACTCCGCCTACTACGGGGGCAGCAATGTCGGCAATGCCGGCCTGGTTCAGGCGCAGCCGCTGCCGTGGATGGGGTTCGGATACTCCGCCGCCATCACTCTTCCGCCTCTGGCGGGCATCGTCCTGGAGCCGCGGGGGTGCTGACCAGCGTACAGAAGAAGTTATCGGTCCTGTTCGTCACCTCCGAGGCCGCCCCGCTGGTCAAGACCGGCGGGCTGGCCGACGTCAGCGGCTCGCTGCCTATCGCGCTGATGCATCAAGGTGTCGACGTGCGCGTGCTCATGCCCGGCTATCCCGCCGTGCTCGAGGGCGTCAAGTCCAAGAGCCGACTGGCGGCGCTTCCTGCGCTGGGCGAGCTGCCCGCCTGCCAGGTGCTGGCGGGCAAGCTGCCCGGCGGCGTGCCGCTGCTCATCGCCGACTGCGCGCAGCTGTTCCAGCGCTCCGGCGGGCCGTACCACGACAGCTTCGGCAAAGACTGGCCCGACAACGACATCCGCTTCGGCCTGCTCTCCTACGTGGCAGCGCTGCTTGCCAGCAGCGCCTCGCCGCTGTCGTGGCGCCCTCAAGTTCTGCACTGCAACGACTGGCAATCGGGCCTGGCGCCTGCCTACCTGCGCTTCATGCCCGGCGAGCGCGCGCGCAGCCTGATCACTATTCACAACCTGGCCTACCAGGGGGTGTTCCCGCCGACCGCGGTGAGCCGCCTGGGTCTGCCGGCTTCCTCCTTCAGCCCGGAGGGGGTGGAGTACTACGGCAACCTGTCGTTCCTCAAGGGCGGGATCCACTACGTGGATCACATCACCACCGTGAGCCCGAACTACGCGCTCGAGATCCAGAGCGAGCCGCTCGGGATGGGCATGCAGGGGCTGCTCGCGCACCGCGCCTCGGTGCTCACCGGCATCCTCAACGGCATCGACACCGACTCCTGGGATCCGGAGAGCGATCCCTACATCGCCAAGTACTACAACGCCTCGCGGCTGCCGGTGAAGATCGAGAACAAGCGTGCACTGCAGCAGCGCATGGGGCTGGAGCTCAACGACGAGATTCCGCTGTTAGGCAGCATCGGGCGCATGACCTATCAGAAGGGATTGGACGTCGTGCTGGAAGCCGCGGAGCAACTCATCAGCCAC
>Ga0335070_10000505_pt1 | contig 43425 bp, 42 predicted proteins | sample Lox_Sample_13_FD_206722 | JGI IMG/M metagenome (GOLD analysis project Ga0335070, IMG submission 206722) | Soil microbial communities from Loxahatchee National Wildlife Refuge, Florida, United States - Lox_Sample_1.3 | ecosystem: Environmental > Terrestrial > Soil > Wetlands | place: USA... | reverse complement strand
AAGATGGTGGAAACGAGCTTCGTGATCCGGTCGCGGTCGAGAGGTTGGTCGCTCACGAGTCGCCAGCGTGATCCCCTCGATCCCGAATTTCAAGAACTTGCCTCTATGAGATGAGGGGATCATTCAGGGCCAGAACGCGACTCGTGCGCGAGGGCAGAACGGTGCCCTTCTCTGCCCTTGCCGGTCCGGGTGAGGGCTCGGAGTCGGCTGTCGACTTGGACCGCTTCGACGACAGCGGGGCGTGGCGCGAGCCGCCTTCGCCGTGGACCACCGAGGACCCCGAGCGGCTCGCCCAGGGAGCCGAGACTCGGTCGGCGATCGAGGCGGCGATCGAGGCGCTCCCAGAGGCCCAGCGGACCGTCATGACGCTGCGCGACATCGAGGGACTGGGAACGGACGAGATCTGTAATCTTCTGGGCATTACCGTGACTAACCAAAGGGTGCTCCTTCACCGCGCCCGGGCAAAGGTGCGGCAGGCTCTGGAGGACCGCTTGGGCGGTATGAAGTGATGCCGACCTGCAAACAGATGACCGAGATGGCCACGGAGTGGCTCGAGGGAGGCCTCACCGAACCCGTCCGTCGTGGATTCGGCGAACACCTTCAGGGGTGCGACGGCTGCAGGGCCTACGTCCGGCAGCTCGAGGTGACACGGCAGGCGGTCGGGCGGCTACCGGAGCCTTCACCCTCGCCCGCCCTGAACGATAGGGTGATGGCGCAATTCGACGAGTGGGCTGCCATCAATAAGGGGGCCGTCCAGACGCAGCACGCCACGTTTGCCCCCCGCTTCTCGCTGCTACCTCTCTTCGGCAGCCTTGGGACCGTGGTTCTACTCGTCGCCTTCGCGCGCCAGCGGTCGAGCGCCCCACACGACTGGATCGTCGCCGTCGGCCTGGCCGTCGCTGCGCTGGCCGTCGCTGCCCTCGCCGGGCGGCTAGCCCTGGCCGCGGTGGCGGTTGCGGTGGCCGCCGCGGTGGTGGCGGCGCTCTTCGGGGGGCGGATGGGCGCTCTGGATGCCGGCGGGGGGGTCGAGTGCGTGGCGATCGAGCTCGCCGCGTCGGCCGCCGTCGCTGCGGTTGGCTGGATTGGCGCACGCAGAGCGACACGCCGATACGTGCGCTACACGGTTGGCGCCGCGGCCATAGCCGGCGCACTCGCTGCGGACGCCGCGCTCCAGATCACCTGTCGCTCGCATTCGGCGCTGCCCCACCTCTTCGCTTTTCATCTCGGGGGCGTAGTCCTAGTCGCCGGACTTGCATTCGCCGTCTTCGTCGCTGCGCAGAGGCCAGCCGTCAGCCATTGAGGACGACGCGTATGGCTTCATAGCTGGCACTCGGACGGATGCGTCCGTCGAACGCAGGTGCTCGTGTTCACGCGCCGGGCTCCCTTCCGAGACACGGGCCATCGATGAATATCGAGATTTGTCGTTTCGGTTCCTCTCGTTGCCGATCGCCTGCCACAGACCCCTGCAAGCACGCTGTCGGTGTGTCCAACGTCACCGTCCGAGAGCGTCAGCACCCCCCATTTGGGACCGCGCGGTCCAAGACCGTTCGGCTCGATCGAGACGATCCCTTGGACCCCGGGCTCCAGAGGCAGCGGGGCGCTTCCAAACTGCCTTGGGACAAGTTCACGCGGCCCTCTGCTGACGGAACGGCGCGGACGCTGCAGGACAGGACGCTGCAGGACGCTTGACACCGTGAGTACTGCGCCGCACCCTCGTTGAAGAGTGTTTTGAGCTCGGCCGTGCACTAGGACGTGAGTCAGCTGTGGTGTGCTGAAATCATGCAGCCTGCGAAAGTGAATGATGCTGTCCATAGTCCCGAGGCGGTGGCGTCTCGCTCGCCCGCAGCGCAGGCACCTGGACCATGACGGCCGGGAGGGAAAAACGCCAGTGTTCGGGTCCGAAAAGGTACTTCTGGCTTGCGCGTTGCTCTTCGCAGCAGCCTGTGGAGGCGAGAAGCAATACACGGTGTCAGGGAAGGTTTCGGGCGCCACGGCTGAAGGCGTTGTGGTCACGCTGAGTGGTGGTGGAGGGATCAGCACGACGTCGACCACAAGTGGAGGCCTGTACTCCCTGACGGCCGTCGGGGGCTCGTACACTCTCACGCCCTCGAAGGACCTCTACACTTTTTCTCCACCGTCCAAAAGCCTGAATTTGAACAGTGGAGACGTCGTCGGCCAGGACTTCACCGCCACGGCCCTCGGCGGGGCGCTCGATGGCAGTTTCGGTGGCGAAGGCAAGGTTACCGCGGGCGCGGGCTCTAGGAACGGCAACTTGACCAGCGTCGCGGTCCAGGCGGACGGGCGGATCTTGGCGGGGGGAATCCTGTGGTACTCGGCTACCACCGCAGCCTCTTTTGTGGTGAGCCGGTACCTCCCGGACGGGACCCTCGACGATAGCTTCGCGAGCGGCGGCACGGCGACGACCACCTTTGGCAACAATCCCTGCTACGTCACCGGTCTCGCCATCCAAGCGGATCAGAAGATTGTTGCGGCCGGGTCAATTCTTGGGCCGCTGTCGTCCGGCTTCGCGCTGGCTCGCTATACGGCCGAAGGCAGCCTCGACCCAAGCTTCGGAAGTTCCGGCACGGTAATGACGGTTGTGGGGGCCGGGAGTGCGGCCAACGCGGTCGCGTTACAGCCGGATGGGAAGATCCTGGTGGCCGGAATGTCTACTCCGAGTAGCACAAGTTCTTCACAGCCGTTCGCTCTCGCGCGCTACAACGCCGACGGCAGCCTCGACGCGGCGTTCGGAAACGGTGGCACGGTCATGACCGCCATCGGAACCGACCAGGACGGAATCAATAGCTTGGCAGTGCAGGCCGATGGGAAGATCGTGGTCGCGGGTTACTCGAATTACGGCAGCCCCGGGGAACCCGCGATGGCGCTCGCTCGCTACAATGCCGATGGCAGTCTCGACCCGACCTTTGGTTCCTCGGGCAAATTGACGACCCTGTTCGACAACGGGAACCTTTCTTGGGCTAGTGGCGTCACCGTACAGCCAGACGGGAAGATCGTGGCCTCTGGGTTTTCCGATGCTAGCTACCCCTTCAACTCCCGGACGTTCGCGTTCGCCCGGTATCTGCCTGATGGGACGCTCGACTGGGCCTTCGGTTCCTCTGGCAAGGTGACCGGCACGCCGGTGTCCCAGGCCAACGCGCTCGCCATCCAGGCGGATGGCAAGATCATCTTTGCAGGAGCAGCGACGTCAACCTCTCCCGGCAGAAGTGCGTTTCTCGTGGCGCGCCTCCGCGCCGATGGCCAGATCGATCGGAGGTTTGGGATTCAAGGTAGCGTGACTACGATGTTCTCGACCGATGGCGACGAAGCCACTGGCATCGCGATTCAAGCCGACGGGAAGGTCGTTGTAGTGGGGCGGGCCGGTTGGCCCCCCGGCCCAGTGTCCTTCTCCCTGGCCCGGTACTGGCCGTAGTTGTAACGCACCGGGCTGGGCTAACGGTTGCTCCGGAAGGCGGCACGACCCGCAGCCTCAGCGACCCGCGGGCTTTGCTGCCCGCTTGGTGGCCTCGTTTACTTGTAGTTACTGTTGGATTCCCCTCTACCTGCGCGCCCGCATGATGGCGACCTTGTGCCCGTGTTCGGGCTTACGCTGGTAGCCAGGATGCTTGCTGTCGTACACAGTTACGTGCACGAGGGTCTAGTGAAGCGATGGGACCTGGAGGACTGCCTCAGGGTGCTGGGTCCTCCGGCACGGCGGGCCGCTGGTCACCTCAAGCCCCGCGCTGAAGCTCGGGCCGGTATTGAGGCTCGGGGCCGACCTGATACGAGGCGACGAAGCCGTCAACGGCTGGGTCAGTCGGCTGACGAGGAAGCGCGCGAAGCGACCGGCGCCGGCAGCACCCCATGTCCGAGGTGACTCTCGGCCTCCACCTCCGCTAAGAAATGTGCTTGAAGGGAGCCCCGATTAGGTGAAGAGGCTCACCTGCGACCACGGGAGGGGAGATGGACTTCGAGAAGGAAGTTGACGCGCTGCGAGAGTGGTTCGCGAGCCCCCGCTTCGCCGGCATCCGCCGCGTCCACACCGCGCGGGAGGTTGTGGAGCAGCGGGGCACCATCCGGCCGGACTACGCGGTGGCGCGTGGGGCGGCCGAAGCGTTCCACGCCCGCCTCCGCCAGCTCTTCGCTGAGCGACGCTGCATCACCACCTTCGGCCCCTATTCGCCGGGCCAGGCCGTGGCGATGAAGCGGATGGGGATCGAGGGCATCTACCTCGGCGGCTGGGCCACCTCGGCGAAGGGCTCGTCGCACGAGGACCCGGGCCCCGACCTCGCCAGCTACCCGCTCAGCCAGGTCCCCGAGGAGGCGGCCCCCATCGTCCGGGCGCTCATCACCGCCGACCGGAACCAGTTCCACGCCCGCGCCCGCATGACGGAGGAGCAGCGCCGTTCCACCCCCGAGGTGGACTTCCGCCCGTTCATCATCGCCGACGCGGACACTGGCCACGGCGGCGACGCCCACGTCCGCAACCTCGTCCGCCGCTTCGTTGAGGTCGGCGTCCCCGGCTACCACATCGAGGACCAGAAGCCCGGCGTTAAGAAGTGCGGCCACCAGGGCGGGAAGGTGCTGGTCGCCGAGGACGAGCAGGTCAAGCGGCTCTCGGCGGCCCGGTTCCAGCTCGACATCATGGGTGTGCCCGGCATCCTCGTGGCCCGCACGGACGCCGAGTCCGCCACGCTTCTCGACGGCCGCAGCGACGAAAGGGATCAGCCCTTCATCCTGGGCGCCACGAACGTCTCCGTCCCCACCTTCAAGGCGGCCTTCTTGGCCATCCTTCGCCAGTTCCACGCGGCCGGTGTGGAGGAGCTCTCCGGCCACCTGCTCTACGCGCTCACCGACGAGGAGTACGCCGCCGCCGACGGGTGGCTTGCGAGGGCCGGCTTCGCGAAGGCCATCGCCGAGGCGGCCGCAGAGCACCGCGCCGGCGGGCTGGACGTGGACGCCGCCCTGGACCGGGTCTTCGACCGGTTCGTGGACGCCTGGCAGCAGGAGGCGGGGGTTTGCACGTACGCGGAGGCGGTGGGCAACGTCATCGCCTTTCGCCACGCCGAGGGCGACCCGCCGCCGGTCACGAATGAGGAGTGGCTCGCTTCGACCGCACGCGCGCCCTTCTACCGCATCCGCGAGAAGGCGCGCGCCTTCGGGGTGAACGTCTCCTGGGACTGCGAGCACCCGAAGACGCCGGAAGGCTTCTACCAGGTGCGCGGCGGCATCGACTACGCAATCGCGAAGTCGCTCGCGGTCGCCCCCTTTGCCGACGTCCTTTGGATGGAGACCAAGACCGCCGACCTGCACGACGCGAAGACCTTCTCCGACGCCATCCACGCCGTGCATCCGGACAAGATGCTCGCCTACAACCTCTCGCCGTCCTTCAACTGGGACACGACCGGGATGGGCGACGAGCAGATGCGGGCCTTCCCCGCCGAGCTCGGGAAGATGGGCTTCGTCTTCAACTTCATCACCTACGGAGGCCACCAGATCGACGGGCTAGCCTCAGAGGAGTTCGCCACCGCGCTTCGCCAGGACGGCATGCTCGCGCTCGCCCGGCTGCAGCGGAAGTTCCGGCTGCTCGAATCCGGCTACCGCACCCCGCAGACGCTTGTGGGCGGCCCCCGCGCCGACGCGGCGCTCATGTCCATCTCCGGCCGCACTGCCACTACGAAGGCGATGGGGCAGGGCTCGACCCAGCACCAGCACCTCGTCCAAACCGAGGTACCGCCCAAGCTCCTCGAGGAGTGGATCGACGCCTGGCGGAAGCACCACGGCGTGGGGGTGAAGCTAAAGGTCTCGCTCAAGCCGCGGACCGCCGGTTCGGACCTGCTCGAGCTCTCGCTCCGGGGGCCGGACGGCCAGCCGGCGGCTAACGTCGTCTTCGCCGTCATCCAGGACCGCAAGGGACGCAACATCCTCTCCGTCCGCGATCAGAACAACTTCGACATGGCCCTGCGGAAGAAGAGGCTCATGACTCTCCTGCAGCTCTTCCTCGTGCACCGGTACAAGATCCAGTCCGTCCACTACGTGACTCCGACCGAGGATAACCGACACCAGGCGGAGGGCATGCGGAAACTCGGGCTCTTTGCCACCGTGAACGAGGAGGTGGGGGAGATCATCGTCGCGGACGTCGCCGTCGACCGGGTGAAGGCGCTCCTCGCCCCGGACCGCGCGGAACTCCTCGCGCTGGCGGCCGGTACCTAGTGGGGGCGCGATCCATCTGGTGTCCGCCATGGGCTGGCGCGAGCAGTACGAGGGGCTGGTGTTCGCCACCCATGATCTCGTGCTCTCGGCTGCAGCGCGGGCGAGCGGGCTCGAAGTCATGACCGTTCCTTCTCGCCTACCGGTCTCCGCGGGCGGGGAGCGGCAGTAACCCCCAGGGCAGCTGGTGCCCGCGTGGTGCCCCGTGGTTGATCTGCCCAAGTCGATTGGCGTCCACTCCGGTCGGCCGACCGGGCGCGGGCTCTCTACCGTCCGAGGGACCCTTCTGGCAACGGTAGGGTCTTTCCCCCCGGCTACGCGGATTCCGGGCGCGCGATCGGCTCTTCAGGCGGACCTGGGCTAGCCTTGATGACCGATACTGGTTATGATGTGGTCATGAAGAAGGTCGGCGTTGCAGACCTCAAGGCTCATCTTAGTGGTCACTTGCGAGCGGTTAAGAAAGGCGAAACGCTCATCGTGGTGGAGCGGGGCACGCCGGTGGCTCGCGTTGTTCCTGTTGCGGATCTGCGCAGCGGCATCGTCACACGCCCACCGAGCCGCGACCTGTCGACCGTCAAGCGGACGCTCAAGGCCCTACCATCTCTCGCTCTTCCGGTCAGTAGCCTTTCGATTCTCCTCGAGGACCGAAGGCGGTGATCGCCTACCTCGACTCCTCGGTGATCCTCCGCCTGATCCTGAGCGAGCCGAACCCACTCTCCGAATGGCCGGAGATCAGACAAGGTGTCACGAGCTCGCTCGCCGAGGTGGAGATCCTACGCACGCTCGATCGCCTGAGGTTCGCGGTTCCAGCGATTGATTCGCAAGCGCTCGCCGAGCGACGCGAGGTGGCGTTTCGGCTCCTGGAGGGACTTGAGACAATCGAAATCACGCGTGTGATCCTTGCGCGTGCGGCCCAGCCGCTTCCTACCCCGCTTGGCACACTGGATGCGATCCACCTGGTATCTGCCATGGGCTGGCGCGAGCAATACGAGGGGCTGGCGTTCGCCACCCACGACCTCGCGCTCTCGGCTACAGCGCGTGCGAGCGGGTTCGAAGTGATCGGCTGAACGTTGCTTCTCGCCTGCCGGTCTCCACGCGCGGGGCATTCAGCGGGGTCGGAAACAACGAGTGGGGGGGCGGCCAAGGCACGGCTGGCCGAGCGTTGGCGTAAACGTAGGAGGCATCTCGACAAGATGTTTGGCTCGCTTGTGATGGTTCCAACGAGTCTGGCCGCTCCCTGCACTACGATTCCCTGAGATACTGCACGAGGTCTCGGCCTCGGCCCATCATGAGCGAAGCGTAGGGAAGCGCCTGAGGTTGTTGGCCGCGCCGTGCCCGCGCTTCGGTTCGGCGTCATCGGTAGCGTCGACCGCCGTCTCGTTAGCGGCTGCCCAAAGCTGGAGAGTCCTCCGCCTCGTCTCTCGGCAGGTCACGGCGAGAGGAGGATGAGTCGTGGAAAGTATGTCCTATACCGACGCGGGTCTCTGGTGGGGAGCCGGTGGCCGGCGATTGCTGCGTGAGCGCCGATATAGAAGTCGGGAAGCGGCGTGACGCGCCGCCCTCCACTCCTTCGGTATGTGAGGAAGCTCTTCCCCGCAAGGAACGCTGCCTCATACGGCAAGGCATCGCGGCGGTAGAGGCCGATCGGTAGGGCTTCCTCAGCATCGGTCGCGCGGTTCCCTCGGGCCGCGAACCGTAGAGCAGCTCTTCCAGCACCGTGTCGTTGAGCGTCTTCGTCCGAGCCCAGTCCAGACCGGCCGCCTGCGCTCGGCCCAGCGTGGTCGCAACCGCCCCGAGCGATTGCCCCACGCTCGCCGCGATCTCGCGGTGCGTGCGCCCCAGTTCCCACCTCTGCCTCAGGATCTCTCGCGTCTTCCGCATGGACAGTCGCTCCGTCGCCATCCACGATGCCAATCTTCGTGTTCACGAACGCCGATCCCGGCGTTCACGATGCTCCGATCCGCGTGTTCACGATGGACCGATCCGGCCGTTCACGATGGGCCGGCGTACGCAGTCGAGGACCCCGCAGTGCGGGGCACCAGGCGGGCACCGGAGGCGCCCGACCAGGCGAAGCGCAATGAGATCAAATGGTGGAGGCGCCGGGAATCGAATCGAGCCGTCGACGTACATCAACCGTCCGTGAACGACTGCAAGGGGGCGCCAAGTCCACGAAGTGGCGAGGTTCTGAAAGGCGAACTCTCGCCAAATGAGGACGATGAGATTCGGTAACTGACAAGAACTGCACCAAGTACGCCAAATCTGCGGCGGCGACCCTATCTTCCCATGGGTGGCACATGGAGCTTCTTCAGCTCCTCGTCGACGAGTTCCTTCGCCACCGGTAGGATGTTGTAGAAAGGCGGGTTGTTGTCGAGAAACGCGATTTGCGACCGCGGAGGATACCGCATGAGGTCCCGGACGTAGGCGTCGATCTCCGCTCCGACGGCGACCGCCATGGGGATGTGACGGACTCCGCCTCCGACGTCCTCCTTGGGGTCAGTATAGAGGTTCACCATCACGGAACCGCCCGTGGCGGTCGCAATCGGACCGCTAAACCCGCCCCAGTCGCCCCTCTGGAAGAAGCCGTTCTCGATCTCGGCGGTGAAGATGTACTTGAACTCGTCTACCCGGATCGCGCTCAGGTACTGGTTCAGCGTGTAGATGCGGCTCTTTCGTGCTGACTGGCCATCGTCGGCGACCAAGAACGACGCCTGGTCGACGCCGTCGACGTAGGTCGTCTTGGGGACGAACTGGGCGAGATCCTTCCCGGGATAGCCGGCGAGCGACATCGCCGTTGGCAGGATGTCGGCCAGATCGAAGAGGCCCTCGGACCTCCGCGGCCTGATGGTGCCCTTCCAATACGCGAAGGTCGGGACCCGGACCCCTCCCTCCCAGCTCGAGCCCTTGCAGCCGCGGAACGGCGAGCGGCCGTGGGGCGGGACCTCGCACTCCGGACCGTTGTCGGAACTCAGGATGAGCAGCGTGTTCTCTACCTCGCCGATCTCCTCGAGAGCGGCCACCAGCTGTCCGAGCACGTGATCCATCTCCACCATGCAATCGCTGAATGACGTTCGCGCACGGGAACTGCCGAGCCACTTGTCGTTGGGGTAGTTGTCGAAGTGGCAGCCCCGTGCAGCGTGGTAGAGGAAGAAGGGGCTCTTGCTGCCCTTCATCTTTCGAATGAATTCGACGCTGTAGCGTGCCCAGACCGTGTCGAGTTCCTTGATGAAGTTGAGCTCGATGAGTCTGACGTCGTCGCACTTGTCCCGGTCCTTCGGCGTGCAGTGGACCTGGTAGTGGTTGAACGGCAACTCCTCCATGTAGCGGAAGCGCTCCGGGCTGAGGACCACCTCAGGGTTGAAGTAGACGTCCCGCCACTCAGTGTACTCGTCGGACACGGAGAGGAAGCCGAGGTAGTCGTCGTAGCCCACGTTCTGGGGCAGCGAGCCCTTGTTCTCGCCGATGTGCCATTTCCCGACGCCCTGGGTGACGTACCCCTGCTCCTTGAGCAGCGCAGGTAAGGTGACCATTCCATCGAGGCCACCGGGCTCGCCATACATCGGCGGCCGCTGAATCCCGTGGTGAAGAGGGTTCTGACCGGTGTGGATCGTGGCGCGAGTGGGTGAGCAAGACGGGGTCGAGTACGCGGACGTGAGGAGCAGGCCGTTGTTGGCCAGCCGATCCATCACGGGGGTGTCGTTCCCGACAGCGACGCCCCCGCCGTTGAACCCAGGGTCCATCCAGCCCACGTCGTCGAGAAGAAAAACGACGATATTCGGCCTCTTGCCGAATTTCCGCTGCAGGGCAGCGAGCTTCTCACGCGCCCTCTTGTCCTGCTCCGGATGAGGTATCACCGGGAACATGTTGTCGGCGGGCTTCGTAGACTTGAGGTGGATGAACTGATCCGGATGGCTGTAGCCCTTTGCCGCGAGGGGGCCATTCGCGGAGCCACGAATGTTGAGAGGGATCCCTTCTCCCCTCACCCAACTCGGTAGCTCCTCTGCTTGGCTCGAGACAGGCTGGAGAAAGCACGCAGCGATCGCAGCGACGACCAGCACATCTCGGCGTCGGCAGGCCATGTGAGCCCCCCAAATGATCTGGACGGCTGGGAGCCTTTCACAGATGGGAAATCGCGTCACCGTCCCGCAAGGGTGCTTGAAAGCGGCGCCGCGGAGAACAGCGTGCAGCGTGGCGCGAACACAGCTGAGGCGGACCGATACTTCCAGCCTGGACCTTGAGGTTCAGGGAAGGGTCCTTGTAGCGGGTGGTCCACGAGGTACGGGTGGTGCCAGCGACGCGGGTGCGTGCGCTTGGTGTCGGGGCGCGAGGGCTCAAAACGGACCGCCGCGATGCTCAGGCTTGGAGCGAAGCTTCGTACCGGATCGACTTGCCTTCTGTCTATGTGCCCCCCGGTGGTCGAGGGAGGTGAAGTCGATGTGTGGAATGCGCGAGTCGCTGGCGCAAGCGCGTACTCGGTTGGTGAACACCATCCGCGGTTGGCTCCGTGGGCAGGTCAAAGGCTCTGGCCTTCGCCGGGGCGGACCGGTTGCGATGCCCAAGAGGATGCGAGCGCACTTCGAGTGGCAGCAGATGGAGGTCCCGGCCTTCGTCCTGCGGCAACTCGAGACCATCGACCTGCTGAGCCAGGAAATCACGGAGGCCACCCAGGAGCTCGAGACCCTGGCGTGGCTCCGACCTATGCCGGCGCCTGATGACGGTGCGAGGCGTGGGCCGCTGACCTCGCCGAGCTTTGTCTCGGCGATCGATCGGGTCGACCGCTTCAAGAATGCGCACCGGCTCGAGTCCTACTTGGGTCTGACGCCGGGCGAGGACTCGAGCTCCGATCGCCGGCGGATCACCTCTTGTGGGCGTCGGGCAAGGCCAACAGAATTGAGCGGAGGCGCCGGGAATCGAATCGAGCCGACGTACATCAACCGTCCGTGAACAACTGCGAGGGAATTCCAAGTTCGAAACGGTAAGGTTCTGATAGGCGAACTTTGGCCAAATGAGGACGACGGCGTCCGCTAGAGGCTTTGGGGGTGGGGCTTGCTCAGGTCGCACGACCAACGCCAACAAACGCTTGCGTGGCGATACATATCGCTATATGTATTGCAATATGGCCAAGGAAGATATCCGGCGAGTCACCGCGAACTTGCCAGCGAGGCTGCTCAAAAAGGCGTGCGAAGTCACTGGCAAGGGTGTGACCGACACGCTTGTGGCGGGACTCGAAATGGTCCGCCGCCGAGCGGCGGCAGCGAAGCTGAAGGAGCTCCGCGGGAAGATAAGGCTGGACATTGACCTCGAGGCGTCGCGTGAGCGCCCTGGTCATTGATACGTCCGCGTGGATACCGTACCTTGCTGGCAGCGGGGACGATGCGGTCTCAGAGGCACTGGACGAAGGACGCGTCTACCTGTCCCCCGTCGTCGCGGCCGAGCTACTTAGCGGGCGATTGACGGCCCGCGAACGACGGCAGCTTGAGGCCGGCCTGGAGGACCTTCCAATGTGCGCTGCAGATCGTGCGCACTGGTTTCGGGTTGGCGCCCTACGGGCATCACTGCAGGCAAAGGGCCTCACCGTCTCTACCCCTGACGCCCATGTGACGCAATGCGCCCTCGACCTCGGTGCTGAGTTGCTGAGCTACGACGGCATCTTTGTGCGCGTGGCGCGGTACCTGCCGTTGAAGCTTGCTGGCGGCGCTGGGAGCGGTCGCTGACGTTGCGCATCCCCTCGTCTTGCGCGAGGGGATTCGGGGAGCCTTCAGGTACGGATGCGGCAGCCTCGCCAACGATAACGAGAGCGAAACAAACTGCCTCTAGCGTCTTCTCGTCGCTCGCGAACCCCGCTTCCTGGAGGCCTGCAGTGTACCGGCCGATCCGTTCGGCTGCCGCGAGATGTCCGCAACGGGATCAGAGCCAAGCGCCGGATCTGCAAGGCGGCCGCCGCCGCCGGGCGTGGAAGCCGGACTCGGAGAGCCCAAGTACGCGGCACATGACGGAAACCCGGTGCAGGGCCTGGTTCGCCCTCACGAATCGGAACGCTTCTTGTGCGCCCGCGCGGCCTCTTCCTCCTGAGCGAACCAGGCCGCTTTTTTTAAAATGTCGCGCTCCTCGCGCAGCCGCGCGTTGTCGCGCCGGAGCTGGGCCAGCTCTTTCTTCTCGTCCGTGGTCAGGCCGTCGGCGCGGCGGCCGGCGTCGAGGTCCGCCTGACGGACCCACGACCGGATCGAGGTGTCGGTGACGCCGAACTCCCTCGATAGACTTCGAACCGACCTGCCTGCTCGCCGGAGCTCGACCATGCGAGCCCGGAACTCACGGCTTCGACCTGGGTATCGTGGAATCCTCCACTCACAGCGGGAAGGACTCCACAAAAGGGGATCAACTCCAGTTGCCGGCGTTCCCCTGGCGCAGTCCTCGATACCGCGGGCGAACGGTGGCACACTGCCCCCGCTTCGACGCAGCCAAGCCGACACACCCGCGCGCTCCCCCTGAGGGACCCTAGGAACCCGCAAATGACCACGAGGTCGTTTCAGGAGCTGAATCTCTCCCCCGAAGCTCTGCACGCGCTCGACCGCGCCGGCTTCGAGCACCCAACTCCAATTCAAGTCCAGGCGATTCCGCCGGCGCTTGCGGGTCGAGACGTGGTCGGGACTGCGGCAACGGGCACCGGAAAGACGGCCGCATTCGTGCTCCCCGTCCTGGACCGCCTCGCCGGCAAGAGTGGGACCCGTGCACTGGTCCTCGCACCCACGCGCGAGCTCGCGCTGCAGATCGGCGAGGAACTCGAAAGGTTCGGGCGCGGTCGTCACGTTCGGGGTGCGGTGGTCATCGGCGGCGTCGGCATGGGGCACCAGGTCGACGCCTTTCGCCAGAAACGTGAAGTCATCATCGCAACTCCAGGCCGCCTGGTGGATCACCTCCAGGGTGGAACGGCCCGGCTAGATGCCATCGAGATCCTCGTTTTGGATGAGGCGGACCGGATGCTGGACATGGGCTTCAAGCCACAGCTCGACCGGATCCTCGCTCGCCTCCCGAAGAAGCGCCAAACGCTTCTGTTCTCGGCGACGATGGGAGGCGAGGTCACGGACTTCGCTCGCGCTCATCTGAAAGATCCCGTGCGGGCGGAGGTGACCAGGAGCGGGACAACCGCCGACCGCGCGTTGCAGCAGGTCTTCCTCGCCGAGCAACACGAGAAGCTCGCGCTGCTTCTCTCGCTCCTCGAGGCGGATGACGCCTCCACTCTGGTCTTCACCCGGACAAAGCGACGCGCGGACAAGGTATGGAAGAGTCTTGCCCGTGCCGGCCATAAGGTCGCTCGCATTCACGCCGACCGCTCCCAAGCACAGCGGCGGATGGCCCTCGAGGGCTTCAAAGACGGCTCGTACCGGGTCCTCGTCGCCACCGACATCGCGGCGCGGGGCATCGACGTCGCCGAGATTGGCCACGTCGTGAACTTTGATCTGCCGCACGTTCCCGAAGACTACGTGCACCGGATCGGCCGAACCGCCCGTGCCGCGGCCAGCGGTCGGGCCTCGACGTTCACATCGCACGAGGAGAAGGAGCTGCTCCAGGCAATCGAGCGCCTCACCCGCTCCTCCATTCCGCGAGCGGACGTGCCGCGCGAGAGCGCCGCTTTCAGGGCCGAGATCGAGCGTACGGCCGAGGGGCGTCGCGCCGTCGGACCACGACAGCACGGTCGTCGGTCGCGCGGGTCCTCATCTGGGGAGAGGCCGCGTTCCGACCCGCACCGCGTGGAAGAGAGACAGGCACCCGCCGCAGAGGGCCAGAGGAGCCCGAGCCACGCCGGGCCGGCCAAGCCTCGGCTGGTCGGCTCGTGGGGGCCTAAGCGGAGGCGGCGCTGAGACTCCGCGCAGGCCACAGAGCCCGCCCCACGAACCCTATAGAGGGCCAGATGTAGTGGGTTGGAGCGATAGACCCGGCACCGGCGGCTCAATGGGGCGCACCCGGCTCTTGAGAAAGGCCACGGTCTCCTCGTGATTCCGGTCGGGTACCCCTGGCAACTGAACGACGGCGCGCGCGAGCCGATCCCATCTTCCCGTCATGAGCAGGAGCCAGACCTGGAAGAAGTCGACGCCTCGGAGGACGACCGCGTCGTTCCGCCCGTAGTCTTCCAGGTGGCGTTCGAACTCGACCGGGTGATCGGTCCAGTGGCAGCGCGGCATGACGTGGTGGAGCGCGTGGTATCCGTCGTTGAAGCATCGTCGGTTGTAGCGGGTCCCCACGCAGGTGATGCTCGCGCGAAGCGGATGGCCCGGCTGGTCCGGGCAGATGAAGGCGTGCTGGGCCCAGTTCCCGACCATCATCAGGGTCCTCATGACGAGGTAGGGCAAGAGGAATACCACGAGCGTGGCTCGGGAATTCATGTAGAGCAAGAGCGCCATCGCGATCCAGTAGACGCCCTCCCCCACGATTACGCGGCGCAGCAGGCGCCTCTTGCCCTTGCGGGCAAAGTATCGGGTCAGGTCGAAGAGCCCGACCGCCATGAAGCGTGCCCAATAGCGCAGCCAGTCGGCGAAACGATCTCGCTGGAAGCGCTCGGTCGAGGAAAGGTCACCGGGTCGATTCTCCTCGACGTGATGCATCCCCATGTGGTGAGCGAAGTATGTCTCCGGGGTCTGACCCATGAACGGGCAGAGCACCCACGGGATGATCTGGTTGAGCAGCACGTGCCCCGGGTGGAAGAGTTGGCGATGGGACGTGCAGTGGAGCATGAGCGTAAAGCGGTCGATCACGCCTGCGAAGAGGAGCATCGAATACGCCGGCGCAAGCCACCAGAACAGCGGACCGGAGAAGTAGAGCCCGATGCCTCCCAGGGCGACCACCCCGCACTGCATCATGAGGGCCACGAAGACGACGTCGCGTCGGTCGATCAGGAGAGGGATCGCCCAGCGAGCGTAGCAAGGGGCGCTCGCCGAAATGGGATCCGATCGAAGCATCGCACGCCTTTCAGGCGATCTTTCGGGCCAGGGCCTCGGCCTTCTCGAGCATGGAGCGGAGTTCGGGGGGCGGCTCGCGCGTGCGATCCCCGCGTCGGGTGGCGCGGCGAATCTTGCTCAACGCTTGGGCGAAGCTGGCATCCGAGAGGCCGCGCTCTGCGAGAATCGCCTCGAGCCGCCGAAGTCGCTCCTTGAACTCTCGGAACTCGTCATTCATCGTTTCCTCCTGGGCTTCGGCCGGACTGACGGGCCGACTTTCTTGCCGTTTTCTGGTCCGCTCTTCCTCGCGCGCGACGGGGAGACCGCAGGGCGCCGGGCGCCGGTGGCGTGCAAGAAGCACTCGACATCCACAAGGTCCCGTGCGCCGCTCGGGGCCAGCTTCTCGAGGAGGCGCCAGGAGAGATCGCGCAGCCGCACGTAGGTCGCCCAGTTCGGTGCGGCCTGATGCTGGAGCGCGCACCCGAGCCGATTCGCCGCGGCAGCGGCCGAGTGAGGCACGAAGACCATGTGACGACCCGGCACCGCGGCGAAGGGAAAGAACGTGACCATCGTCCAGGCATCGTCGGAGGGAATGCCAAGGACGCTACTCGCCGCGCAGAGCCTCTCGAATCGCGCCCTCGCAGGTGACGGCACCGAGAGGTAACCGGCGAGCGCATCGAAGTAGTGGTGAACCTTATCTCCAGCCTCGAAGGCCTCCTCGAGCACGTCGGTGCCGATCATGCCGGGGATGGGCGCCGCGCAGGCGGCAACTCGAAGGGCGCGCCTCGCCAGTTCACGGTAGTCGCCGTCTCGGAGGAGCTTCTCGGCCTGGTTGTTTCCCAGGGCGGAGGTCCACGCATGGCATGCCGCGCGCCACCGTGCGGCTCGGCTCCGACGAGGGGCCCCGGTACCCGTCGCCCCGAAGCCGGTCGGGTTCTCGGCCAGGTAGCTCCTGATGGCCTCCTCGTGGCTAACGAAGTTGACGGCAAGCGCGTAGCGACCCACAGCTGAGTCCAGGGTGAAAGAGGTGAGCCCCTCCAGCCAGGGATCAGATTCGAGCCCCGCCTGGGACAGAAACACCTCTGCCGCCGGCCAGCGCAGCTTGGCGGCGTACCGAGACTCACTCGCGGCGAAGAATACATGCAGGGCGGTCGCCTCGACGGCGACGACCTTCCCTTGGCCCAGCGTCCGGTGCTTCACCAACGATCCCGCGACAGGTTCCTTCACGGCCGCCTCCTTCTCGGTGGGCGACCGTTCGAAGTGAACGGAAGTCGTCGCGAAGCGGGCCCTCTTGTACACCGAATGGAGCCCGGTTGGATAGAGGCTCGACTCGGACCCTCACATTTCCTTCCGCGGCGAGAGTCGGTTGGCCCGCCTATCACCCGCGGTGCTGAGGGCATCCCCGCCCGCCGGGCGAAATGCCGACGGGAACGCCGCCGCGGGCCTGCCGGGCCGAGGGAGTTCGCCCCCCTTGGGAACCGTTCTTCTCGGCTCTTGGCGTGGGTTCGCGTGTGCAGTTTCCACGCTCCTCTCGGAGCGGACGTGGTGGCATTCTCTGCCGATCACGACCCGAGAAGAAGCGAGACGACAATAGGTGGCTACGGGTACCGTGAAGTGGCTCAACGATGCGAAGGGGTCCGGATTCATTACGCCGGACTGTGGTGGCGATGACGTCTTCTGCCACCACACTGCGATCGGCGCCGAGGGCTTCCGCGCGCTGGCGGAAGGCAGAAGGTTGAGTTCGACGTGAACAAGGGGCCGAAGGGTCTCCAGGCCGCGAACGTCCGCGCCCTGTAGTCGGCAGACAGGAGCGATCGAGCCCGGTCCGTCCCTGGGCAGGGCTTTGTTTGTCTTTGGCTTTTTCGGTGTCGAGTCTTGGCGAAGCGCGCCGAGGCTCCGTAATGCCGATTCACGGGGCGCGGTACCCAAGACGCGGGGCGTCGAAGGTCGGCATCGGGAAACTCCCGGCGGCCTCTGGAGCGGCCCTGCTGCAGGACCGCTCGTGCCCGAACTCTAAACCCCGTTCCCGAGCCCAACGCCCGAGAGTCACCTCGCCGCTCGCATATTTAGGACACGCCCCCGAAGCGCTGCGAGGCATTTAACCTCAGCGATACCAGCATATTGGACGCCACGCGAAGCCCCCGCCACGCCATCGAGTCCAGTTCGCACTCGCATTTCAGATGACTTCGTGGCACCGTGCCGCGCTCCAAGGGAACGAGCACTCGCGCCGCTGGGACCGCCCCCTCCTCCGGAAGTCAGGAGCCGCATTCGGTCGTGATGACAAGAGCACATCGCCAAAAAGCGCTGCTCATCTACCCCCGCTTCGCAGGGACCTCCTTCTGGAACTACCGCGAGACCTGCGCGCTCATGGGTGCGAAGTACTCTGCGGCGCCGTTGGGGCTCATCACCGTCGCCGCGCTGCTGCCACCCGAATGGGAGGTACGCCTCGTCAACCGCAACACCGAGGAGCTGCGGACCGCCGACCTGGACTGGGCCGACCTGGTGATGACAGGCGGAATGCTTCCACAGCGAACGGACGTCCTGCACCTCATCGAGGCCGCTCATGCGCGCGGCAAGCCGGTGGTGGTAGGGGGGCCGGACGCCACCTCCGCGCCCGAAGCCTACGGCGGTGCCGAGTTTCGCGTTCTCGGGGAAGCCGAGGAGGTCCTCGCAAGCTTCGTCACGGCGTGGCTTGGGGGCGCGGCGGGCGGGCTGTTCGTCGCCGAGCGATTCCCCGACCTGACGCGGTCGCCAACCCCTCGGTTCGACCTGCTGAAGCTCGATCAGTACCTCCACGTCGGCGTCCAGTTCTCGCGTGGCTGCCCCTTCGATTGCGAGTTCTGCAACGTCATCGAGCTAAACGGGCGCGCGCCCCGGACGAAGACGAGCGCCCAGGTTCTCACCGAACTCGACGTCTTGCGCGGCCTCGGATATCGGGGCCACGTCGACCTGGTGGACGACAACCTCATTGGCAATCGCAAGGCGGTGAAGCCGTTCCTCCGCGACCTGGCTGCGTGGCTCCGCCAGCACGGCCGGCCGTTCGAGTTCTCGACCGAGGCAAGCCTCGACTTGGCAGCCGACGACGAACTCCTCTCGCTGCTCCGCGAGGCCAATTTCTTCGCCGTATTCGTCGGGATCGAGACGCCCGACTCGAAGACGCTTCTCGCGGTCGGCAAGCGTCAGAACGTGAATCGCGACATCGCGAAAAGCGTGGCCGCCATCCATCGCGCCGGTATCTTCGTGAACGCTGGCTTCATCATCGGGTTCGACAGCGAGCAGGGAAGCGTGGCTCAGCCCATGGCTGACTGCATCGAGAGGGCCGGCATCCCCGTGTGCATGGTGGGGCTCCTCTTCGCGCTCCCCGGGACACGGCTTACGGGTCGCCTTGAGGCTGAAGGCCGGCTGGACGGTCACGAGGTCGACTACGGTGCGGAGGATGCCGATCAGTGCAGCTCGGGCATCAATTTCCGCCCTCTCCGCCCGAGGCACGAGGTGCTTCAGGACTACCGAGACTTGCTAACGAGGATCTACACGCCAGAGGCCTACTTCCGACGCGCCCGACGCGTTGCCCGGGAGCTCGATCGGTCAGCCCAGTCGATCCGGCCGTCGCTCAAGAACGTCGCTCGCGACGCACGGGCGACCCTCGGGATGCTCTGGCGCATGGGGGTCCGCGACCCAGCCGTCCGAGCCGAATGGTGGCGCTCGGTCCTCGACTGCGCGACTCACAACCCCGCTGCGCTCAGGATTCTCCTGTCGCTCGCGGCTTTGTACCTCCATCTGGGCCCGTACTCGCGTGACCTCGTTGCGCGGCTCGACGTTCAGATTGCGGAAGCCTCCGCCACTTCCGTGTCACGCGGGCGTTCGGCGCGAGGCCGGCCATCAGCGAACCTGGCTTCCTGACTATCGAAATGCCGCCCCTGACTTTAGCCACGCGACGAAGCCGCCGATTCGCTCCGGGCGCGTCTTCGTGTCGCGTTCATCTCCCCCTCCAGATCTTGCCCCCGCCGCCCACATGCCACGACATGTGTGCGTCTCGGCAAACACTTTCGGTGCCAAGTCCGACCTCTCGTCCCCGGGGCTAACTGTCGGAAGGGGTCCTGCCTTCGTTGCCGCCGCGCCGGTTGAACCGCGCGACCAGAATGCGGACCCGGGCATGGCCCGGTCCAAGCCAGGAGGGGCCAGCACGGCCTCGAGAAGACCGCTCCTGCTAGAACCTGGCGAGCTTTAGCCCCGGCGCTCGGGGGTACGCGGGCGTGCTCCTGCTGGGGAGGCTCGCGTCGGGAGGCGGATACCCGCAATGTACAGGTCCGGCGCGGCCCAACTCCCGGTGGAGGCGACGACTCTCCTCGACATCGGGGGCCGTATCCTTTATAGAAACCGCGTCGCCCCTCTCCCGGGGCGCAGTTAGCGGCATTCCTGCCGCTCACGAACAGAGAAGAAACGAGCTGACAATAGATGGCTACCGGTACCGTGAAGTGGTTCAACGACGCGAAGGGCTTCGGCTTCATCACCCAGGACGGCGGTGGGGACGACGTGTTCTGCCACCACACCGCGATTGTGGCGGAAGGGTTCCGCACTCTCGCGGAGGGTCAGAAGGTGGAGTTCGACGTAACGAAGGGCCCCAAAGGTCTCCAGGCCGCGAACGTTCGCGCCCTCTAAATCCCGGATGAGGTGAACCGAAGCCCGGTCACCCGAAGGGGACCGGGCTTTGTCGTGCCCGGAATGCGGCGTGGAGGAGGGGGTCTTCACGCCGGAGACGGCGGCTCACGCCCACCGGCTCGATGATGCCGAGCGCCTGCGCGCCTCCGACTCACCCACGCTCTTGGAGGCGGGCGCGGTCAGCCCGACACCCCGCCAATCTACGGCCACCTCCCGGGTCTCGGGAGGTAACCGGAACGGATTGGGTCGGGCCTCACCGTGAATGCGGCGGCCTCCGCTTTCCGGCACTGAAGGGCTTCTTCGAGATCCCGCCGGCGTTACCCAGCGCCCGGCTCACGCGCACGGACGTCGACCGCGCCGGGGAGCGTTCTCGCGACGTCTTCGGATGGCGTTTCCGAACCTTGATGGGTCCCGCTCTTGCGAGGTTGTGTCTCACGCCTGCGCGTATGAGAGCCTTCAAAGCGCCTTCGTTGAGCCCATCACCCTCGTACACGTCAATCGCCCTGGCTTTATTGCCTACGAGCATCGCATTGAACAGCCCTTTCCAGTCTGCCAGGCTTGCGCCTGCGTAAAACGTGAGCCTCACCCTCTCCTTGAGGATGCCCCCCATGCACACAATTCCGTTGTGCTCCCAGACGGCAACGCCGTTCGGGTTGCCGGGCCGCCTCCACTTCACTCCCTCGACAACCTCTGGATCGGCCTCGTGGATAATCGCGCGGATCTTGGCAATCGCTGCACCGCGCCAATCCCGGGTCTTGGCTATCAAGTCGTCGACGGGCATGCTTCCGCTTGGCATCGTTCCTCCGTGATCCGGCCCTCACCCTAGGCCTGCGCGTCCACCTTCCACGGCGCGGATTGTTTGTTCGGCCCTAGGATCGCGCGATTGGAACCGCCTGAGCGCCAGCGAGAGCCGTCGCCATGCCTTCGCCCTGCGGTCGAATCGAAAGCCTCGGTGCCCCGGGGTCGTGCACGCAGGAGCACCGCGTCGGGAAGCATCGTCTCCAATCCCGCCGCCGGCCTCCCGGGACGCGCCTGCAACCGCCTCGACTTCGCGTCAGCGAACGCTTTGGTGTCCTGGACCCTCACGGCAACCGCAACGCGTTCCTCCACCTTGCCTTCTGCCGCGTTGGACCAATTGCAGCCGTTGACGCCCATCGGCGGACAGCCACCGGCCTCGCCGGCACCCGAGAGCATCCAGGCGACGGCTGCTGTGCTCAGGACCTGCGGCGCTCTTGAGGGCATCGGGCCTCCCAGGCAGTGCACGGCGGCGTGACCGGGCACCCCCGGAATCTAACGCCTGCTCGCGCGCATACATCTCCCGCCCGGGGCGCCGCATTCGGCCTTCGGGCATGGCAGCACGGCGGGGAACATCTCCGTCGAAAGGCGGCGGAGCTGGACAAGCATGCCGACCTCGCCTTTTCTGCGAGCCACCAGCCGGCCGTCAGGAACGGCAGGGCGAATTCGAGAGCGGGTCCCACGCGGATGCCTACGGTGGCGGGTGCACTCGCGGGGGATGCACGGCGCGCTCGCGCAAAGTTCGGCTCCTCGCCGACAATTCGAGGGTCGGCTCGCAGGCGACAAACGCGAGCGCTCGGAATCCCGGCGAGCCTGCCAGTGGCTTGTGGCCCGACGATGATGGCTCCTACTGGGCCGGCGGCCATTCACCAGGGTCGTCCGTGCGGTCCCTTCCGTACCGAGAATACGGCAGCACCCCGGCGACCAAGTTCTGATATGGTTGTTGATACAACCGTTGGAGGAGATCGCAAAACCGTTCTTTACGGCGAACGGCGGGAGGGAAGCCGGGCAATGATCGTTCACGTGCGAAGGCACTGGAATGACCAGCAAGGGGATCTCGTGGAGGTGGAGAAGCTGAGCGGGTTCCACTGGTCGTCCACAGAGAGCCACATTGGACTTCCGTCGCCGAGGCCGATGATCCACGCCTTCGTCTGGTGTGACGATGCCCCGCGGCTCCTCCATCCTAAGATTCTTGGAGAGTGCCCTCACCGAATCAAGGTGTGCATCGTGAAGAAGATCCAGGAACCGCGGGTCTTCGATGCCTTGAAGGCTCTCGCCGATCAGGGCAAGGCGCAGCGCGTTGCAGGCGCCGACGCGGCGAGCGTGGGGCTAAGACGGAGTCGAGTGTGACCGTAACTGGCCTTGCTCCGCCTCCAGCGCCGCGCCAGGCTTTTGTTTGTAGATACAGCTTTTACAAGCGGTGCGTGTCACCTGAGTACACGGTGCAATTCCCGCTGATCCTGGCGCTCATCGGCGCGTCCGCCCTGCTGCCCGTCGCGGCCGGCGCCGTCAGGGCGGCTCTCCCAGGATTCCGCCCTTGGTCCAGTGAGCCGAGCGCGAGCCTTACAGGTCCCTATGGAACGCGACCGCTTTGGACGTCGGTGGTCGGCTTCTCCTCACTCAGCCACTCGACGCGGCAACGTCATCGCGTGCGTCGCTAGCCCCGACGGGGAGAACGGCGCTGGGGCACCCATCGGAGCTCGGCCGGGTGGTCACGAGCTGCAAGAGCCGCCGCAGGACCCGCTCGTAGTACAGAATGTCGAATCGATCGGTTCCGGGGAGCTCGACGTCGCAGTGGCTTCGTGGGGGTTGTCGGTCGAGACCCCGGGGCACCACTGCCAGTACGGAACGGGGCTCGTGTTGCCGGTGAACAGCGAATCATAAATGATGAGCTTGGCCGCGGAGCCGTCCGCCGTCAGGAATATCCCCGCACCAAATTCGTTGGCGGCGTTGTTGCGGATTTGCGTCCCGCAAACGGTGACGTCGAGGCCATCGCCGCCGTCCTTGTAGATGGCACCACCGTTTCCGCCCGACCCTGTCTGGTTCTGGCCGTTGTTTATGCATGCACACTGGGTCGGGTCGTTGTTGTTGGCGCCTTGGCCGACTGCGCTATTGCCATCAAAGAGGCTGTTGAAGATGAATGCGCCCGCCCACAGCATGCCTACGGCGCCAGCGTTGCTCGCCTTGTTGTTCTTGAACGTGCTCCCGACGATGTAGGCCGGGCTGGCAACTCCCTGGATATAGATGGCTCCGCCGCCGGTGTCGGGCCCGAGCAGCGCCGCCTGGTTGTTGCTGAAGATCGCATCGATTATGCGTAGCCGCCCGTCCTGCATGTTGACCGCACCGCCTTGCCCGTCATCGTATCCGGTGGAGCAGTTCGTGTTCGGCGTTTGCGTGCACGCGGGGATGAGGACCGTCCCGGTAGCCTTCCCGTTTGAGATCGTGATGTGTTGCAAGGTCAGCGTGTCATTGTTGACCTGCCAGCTTCCGGCGTGAACAAACGAAAGGATTCGCACCGCTCCGCCCCCGTCGAGAGTGACCTTGTTGCCTCCGTCGATGACGGTATTGACTGCCGCATCGTTCGCGTACGCGTTGGAAACGGGTGGAGTGAGGGTGGCGGATACGGGGATCGTAACGGGCGCATCGCCACAATTGAAGATGATGACCCCACCCTTCTTGACGGCTGCTGCCAGCTGGCCAAAGGTGCAACTGGCGCCGGTCCCCGTGCCGACAACGCTCGTGGGGTTGGAGACGTCGGCGGGTTTCGTTTCCGGAGGTAGCGTCAGGCTCGTGCACGAACCGTCCGGATTGCCGGCCGGCGTGCTGGGGGCCCCACCGACAGGCTCAGTCGTGCTTCCGGGTGTTCCGGCTGGCTTCTCGGAACAGGATGGCGCCAAGGCAAGTGCGACAAGGAGCAGGGAAGTTCGAGCACCATTGTGAACCCGGCGGCGGCGCGGGGTCCGAAAGGTCTCCGGCGCGGCCGTTCCTCGCGATCCGCCGCGGGCATCCGAGCTGGCCGGAAAGGGCCTCGCTACACGGGCGTCACGATGCACAGGCATTGAGCCTCCCAGGCGCTCCCCTACCGACGCATCCTGAGACCCCTAGCCCAGGCGCGGCCGAGCATCAAGGCACGGCGTGGGGGAAGGTGAGTCATCGGGGCCGGCCGAGGCGCATCATCCGGCGGAGAGCGCCCCTCGTGCCGATGCCGGGTCTAGCGTGCACAAGCTGACTCGTCCTAGGTCGGCGTCAGCTCCGCGCCTTCGGCCGGCTGTCACCGCGGTCGCAATCCGATGGGCGCAGTGACAACCGCCTTGCGCAGGAGCCTAGAGGTGGGTGCGTTGCCCGGGGCGTCGGGAACGGGGGTGCACGCCACCCGAGTAAGGGAAGCCAATCGGCACCAGAGAGCACCCTGGAAAGCTGGACACGCCAGAGGCCATGGTCCCGTGAATGGAGCTTGCGGCCCGGGGCGCTCGCCTTTCCCCCCGGCCTGGCAGTTCGAGTCTGACCAAACTCTGCCCGCGAGTCGCCCACTCCGAGGGACGGGCCTCGGCGGCGAACAGGTCGTCAGATCCGGCAACCCCTCACTTCTGAATGAGCGCGGTCGATTCAGGTGGGGTCATTGCGATCGACCTCATGATCTGACCGCACCTCGCCACCAACTCCTTTCCACCCGCGATGGCCTCGGTGGCCTTGCCCGCCTTGAAGTCCTCTGAGAGTTTGTGCGTGCCCGCCTCGACCGACTTCACGGCGTCCTTCGCCGCGGCCAAGGCATCCTTGCTAACCCCAGCGGGCAGCTTCTTCACCTGCCCGAGGGTCGCAAGTTGATTCTTGATCGCGGCCGTCATGCCCCGAACGTCGGCGGCGATCCGGTCCCACGCTTTGACGAGTTCGGCGTGCTTCGCGTCCGCCACGGCAAGGCCGATTTGCTTGACTTCGGCGGGGATCCCCTGGGCCTTCCCAAGCGCACTCTTGAAGTCCTGCTTCGAGATCAGGTCCTTTGCGCTCGCGATGTTTTTCTGGACCGAGGCAACCGCCCCAGGCGCGTACTTCATTGCCTCCGCGTCGAGGGTTCCGATTGCTGCCTCCGCCGCGCTCACCGCGGCCTCTGCGGGAGCCTTGTTCGCGTCAGTACATGCTGCAACAGCGAGGACGAAAGCGACGCCGATGGCGGTTCTCGATAGTCTCAACACGGGACCCCTCCCTGAGCTGTTCGCTGCGGAATCCAGCAGCCTCAAGCCTTCATCTTCGCGTCACCGGGGAACACAGGTGTTGATTCCGCGCAAACCCAAACGGGCGCCGTAGCTCGGAACCCGGTCCCGCCTGACACCGTATTCACTAACTGTCACGCACAGGACGCCGGTGGCTCGAAAACTCATGGGGCGAAGGAACGCAAAGGGGAGATGCCATGAAAGCCGAGCGAAAACGGGAAGAAGCACTTCGCACAACCTTGGCCAAAGGCGTCCCCATTCGCAGGTTGACGCCTTGCGGCAGGGGTCTCCCCGGGGCCGGCCAAACGCCCCCGAGACGCGCTGGCCCCTGTTGGGGAGTCACCGAAGGGCCTCCGGTCTCCCGCAGTCGGAGCACCGGCGGCGGCCCCGCTCCAGTTGGAGTGAGTGAACTGGTCGGGCATTGGACAAGTTCATTCGCGGCGATCACACGAGGCGCTCGCCCCAGGCGACGCGGTGGCCGCCGCGAACCACCCGCAACGAGCCGGGCCCGCTCGGCACGCCCAAAACCCGAACCGGTCCCCCTGCGCCGGTAACGCGAGGCACGAGGGCTTGACGCCTTTACATTATGTATATAACTCCATCGCGTGCGATACCCTCCCCATCACAAGTCTCGCACGCGCGAAAGGATCGTTGGCGCAGCGGCGAGACGTTTCCGGCTGACCGGGTACCGGGGCACGTCCGTTCAAGACGTGATGAAGTCCGCGGGCCTGACGGTGGGAGGGTTCTACGGGCACTTCCCATCGAAGGCGTCGCTGCTGACCGAAGTCCTTCGCACGTCACTCGAGGTCACGTCTGTTCACCGGCCTCGACAACCTCCACGGCCTCGCGTGGCTGCGCTCGGTGGTCGACCGGTATCTGAGTCGCACGCATCGTGACGACCCCACGAACGGATGCGCCTTGCCGGCCCTCGCGGCAGAAGTTGGCCGGGAGCGCCGCGCCCCGCGCAAGGCCATCGAGGCTTACGTCCGGGGGCTTTGTGGAGAGATCGCTCCGCGGACGCATCCATCTCGAGGTCTCGCGCCCGAAGACCGCATCCTTGCAACCATCGCTCTCCTGTCGGGCGCGCTTTCGCTTGCGCGCGCCGTCGAGGACCCAGAACTCTCGGATCGAATCCTGAGCGCCGCACGCAAGCTGGCGGTCCCCGAGGTGGCGGGGGACGAACCTGAACCGACGCCGCGAGGAAGTGCATGAATCCAACTCCGGCACCCGAGGCCTGGCGTCCGACGGCTTGCATCCTTTGCTCGAGGAACTGCGGTATCGAGGTTCTGCTGTCAGGGGGGCATCTGGCCCGGATCCGTGGGGACCAGCGCCACCCGCTCTCCGCCGGATACCTCTGCCAGAAGGCTGCGCGCCTCGACCACTACCAGCATCACGCGGACCGTCTCTCGGTCCCGCTGCGGCGAAGTTCCGACGGGACCTACGAGGCCATCTCCTGGGAGACCGCGATCCGCGAAGTCGCAGTGCGCCTTCTTGCGATACGCAGGGCACACGGCGGTCGCGCGTTCGCCTACTACGGCGGCGGGGGCCAGGGCAACCACCTCGGGGGCGTCTACGGACGAGGCCTCGTAGAGGCCATGCGCACCCGGTACCACTACTCCGCCCTCGCCCAGGAAAAGACGGGCGACTTCTGGGTCAACGGGCGGCTCTTCGGGCGCCAGACCTGCCATGTCGCCGAGGCCGTGGAGGATGCCGAGCTCGTCGTGCTCATCGGCACGAACCCGTGGCAGGCACATGGGATCAGGAACGCGCGCGAGACGCTGCGCGCAATCGCAGACGACCCGGCTCGCACCCTGGTGGTCATCGATCCGAGGCGAACCGAGGCGGCCGCGATGGCACGGATTCATCTGCGACCCTTTCCGGGCACGGACGCCTACCTGTTGTCGGCCATGCTTGGCGTGATCGTGCGGGAGGGACTCGAGGCGCGAACGTTTCTCGAGGAGCGCACCCGAGGCTTTGAGGCCGTCCGAGCGGCCCTGCTCGACGTGCCCATCGACGCGTTTGCCGCGCGTTCGGGTGTCGCCGTCGAGGACGTCGCGCGCGTCGCCCGGTTGATCGCGTCGGCCCGAAGCGCGGCGGTCCGAGTGGACCTGGGCCTCCAGCAGAGCCTGCACTCGACGCTCAACTCCTACCTCGAGAAGCTGCTCTTCCTGCTGCCAGGGCACTTCGCGAAGCCGGGCTGCAACGCCCTGCACACGTTCCTCCTGCCGCTCATCGGCCATTCCGAGCCACCCGGCCCGGGCAGCTCGTCCTGGACAACCGCGATCACGGGGGCTCCGGAGATCGCGAAGCTCTTTCCGCCCAACGTCCTTCCGGCCGAGATCGACTCCGAGGATCCGGCTCGCGTTCGCGGCCTCGTCGTGGACAGCGCGAATCCGGCGCTGAGCGCCGCCGATACCCGCGCGTACCGGCAAGCGCTCTCGCGCCTGGAGCTCCTCGTCGTCATCGACGTCGCCAACACGGAGACCGCGCGCCTCGCCCACTACGTCTTGCCGGCCTCCTCGCAGTTCGAGAAGTGGGAGACCACCTTCTTCAACATGGACTTTCCCACCCAGGCGGCCCACCTGCGGGCGCCGGTCCTGGCACCTCTCCCCGGGACCCTGTCCGAGCCCGAGATCTACCGGCGCCTGCTCGTGGCGATGGGCGAGCTGCCGCGCCGGGGCTTTCCGCTTCTGCGGGCCATCGCCCGCGCGGATCGGCGCTGGCCTCGGGCACGCCTCTTCCCGCTCGCGCTCTCGGTGACGCTCCGCGCCCGTCCGGCCCTGCGGCGCTTCCTGCCTTTCATCCTCCACGACACGATCGGGAGCACGTTTCCGGACGGGGGAGCTGCTGCCGCCCCCCTTTGGGCTGCTGCTCATCTCTACGCGCGGAAGCACGGGGACGCCGTCCGCCGCTCCGGACTCACAGGAGAGGGGGCTGATTTGGGCGAGGCGCTCTTCGCCCGCATCCTCGGCGGCCGCTCCGGAGCGCTACTCGGTAAGGAGCGACCGGAGGACGTGTGGAGTCGCATCCGGCACGCGGACGGACGCATTCACCTCGACATCCCGGAGATGCTGAAGGCACTCGGCGAGCTCGCAGCCGAGCGCGCGGCGCCCGGCGACGGACGGTTCCCACTCGTTCTCATCGCGGGCGAGCGACGCTCCTACAACGCAAACCAGATCTTTCGATCCCCGCAGTGGCGCAAGAGCGATGGCGAGGGAGCGCTCCACGTCCATCCCGACGATGCACGCCGACTCGGACTGGAAGACGGCGGGTTGGCGGTTTGCGAGTCCGAGCGGGGACAGATCGAGGTCCGGGTGGCCATCTCGGACACGCTCCTTCCCGGCATGGTCACGCTGCCCCACGGCTACGGCCAGGAATATCCGGACGGGGACGGTCGGCGTCGGCCGTTCGGTCCCGCCGTGAACGAGCTGACGAGCGCAGCACACCGCGACCCGCTCGCCGGCACGCCGTATCACAAGCACGTTCGCGTCCGCCTCCGGCCGTCCCCCGCTGGCGGGGGCGGAGCGCTCCGAGCGTCTCCGCCTCCTCGCACGCCCTAGACAACCGTCGGAGTCGCCGTGAGCGGTAGAGTTCCCGTGCTCGGCTCGAAGGCGCTTGACGCTGAAGACCACCGGTCCATACTAGCGGTCTAATGCCGCGGCAGCGGTTCCTGAAGATGCCGGAGGCTGCCCGCGCCCGGCTGCTCGGCGTCGCACTCCGCGAGTTTGCCGACCAGGGGTTCGAGCAGGCGTCGCTCAATCGGATTCTCACCGCGGCCGGCGTCTCCAAGGGCGCCTGCTATTACTACTTCGACGACAAGGAGGACCTGTTCGCCACGGCGGTCGAGCGCGCAGTCGACCTCGCAGTTGCGCGCCTCCAGATGCCCACCTTCGACGGCCTGTCGCCGCAGCAATTCTGGCCAGCGGTGGAGCGACTGGTGGGCGGCTGGATCGAGATCCTGGAATCGTCGAGCGACCTCGTGCGCGTCAGCAGGCTCCTCGATGAGTCGCGGCGCCGGAGCCCTCGATTCGCAGGCATCGTCGCGAAGGGCCATGCGCTGTGGCGCACGCTCATCGAGACTGGCCAGCGCCTTGGATGCGTCCGCGACGACCTCCCGCTCGAACTCCTCCTGCGGCTCATCGAGGCGAACGATGCTGCCCTGGACAGGGCCTTCCTCGCCATGCACCCGGAGGTCACGCGCACCGCACTCGAGGCCCATATCCACCTCGTCCTCGACACCTTCAGGAGACTTCTCGACGTCGACGCCGCGCCTTCCCCGCGCCCGGCGAGGGGCAGGCCGCCGGAGAACTCATGAGCGCGCCCGCTGAAGCACCGGTCATACAGGCCTCGGCGCTCGTGAAGACCTACCGAATGGGGGAGGTCGAGGTGCAGGCGCTCCGCGGCGTGGACTTCGAACTCCGTCGGGGAGAGGTGGTGGTTCTCCTGGGCCCCTCGGGCAGCGGCAAATCGACGCTCCTCAACATCCTCGGGGGGCTCGATGTGCCTTCTCGGGGCACGCTTGCCTACGGCGGCTCCGACCTCTCGCACCCGACCGAGGAGGCGATGACGCAATACCGGCGCCGGCACATCGGCTTCGTCTTCCAGTTCTACAACCTCATCCCGAGCCTGACCGCCCTCGAGAACGTCGCCATCGTCGCCGACATTGCGGAGAATCCCATGTCGCCCGACGACGCCCTCGGTCTGGTCGGCCTCATCGCCCGCCGCGACCACTTCCCGTCGCAGATGTCGGGCGGAGAGCAGCAACGCGTCGCCATCGCCCGCGCCGTCGTGAAACAGCCCGAGATCCTGCTCTGCGATGAGCCTACCGGCGCTCTGGACGCGACTACTGGCCGCCTCGTTCTCGAGGTCCTCGATCGGGTGAACCGACAGTTCAGAACGAGCGTCGCCATCGTCACGCACAACGCCCCCATCGCGCAGATGGCCGATCGGGTCGTGACGCTGGCCGACGGCAGAATCGCCGCAGACGTTCCCAACCTCCGCCGCCGGCCGCCCGCGGAGGTCTCTTGGTGACCACGCTCCGCAAGAAGCTTCTTCGAGACCTCTGGCGCCTGCGGTACCAGTGCCTCACCATCGCTCTTCTCGTCGGCTGCGGCATCGCCAGCTTCGTGTCGGCCGTTTCGGCGTCGGCGTCGGTGCAAGCCTCGAGGGATGCCTTCTACGCGGGGGCTCGCTTCGCCGACGTGTTCGTCCACTTGAAGCGGGCCCCGCGCGCGATCCTGGACCGGCTGCGTGACCTGCCTGGCGTCACCTCGGTCGACGGGCGCACCGTCGGTGACTACCGGCTCATCATGGAGGGAAGCGCCGAGCCCGTGGTCGCCCGTTTCGTCTCGCTTGGTTGGCCGGCGGAGTCGCGGCTCAATCAGACCCAGATCAAGGCCGGGCGCCAGGTACAGCCCGCAAGCCCGGACGAGGTGGTTTTGAGCGAGACCTTCGCCGAAACCTGGGGGCTCGGTCCGGGATCCTCGATTACTGCCGTCATAGAGGGGCGCCTTGCCAGGCTTCACGTCGTCGGCCTCGCCACCTCGCCCGAGTTCGTGTGGGCCTCGGAGCCTCGCACCGGCCTCCCCGATCCATGGCACTTCGGCGTCGCCTGGATGGACGGCGATGCCCTCGCCAAGGCGGCCGGCCTCCAGGGCGCCTTCAACGACGTCGCCATCCAGCTCGCCGCGGGAGCAGACGAGCGGGAGGTGATCGACGAGGTGGATCGGCTCCTCGAGCCCTACGGAGGCCTCGGCGCGATGGGACGCGCGGACCAGCCCTCGAACAAGCTCGTCGGGCAGAAGATCTCGCAGCTCGCGAGGCTCTCCCGGACGCTGCCCGTCATCTTCCTGGGCGTGGCTTCCTTTCTCCTCCATGTCTTGCTCTCTCGCATCGTGGGAACTCAGCGCGAGCAGATCGCCACCATGAAGGCGCTCGGCTATCGCACCCGAGAGCTCGCAGCCCACTACCTGGAGCTGGCGTTCGTCATCTGCGCCCTCGGAGTCCTCCTGGGCTGGGTGCTCGGTGGACTGGGGGCGAAGGCCATCCTCGACGTGTACGCGCGCTACTTTCGCTTCCCGGCGTACCTCTTCCGCGTCGACGCCCGGACCATCGCGTGGGCGAGCGGAGTCGCCGTGACCGCAGGCGTCGCCGGGACCTGGTCTTCCGTGCGCGCTGCCTTGTCCGTCCCCCCCGCCGAGGCCATGCGGCCAGAGGCACCGCCGGGCTACCACCCCAGCCGTCTTGATCGCATTTACGCCGTTCTTCCCCCCGTTGCTCGCATGGTCCTTCGCGACATGCAGCGGCGTCCCTGGCGGCTTCTCCTGTCGTCCGCGTCAATCGCACTCGCGACCGCTATCGTACTCGCGGGATCCGTCCTCAGCGACTCGATGGACGAGGTTCTCCGGCTCCAGTTCGAGGTGGCACACCGCGAGGACGTCACCATCACGCTCGACAGGCCTCTCGAGTGGCGCGCCGTCCTCGAGATCGCCCACCTGCCTGGCGTGCGGCGGGCAGAGGGCGAGCGCATGGTCCCGGTCCGGCTGCGGGCCGGCCACCGCTTCCGCACCACCGCCATCCTCGGCATCCCTAGGGGCCTGGACCTGCATCGCCTCCTCGACGGCCGCACCCGGCCGCTTGCCCTGGCACCGAAGGGCCTCTCGCTCTCTCGACCGCTCGGGGAATCACTCGGCGTTCGCGAGGGCGACCGGGTCGAGATAGACGTCCTCGAGGGTGCGAGGCAAACGATCGTTTCTCCGGTGTCCGCGCTCGTCGACGACCTGCTTGGCCTCTCCGCGTACATGGACGCGTCCGACCTCGCCGAGGTCTTGGGGGAGAAGCCGAGCGTGAACGTTGTCCTGCTCTCTGCCGACCATCGCGACCTCGACGAGGTGACCGACCGGCTCGCGGCGTTGCCCGCGGTGGCTTCGATCAGCCGCCCAGACGTCGACCGGAGTCTCGTTCGGGCGCAGGTGGGAGACGTCTTCTTGGTTCTCCAGATGGCCCTCGCGATCTTCGCCGCGGCCATTGCGGTCGGGGTGGTCTACAACAACGCCCGGATCGCTCTCGAGGTCCGTAGTCGGGACCTTGCGACCATGCGCATCCTGGGCTTCACGCGCGGCGAGCTCGCTGCCGTGCTTCTTGGCGAGCAAGCCATCCAGGTCGTGTTGGGGATCGTACCAGGGCTGTATCTGGGGCGCTGGATCGGTGCCCTCTCCCTGTCCACCGTTGACCGCGAACTCCTGCGCATCCCCGTGTCGGTGTCCGGGGCGGGCTATGTCAGCTCGGCCTGCGTGATCCTTCTTGTTGCCCTTGCCTGCGCGCTCGCTGTGCGTCGCCGGTCGGATCGCCTCGACCTGGTGGCCGTCCTCAAGGCTCGCGACTGAGGTACCGGAATGACCTGGACGTACCGGATCGCCACTCTGCTCCTCGCTGTGCTGCTCCTTGTCGGCATCGTAGCCGTGATGCGTCCGCGTCCGATCGAGGTCGAGGTCGCGCGGGTCTCGCGCGGGCCGCTCGAGCAGAAGGTAGTGGACACCGGTCGAGCCCGCATCCGCGAGCGATACACGGTGTCCTCGCCCATGGCGGGGACGCTAGCTCGAATCGAGCTCCACGAAGGGGACATCGTCGAGCCTGGCTCCGTCGTGGCCCGCCTCCTGCCCCTGCCCAGTCCCCTCCTCGATCCGCGATCTCGCAGGGTAGCGGAGCAGCGCCTCGCCGCCTCGATGGACGCGCAGCGCCAGGCTCACGCCACCGTGACTCGTGCCGAAGCGGCCGCCGACAACGCCCGTCGGGAACTGAACCGCGCCGAGACCCTCTCCAAGGCAGGCGCGATGCCCCCGGCCCAGTTCGACCAGGCGGCCTCCGACGAGCGAATGCGGGAGGCCGAGCTGGCGTCGGCTCGCTTTCTGGAAAAGGTCGCCACCCACGACATCGAGCAGGCGAGAGCCGCTCTGGAACGGTTCACACCGGGGGCGCGCGGCCCGGAGCAATTCGAGATCACGTCGCCCGTGCACGGGCAGGTCCTGCACGTCCTGCACCAGAGCGAGGGGGTCGTGGAGGCCGGAGCTCCGCTCGTCGAGGTGGGCGACGCGGAGGCCCTCGAACTGGTCGTCGACGTGCTCTCCCAGGATGCCGTCGCCATCCGGCCTGGCATGGCGGCGCGTGTCGTGCACTGGGGCGGCGAACGACAGCTGACGGCCAAGGTCCGGCGAGTCGAGCCATCGGCCTTCACGCACACCTCACCCCTCGGAGTGGAGGAGCAGCGGGTAAACGTGCTCCTCGACCTCGACGGGCCTCCGGAAGCCTGGCGACCCATAGGCGACGGGTTTGCTGCGGAGATCGAGGTGACCGTCTGGTCCCGGCCGGACGTGCTGCAGGTACCGACGAGCGCTCTGTTCCGCCAGGCACGGGGATGGGCGGCCTTCACGGTCGAGGGCGCGCGCGCCGTCCTTCGACCCGTGGAAGTCGGACACCGCGGCCCTCTCCAAAGCGAGATCCTCGCCGGCTTGCGTGCCGACGAGTTCGTCGTCGTCCACCCCGGGGCCTCCGTGCGCAGTGGATCGCGGGTGGCGTACCGCTAGCCGCACCCCACCCGGATGGCCTCAGACCCTCGGCGCCACAGCCGGCACGAAGGTCATCGCGCGCTCGGCCAGCGCGGTGATGGTGAGCGACGGATTCACGCCAGGATTCGCAGAGATGGCCGACCCGTCCACTACGTAGAGGCCCTCGTAGCCGAAAATGCGATGGTGGGCGTCAATCACACCTTCCTCCGCCGTCGCCCCCATGCAAGCGCCACCGAGGATGTGCGCAGTCGTTGGCGTGCCCAGGAAAGTCTCGGTCACGAGCGTGGTGGGGATACCGTCAATCCGGCGACCCACGCGTGCCGCGAGATCTGCGGCCTCGGGCATGTTCGCAGTCGGTGCCGGCCCGTCCGAGACGGCCGACGCGAGACGCCAGCCGCCCGCGAGGCGCAGGCGCATCGTCCCCTCGAGCGTCCGCATGTAGAGCAGGATAACGGTCGAGCGCGCCCAGTCGCTCACGAGCCATGCCTTTGCGTGCGCGAAGGGCCTCCTCGCAACCGTGACGAAGGTGCGCAGGAACCGTGTTGCCCAGTTCTCGCCCGACACGAGCGGTGCCATCAGCAGCCGAAAGAAGCCAGAACCGGCGGGGTAACGGACGGGCTCGAGGTGAGAATGAGCGTCCGTATGGAGGATGCTCGTGATGGCAACGCCGCGGGAGACGTCGAGGTCCTTCCGCAGCGTCGTGACGCCGATGAGCGCCTCCGAGTTCGTGCGCACGCCTTCGCCGAGGCGAGCGGAGATTCGTGGCAGGCCGTCGGGACTGGCCCGGAGCTTGAGGAGCAGGGGGACGGTACCGAGAACTCCTCCGGAGAAGATGACGTTGGTCGCCCTGTACCGGACCCGCTTGCGCCACGCTGTTCCCTGGAGCGCCTCGACCTCGTAGCCCCCACCCGCCAAAGGCCGCACCCAAGTGACCTCGGTGTCGGGCACGACTCGGGCACCTCGCCGTTCGGCGAGCCAGAGGTAGTTCTTGTCGAGGGTATTCTTGGCATTGTGGGCGCAGCCGATCATGCAACCACCGCACAGGGTGCATCCAGCGCGGTCCGGCCCCTCTCCGCCGAAGTAGGGATCGGGGGCGGTCTTCCCTGCCTCGCCGAAGTACACGGCAACGCGCACCGGCTGGAATCCATCCGCGCGTCCCAGTTCGGTGCCGACGGCGCGGATGGCCTCATCGGCGGGGCCGAGGTGAGGGTTCTCCACGGCCCCGAGCATTCGCAGGGCGGTTTCGTAGTGGGGCGCGAGTTCCGTCCTCCAGTCGGCGAGGTGCGCCCACGTCGGCGCCCGGAAGAAGGAGTCCTTGGGCGTCGGCAGCGTGTTCGCATAGACCAACGAGCCGCCTCCCACGCCCACGCCGCTCAGCGCGGTCAGGTGACGGAGGAAGGTCATCTTGAAGAGGCCCCGGAAGCCGAGACGCGGCATCCATAGCCAGCGCCGAAGGTTCCAGTTGCTCTGCGGCATGTCCTCGGGGCGCAAGCGCCGGCCCTTCTCCAGGACGAGGACCCGATGGCCCTTTTCCGAGAGGCGGAGCGCCGAGACGCTTCCGCCGAAGCCCGAACCCACGACGACGAAGTCGATCTCCATCGCTGTCCTTTCCGCTAACGTGTCGGCCCCCACGGACCTAATCCGGATCGGCGCTGAGACGGGCCGTTCCTCGGTGATCTCGAGCGCCACCGACCCCTCAGAGTCCCGCGTGCCTCCTGCTCGTCGCGGGACTGCGGGGGCAGGAGCCCGATCTCCCTCGGATTCGGGATGACACGGTGAACCTCGATGTAACGGAAGCGACGCATGCCCGATGCGCAACTCGCTGTCCTGGCTCGCGACCTCCCTGGGTACAGGCGTGAGGTGGCGGCGGCCATTTTAGCCTCTAGAGTAGTCGCGTTCCCAGCGAGGACCGTCCGCCCCTACCTCCTCCCCGCCCCGGCCGCGATCGCGGCTTCGGCCAACCCCTCCTAAGGCTGGCAGCCGATCACCCAATCCCCACCATTGAGGAAGGTCGGGATGCCGCTGACGCCCACGCGCGCGGCCTCACGTCCCATGGCGTCGACGCGCTCCGCAATGGCCGGGTCATGGACCGCCGCCAGCGTGGCAGCCGGGTCGAGCCCTGCCGCGGCGGCGCATCGGGCCAGCACCCCTCGATCCTCCGAATCCTCACCGCCAGAAGGCGTCCATCAGCGCCCGGCGCGCCTCGTGGAGCAACCCACCGTCGCGGCCGAACTCGGCGAGCGCAAGGGCGGCCCGCGTGTCGGGCGAGCAGATCGCTGCGTTGACGCGGAACGCGGGGGGCAGAGCTGGCTCGTCCACCGGTCCTCTCCCTGGAATTGCGCCGCGTCTCCAGGCTCCGCGTGCCTGTACCTGACCATCGGGAAGTGATGAACTTGAAAGGAGCCGTGGCACGGGTCGCGGGGACGAGCGGCACACGACCGCCTGTGAGGCATTTTCGGGGGTAGCGATGAGTGGGATCGATCTCCACTTTGGCCGGACGCCGAGCGCCCTCTTGTACATGGCCGGCGCCTTCGTCCCGAAGCGCTCCCCGAGGGACCTCCCGCAAGGCTCGGCGATGACCGCGATCTGGCGCGGCGCGCGGCCGGGCGGTCTTCTCCCGGCCGGGGCGGCCCTCCCGGGCAACCGCATCCACCCGGTGCATCTCCACGCCTCGGGGATGCGCCTGATGATGGCAATCCTGACCCATCCGCGTTTCCCCGTACCGATCTGGAAGGTCCTTCAGGTGCGCAACCACATCAGGCAGATCCGCGCGGTCGACTGCGCCGCCTCGCTCCACCTCTCCGCCCGCGTCGAGGCCTTCCGGCGACTCCCGAAGGGGATGGAGGCGGACCTCGAACTGACAGTCCGCGACGACCGCGGAGAGGTACTGCGGAGCCGCAGCACTTTCTACACGCGGGGCACGTTCGCGGGCGCCCCGGAAACAGCATCGCCGACCCCGCCGGAGCAACCGACCGAGCCGGCTGCGTCCTGGCGGATCGACCGAGCCGGGGTCGGCCCCTTCGCCCGCCTCACGGGCGACTACAACGGGATCCACTGGTGCCGTCCGTATGCTCGTGCGCTCGGTTTCCGGAGCCCGTTCGCACACCCGCACCGTGCGCTCGCAGAGGTGGTCGACCACCTGCCCGGCGTGGACCCTGCGCAGCCACTAGAAATCGACGCATGGTACCGTGGCCCCGTCTACTACGGCCTGCGTCTCTCCCTCCTCACGGCCGACCGTCGCGCCACGCGCGTCTTCGCCCTCTTGGTCGAAGGCGACGACCGCCCGGCATTGCTCGGAGAAGTGCGCTCGCGCCCCGCTCCCGGCCTCGCCTCCGGCTGACGTCCCGCCATTCCACGCTGCCACTGCCCGCGGCCCGCCAGCGCGCGGTGACGATCCGCAAGAGGCGCTGCGTCACATCACGACCGGGTATTGTCCGCCATCCATGGACAGCGTGACGCCCGTGACGTAGCTGGCCCTCGACGAAGCGAGGAACGCCACGGCATCGGCGACCTCGCGCGGCAGCGCCATGCGCCGCAGCGGGATGCGCTCGACGGCCCGCCGACGAGCCTCCTCCTCCGATATCCCGTCCAGCCTCGCGGAGGCCACCAACCCCTCCGCCACCCTTTCGGTTTCCGTGAACCCGGGGCTCACGCCGACGACGCGCACACCCCTTGCCGCGTAGGCGGCGCCCAGTCCTGCCGTAACCAGCATCAATGCCGAATTGGCCGCGCCGCCCGCCAGATGTGTCGGCATGGCGACTCTGCCTCCGACCCCGATGACGTTCACGATGACGCCATGACCGCGCTGCGCCATCCGCTTCACCAGCGGGTCGATGACGTTGACGTATGAGAAGAACTTTGCATCGAACGCTTCCCTCCACACGGCGGGCGAGAGCTCATCCGGCAAGGAGCGCCGGGCCGCACCGGCAGAGTTGACGAGTACGTCGATCGGGCCAACCTTGGCTTCGACGCTCTCGATCATGCGGATCGCCTCCTCGGCATCCGTCAAGTTCGCCGCCACGCCGAAGGCGCCTGGCAAGACGCTGAGGGCACGCTCGACGTTGCTGTTGGAGCGGGAGCAGATGGCGACCCTTGCCCCCTCGTCCGCCAGCGCCCCGGCGCAGGCCAGGCCGATCCCCTTCGAGCCACCGGTCACCAGCGCGACTTTCCCTTCCAGGTCTAGCCGCATGTCTCGGACCTCCGCAAACCAAGTTAGCGGAAACACGTCTCGAGTCGCAGCGAACGAGAAGACGCTGGGCGCGCGAGGCGCTGGAGCGCGCGATCCCGAGTGATCCGGCGTCGGAGAGGGTACGGCAAGCCGCCGACGCGAGCCGGAGAGCGATCCCGTCCGCGCCAATCGAGTGCCTCGTGACCCTCCCGTACATTATCTTGAACTCGCCGTGGAACGTACGGAACCCATTGGGGGAAGGGAGGGCTCGGCCGACGCGCGCGCATCGAAAGGTGCGGGCGAGTATACAGTTTGCGCATGAGAATTCGGGACCGGTGGCGTCGCCAACGCGGAGGATGGGAGCGCTCGCCTTGAGGCCCGCGGAGACGACCGCGACCTTCACGCTGCCGCTCGGCCAGCACCCAGGTCTTCGCCGGCGCTTCATGGTGGTCGACGAGGCCCTGCGCGGAAACGTCCGCTTTGGGCTGCTTCTCGAGGTACTCGACAAGCTCGCAGAGGAGGCGGCTCTCGAGTACGCGCGCACGGCGCACCGGGATGCGCGAGTGGTCACTGCCGCGGTCGACGGAATCCTGGTGCGCAACCCGGTCGACCTGATGCGCGACGTGCAGTTCGCCGCGCGCCTGAACCACGTCGGACGCACGTCGATGGAGGTGGGTATCCGAGTGACGCAGCCGGGCGACCCGCCCCTGCACGTCGCTTCCTGCTACTTCACGATGGTCGCGCGCCTCGGATTTGGCGACGACGCGAAGAGCCTGCCGCTGCCACCCCTCGAGTACCTGGAGGATCTCGAGAGGCGCCGCGCGCACCGCGCCGTGGAGAGGCGGGAGGAGTACCGCCGCCACGTGGCGGCGGCGCAGGAACCCCCGACGCGCGAAGAATTCGAGCTCCTCGCCAGTCTCCATGCGCAGCAGGAAGAGACCAGCTTCCGGGGTCCCCTCGTGGGACGCCTCGCCGTGGAGAACTGGGAACGGATGTATCCAGAGCAGGAGAACGTTCCCCAGAAGATCTTCGGCGGGTACCTGATGAGACGGGCGTATGAGCTCGCGACGATCTGCGCCGAGCTCGTCGCTCCCGATCGGCCGGTGCTCGCCGCGGTCAACCGGGTCAACTTCCTCCACCCGGTGCGCCTGGGCGACACCCTTCACTTCACCGATCGCGTCGTCTACACGTCCGGAAACTTGGTGTCCGTCGAGGCCAGCATCGAACGGCGCAGCCGCGACCGAAGCGTCCGTGCCCTCTCGAACTCCTGCCTGTTCACCTTCGTGAACATGGATCGCGAGATGGTTCCTCGACCCACCCAGACCGTCTATCCGACCACCTATTCCGAGGACGCCCGCCTTCTCGAGGCTCGGCGGCACCACGCCGAGCTGAGCCGGCACATCGCCAAGGGATGGATCGCGGGGCGCGGGGGTACCGGACAAGGTGACGGGACTTGAGCCCTGCCGCGCAGGGATCGCCGGCATGACTGTGTTTCGGCTGCCATCGCGGTTTCCGGGCGATGCGCGCCTGTCCCGCGGGATACGCAGGTCCTTCGCACCCCTTTAAGCACGAGCCGCAGCCAGGCGGGTCGGCACACCACGCTCTCGGGTTTCCGATGGCGAGGCGGTCGGCTTGGTGCTACGAACTCGCCGATGAGAAGCACGGGGTGCGACTGGAATCCTCATCCTGGTTCCGACCCGCCTCGCGGAACGTCCGCGGGGGGATGGCCGGCATGCCCAGCACCCCGGGCACGAGCCCCAGGACGGCCACATCCGAGGCACAAACGTCAAGGACCCGTGCGACGCCAGAGGTGACGGAGCCCACACGCCCGTCGCCAGCGTGTCGCCGTGGCTGCAACCGCAGGTCATCCATCAGGAGAAGCTCATGATCAAGCGTGTCGCTGTCCTCCTTCTCTCGCTCGCGAGCGCCGCGTGCGGGGTCAGCAAAGACAAGTACCAGGCCAAGGAGTTGGAAGCCGAGCAGTACATGAAGAAGTACCAGGAGGAGAGCGGGAAGGCAGCGGATCTCGAGAAGAAGGTCTCCGCGCTCCAGGGCAAGCTCGACGCCACGCAGGCCCAGCTTTCCCAGGCCGAAAGCGCGAAGAGCCAGCTCCAGGCGGAGAAGGGGGCCCTGGAGAAGAAGAGCGCCGAGTACGAGCAGCTCGCGGCTTCCCTGAAGGGCCAGATCACTGCCGGCCAGGTCGAGATCTCGGAGCTCCGCGGCAAGATGACCGTGAAGCTGAAGGATAAGATCCTCTTCCCATCGGGCTCGGCGAGCCTCAGCAAGGAAGGCAAGGCCGCGCTGGACGCCGTCGCGAGCGCCTTCAAGGACCTGAAGGACAAGAACGTCATCGTCGCCGGCTACACGGACGACGTTCGCGTGAGCAGCAAGGGACCCTGGAAGGACAACTGGGACCTCTCGACGGCTCGCGCTGCCTCTGTCGTCCGCTACCTGCAGTCGAAGAGCGTGCCGCCTGTCTTCCTGGGCGCGTTGGGGTTCTCCGAGTACCGCCCGGTCGACACCAACAAGACCCCCGAAGGAAGGGGCCAGAACCGGCGCATCGAGATCGCGCTCACCGCCGCCGATTACGTTCCTCCGACGGTCAACCTCCCGAAGTAGACCCTCCCGGGATCTGCGGGCTCGCTGCGCTTCCTTGCGGCGGCCCGGCTCCGGCCGCTCCCGCAGCCCGCCCCGTCCGGGGACGGACCGCGCGGGAGCGGCCCTTCGCGCTTCAGGCGACTCGCGTCGAGTCCGCCGTGGAGTTCCGCACCGGCCCCGTGCTCGGCCCGCTCGCTCGCGCCAAACTCCTCTCTCGCCGGGAGCAGCCCTCAGGACGCACGCGTTTGCCGGTAGTACCATTGCACCTGCTCCGGCGAACTCTCCTCGTCCACGTTCTCGGCGCGGAGGGCTTCGGCGCCGGCGGCCGGGGGAAGGACCTCCTTCAGCTTCCACTGGCCGTCCCTCCGGCCGAAGGTCCAGAACTCCGTGAAGGGCGTCACGTCCGCGTCGGACCCCATCTCCCTTCCGTCTCGGCGGACGATCCTCTGGGCGTGCGCGCTGATCCGGACCGTGTACTCGTCCTTCGAGTTGTCGGCGAAGTTACGGACGAGCACGAGCTCGGCCTTCCGGACGCAAAGATTCCGGAACTCCAGACGCGTCCGATCTCTCGCGAGGCGGTCGATCTCGGCCCCCAGGGCCTCCGCCACATCCGGAAAGAGGTCGTCACCGGGAACCTTGGCCGCGTCCCCGCTCACCCTGGCCAGCATCACCTGCAGGAACACCTGCCTGGCGCGCTCCAGCATCCCTTGTCGGTCCCATAGCTTGTCCGTCAGCACGAGGAAGTTCAGCATTCGCTCGATGCGCGTCGCCTTCGTCTCCACCTGCTTCTCCAGCCACGGACCGCCGGGGCCAGGCTGCCGCGCCGCGTCGCCGTAGACTTGGTCGCGGCCGAGGTCGGTGAACTGCTCGAAGAAGTTCTCTTGCCGGAGAGCATCCGATTCCCTCGACTGCTCGATCTCGCGCAGGACCCAGCCTTCGCCGCTTCGCTGGAAGGTCCAGAACTCCTGGAAGCGGGACTGACCCTTGTCTCCTCGCAAGAACGCACCCGTGCGATCGTCCACGTAATAGTCGCGCGCTCTCGCCGAGAAGAGCGCCGTGAACTCCCGGTGAGCGGGGTCCTCCGTGTAACGAACGTTGACGACATCCACTGCCTCGACGACCAGGCCTTCGATCTTGTCGACCTCGTGGCTCGCCCGCATGGCGGCGAGCTGCGCGGCGTGCTCGGCATACAGGTCGGAAGCGAGCAGGGTCCGCATGGGCTCATAGTCGCGGGCCTCCCAGCATTGCTGCAGTCGCGCGAACGTCGAGCGCGCCACCTGGTCCAGGGTCTCCGGGGCCATGGAACGATCCTGGCGAGCCAGGAACTCGAGCAGCTTCCGCGTCTTGACTGCCTTCCGTTCGATCGCCGACCTGTCGAACGAGTAGTCGAGGTCGTCCTGGAGGTGCTGCTTCCTCCCCTTGGCAAGGGCGTAGACGACGAAGAGGAGCAGCAGGAGTGCGATGACGACTGGCACCCACGTATCAGTCGTCTCGCTCGCGGACGCCGCGTGGGACGAATGGTAGCCGCCATGCAGACCGCCTCCGTGCGAACCCCCCGCATGGCCTCCTCCTCCGCCCTTGTTGTGGACGGCCACGCCGCTCGCGAAGAACGTGTTCGGGCGGTCCGTCTGGAGGTTGTAGACCCGCTCTGGTGCCCGGACCGGCTCCAAGCGCACGACGCGTTCGGGCGCCAGGACTCCGCCGTTGAGCACGTAGATCACGTCACCAGGACGAAGCGCCTCGACGGTCTTGAAGGTGCCGTCGCCGACGAAGAGCGGGTGCTCCGAGGTGACGCGAAGCACCGTTCTCTCCGTCTGCACCACGACGTACTCCTCGACCTCGAGGGCGATGACGCGCCGGACGGTCGTCGTCACCGTCGAGCCGTCGGGCGTGAACGCCAGGACCTGGTCGCCCGGGCGAAGGGCGCGGATGGACACGGCGGTCCCGTCCGGGCGCGTCACCGGGGTGTCCGGAAGGAAGCAGCCCTTGTTGTGAACGATGACGCCGTTCGCGACGTAGGTGCCGCCGGGCATGACGAGAAGGTTGAAGGCCGGTCCATTCGCCCTCACTCGGCGGACCCCCTCGAGAATCGCCCGACCCGCCGCCCCCCCTTGCCCGATGCGGATCTCGTCTCCCGGGCGGAGGCGCGCCGCGAGGCGGAAAACGCCACCCGCGACCTCGACCGGGTGCTCGGAGGTGGCGTGCAGGAGTCTTTCCCCTGCGCGGATTTCCAGGTACTCGTCCGGCTCGACCTCCGTCCGCGCCACCACGGCTGCCTGCCGGTACGTGCCGGCGACGACCGTCCACACGGCATCACCGGGCTCGAGCGCCTCGACCGGAACCTCGCCGCGCGGAGTCGCGACGCGCGTGCCCGCCTCCAGGCAGCCCCCACCTCCTCGCGCCCGGGCCAGGTCCGGCCCGAGTACGGCTGCAAGCGCGAAGGCCAGCGCCGGCAGCGCCGGGGAGCAGCGACGGGCCACGCGGTGCGAGGCGGTCATCGGTGGGGGGTCAGTGGAGCGCGGCGAGAATGCCGCCGAGGACCGCCGCTGCGACGACGATGCTCACCCCCAGGATGCTCGCCCCGACCACGCGGCCGAAGTACTCGGCAACCGCGACGTTTCCGCGCGCGATCTCCTTCTCTTCTTCGATGTCCGGCGTGAGCCGTTCGATGAGCCGCGGCAAGAGGACGGAGGCGGCCACGATGAGCGCGATCCCCACGAGGCCACCGAGCACCGAGAATGCCACTGCCCAAAGCATGTCCTGCGCGACCTGGCTCATGTCACGTCCCTTTGTGACCGTGGACGACCGAGGATAGCGGGTTTGGGGCATCGACACCCCAGATCTCCCACGGGCCGCAGGGACACGAGGAGGGCGGGGCGAAATGGAGCCGGCCTCCCGTTCGGGTCCGCCGTTCGAGGAAGCCCCGTGCCTTCCGAGACTTCATCGTGAGCGCGCGGCCGTGCACCCGGCGGGCGCTGTAAGACCTTGTGCGGACGGATACCGATCGGCCCGTGATCCCTTGCGAAAGCCGGTGGTATGGGTCAGCCGCACCCGGGTCCCCGGCGACGATTGACATCGGCCGCTGGCCGTCCTCCGCAGGCCCTGGAAGGACCACGCATTCTCTCATCCGCCCCCAGGCACGCGCGGTGCAGGGGTTGGCCGAAGGGCTTCACGATCTGCACGTCGTTCCGTACTCCAATTCGGGGGACACCGCCGGCGCGGTCCAGGCTTCGTGAAATGCGCGTGGGACATCCGAGGCGTGCCCCGCCGCCAGAAGGCGATGCTGGCGGCCGGTG